>Ga0081539_10002040_pt2 | contig 27854 bp, 26 predicted proteins | sample TabmetS4T2R2_FD_71023 | JGI IMG/M metagenome (GOLD analysis project Ga0081539, IMG submission 71023) | Tabebuia heterophylla rhizosphere microbial communities from the University of Puerto Rico - S4T2R2 | ecosystem: Host-associated > Plants > Roots > Rhizosphere ... | reverse complement strand
GGGGAACGGCGGCGGTGCCTGGGGGCGGCGGGGGGGGGGGGTTTGGGGGAGGGGGGGTTTTTGCGGGGGGGGGGGGGGGGGGGGGGGGGGGGGGGGGGGGGGGGGGGTTCTCGGGCGGCGGCGGATCGTCCGGCGGCGGCGGGGCCTCGGGGAGCTGGTGATGACGATCTCGGCTGGCGAACGAGAAAGAATTGCCGCCGCGATCCGCGCCGTCGAGGCGAGAACGACCGGCGAGATCGTCTGCGTGCTGGCGCGCACCTCGTCGGACGCGACCGCCTTGCCGGTGTTGCTCGCAGCGATCGCTGCGCTGGTTCTGCCGTGGCTGCTGGTCGCGTTCACCGGCCTCTCGGTCGAGCGCATCCTCGCGCTGCAGGCGATCGTATTTCTCGTAACGCTCGTCGTGCTTTGTCTGCAGCCGGTGCGCGTCGCGCTGATGCCGCGCGCGGCGCGGCGGCGCGTGGCGCACCGCGTCGCGATGGAGCAGTTTGCGGCGCGGGGCATTGCGCGCAAGAAGGATCGCTGCGGCATTCTGATCTTCGTCTCGCTCGCCGAGCGCTACGCCCGCATCATCGCCGACGACGGCATCGCGGCGCGCGTGCCGCAGGCGCAGTGGCAGTCGGCGGTGGACGCGCTGATCCGCGAAATCAGGCGCGGCGATATCGCGGCAGGCTTCCTTGCCGCGATCGATCTGTGCGGCAACGAGCTCGCGACGCATTTCCCGCGCAGCGAAGCCGCGACCGGGCACGAGCTGCCGGATCGGATCTATCTGATTTAGCGCATATCCCGGAAAAGTGGATACCGGTTTTCCGAACAGGATATGCGCCAACGAAAATCGCCTACTTGCCTCGGCCCCACCATCTTGCAAGCCGCATGCGCGGCGCGATGGCGGAATCGAGCTGAAGCAGGAAAAGACCCGCGATGCTCCAATAGGTATTGATCACGCTCAGCAGAACACAAACCAGATAGGCGAGCTGGTAGACGACGATGCGGCGCCTGGTGAGGGCAGACATCTCGGACGGCAGGTCCGGCTTCAAGAGATCATGGTGGCTCGCATAGCTCCAGCTGGCATAGAGGCCGATGCCGCAGAGAAGCATGTTGATCCAGTAGATCACCAGCGCGGTTCGGTAGGTGATGAAGTGCGCAAGGAGCGCGGTCGAAAACGGCATCAGCGCGACTGCTGCCAGGAAGCCGAGATGGATCCAGGTGAGATCGCGATCGACCCGCAAGAACGCGTCGATCTGCGACTGTTGTGCGATCCAGAAGATGCCGAGCGTCATGAATCCGATGGAGTACATGACGATCTGCGGCATCAAATGCAGCAGCGCGTTGAGCAGCTCTGTTTCGCTGTGGATCGCGGTAGCGACTGGCGTATGAAGGTCGATGATCAGCAGCGTCATAGCGATCGCGAACAGGCCATCGCTGAGTGCGGCAAGGCGATCGACGTTTTGCGCGGCGATTTTTTCATACGCAATCGGCATAACGCGAAAATAGGAACCGTGGCGCTGTGCCGCAAGCGACGCAGAGAGTGACGGCGCGCCCGTTTCGCCGTCTCAATTTCATCTGTAACGCCAATCCGGTGCTCCTGAAATCTCCACGCAACGGCGTCGCGTCAACTTGCGCCGGCCTTCGGTAGTGTCGGCCCCTGAAGCTCCCCCCAAGGGCGCCGACGCGGTGCCGCGGTTCGCCACAGAACCAACAGCCAACAAAAGCCCGCAAAGGGCAGTGGCGTGCCGCGGCATCGGCCGGACTCCGCAACACACAATTTCAGCGAGGATCGTTCATGACCTTCACGGCCGCCATCTCATCGGTATTTCGCCACTACGCGATCTTCTCGGGTCGCGCACCGCGCTCGGAATTCTGGTACTGGGCTCTGTTCGTCTGCCTTGCCAGTTTTGCCGCGCAGGCAATCGACGCAGTTGCGCTCCCGGCGGACGCCGGTGGCTCATTCAACCAGCTCACATCGCTTGTGCTGCTGCTGCCCGGTCTCGCTGTCGGCGCGCGCCGGCTGCACGACATCGGCCGCACTGGCTGGTGGCAGCTTCTGATCTTGACCCTGATCGGGGTCATTCCATTGCTGATCTGGAGCTGCATGAGAGGGACCGACGGACCGAACCGTTACGGATCCGATCCGCTCGCGACGGGCAGTCCTCGTCACCTCATCTCAACCGCGGCATCGAATACGTAGCCGGCGCCGCGTTCGGTCTTGATCAGGCGCGGCTCGCTCGGATCGGGCTCGAGCTTGCGGCGCAGGCGCAGGATCTGCACATCGATGCTGCGGTCGAAGACCTCCTCATCATGCACGCGGCTCGCCGCCAGCAGTTGCTCGCGGCTGAGCACATGATGCGGCGCGCGGAGGAACGCGACGAGCAGATTGAACTCGCCGGCCGTCAGCGGCACGACCTCGCCGGCGGGCGATGTCAGCCGGCGTGTCCGCATCTCGAGCTCCCAGCCGGCGAAGCAGTAGCGCGCCTTCTTTTCCTTGTCGCGCGAGCGGCGCTCGCCCGTCTCCACGCGTCGCAGCACGGCACGGACGCGCGCCAGCAGCTCGCGCAGACCGAACGGCTTGAGCAGATAGTCGTCGGCGCCGAGCTCGAGCCCGATCACGCGATCCGCCTCATCCTTGCGATGACCGGTGACCACGATGAACGGGATGTCGGCGCTTTGCCCACGCATCAGCGCGAGGCCGTCCTCACCCGCGAGCTTCAGGTCGAGAATGACGAGATCCACGGATTTGTCACCAAGCGCCCGCGCCATGGACTTGCCATCGGCAACGGCGCTCACCTGGAAGTTCTCGCCTTCCAGATAGTTCCCGATCACGTCGCGCATAGATGCGTCGTCATCGACCACGAGTACGTGTGTCACATTCATCTCCATGCGCCGGTTCCTACGTCACGGCCACGATCGTCCTGGTTGCAGGAAAATGCCGGAACCGAAAGCGCGGTTCCGCTGTTGGATCAACCCCGATTGCGTCCCGTGATCATGGTCCGGATCCTTGCAGTTATCCTGATATGGTTTGTCTTCCGCAGCGCGGCCGCGGTTTCGGCTGCGGTCGAGCCCGTCGCGCCGCTCGAGCCCGCCGCGCAGCTCGATGCCGCAAAGGTGCATCTTGGCCGCAAGCTGTTTCACGATCCACGGCTGTCGCGCGATAACCGGCTCTCATGCGCGACCTGCCACGATCTGCGGGCGGGTGGGGACGATGGGCGCGCAAAATCAATCGGCATCGACGGCGAGCCGCTCGAGTTCAATGCGCCGACGGTGTTCAACGTATCGGGTAATTTCCGTCTCAATTGGCGCGGGAACTTCCGCTCGCTCGAGGAACAGAACGAATCCGTCCTGCTCAATGCGCGGATCATGAACACGACCTGGCGCGAGCTGCTTTCGAAGCTGGGCGACGTGCCCGATTATCGGGAAGACTTTCGCGCCATTTACGGCGGCAGCCCGGCCCGATTCTCGGTGCTGGACGCGCTCGCAACCTTCGAGCGCGCGCTGATCACGCCCAATTCCGGTTTCGATCGTCACTTGCGCGGCGAGGCGGGTGCGATCTCGCCCGCGGCGGAACAGGGCTATCAGCTGTTCAAATCCTACGGCTGCGTTGCCTGCCATCAGGGCACGAATTTCGGCGGCAATCTGTTTCAGCCGTTCGGCATTTTCGATGATCCGTTTCGCGAACCCGCGGATGGACATGCGGCGCCCAGCCCGCTTGAGCGCCTCTCGGGCGAGGCCGGCCGGCGGCTCTTCCGCGTGCCGAGCCTGCGCAACGTCGCCGTCACGGCGCCATATTTTCACAATGGCCGCACCAACTCACTCGCCGAAGCCGTCGAGATCATGGCGCGAAGCCAGCTCGGCCGCACGCTGCCCAAGCACGATGTGCGCCTGATCGTCCAGTTCCTGCAGACACTGACTGGCGAATACGAGGGGCGCCTGCTGTCAGATCCGGATCGTCACCAGCAATGACGGCGCTGCGCACGCTCGGTCTGATCGCCGCCGCCCTGATGCTGCTCCTGACCTATCTGTTGGTGCGGAGCACGAGCCCCGATGCGGCGCGCCACCAGCGCGTTCTCGATGCGCTCAGTGCCGCAACGCTGAACGAGGCTGCATTGCAGCGCGATGTCTTGCAGGCCCGGGCCGGGCTGATCCGCAACTACGATCCGCTGGTTCGCTCGGTCGAGGGTTTGCGCGGCGCGCTCGCGGATCTGCGCATGGCCGGCTGGACCACGCGCGGAATCGCGCAAGCGGTCATCGACCCGGACGTCGAGCGTCACGTCGCGCGGCTCGCTGCCGCGATCGAGGAACAGGAAGCGCTGCTCGAGCAGTTCAAGTCGCGCAACGCGATCCTGCAGAACTCGCTGATCTTCTTCCTCCATGTCAGCCAGCAGTCTCGGCCGCTCAACGAGAATGAGGATGCTGCAGCCATCGAGATGGGGACGTTGGCGAATGCCATGCTTCGCTTTACCGCCGACCCACGTGGCGAGGCGAGCGCGGACGTGGCGGCGTCGCTCGATCGGCTGGCGCAGCTGCCGGCGCAGGAGGATTGGCGCCAGAGCTTCGGCACGCTCGACGTGCACGGTCGCCTGATCATGGCGGTGTTGCCGGTGGTCGACGACCTCGTCGCGCATCTGCTCGCCGCGCCGCCGTCGGAGCGAACCAAGGAGCTGCAGCAGGTCTATCTCGATGTTCACGGGCGCGCGGTTGCACAAGCCAATGCCTTCCGCACGCTGCTCTATGCCGCCGCGATCCTGCTCGCCGGCTACGTGGCCTTTCTGTTTGTTCGCCTTCAGGCCAATGCGCGCGCCCTGCAGGATCGCGAAGCGCGGCTGCATCAGGCGCAGAAGCTCGAGGCGGTCGGCACGCTCGCCGGCGGCATCGCGCACGAGTTCAACAACATTCTCGGCGCGATCCTCGGCCATGCCGAGATGGCGCTCTCTCCCCGTGCGGGTGCGGCCGCGGTGCGGCGGCACGTCGAGCAGATCATGACGGCGGGGCAGCGCGCCCGCGGCGTCGTCGACCAGGTTCTGACCTTCAGCCGGCGTAGCGAGCCGCGGCATCACCCATTCGCCGTGCAGGCGGTTGCCGCCGAGGCGATCGACCTCTTGCGTGTGTCGCTTCCCGCAACGCTCGATCTGCGCATGACGCTGCGCGCGCCGGATGCAAGGATGCGGGGTGATCCGGCGCAATTGCAGCAAGTGCTGATGAACCTCTGCGCCAACGCCACCCACGCCACCGAGGGCCGCGGCACGGTCGACATCGCGCTTGATACGGTCGCCGTGGCATCGGATCGGGCGCTGTCGCACGGGAGCCTTTCGCCCGGACGCTATGTCCGTCTCTCGGTCGCGGACAACGGGCATGGCATGGATGCCCCGACGCTGCAGCGTATCTTCGAGCCGTTCTTCACCACCAAGGAAGCCGGGCGCGGCACCGGCCTCGGCTTGCCGACAGTGCATGGCGTCGTCGCCGCCCATCATGGCGCGATCGACGTGCAGAGCGCGCCGGGCGCAGGCACGCGGTTCGAGATCTACTTTCCGCAGATCGACGATCGGGCCGGCGAAGAGGGCGCGCGCGACGCCGCATTGCGGCGCGGCGAGGGAGAAACCATCCTGCTCGTCGACGACGAACGTGATCTGGTGCGGCTCGGCGAGGAAATGCTGGCCGAGCTCGGGTTCGAGCCGGTCGGCTTCGACGACAGCACGCTTGCGCTTGCGGCCTTTCGAGTCGATCCGCAGCGCTTCGACCTCGTGCTGACCGACGAGGTCATGCCGACGATGACCGGCACCGAGCTCGCCGCCGCCATGCACCGCCTTCGCCCCGACCTGCCGGTCGTGCTGATGACCGGCTATGCGGGGCCGGCACAGATCGATCACGTGGACGACGCCGGCATCCGCGAGGTCATCCGCAAGCCGCTGCTGTCAGCGAACGTTGCGGCGTGTCTCGCGCGTCATTTGCATTGAGCCGTGCCGTCTCTATTGCAGCTGTAACCCAGGACCAGCGCCCTGAAATCATCCTGCAGTGCGCCGCGCCCACCCTGCTCCAACGCAAACAATCGCGACCTGGAGCATCCTGATGACATCACGTCGCCTATTTGAACGCGTCGCCGCGAAGGCCAAGCACGTTCTGCTGCGCCGCGCCTGCGCGCGAGCCCGTGCCGAGATTGAATCCCTGCACCACGCCGATTGGGCACGCGCTGCCAGCTTGACGCCGATCGAGGCGCGTACGCTTACGCACGAGCTCCGCGCCTTTGCGCGCCATCACGGGCGCGGCGACAGCTGCAACCAAGCGCCATTCCGTTGAAGCCCGCGCCCGGCGCAGACCGCCGAGAATCTGCCGCCGCAGAGGTGGGTATCGGTAGCGTGGCGGAATGTCTGCGCCGGGAGGCGGTCGAGGCCAACGCCTGTATCGTGCTGCCGGCTTCATGCGGTGGCGATCGGCGCTGTGTCGCTCGTCGCCGTGATCATGCTAAAGAAACAAACTCCAAATCAGGAGCAGGCCTGTTCGCATGAATCACCATCGGGATGTCTGGCAGCTGGTCGAGCAGAAGCAGGCCGATCTGATCGCGCTGAGCGATCGCGTCTGGGGGATGCCCGAGACCTGCTATGCCGAGCACCGGTCCTGCGCCGAGCACACGGCGGAGCTCGAGCGGCAGGGCTTCCGTATCACCAAGGATGTTGCCGGCATCCCGACCGCCGTGATCGGGGACGCCGGCGAGGGCGGCCCCGTGATCGCTTTCCTCGGCGAGTTCGATGCGCTTCCGGGATTGAGCCAGCAGGCGGGCGTCGCGGAGCATCAGCCGGTCAAGGCGGGCGACAACGGGCACGGCTGCGGCCACAACCTGCTCGGCGCGGCCTCGATGCTGGCGGCGACTGCGGTGAAGAACTGGCTGGCCGAACGGGGCATCCCGGGCCGCGTGCGCTACTACGGCTGCCCGGCCGAAGAGGGCGGCGCGGCGAAAACGTTCATGGTGCGTGACGGAGCATTCAAGGACGTCGACATCGCCATTTCCTGGCATCCCTCGCACTTCTGCGAGGTGATGCCGCCGATCTCGCTCGCCAATGCGCGCGTCGACTTCACCTTCACGGGGCGCGCGTCCCATGCCGCCGCGGCGCCGCATCTCGGGCGCAGCGCGCTCGACGCGGTCGAGCTGATGAATGTCGGCGTCAACTATATGCGCGAGCACATGCCGAGCGATGCGCGCATTCATTACGCGCTCCTCGACGCCGGCGGCATCGCACCCAATGTCGTGCAGGCGCGCGCGAAGGTGCGCTATTCGATCCGCGCCATGGATCTCGCCGGTATGCGCGCGCTGGTCGGGCGCGTGCGCAAGATCGCCGAAGGCGCCGCGCTGATGACCGAGACGCAAATGGAGATGCGCATCATCAGCGCGGTGTCCAACCTGCTCGGCAATACGCCGCTCGAGCGCGCCATGGCGGACGCCCTGGAGCAACTCGGTCCGCCGCCCTTCGACGACGCCGATGAGAGTTTCGCGCGCAAGATCCAGGCGACGTTCTCGGACGAGGACTTCGAACTGGTCTATCGCGCGGTCGGCCTGCCGCGCGCCGACGCGGCGCTTGGCACGGTCGTGCCGCTCGACAGCCCACGCCGGCCGCAGATCGGCTCGACCGATATGGGTGATGTGAGCTGGGCGGTCCCGACCGTGCAGGCGCACGGCGCGGTCGTCGCGATCGGCACGCCGTTTCATTCCTGGCAGCTCGTTGCGCAGGGCAAGACACCGGCAGCGCACAAGGGCATGGTGCAAGCGGCGAAAGCCATGGCGACGGTCGCCTGCGAGGCACTCACCAATCACGCGCTCGTCGCCGCCGCGAAGGCCGACCACGCGGCGCGCACCGGCCGCGAGCCCTACCGCTGCCCGCTTCCGGACGAGGTCGCGCCGCCGATCAGCATGAGCAGCGGCTGATTTTTCCTGCGCCGCCGCTGATGCAACCGGCTATTCGGCGCGATCATGACGAGCATTGACGCACTGTGCCATAGTGGGTGCAGAAGTAGGGATGTCGAGTCGGCGGAGCAAGTCGTTGCAGGAGTTCTCGTATGAGCGGCCGGCGAGCATCGCGGAGGCGGTCGCCGCAATCGGCGCGCCCGAGGCGCGCGCGCTCGCCGGCGGCACCGACCTGGTGCCGCAACTGCGCGAGGGCCGGCGCCGCGCGGCGCGCGTCGTCGATCTGAAGTCCGTGCCCGAGATGACGACCATCGCGGCGTTGCCCGACGGCGGCATGTCGATCGGCGCGGCCGTCACCGCCACGGCGCTCGCGCGCCATCCGGTCATCGCGGCGCGCTATCCGGCGGTGGCGCAGTCCGCGCAGCTGATCGGCGGCGTGCAGGTGCAGAACCGCGCGAGCCTCGGCGGCAATATCTGCAATGCGGCGCCCTCGGCCGATGGTGTGCCGGCGCTGATCTGTCACGCGGCGCGCGCGCTGATCGCCGGGCCGAAAGGCCGGCGCGAGATGCCGGTCGAGGCGATGTTCGCGGGGCCGGGACGGACCAACCTTGCGGCGGACGAGCTGCTGGTCGCGATCGCGCTGCCGACGGCGGCGCCGCGCGCGGCCGCCGCCTATCTGCGCTTCACGCCGCGGCGCGAGATGGACATTGCGGTCGCGGGCGCGGCCGCCTGGCTGCGCCTTGCCGACGATGGCGCGATCGCCGATGCGCGGATCGCGCTCGCCTCTGTGGCGCCGACCCCGATCCGAGCGCCGACAGCCGAGCGCAAGCTTGTCGGCGAACGTCCGGGCGCCGCGCTGTTCGAAGAGGCTGGCCGCCTGGCTGCCGCCGACGCACGGCCGATCTCGGATACGCGCGGCTCTGCTGACTATCGCCGCACGCTCGTCGCGGTGCTCGCCACGCGGGCGCTCGCCGACTGTGGCCGGCAGCTTGGTTTTTCGATCGAGGTCGCATGAAGACGCTGCTGAACTGCACCATCAATGGCGAGGCGCAGAGCGTGCTCGCGGACACGCGCGACACGCTGCTCGATCTGTTGCGCGATCGTTTGGGCCTGACAGGAACCAAGGAAGGCTGCGGCAACGGCAATTGCGGGACCTGCACCGTGCTGATGGATGGCGCGCCGGTGAATGCCTGCCTGGTGCTGGCGCTCGAGGCACCGGGCCGCGACATCGTGACGATCGAGGGCTTGTCTGAGAGCGAGGCGCTGCATCCGCTGCAGGAAGCCCTGGTGCAGCATGGCGGCACGCAATGCGGGTTCTGCACGCCCGGGATCGTGCTCTCCGCCAAGGCGCTGCTCGATGAAAATCCGCAGCCGACCGAAGCCGAGATCCGCCACGCCATTGCGGGCAATCTGTGCCGTTGCACCGGCTATGGGAAGATCGTCGAGGCAATTGCCGCGGTGGCAGGGAGCCAAGCGAATGGGTGAAGACGCGGTCGCGAAGGCGCCGCCCCTGAAGGTCCTCGGCAAACGCGTGCCGCGCGTCGATGCGCGCGAGCGCGTCACCGGGGAGGCGCGTTATCCCGCCGACGTCGCGCGGAGCGGCATGGCGCACGCGAAGCTCTTGCGCAGCCCGCACCCGCACGCGCGCATTCGCCACATCGATACCGCGCGCGCCGCGGCGCTGAAGGGGGTGCTCGCGGTCGTGACCGCGGCGGATTTTCTCGAACTGCCGCTCGGCGCCAGTGTCCCGATGGGCGAGACCGGCTACGACATGTGGATGGTGGCGCAGATCAACATGGCGCGCCAAAAGGTTTTCTGGGTCGGGCAGCCGGTCGCCGCGGTGGCGGCGGTCGATCCGCATGTCGCCGAGGAAGCGCTGAAGCTGATCGCGGTCGACTACGAGGTCTTGCCGGCGGTGCTCGACATCGCGGCGGCGATCGCCGCCGACGCGCCGGTGCTGCACGAGCATGTCATCACCAAGGGCGTCGACCCACGCCCGCGCGCGCCGAGCAATGTCTGCTCGCGCACCGTGATCGCGCGCGGCGATGCCGCCAGCGCGCTTGCCGCCGCCACCGCGACCGCGACCGCGCGGCTGCGCGTTCAGGTCGACACCGCGCATCAAGGTTATCTCGAGCCACAGGCGGTCATCGCCGAGGTCGACGCCAACGGCTTTGCCACCGTGTGGGCTTCGACCCAAGGCCAGTTCACCGCCGAGCTGATGATCGCCGCGATGCTCGGCATGCCGTCCTCGCAGCTCAAAGTCGTGCCGCTCGAGATCGGCGGCGGCTTCGGCGGCAAGATCTGCATCCACGGCGAAGCCGTGGCGCTGCGCCTCGCGCAGAAATGCCGCCGGCCCGTGAAGCTCGTGTTCTCGCGCGAGGAACTGTTGCAGGGCGGCTCCGGGCCTCCCGCCGCCGCGCTGATCGAGATCGAGGTCGGCGCCGCGCGCGATGGCGGCCTCGTGGCGATCGAGGGCACCTATCATCTCGATGCCGGCGGACTGCCGGGTCTCAGCCCGTCGCTGGTGATGCAGGCCTCGGCCGCGCTCTATCAGACGCCGAACCTCAACCTGCAGGGCTACGACGTCGTCACCAACAAGCCGCGCACCGAGGCCTATCGCGCGCCGGTCGGCATCCAGGCGGCCTTTGCGATGGAGCAGGCGATGGACATGCTGAGCCAGCAGCTTGGCATGGACCCGCTCGCGTTTCGGCTGCGCAACGCAGCAGTCACCGGCAGCCAGATGCCGATCGGCACCCCGTTTCCGTCGATCGGACTGACCACGATCCTGGAGCGCGTGCGCGCGCATGCCTGCTGGCGCGATCCGCTGCCCGAAGGCCGCAAGCCGCGCGGGCGCGGGCTCGCGCTCGGCTATTGGCGCGGCACCTCGATGACCTCGGCCGGACACATCACCATCGCGGGCGATGGCCGCCCGATGGTGACGATGGGCGCTGTCGATCTTTCCGGCACGCGCACCACCATGGCGCAGGTCGTGGCCGAGGAGTTCGGGCTCGATCTGCACGACGTGCACATCCAGACCGGTGACTCCAAGTCGGTCGGCTACAGCGACGGCGCGGCCGGTAGTCGTGTGGCGCGCACCATGGCGGCCGCCCTGGTCGAGGCGAGCCGCGACGCCCTGACGCAACTCCGCCGCCGCGCGGCCGAGAAGCTGCAATGCGCCGCAGATGAGCTCGACTATGCGGCCGGCGTGTTCCGTCTGCCGCGCAGTGGCGCCACGATCTCGCTCGCCGAGCTGATGCAGGCGACGCTGACCGAGGGCGCGATCGTCGGACGCGGCGTGTCCACCAAGCTGCCGCTCGGCGTCGAGATCGGTGCGCATGTGTGCGACGTCGAGGTCGACACCGCGACCGGGCTCGTCACGGTGCTGCGCTACACGGCGTTCCAGGACGTCGGGCTCGCGCTCAATCCGGCCGCGGTCGAGGGCCAGATGGAAGGCAGCGTGGTGCAGGGGCTCGGCTGGGCGCTCACCGAAGGCTTCGACTATGGGCCGGACGGGCGGCTGCGCAATGCGAGCCTGCTCGACTACCGCATGCCGACCGCGCTCGATGTCCCGAAGATCGACTGCGTGATCGTCGAGACGCCGGTCCCGAACGTGCCCTATGGCGTGCGCGGTGTCGGCGAAGTCCCGATCGTGCCGCCCGCCGCCGCGGTCGCGAACGCGATCGCACGCGCGACCGGCGTGCGCCTGACGCGCATGCCGATGACGCCGGAGCGGGTGCTCGCAGCGTTGAAGGGCTAGCGCCGTAGGGTGGGCAAAGGCGCGAAGCGCTGTGCCCACCGGAGATTCGCGTGGGCTTCGCATTTTAGAGGACGGGTTAAGGAAATGCCGTCGATTTTGGCGTATTCGCAGAGGCCAGAGAAAAGGCGCAGCCGAGGATCACGAACCATGCACGCCGCACAATGGATCGGGCTCACGGCCGGCCTGTGTCTCGTTGCGTTCATTGCCTTCGCGTTTCGGCAGGGCATGAAGGTCAAGCCGGATCCGAACAACAGGAATTTTGGCCCTTCGATGAATGATGGGCAGGCGGGCGGGGATGGACATTGAATGCTTGCTTGTCTCGCGCGAGAGCAGCCGGATGCAGTGAGCAGCAACGAATGGCCATGCAGCTGCAAATAAGTCGGGTCGCGGCAGAACTTAAAGGGTTGAGGGTCGCGAGCGCATACCGCTCTCATGGCAGCATGATCCATTTCCAGTTCGGAGCGCTGACGGAGTGGTACCGCCGCCACGGCAGAGTCCTATTTCGTGGCGCCTATGGCTTGATGATCCAGATCGCAACCTGGTCGATGAGACAGTCAAGCCAAACCCTCGCAACGAGTGCATCAAGCTACCGAAAGATTGAACGCGAGCTTTCGAATATTCAAGGTCGTCGGGTCGTGAGCGTTGTTATCGGAGAACAGCAATCGGTTTTCCAGTTTGAAGGCCGACTGCGGCTTGCCCTGTCACCTTGTCATGACGACCGCGGAAGCTGGAAGTTGGATAACTGGGTTCTGTTTCGCGGCGAGCTTGCAGCTGTCACGCTGACAGAGCATGGCCGGCTCGAGCTTCCTGTCGCGGCGAGCGCGCTGCGAGCACCCGTGCGGGTCTAGCTCCTCGCTAAGCAAAGATTTTTTGAGCGTCGAGGAATAGAAAGTGAAATCTCTCGAAAGCGAATTGAACTATCTGCTGGACAACATCTGCCGTGGTTGGGGATTTTGTCTTCCACGCGACGCCCGCGCGGAAGCGCGGGCGACGCCCGAAGCGCACGCGGATCGTCCTGCTGCTGCTGATCGGCTCGCGCAGGGAGGCCGGGCGTGTGCGATCCGAGCCCTTGCCATCGCTGAAGGCCAAAGAGCGACAGCGGTCGTTATTGTGCCCTCTCCCCTCGTGGGAGAGGGCAGCGCAGGATGTTCAACGTACTCGGTCGGGAGAGGGGGACTTTCGGCACGCACAGCGCGCGGAGAGTCCCCCTCTCCCAATCTTCTGCGTCGAACCTCCGGGTAGCCCTCTCCCACCATGAGGGCGTTTACGCCCGTCTTCGACGGGCTATGGGGAGAGGGCGCAAATACAAGCGCCGAGATTTGTGACGCAGCAGAATTAGTGCCGCTTTGTCGGAATATCCGCGAGCCGCGGCGCGCATTAACGACGGTCGCAAGATCGCAGCGTCGCATGCGCGATTATCCGTCCGCGGCCTGAACCTCCGCCTCCTCCCGCGCCTGCCACGAACTCCAGGTCGGGCGCTCCAGGTGAAACAGGTCGCTCGAGCGCGCATAGCCGCCGCTGCCGTGCATGCGCGCGATCAGCCGCAGCGCCGGCGTGTCGATGTAGCAACGCGCGGCATCCTGCACGAACGCGTCGTCGATATGCGCACAGAGCACGCGCCCGATCACGATGGTCTGGCGCGGCCCGGTGACCAGCGAGGTGAGGGCGCGGCACTCGAACGAGACCGGCGATTCCAGAATGCGCGGCGGCGCGATCAGGCGCGAGGGCGCAGCCGTCAGCCCGGCGAGCGCGAGCTCGTCGATCTCGGGCGGCGCATCGATGCAGGTGATGTTCATCGCCTCGGCATTGCGCTCCGCGACGAGATTGACCACGAACTCGCCGCTCGCGAGGATATTCGTGGCGGTATCCTTCAGGCGGCCGTTGGCCGCCAGCACGCCGAGCGCGATCGTCGGCGGCTCGTGTCCCATCACGTTGAAGAAGCTGTAGGGCGCCGCATTGACGACGCCGCTTTCGGACAGGGTGGTGACCCACGCGATCGGGCGCGGCGTCACGGTCGCGGTGAGGATCTTGTAGCGATCCTGCGCCGGCAGCGTCTCCATGTCGAACAACATGGCGCGCCCGCGCCGCTACGCCGCAACGACCGGATGACGGATCCGTCCGATGCTGTCGACGCCGGCCTCGACGACGTCGCCGGGCCACAGCCACTCCGGCGGAGTCCGTCCCGCGCCCACGCCATCGGGCGTGCCCGACGCGATGATGTCGCCCGGCTCGAGCGTCATCGCGGCGCTGATGTCGGCGATCAGCGCCGGCACCTTGAACAGCATGTGACGCGTGTTGGACTTCTGCTTGATCACACCGTTGACGGTGAGCCAGAGATCGAGGCCATGCGGATCGCCGATCTCGTCGGCGGTGACGATGCACGGGCCGAACGGCGCATAGGTGTCCTGGCCCTTCGAGTAGATCCACTGCCCGGCGCGGCGATTGTCGCGCGCGCTGATGTCGATCAGCACGCTGTAGCCGAACACATAGGAGAGAGCTTCGGCCTCCGACACGCGGCGCGCGGTGCGGCCGATCACGACCGCGAGCTCGACCTCCCAATCGAGCTGCTGCGTGATGTTGCGATTGTGCTCGATCGCGTCACCCGGCCCGATGACGCTGGTCGGCGGCTTTGAGAAGATGATCGGCTGCTTCGGCAGATCCTTCGCGGTGTCGAGCGCGCGCGCCGATTCGGCGACGTGCTCGACGTAATTGAGGCCGATGCCGAAAATGTTCTTGCGCGGACGCGGAATCGGCGCGAGCAGCTTCACGTTCGAGAACGGCACCGCGGTGCCCGCCGGCCAGCGAGTGCGATGCTCGTGGAGCGCGTCGCGCAAGGACGCGAGCGCGACCGAGCCGAGATCGATGAAGTCGAGCATCGTGTAGGGCAGGGCGAGGCCTGCTTTGGCGCCGATCTTCTCGACATCCACCACCATGTCGTCGTCGATCGCGCCGAGACGCGCCGCGGATTCCACGGTGCTGCGATAAGTCACCAAACGCATTGCCGACTCCGTTACGCCGCGAGCGGCTGCTGCCCGCCATTGTCGCCGAAGGCCTCCTCGCGATAGAGCCCGAGCGACTGCATCACCGGCAGATCGTTGAACGTGAAGAGACACGCATCGTCGCTGTCCGACGCGTTGACATGCTCATGCCAGGCCCAGGACGGGACGCAGAAGATGTCGCGCTCGGTCCAGTCGAAGCGCTTGCCCTCGATGATCGAATAGCCGCTGCCTTTCGCGACCTGATAGATGAAGCTGCCGGTGTGACGATGCGCCTTGGTCTGCTCGCCCGGACGCAGCAACTGCATCGCGGCGCCGATGGTCTGCATCACCGGCCCGCCGGTGACCGGGTTGACGTAGTTCATCAGGATCCCGTCATAGGGCGAGCCGTCCGTGGCGGTCGCGTAGCGCCGCAGCGCCTCGTAGGTCGGCTCCCATTCGTATTTGAGCAGCGGCGAATAGCCTTTTGACCAGGTGCCGGTCGCCGGCCGCAGGCCCGGATTGCCCCAGATATGCGTCATGTCGTCGACCGGATAGCTGACGGCTTGCTGCAGGTCGGGGTGCACCACGTAGAAGTTCGCCTCGAGCGCATTGACGAGCGGAATGTCGAGCCCGTCCTGCCAGATGCAGGGCGAGCCGTCGGCGGACACGCCATGCTCGTGCCAGGTGCCGTTCGGCGTGAGCACGAAATCATTCGCGCCGAGCGTCATCTTGTGGCCGTCGACGATCGTGTAGGCGCCCTGGCCCTCCATGATGAAGCGCAGCGCCGAGGCCGAATGTGCGTGCGCGGTCGCGACCTCGCCCGGATGCATCACCTGCAGGCCGGAATAGAGCCAGCCGACCGCGGCCGCGACATCGCGCCGGCCCGGATTGTTGAGATAGATCACCCGGCGCCCGGCTTTCTCGGGCGTGACCAGCTCCACCGAGCGCAGCACGTGATCGCGCAGATCGCGATAGCGCCACAGCACCGGCACCGACGCCGACTTCGGCTGCCACGGCTCGATCTTGTTGGCGACGGTCCAGAGCGCGCCGGTCTCGAGCTTCTCCAGCTCGTCGTAATAGGCAATCAGCTCGGGCGTGTCCTCGACGTTGGCGCGTCCGGCGACGTCCTCGCGATAATTCTGTCTGGCAGCTTGGGACATGGTTTGGTCCTTTCGCGATGGTGAGACGTGATTAGCAAGTAGTGAGTGGTGAATGGTGAGTGGTGAATGGAAATCGTTCCTGGCTACTCACCACTCACCACTTACCACTTACCACTCACTACTCACTGCTCTAGTGCCCGCCGAGATAGGCTGCGATCAGCTTCGGGTCGTGAATCAGAGTATCGGCCGGCCCCGACTGGACGATCTCGCCGGTCTCCAGCACGTAGCCGAAGTCGGCGGTCTCGAGCGCGGCGCGCGCGTTCTGCTCGACCAGCAGCACCGAAACGCCGAGGCTGCGCAGCGACGCGATGGTGCGGAAGATTTCGCGCACGATCAATGGTGCGAGGCCGAGGCTCGGCTCGTCCAGCACGAGGAGTTTCGGCTTCGCCATCAGGGCGCGGCCGAGCGCGAGCATCTGCCGCTCGCCGCCCGACAAGGTGCCGGCGGCCTGCTTGCGGCGCTCCTTCAGGCGCGGGAAGCGATCGAACACGTCATCGAGGCTTTGCCGCGTGCCCGAGCGGTCGCGCAGGCTGTACGAGCCGAGCAACAGGTTGTCGGCGACCGACAAATCAGCAAAGAGCTCGCGCTTCTCGGGGACGAGGCAGAGGCCGCGCTCGACGCGTCCCTCGACATCGATCGTCGAGAGGTCGGTACCTTGAAACACCATGCGGCCCGCGGCGCGCAGCAGGCCCATCGCGGCCATCAGCAGCGTGGTCTTGCCGGCGCCGTTCGGGCCGATCACGGTCACGATCTGCCCTTGCTCGACCGAGAGCGAGACGTTGCGGACCGCCTCCACCTTGCCGTAGGCGACCGACACGCCTTCGATGGTGAGCATCTGCGTCACGCGACGCCTCCGAGATAGGCTTCCTGCACGCGCGCATCGCCACGCACTGCCGCCGGCTCGCCTTCGCAGAGCTTCGAGCCGAAGTCGAGCACCACAATGCGATCGACCAGCGACATGACGAACTCCATGTCGTGCTCGACCAGCAGGATGGTCAGGCGATCCGCGCGCAGGGAGCGCAGCAGCTCGGCGAGCTTGAGCTTCTCCTGGCGGCGCAGCCCGGCCGCCGGCTCATCTAGCACGAGCAGCGCCGGGTCGGCGGCGAGCGCGCGCGCGATCTCGAGCACGCGCTGATTGCCGAGCGGCAGGTTGCCGGCGAGCTCGAACGGCTTGTCGCCAAGCCCGACCCGTTCGAGCTGCTGCAGCGCCTCATAGCGCGCGCTCGCCTCTTCGGCCTGATTAAGATGCAGCGCGCCGGCGATCAGGCCCGTGCGGGTGCGCGCATAAGTGCCGAGCAGCACATTGTCGAGCAGCGTCATGCGCGGGCGCAGCTTCACGTGCTGGAAGGTGCGCGCGATCCCGGCGCGCGCGATGTGACATTGCTGATCGTGGGTGATCGAGCGCCCCGCGAACGCGATCTCGCCGCGGTCGACGCGCAACGCGCCGGTGAGCAGGTTGAACATCGTGGTCTTGCCGGCGCCGTTCGGCCCGATCAGTCCGACGATCTCGCCGGAGCGCACCTCGAAGCTCACATTGTTGACCGCGACAAGCCCGCCGAACCGTCGCTCGACCCCTTTGGCCTTGACCAGCAGCGTGCCGGGCGCCGGCTGCTCGCGGCGCGGGAGCGGTGGCGCGGGCTGCGGCACGGAGAGCTTGGGCTCGGGCAGAAGATCCGCGAGGAACGGGACGATGCCCTGCCGTGCCCGCTGCAGGAACAGGATGAACATCGCCGAGAACGCCACGATCTCGAGCTGGCCCGACGCGCCCTTGGCGATCAGCGGCAGGTAGTCCTGCACGGCGTTCTTCAACAGCGTGACGATCGCGGCGCCGACCACGCCGCCGAGCACGCTGCCGGCGCCGCCGACCATCGCCATCATCAGGTATTCGATGCCCATGCCGGCATCGAAGGGTCCGGGGCTGATGAAGCGGCTCAAATGCGCGTAGAGCCATCCGGAGAGCGCGGCGAGGAACGCGGCGAGCACGAAAGTCACGAGCTTGATCTGGAACGCGCTGATCCCGAGGCTTTCGACCAGCGTATTGCCGCCGCGCAGCGCGCGCATCGCGCGGCCGATGCGCGAGTCGAGCAGGTTGTAGCAGAGCAGCAGCACCGCCACGACGATCGCCCAGATCAGGAAATAGATCTGCCAGCTTTCGACCAGCGCGATCGGGCCGATCGAGATCGGCGGAATGCCCGAGAGGCCGTTGTAGCGGCCGAGCCCCTCGATATTGCCGAACAGGAACGCGATCGCGAGGCCCCAGGCGACCGTGCTCAACGACAGGAAATGGCCGCCAAGGCGCAGCGTGACGAAGCCGAGGATCGCCGCGACGGCGCAGGTCGTCACGAGCGCGAGCGCGAGGCCGAGCCAGGGCGAATAGCCGTTCAGCGCCGAGACCCAAGCCGTCGCATAGGCGGCGATGCCGACGAAGGCCGCTTGGCCGAACGACACGATGCCGCCGACGCCGGTCAGCAAGGCGAGGCCGATCGCGGCGAGCGAGTAGATGCCGATGTAATTCAGCAGCGTGATGCTGAACGGGTTGAGCACGAACGGCGCCGCGACGAGGCAGACGATCGCCGCCACGACGATGAGGCGGATCTGCAGCGCTGTCATTCCTCGACTTCCTCTTCGGAATGCTGCGAGGCGAGCGACCGCCAGAGCAGGATCGGAATCAGCAGCGAGAACACGATGACGTCCTTCAGCGTGCTGCTCTCGAACGACGCGAAGCTCTCGAGCACGCCGACGCCGAGGGCGCCGAGCGCGGCGCCCGGATAGCTGGTCATGCCGCCGACGATGGCGCCGACGAAGGCTTTCAGGCCGATCAGGAAGCCTGAGTCGTAGAAGATCGTGTTCACCGGCGCGATCAGGATGCCGGAGACGCCGGCGAGCAGCGACCCGAGCAGGTAGGCGATCGTGCCGGCGCGCGCCGGGCGGATCCCCATCAGGCGGGCGCCGGTCCGGTTGACGGCGGTGGCGCGCAGCGCCTTGCCGATCAGCGTGAAGTCGAAGAACGCAAACAACAGCCCGCTGAACACGACCGCTGCGGTCAGGATCAGCATGGTCTGCCCGGACACGTGGATGCCGGCGATCTCGGTCGCGAGCGAGGTCAACGGCTCGGTCCGCACGCCCTCGGGGCCGAAGAACAGGAGCCCGAGCCCGACCAGGGCAAAGTGCAGCGCGACCGAGACGGTCAGCAACAGCAGCACCGAGCCGTCGGCGATCGGGCGGAACACGATGCGGTCGAGCAGCGGCGAGATCGGCAGGATCAAGAGCAGCGCGAGCACCAGCCGCACCGGCATGGGCGGGTCGAAGCGCATCGTCAGCCAGACGATCCCGACGACGATTAGCGGAAGCGCGAGATAGAAGAAGATCGCCTGCGGCAGTCGGCGCTGCTCGCCGGCGCGCACGAGCGAAACCGCCTCCATCAGGCAGGCGAGGCCGGCGAGCACGACCACGAGCCCGACCGTGCCGGGAAGCTGCTTGGCGTCGAGCGCCGCGAGCGTCAGCGCCGTGAAGGCCGCGATGTCGCCGAACGGGATGAAGATCACCCGCGTGACCGTGAAGATAAGCACGGTCCCGATCGCCACCAGGACGTAGACCGCCCCGGTGGCGATGCCGTCGATCGCCAGGATCGCCGCAATATCCGTCGTCATGCCGCTGTCCTCGCGTCCCCCCGCGCTGCGCAGCGCTTTATGGCGCGTATTTCCAGGCGCCGTCGGTCAGCCGCACGATGACGAGCGCGCGCTCGTCGACGCCGTGATAGGCACCGGGCTTGAAATTATACACCGCATGCACGCCGGCGAGCTCCTTGGTGTTGAGGATCTCGTCACGCAGCGCCTTGCGAAACTCGACCGTACCGGGCTTGGCGGTCTTCAGCGCGCGCTCCGCCGCGGAGGTGAAGATCATCCAGGCGTCGAACGAGTAGGCCGAGAAGCCGTCGGTGGTCGGAATGTTGTTGGCCTTCTGATAGGCGGCGCGGAAGTCGAGCGCGAGCTTCTTGGCGAAGTGCGAGTCCGGCAGTTGCTCGGCGACGATGACCGGACCGGCCGAAACCTGGATCCCATCCGCCGACTTGCCGCCGACGCGGACGAAGTCCGGATTGACCAGCGCGACGGTGCCGTAGGTCTTGCCCTTGAAGCCGCGCTCGCCGAGGGTCAGCAGTGGCAGCGCGCCCTGCGTGCCCGATCCGCCGATCAGCACCGCGTCCGGGCGGACCGCCATGATCTTGAGGATCTGGCCCGTCACCGAGGTATCGACGCGCGCATAGCGCTCGTTGGTGAGAACCTTGATGCTGTCATCGCCTTCCGCGGCCTTGGCGCCGTTGTAGACGAGATCGCCCCACGCATCGGAGAAGCCGATGTAGCCGATATTCTTCATGTGGTCGCGCTTCATCCGTTCGGCCACGACCTTGACGAGGAGCGAGGCGGGCTGCGGCACCGAGATGCCCCATTGATCGGCGGCATTCGGCGCGCCGACCACCGGCGAGACGGCGATCATCGGGACCTTCAGCTCGGTCGCGACCGCCATCATGGCGATGGTCGACGGCGCGGTCGCGGTGCCGATCAGCAGATCGACCTTTTCTTCTTCGACCAGCTTGCGCGCGTTGCGGGTCGCGGCGGAGGGATCCGATCCGTCGTCGAGCTGGATCAGGCGGATCTTCTCGCCATTGACCTCGTTCTTGTACTCGACCGCGGCCGCGATGCCGCGGCCATACGGGATGCCGATTGAGGAGCCGTTGCCGCTCAGCGACGTAACGAAGCCGATCGTGATGTCGGCGTGTGCCGCCGTCGCCGCCATGAGGCCGGCGAGCAGGGCAGTCAAACTCATGAGCTTGCGCATTTCATCTCCCCTTCGTTGAAAGCGACCCGCAGATGCGCGAGATGGTGCGGGCGGATTTGAAAGTGAATGATGGGCGTTTCGCCGCGGTCGCGGCGCGCATCGGGCCGATGGTGGGAGGGACAGATCTGAGACTCGCCCTCGGAGCGTGCCGGACATTGTCCGCGGCGCGCGCTGTTCCGAGCTCGATGATCTCCGCCACGATGAGGAGCCTCTTGAACCCGCCAGCCGGCGCCTGCGCGGCGCCGGTCCCTCTCGGCAATTGCTTAAAGCCTAAAGTATCGAACAGGCGAACGTCAACATCCCGGCTTGCTGTCGGGCTTGAATATTTGCCGCCGCGGCGCGTGGCGGGTGCGCAAAAACTGCCGTCATGGCGCGCCATAATAGGCCGATCGTACGTGGCTTTGCGGGCCCGCGTGGCGGGCCCATCCGACGCCGGTCGATTGACGGTGAAATTATTTCGTGATTGAAATATCTCGTCGCTGACCGCAGCTCGGACCGCTTGACGTGTCGGATCGAGGGGCTGCCGTCGCCGGCGGAGCCTTCGGAGCCCCATGGACAGCGCGATTGACCTGATCGTCTGCGAAATCGGCTCCGAAACGCCGCAGATTCGGACCATTCGCCTCGCGCCGCCGGGTGGCGGATCTTTGCCCGGCTGGGAGCCGGGCGCCCATATCAAGGTGCGGCTGCCGGACGGGGATACCCGATCCTATTCGCTGGTGAACTTGTCCACCGCGCCGGCTGCATCGCCGCAGGCCTATCTGCTCGGTGTGCGCCTTGAGGACCCGAGCAAGGGCGGCTCGCGCTTCATGCACGGCCTCAAAGTCGGTGATCGGCTTTCCGTCTGCGCGCCGACCAACAATTTCCGCCTCGAAGCGTCTTCCGGGCGGATCACGCTCATTGCCGGCGGGATCGGCGTGACGCCGATCGCCTCGATGATCGCGCGGCTGGTCGGGGAGGGGAGGCCGTTCCAGGCGTTCTATGCCGGGCGGTCGGAAGATCAACTCGCATTTCGGGCCGAGCTCGCCGCGCTCGCGGGCGACCGCTTGCGCTTCCACTATGATGACCGCGCCGGCGTGTTCGACATCAAGCCCGTGATGGCCGGCCTTGCGGCCGACGAACCGCTCTATGTGTGCGGGCCGCGCCCGATGATCGACGCGGCGATTGCGCAGGCCGCCGCGCTCGGCTGGCCGCCCCGGCGGCTGCGCTTTGAGATTTTCGCCGCCGCGGAGCCGCAGGCCGGCGGTACGGCCTTCGAGGTCGTGCTGTCGTCATCCGGTCAGTCGTTCACGATCCCGCCCGACAAATCGATCCTCGACGTGCTGATCGAGGCCGGCATCGATCCAATGCATGATTGCAAGCGCGGCGATTGTGGCATCTGCCAGACGACGGTGCTCGAGGGAACGCCCGACCATCGTGACTTCGTGTTGTCCGATGCCGAGCGCACGGCCGGCAAGCTGATGCAGATCTGTGTGTCGCGCGCCAAGACGCCGCGCCTCGTTCTCGATCTCTAGTGCGTGATCCCGAAAGGTGGAGACCGGGTTTTCGGAAAAGATCACGCACAATCGAAAAAGGGAGGAGCGCCATGAACAGCTATCGTGGCAATGTCGAGGCGGTGCGCGCGCTCGTGCGCGAGACCGAGGTTCACCGCGACGTCTACGTCGACGAGGAGGTGTTCCGGCTCGAGATGGAGCACCTGTTCGCCAACACGTGGGTCTATGTCGGGCACGACAGCCAGGTGGCGAACGCCGGCGACTATTTCGGCACCACGATCGGCACCCAGCCAGTGCTGATGGTGCGCCACACCGACAAGTCGGTGCGCGTGCTGCACAATCGCTGCCCGCACAAGGGCACGCGGATCACCACCGAGACCTGCGGCAACACCGGCAAGTTCTTCCGCTGTCCATACCACGCCTGGAGCTTCAAGACCGACGGATCGCTGCTCGCGATCCCGCTGCGCAAGGGCTACGAGAACACCGGCCTCGAGGCGAGCCACGCGGGCGCCGGCATGACGCCGGTGCGCCATGTGCACAATTATCGCGGCTTCGTCTTTGCGAAGCTGACCGACCACGGGCCTTCGTTCGAGGAATTCTTTGGCGAGAGTCTCTCCAGCATCGACAACATGGTCGATCGCTCGCCGGTCGGAAAGCTCGAGGTCGCCGGCGGCGTGCTGCGCTACATGCACAATTGCAATTGGAAAATGCTGGTCGAGAACCAGACCGACACCTGCCACCCGATGGTGGCACATGAATCCTCGGCCGGCACTGCGGTGAATGTGTGGAAGGAGGCGCCGCCCGGCACCAAGAAACCGATGGCGGTCGAGATCTACGCGCCGTTCATGGCGCCCTACGAGTTCTTCGAGGGCATGGGAATCAGGGTCTGGCCGAACGGTCACGGCCACACCGGCGTCAGCCACTCCATCCACTCCGACTACTCGGCGGTGCCGGGCTATTTCGAAATGATGGTCGCGGCCTATGGCGAGGAACGCGCCAAGGCGATCCTCGACGAGAACCGGCACAACACGGTCTATTTCCCCAACACCATGATCAAGGGGCCGATCCAGCTGTTGCGCGTGTTCAAGCCGGTCGCGGCGAACAAGACGCTGGTCGAGTCCTGGACCTTCCGTCTGGTCGGCGCGCCCGACATGCTGCTCGAGCGCACCGTGATGTACAACCGGCTGATCAACGCGCCGACCTCGGTGGTTGGCCATGACGATCTTGAAATGTACGAGCGTGCGCAGGAAGGCCTGCATGTCGACGCCAATCAATGGGTGAACGTGCAGCGCCTCTATTCGGCGGATGAGACGCCGGATGCGACCGCGGTCACCAACGGCACGACCGAGTGGCAGATGCGCAACCAGTTCCGCGCCTGGAAGAAATTCATGACGATGTCGATGTGACGGGAGGGCTCATGTCGTTTCCTTCCGATCAGGACCTGCAGGACTTCGTCATCCGCGAAGCGCGGCTGATCGATCAGCATCGCTTCGAGGAATGGCTCGACCTGTTCGCCGACGACGGCTTCTACTGGATGCCGGTCGAATGGGGCCAGACCGATCCGCTGCTGACCACCTCGCTGATGTACGAGGACAAGCTGCTGCTCAAGATCAGAGTCGAGCGCCTCAAGGGCAATCGCACCTTCAGCCAGAAGCCGAAGAGCCGCTGTCACCATCTGCTGCAGACGCCGCAGATCGATCAGCGTGACGACGCGGCCGGCACCTACACGGTGTGGACGCCGATGCACTATGTCGAGACGCGGCTTGACGAGCAGCAGCTCTATGCCGCCTGGGCGACGCACACGCTGGTGTGGCGCGACGGCGGACTGCGGATCAAGTTGAAGCGGGTCGACATCGTCAATTGCGATGCGGCCTTCGGCAACATCCAGCTGTTCATGTGATCCGCCAATGACGACACGCAACACCGCAATCGTCACGGGTGGCAGCGCCGGCATCGGCGCCGCGATCTGCGCGGCGCTGCTCGCGGCCGACTATGAGGTGGCCTCGCTCGACTTGCGCAAACCCGCGCAGCCGCATGAGCGGCTGCACAGTTTCGAGGTCGATCTCACCGATGCGGTCGCGACGCGACAGGCTGCCGCCGCGGTCGCGGGCCGGTTCGCTATCAGTCACCTCGTCCACAATGCCGGCGTGATCCGCCCGAATCTGATCGAGGCGGCGGAGCCGGAAGACATCGAGGCGCTCGCCAAGTTGCATCTCGCCGCGCCGCTGATCCTGCTCAAGGCGGTCGTGCCGGGCATGAAGGAAAGAAAGCATGGCCGCGTGATCTTGATGTCGTCGCGGGCTGCGCAGGGCGGCGTGACGCGCAGCGCCTATTCGGCGACCAAGGCGGGTATCATCGGAATGGCGCGAACCTGGGCGCTCGAGCTTGCGCCGCACGGCATCACGGTGAATGTCGTGGCGCCCGGCCCGGTCGGCTCGACCGAGATGTTTCACTCGGTCATTCCGGCCGGCAGCGAGCAGGAGCGGGCGCTCGCGCGCTCCATCCCGATGGGGCGGCTCGGCACGCCCCAGGATGTGGCGAACGCGGTGCTATTTTTCGCGAGTCCGAACGCGAGCTTCGTGACCGGCCAGACACTTTATGTGTGCGGCGGCTCGAGCGTCGGCACCGTTCCGCTCTGAAGGACAATCGCCATGCGCATCTTCTGGCAAAGCTTCGTCGACGCGAGCGCGAGCGCCTCCTACATGGCGCGGCTCGCTGCTTATCTGAACGAGATCGCGGCACCCGGCACCACGGTCCATGTCGAAGGCATTTCGCCGCCCGATCGCGAGTACGGACGGCTCGCCGAATTTCGCTGCTCTATCCAGGCCGTGGACAACGGCATTGCGGCGCAGGAGGCGGGCTTCGATGCCTATGTGATGGGGCACTTCCAGGATCCCGGCCTCTATGAATTGCGCTCGGCGCTGACCATTCCGGTGATCGGCACCGGCGAAGCGACGCTGCTTGCGGCTTCTCAGCTGGGCCGCCGTCTCGGGCTGATCACGCTCGATGCGGTGTTCGAGGTCTTGCACTACGAGCAGGCGGATCGCTACGGGCTGTCCGGCCGCGTCACGCAGGTCGCCTGCATGGGGTGCGTGCCGCAGGATTTCAGTGCGGCGTTCGCCGGCGACCAGGCCGCGAAGGCGCGCATGCTGAAGGACTTTGCCGCCTGCGCGCAGCCGCTGGTCGACGCCGGCGCGGACGTGATCGTGCCGGCCGGCGTGCTGCCGGGCCTCTTGGTCTGCGGCGAGTGCGGCTTCAAGATCGGGCATGCGCCGGTCGTGAATTGCGCGGCAATCGCGCTGAAGAGCGCCGAGATGTGGGTGCAGCTGCATCGCCTCAACGGCACCGAGCCGAGCCGCGGCCCGAGCTACGCGCTCGCGAGCGAGCGCGCCAAGGCGGATTTTCGTGCGCTGCTGGCGCGCCGATCATCTCCCGACAAGAAGAGCTGATGAGGACTGCGATGATGCATCCCGACAAGATCCTGTACGAAGCCGAAGTCACGGCGACCGGCGGACGCGACGGCAAGGCGACGAGTACCGACGGGCTCTTGGAGGTGTCGCTCTCGCTGCCGAAGTCCCTCGGCGGACCGGGCGGTCCCGGAACCAATCCCGAGCAGCTGTTCGCGGCTGGCTACGCCGCCTGCTTCCTCGGCGCCGTGAAGTTGGTGGCGCGCACCCGCAAGATCACGCCGTCGGCCGAGCCGACCGTGACCGCCAAGGTCGGCATGGGGCCTGTGGCTGTCGGCTATGCGCTCACGGTCGAGCTGAAGGTGCAGCTGCCGGGATTGGAGCGGTCGGTCGCCGAGGAGATCGTCCACGGCGCGCATGAGCGCTGTCCGTATTCGAACGCGACGCGCGGCAATGTCGAGGTTAAATTGACGGTACTTTGAGCGATCGCAGGGAAACAGACAGTCCGGTGCCCCAGTCCGTCCGCGCCGCATATGACCGGGTCGTGATCGCGGCTCCGGTGACGATCCCCTATGTGCGCTATTCTGTCGAGAGCGCACAGTGGTGGATCGGACGCGCGCTGCGCGCGCTCACGGCGGTCGCCGGCATCGCGCCGCGCGACATCGACGGGCTTTGTGTCTCCAGCTTCACCATGGGGACGGACTCGGGGATCGGCCTGACGCAGCATTTCGGCCTGTGCGTGCGCTGGCTCGACACCATCCCGCTCGGCGGCGCGAGCGCTGTCGCGGCGCTGCGCCGCGCGGCGCGCGCCGTGCAGGCGGGCGATGCGGACATTGTCGCTTGCGTCGCGGGCGACACCAACCATGTCGACTCGTTCCGCCAGACGCTGGAGAATTTTTCCCGCTTCAATCAGGATGCCGTCTATCCGTATGGCGCGGGCGGCGCCAATGCGAGCTTTGCGCTGATCGCCCGCAACTACATGCGTGAGTTTGGCGCCAAGCGCGAGGACTTCGGCAAGATCGCCGTTTCTCAGCGCGCCAACGCGCTGCGCAATCCGCACGCGCTGATGAAGTCGCCGTTGACGATCGAGCAATACATCGCGGCGCGACCGATCGCGGACCCGATCCATCTGTTCGATTGCGTCATGCCATGCGCGGGCGCAGAAGCCTTTCTGGTGATGCGCGAGGACATGGCCGCGTCGCTGAAATTGCCGGTCGCGAGGATCCTTGCCACGATCGAGCGTCATAACGCGTTCGGCAACGATCCGGTTCAGGTGCGCGGCGGATGGGCGATGGACATCGACGAGCTCTACGCCATGGCCGGCGTGAAGCCGGATGATCTCGATTTCGTGCAGACCTACGACGACTACCCCGTGATCTCGATGATGCAGTTCGAGGATCTCGGCTTCTGTCGCAAGGGCGAGGGGCCGGATTTCGTGCGCCAGCATGATCTGACGATCGACGGAAGCTTCCCGCACAACACCTCGGGTGGTCAGCTGTCGGTCGGGCAGGCGGGCGCGGGCGGGGCTTATCTCGGTCTCGTCGAGGCGCTGCGCCAAGTGGTTGGGTGCGCCGGTCCGACGCAAGTCAAGGACGCGCGGCTCGGGCTGGCGTCGGGCTTCGGCATGATCAACTACGACCGCGGGCTCGCGTCGGGCGCCGTCATCTTGGCGGGGCCCGCATGATCGATCCGATCGCACGGCCGCGCCGCAAGAATCCGCTGCTGCGGACGCGGCTTCCGACCTTGCCGCCGAGCGCGCGTAGCCGCGCGTCACATGGCTTCACGCGCGCGGCCGCGGAAGGGCGCTTCGTGCTGCAGCGCTGCGCGGCTTGCGGCACATTCTCCTATCCGGCGCGCGATGCCTGTCCGTCCTGCCTGTCGGCGGAGCTCGCCTTCGTGGACGCGCCGCGGCGTGGGATACTTCTCTCTGAAACCACGGTGCGCGTGCCGGCCGACGTGCATTTCCGCGAGCGCGCGCCCTGGCGGGTCGGCCTCGTCGGCATGGACTGTGGTCCGACGCTGGTGGCGCACCTGCATGCGGACTGCGAGGAAGGCCGGCCGGTCGTGATGTCGTGGCAACTCGACAGGAGCGGGCAGGCGGTCGCGTTCGCGCGGCCGGAGCAAGAGACACCCAACATGGCAGACGACAAGCAATGGCGCGAAATGACCGCTGATCCGAAATTCCGGCGCGTGCTCGTCACCAATGGACGCAGCATCGTCGGCCAGGAAGCCGCTGCGGCGCTCAAGGCCGCCGGCGCCGCGATCGTGTTCGTCGGCATCGCCGAGCCGTGGAAGCCGTTTCGCGGCGAGGAGGCTTTGCGGACGCTGGGCGTCGACATCG
>Ga0081539_10002272_pt1 | contig 27864 bp, 20 predicted proteins | sample TabmetS4T2R2_FD_71023 | JGI IMG/M metagenome (GOLD analysis project Ga0081539, IMG submission 71023) | Tabebuia heterophylla rhizosphere microbial communities from the University of Puerto Rico - S4T2R2 | ecosystem: Host-associated > Plants > Roots > Rhizosphere ... | reverse complement strand
GACGGCTGGCAGACCCTCGGTCAGAAGCCGAACGACGTCGCCATTGACCTCGCCGCCTGAGCCGATACCGTCGCTATGCCGGAGGCGCCCATAGCCATTTCCAACACCCTTCGCGACGGCACCGGTTCCAGCGGGCGCTCCAACACTTAAGGGATTCTGTCCACAGGGGTCGCCGCGGACAGTTTCCGCCTGCAGGGTCTGCCCCCAGCTATGCAGCACCGCGATCGCGCCGATCTCGGCGCCGAGGTAGCGGGGATCAGCGGCAACCCTGTGCAGCGCAGCGGCGGCGGCGCGGAACAGGATGGCGTAGACCGTGGCCTTGTTGCGAAAGGCGATCTCGGCCGCCGCTGCCGGCACGGTGAAGACGACATGGAAATAGGGCACCGGCAGCAACTCGGCCTGACGCGCCGCCAACCAATCGGCGCGTGCCAAGCCCTGGCACTTGGGGCAGTGGCGGTTACGGCAGGAGTTGTAAGCGTAACGGACCAGCCCGCAGTCGGCACAGTGCTCGGCGTGTCCGCCCAGCGCCCGGCGTCCGGCATGCCTCGAGCGCCGACAGGACCCGCCGCTCGGTGCGGCCGAGATGCGCCGCATGGGCCTGCCGATAGGCCGGGCCATGGCGGCGGACGATCTCCGCCACCTCCAGCACCGGACGCATCGCGCCGCCTCAAGCGGGTGGCGTGACCTCCAGCCGCAGCCGCTCGAGGGGGCTCGGCGTTCGGCCAATCGTGGTGGTCGCAACCTGGGTATAGCGGGCGGTGGTCTGGAGGTTGTTGTGGCCGAGCAAGGCTTGGATGATGCGGATGTCGGTGCCGCCCTCCAGGAGATGAGTGGCAAAGCTGTGCCGCAGTGTGTGCACCGTCACCCGTTTGTCCAACCCGGCGGCGGCGCGGGCGGATCGGCAGGCGCCGTGCAGCGCGGTCGCGTGCAGCGGATGCTCTGCATCGCGGCCGGGGAACAGCCAGTGGACCGGCCGCGCCAGACGCCAGTAGCTGCGCAGGATGCCGAGCAGCTGCGGCGACAACGTGACATGCTTATCCTTGGCGCCCTTGCCCTGCTCGACGCGGATGACCATTCGGCTAGTGTCGATGTCGGCCACCTTGAGGCGGCGCCTCGGTCGCGAAGGTGACGAGCTCGGTGCCCTCCTCGACCATGTCGTCCACCTGGTGGCGGACCTGCGCGACCGTGCCGTCCAGCGGCGCGCGGAGGGTGAGCTCCATCTTCATCGCCTCGATCACCACCAGCGGCGCGTTCTTCGCCACCGCCTCGCCGGGCCGGACCAGCACGCGCGCGACGCGGCCCGGCACCGGCGCGGCGACGCGCTCGGCCCCGGCGGTCTCGACGCGCGGCGGCGCGAGCGGGTCCTCCTGCACCAGCACGTGGTTGCGGCCGGCGAGGATCACCGTCAGCTCCGCCCCGCGGCGGACCACCCGCAGCCGCCGCGCGACGCCGTCGAGCAGCAGCAGCGGTCCGGTCTCGTCCTCGGTCAGGGCGGCGTGGACGGAGCCGCCGGGCAGGTCGAGGCGAAAGCTCCCGTCGGGCTGCGGGTAGGTGCGCAAGGTGACCGGCGGGGAGTCGCCGCGGCGAAAGTGCAGGTCCTGGTAGCCGTCGCCGTTCATGCGCCAGGCGTCCACCGCGGCCCAGGGCGACCACGGATCGCCGGAGGCGCGCGCCTCGGTCGCGATGGCCGCGCGCTGGTCGCGCACCGCGGTCAGCTCCGCGGCGGCCCACACCACGGCTTCCTCGGCCTCGGCGGCGGCCGCGGCGCCGGCCGGCGCGGCGGGCAGCAGCGCCGCCGCGTGGCGGGCGATGAACCCGGTGTCCAGCGCGGCCGCCGCGAAGGCCGGGTGCCCGGCAATGGCACGCAGCAGGCCGAGATTCGTCGTCACGCCGACCACCTCGTACTCCGCCAGCGCCGAGGCCAGCCGCCGCACCGCCGTGGCGCGGTCCTCGCCCCACACGATCAGCTTGGCGATCATCGGGTCGTAGTTCGGCGTGATCTGGTCGCCTTGCACGACCCCAGTGTCCACGCGCACGCGACTCGGCATCTCCCGCGGCTGGCGCAGGTGGGAGAGCGTGCCGACCGCAGGCAGGAAGTCCCGCGCCGGGTCCTCGGCATAGACCCGCGCCTCGATGGCGTGGCCGCGCAGGCTGAGGCGGTCCTCGGCCAGGGGCAGGGGCTCGCCCGCCGCGACGCGGAGCTGCCACTCGACGAGGTCGAGGCCGGTGACCATCTCGGTGACCGGGTGTTCGACCTGGAGGCGGGTGTTCATCTCCATGAAGTAGAAGGCGTCGCCCTCGGCGATGAATTCCACGGTGCCGGCGCCGACATAGCCGACCGCGCGCGCCGCCGCGACCGCGGCCTCGCCCATCGCCCGGCGCCGTGCGGGGTCCATCCCCGGCGCCGGCGCCTCCTCGAGCACCTTCTGGTGCCGCCGCTGGATCGAGCAGTCGCGCTCGAACAGCGAGACGGTGTTGCCGTGGGTGTCGGCGAAGACCTGGATCTCGATGTGCCGCGGGCGGGTCAGGTACTTCTCGACCAGCACGCGGTCGTCGCCGAAGGAGGCCAGCGCCTCGCGCTTGGCGCCCTCGATCGCCGCCTCGATCTCGCCGGCCGCCTCGACGATGCGCATGCCCTTGCCGCCGCCGCCGGCCGAGGCCTTGATCAGCACCGGGTAGCCGATCCGCGCCGCGGCGTCCTTCAGCACCGGGAGGCCCTGCGCCTCGCCGTGGTAGCCGGGCACCAGCGGCACCCCCGAGCGCTCCATCAGCGCCTTGGATTCGGCCTTGGAGCCCATGGCGCGGATCGCGTCCGCGGGCGGGCCGATGAACACCACACCCGCCTCGGCGCAGGCAGCGGCGAAGCCGGCATTCTCGGAGAGGAAGCCGTAGCCGGGGTGGATCGCCTCGGCGCCGGAGCGGCGGGCCACCTCGAGGATCTTCTCGATCACGAGATAGCTCTGCCGCGCCGGCGCCGGACCGATCGGCCAGGCCTCATCGGCCAGCCGGGCGTGCCGCGCGCCGGCATCCGCCTCGGAGTAGACCGCGACGGTGGCGATGCCGAGGCGCCGGGCGGTGGCGATGACGCGGCAGGCGATCTCGCCGCGATTGGCGATGAGGATCTTGCGGAACATCCTGCCCTCCCTCAGCCCTGGCGCCGCCAGGCGGGCAGGCGCTTGTCGAGGAAGGCGGCGATCCCCTCCTGGCCTTCGGCCGAGGCGCGGCGCAGGGCGATGCGCCGCCCGGTCTCCTCGCCGAGCGCCGCGTCCACCGGCCGCCGCTCGCACAGGAAGACCAGGTCCTTGGCGTCGGCCTGGGCCCCCGGGGCACCCTGCAGGGCCGCCTGCAGCACCGCCTCGCCCGCCGCCGCCAGCCCATCCTCGGGCACCACCTCATGCACCAGCCCGATCTCCCGGGCTCGGGCGGCCGAGAACACCTCAGCGGTCTGGAACAGGCGGCGCGCCCAGCGGGCGCTGATGGCGTTGACCACATAGGGGCTGATGGTCGCCGGCGTCAGTCCGAGCTTCACCTCGCTCAGGCAGAAGCTCGCCCGCTCCGCGGCGATCGCGACGTCGCAGCACGCGACCAGCCCGACGCCGCCGCCATAGGCCGCCCCCCGCACCAGGGCGATGGTCGGCTTCGGCAGCCGGTCGAGGCTGTGCAGCAGCCCCGCGAGCCCGGCCGCGTCGGCCAGGTTGGCCGCGAAGGAGTGGCGCGCCATCCGACGCATCCATTCGAGGTCGGCCCCGGCGGAGAAGCTGCGGCCGCTGCTGGCCAGCACCACCGCCCGCACCGCCGGGTCGGCGCTCAGGCGATGGAGGGCGGCGGTCAGCTCGGCGATCAGCGCATCGTCGAAGGCGTTGTGGCGGTCGGGACGGTTGAGGGTCAGCGTGGCCACGCCACGCTCGTCCATGGCCCGCAGGACGGTGTCGGTCATGCTCTGCCCCTCACATCCGGAACAGGCCGAAGCGGGTCGCGGGGATCGGCGCGTTCAGGCTGGCCGAGAGGCCGAGCGCCAGCACGCGCCTGGTGTCGGCCGGGTCGATCACCCCGTCGTCCCACAGCCGGGCGCTGGAGTAGTAGGGGTGGCCCTGGGCCTCGTACTGCGCGCGGATCGGCGCCTTGAACGCCTCCTCCTCCTCGCCCGACCAGGTGCCGCCGCGCGCCTCGATGCCGTCGCGCCGCACCGTGGCCAGCACCGAGGCGGCCTGCTCGCCGCCCATCACGCCGATGCGGGCGTTCGGCCACATCCAGAGGAAGCGCGGCGCGTAGGCGCGGCCGCACATGCCGTAATTGCCGGCGCCGAAGCTGCCGCCGATGATGATGGTGAATTTCGGCACCGCGGCGGTGGCGACCGCGGTGACCATCTTGGCGCCGTCCTTGGCGATGCCGCCCGCCTCGTATTTGCGGCCTACCATGAAGCCGGTGATGTTCTGCAGGAAGACGAGCGGGATGCCGCGCTGGGCGCAGAGCTCGATGAAGTGCGCGCCCTTCTGCGCGCTCTCGCTGAACAGGATGCCGTTGTTGGCGACGATCCCCACCGGGTAGCCCCAGACATGGGCGAAGCCGCAGACCAGGGTCGGGCCGTAGAGCCGCTTGAACTCGTCGAGCTCGCTGCCGTCCACGATCCGCGCGATCACCTCGCGCACGTCGAAGGGCGTGCGCCGGTCCGCCGGCACCACGCCATACAGCTCTTCCGCTGCGTGGTGCGGCGCCATCGGCTGGCGCAGCTCGACCGGAGGCCGTTTCACCGCGTTCAGGCTCGCGACGATCCGGCGTGCGATGCCGAGGGCGTGGGGGTCGTTCTCGGCGTAGTGGTCGGTCACGCCCGAGATGCGGCTGTGCACGTCGGCGCCGCCGAGCTCCTCGGCGCTGACCACCTCGCCGGTGGCGGCCCTCACCAGCGGGGGCCCCGCCAGGAAGATGGTGCCCTGGTTGCGGACGATGACGCTCTCGTCCGACATCGCCGGAACGTAGGCGCCGCCGGCGGTGCAGGAGCCCATCACCACCGCGATCTGGGCGATCCCCTGGGCGGACATGGTCGCCTGGTTGTAGAAGATGCGGCCGAAATGGTCGCGGTCGGGGAAGACCTCGTCCTGGTTCGGCAGGTTGGCGCCGCCGCTGTCCACCAGGTAGATGCAGGGCAGGCGGTTCTGCTGGGCGATCTCCTGTGCGCGCAGGTGCTTCTTCACCGTCATCGGGAAGTAGGTGCCGCCCTTCACCGTGGCGTCGTTGGCGACGATCATGCACTCGCGGCCGGCGACGCGGCCGATGCCGGTGACGATCCCGGCCGAGGGCACCTCGCCGCCATACAGGCCATGCGCGGCGAGCTGGCCGATCTCGAGGAAGGGCGAGACCGGGTCGATCAGCGCGCGGATGCGGTCGCGCGGCAGCAGCTTGCCGCGCCCGAGGTGCCGTTCGCGCGCCGCCTCGCCGCCGCCGAGCCGCACCCGCTCGGCGGTGGCGCGCAGGTCGTCCACCAGGGCGCGCATGGCCTCGGCGTTCGCGCGGGCCTCCGCGGAACGGAGGTCCACGGCGGATTCGATCACCGGCATGGCGGCGGGTCTCCTCAGCCCTGGGGCCGGCGCGGCGCGGCGGCGGCGCGGTGCAGCAGCCGGAGCGTGGCGGCAGCGAGCAGCAGCTTGAGTCCGTCGCCGAGCAGGAACGGGAGCAGCCCCGCCGCGAGCGCCGCCCGCAGGTCGTGCAGCCAGGCGGCGTGCAGCCAGGCGAGGCCGGGCAGGTAGATCAGCGCCTGGCCGAGCAGCAGCGCGGCGAGCAGCGCCGGCCACCCCCGCCGCGTCCAGCCGCGCCGCGCCGCCCAGCCGAGCGCGGCGGCGGCGAGCAGAAAGCCCACCAGGTACCCGAAGGTCGGCCCGCCGAGCACCAGCGGGCGGCCGCCGGCGAGCACCGGCAGGCCGAGCGCCGCCTCGGCCAGGTAGGCGGCCACGGTGGCCACGCCGAGCCGCGGCCCGTAGCTCGCGCCGATGAGCGGCACCGCGAAGGTCTGCATGGTCATCGGCACCGGCCACATCGGCACCCGGATCCAGGCCGTCGCCGCGAGCAGGGCGGAGCCCGCCAGCACCACCAGGAGGTCGCGCAGCAACCCGCCCTGCGGCCAGGCGGCGGGGACGAGCGGAGCGTGGGTTTCGCGCCTTGCCGGCATGGGTCGCCCTCCTTCAGGCGGTCTCGTTGTAGAGCTCGCGGCCGATCAGCATGCGCCGGATCTCGGAGGTGCCGGCGCCGATCTCGTAGAGCTTGGCGTCGCGCAGCAGCCGCCCGGTCGGGTACTCGTTGATGTAGCCGTTGCCGCCGAGCGCCTGGATCGCCTCCAGCGCCATCCAGGTCGCCTTCTCGGCGGCGAACAGGATCGCGCCGGCGGCATCCTTGCGCGTGGTCTGTCCCCGGTCGCAGGCTTTCGCCACCGCGTAGACATAGGCGCGCGCGGCGTTCGCCACCGTGTACATGTCGGCGATCTTCGCCTGCATGAGCTGGAATTCGCCGATCGGCTGGCCGAATTGCTTGCGCTCGTGGATGTAGGGCAGCACCACGTCGAGGCAGGCCTGCATGATGCCGAGCGGGCCGGCGGCCAGCACCGCGCGCTCGTAGTCGAGCCCGCTCATCAGCACGTTCACGCCGCGGCCGACCTCGCCGAGCACGTTCTCCGCCGGCACCTCGCAGTCCTGGAATACCAGCTCGCAGGTGTTGGAGCCGCGCATGCCGAGCTTGTCGAGCTTCTGGGCGGTGGTGAATCCGGAAAAGCCCTTCTCGATCAGGAAGGCGGTGATGCCGCGCGGCCCGGCCTGCAAGTCGGTCTTGGCGTAGACCACCAGCACGTCGGCGTCCGGCCCGTTGGTGATCCACATCTTGTTGCCGTTCAACACGTAGCCGTCATTGCCGCGGCGGTCGGCGCGCGTGCGCATGCTCACGACGTCGGAGCCGGACCCCGGCTCGCTCATCGCCAGCGCGCCGACATGCTCGCCGGCGATCAGCTTCGGCAGGTAGCGGCGCCGCTGTTCCGCGGTGCCGTTGCGGCGGATCTGGTTGACGCAGAGGTTGGAATGCGCGCCGTAGGAGAGCCCGACCGCGGCCGAGGCGCGGCTGATCTCCTCCATGGCGACAACGTGCTCGAGATAACCCATGCCGGCGCCGCCGTATTCTTCCTCCACGGTGACGCCGAGGACGCCGAGGTCGCTGAGTTTGCGCCAGAGCTCCATGGGGAACTCGTTGCGTGCGTCGATCTCGGCGGCACGTGGCGCGATCTCCGCCGCGGCGAAGCGCGCCACCTCGGCGCGCAGGGCATCCGCCGTCTCGCCGAGGCCGAAATCCAAACCCGACATCATGGCCGGTCCTCCTTTGGTGATTGCCTTTGCGCCGCGTCTTGCAGGGCCTGGAAGCTCGTCACGTGCCCGGCCAGGGCACTCGCCGCGACGGTGTAGGGGCTGCCGAGCCAAGTGTGCCCGGGCCCGGACCGCCCGGGGAAGTTCCTGTTGATGGAACTGATGCTGACTTGGTCCTCGGCAGTCGTCTGGCCGGGACCGCAGTTGTTGCAGGCGCCGCAGCCCGGCGACACGACCTGCGCGCCGACCGCTGCGAAGGTATTCAGGTATCCCTTCGCCCGGCAGTACTCCCGCACATCGAGGGTGCTGAACTGCAGGAACAGGCGGGTGCCTTCCGCGACGCGCATGCCGCGGTCCAGCCCCCATTTCAGCACCTCGTGGTAGAAGTCGAAATCGTCGCGCTTCGCGGCGGTGCAGGACCCGCCATAGGCGATCGAAATCCGCACGGGCTCGGTGAGATCCGCGACCGCGACGCCGTTGCCGGGATCGCCGGGGCGGGCCACGATCGGGGAGAGCGCGTCGCAGTCGATGCGGATGGTCCGCTGGTAGCGGGCGCCCGGATCGGGGCGCATCCAATCCTCGAGCGCGATCTCGACGCCGCGCCGCTCGCGCAGGAAGCGGACCACCTCCTCGTCGGGCTCGACGATGCCGCTGAAGCCGCCCATCTCCGCGACCATGTTGGTCAGGGTCGCGCGCTCGTCGAGCGACATCGCCTTCACCGCCGGACCGCCGAACTCGAGCACGACGCCGATCATCTCGCCGCTGCGGAACGCGTCGGAGCGCAGCAGCTCCTGCACGATGTCCCGCGCCAGCACGCCGGGCCGCAGGCGTCCCGTGCATTCCACCCGGACCATCTCGGGCATGCGGCAGCGGACTAGGCCGGTGACCCAGCTGTTGGCGATGTCAGTGGCGCCGGCGCCGAAGGCCAAGGCACCGAGTGCGCCGGCGTGGGGCGTGTGCGAATCCGTCCCGATGATCACCTGCCCTGGCAGCGCGTATTTCTCCGCCATGATGGCGTGGCAGATGCCCTCCGCCCCGCGCTCGTTGGGCAGCTGGCCGTGGTGGCGGACAGGGTAGGTGGACGCGAAGCGCCGATGCGCCTCGTGCAGATCCCGCACGGCCGGGACCATGTTTCCCCTCACATGGGGGAAGCTCTCGTCGGCCAGCACCATGTGGTCCTGGAAGGCGATGATCTGCTCCGGCCGTTCGAGCGCCAGGCCGGTGCCGAACGCCTCGTGCATGATGTGCGCGCACATGCCGGTGAAATAGTCGTGGCTGAAGCGCCAGTCCGCGGCCAGCACGACGCCGTCCCCCGGGGCGAGCTCTCCTGCCGGGAACACCTTGCGGCGGGCGAAGATCTTCTCCGCCAGCGTCATCGGCCGGCTTGTCGCGCCGCCCTGGGCCGCTGGTTCCGGCTGCGGCCGCCGCATGAAGTGGGCCTTGCTGTAGCGCAGCAGGCCGCCGGCGCGGATGACCTCCTGGGTCAGCGCGTCGCGGCCGCGGAGGAACTCCTCCAGCGGGATCGCCTCTCCGGCGCGGATGCGGTCGAGCACGGCGAAGTCGGTGGTCGTCAGGATGCCGATGTTGTCGCAATTCTGCCGGTAGATGCGCTCGAAATTCTCGGCCACGATCAGGCGGATGCCCGCCGACTTCTCCGCCAGCGGACTCGATTCGCGCGACGACCCCTTGCCGTAGCGCTTGCCCGCGACCGTCACCGCGAAGCCGCCATTCCTGACCGCGTCCACCCCGATCGGCATCGTGCCGCCGGCCTCGAAGCCGAGATAGGCGTAGCGCGCCAGACGCTCGTCGTAGGTCAGCATGATGGTGGTGGGGGTGATCTCGTCGGTCGAGACGCTGTCGCGCAACGGCAGGCAGTCCGCGAGCGACAGGTCCTCGCCGCCGAGCTGGCGGCGCATCGCCTCGGCGCTCGCGGAGAGGAAGAGGATGCGCCCGGTGAGGCGGATCGCCTGGTCGTCCATGGTCAATTCCCTCCTGCCCAGGGTTGCGCCGCACCGCCGGCGCGAACGTCCGTTGCGCGCGACATCCCTTGCGCCCGGATGCGTCGGCGCTCGGCGCGCGAGCGACGGTCGCCCTGCGCGGTCATGACCCGATTCGGCATGGCGGGCATGGCGCTCACCCCGCCATCACGACGGGGGCGTCCGGCACCCGCTCGCCGCCTTCGTCGGAACGCTCGCCGCTGCCGCGGAACTCCGCGAGCAGCCGGGCCTCGCGGCGCCGGGCGTGCTCGGCGTGCCGCTCGCGGATGTGCCCATAGCCGCGGATGTGGTCCGGCATCGCGGCGAGCTCGACCGCGAGCGCGTGGTTGCTCGGATGGAGCGAGGCGATCAGCTCTCCGACGAGCCGCTCGTAGTCGGCGCGGAGGCGCCGGTCCAGCGCCCGGTCCGCGGTGAAGCGGAACGGATCGAGGACGCTGCCGCGCAACCGGCGGAGCCGCGCCAGCACCCTGAAGGCGCGCAGCATCCACGGGCCGAAGCTGCGCTTGCGCGGCTCGCCGGTGGCGGGGTCGGGCCTGGCCCAGAGCGGCGGCGCCAGGTGGAAGACGAGCCGGAAATCGCCCTCGAAGGTCTGGTTCAGCCGCTCCAGGAAGCCGGTCTCGGTGTAGAGCCGCGCGACCTCGTACTCGTCCTTGGCGGCGAGCAGCTTGTAGTGGCCGCGCGCGACGGCCTCGGCCAGCCCGCTGCGCCCAGGCGCCTTCGCCGCCTCCGCCTCGCGCACCCGCCGGACGAGATCGGCGTAGCGCCGCGCGTAGCGGGCGTCCTGGTAGGCGGTCAGGTCCGCAACGCGCCGCGCGATCATCTCGTCCAGGTCCGCGGAGCGCCTGCGGTGATCGGGAACCGCCTCGGGCGGCGTCGCGACCCGCTCCACCGCGGCGGCGTCGAGCGCGCAATGCCGCCCCCACATGAACGCGCCCTTGTTCATGGCCACCGCGGCGCCATTCAGCTCGATCGCCTTCAGGATGGACGCCGCGGAGACCGGCAGCAGCCCCTTCTGGCAGGCATAGCCGACCATGAACAGGTTGGTCGCGATCGAATCGCCGAGCAGCGCCGTCGCCAGGCGCGTGCCGGCGACGAAGTCGGCCTGGCCGGGACCGACCGCCTCCGCGATCTGCTCTTCCATCGCACCGACCGGGAATTCCGGGTCGCGGATGTGGGCGACGTCGCCGGTCCTGGCCTGCGCGGCAAAGCTGCGCACGAAGTCGCTGGTGACCGAGAAGTCGCTGTTGACCACCGCGCGGGTCACGCCGGGGCGAAGCTTGGACAGCGACTCGTCGGCGACCGCCACGACGATGTCGCAGCCGAGCAGGAGGTTGGCCTCGCCGGCGGCGATGCGCGAGGCGTGCAGCATCTCCTGCTGCGCGGCGATGCGGACATGCGACCACACCGGCCCGCCCTTCTGCGCCAGGCCGGCCATGTCCAGCACCGAGACGCCCTTGCCCTCGAGCGTCGCCGCGGTGCCGAGCAGCGCGCCGATGGTGACGACGCCGGTGCCGCCGACGCCGGTCACCAGGATGCCGTAGGGCCGGTCGACCGGCGCGATCGGCGGGTCCGCCAGGCTCCCGAAGCCCGCGCCATCGCGTTCGGGGACCCGCCCGGCACCCTCGGCATCGCGCAGCCCATCCGCGAAGCCGGCGCCGCCCGCGCCATCCGAGCCGCCGGCGGCTTCCTGGCGCTCCGGGTCCCCCGCGCCGCCCACCGAGGCGAGCCCGCCCGCCGCGCCCAGCCCGCCGACCGGCGCCACCGCCTTGCCCTTGCGCAGCGTGCCGCCTTCGACCGTGACGAAGCTCGGGCAGAAGCCTTCCAGGCAGGAGAAGTCCTTGTTGCAGGAGGACTGGTCGATCTCCCGCTTGCGGCCGAACTCGGTCTCGACCGGGACCACCGACATGCAGTTCGACTTGGCGCTGCAATCGCCGCAGCCCTCGCACACCCGGTCGTTGATGACGACCCGCCGTGCGGGATCGGGCATCAGCCCGCGCTTGCGCCGGCGGCGCTTCTCCGCGGCGCAGGTCTGGTCGTAGACCAGCACCGAGACGCCGGCATATTCGCGCAGCTCGCGCTGCACTGCGTCGAGCTCCCGCCGGTGGCGGAGCGGCACCCCCTTTGGCAGGGTGATGTCCGCATAGCGTGATGGATCGTCGGCGACGACGACGACGCGCTCGACGCCTTCCGCGGCCACCTGGCGCACGACCTGCGGCACCGTCAGCGTGCCCTCGACCGGCTGGCCGCCGGTCATCGCCACGGCGTCGTTGAACAGGATCTTGTAGGTGATCGGCACCTTCGCCGCGACCGCCTGGCGGATCGCCAGCAGCCCGGAATGCGAGTAGGTGCCGTCGCCGAGATTGGCGAAGACGTGCTTCGTCTCGGTGAACGGCGCTTGGCCGACCCAGGGCACGCCCTCGCCGCCCATTTGGCTGAAGGTCTGCGTTGCCTCCGGGTTGAGCCACAGCGCCATGTAGTGGCAGCCGATGCCGGCCAGTGCCCGGCTTCCCTCCGGCACTTTGGTCGAGCTGTTGTGCGGGCAGCCGGAACAGTAATGCGGCACGCGCTGCACGGCGCCGCCGGCGCGCGGCCGCGCCAGCGCCGCCTCCTTGGCGGCGAGGAAGTCCAGGCGCTCCTTGATCAGGCCGCTGGTGTGGAACCGTTCGATGCGCCGCGCGATCACGCGCGCAATCAGGGCCGGCGTCAGCTCGCCGGCGGCTGGAAGCTGCCACTCGCCGCCGGGCAACTCCCACTCGCCCGTCTCGTCGTACTTGCCGGTGACGCGCGGGCGCACGTCCTCGCGCCAATTGTAGAGCTGCTCCTTGAGCTGATACTCGATGACCTGGCGCTTCTCCTCGACGACCAGGATCTCCTCCAGCCCCGCGGCGAAGTGCCGCACGCCCTCGGCGTCGAGCGGCCAGGTCATGCCGATCTTGTAGACGCGCAGCCCGATCTCGGCGGCGAGCGCCGCGTCGATCCCGAGCGCGTCGAGCGCCTGGCGGACATCGAGATAGGATTTGCCGGTGGTGACGATGCCGAGCCGCGCGCGCGGGCTGTCGATCACCACGCGGTTCAGCCCGTTGGCCCGGGCATAGGCCATCGCGGCGTAGACCTTGTAGCGCTGCAGCCGCCACTCCTGGTCCAGCGGCGGGTCGGGCCAGCGGATCGAGAGGCCCCCCGGCGGCATCGCGAAATCGGCCGGCGCCCGCGTCTCCACCCGGTGCGGGTCCACCACGACGCCGGCGGAGGTCTCGACGGTGTCGGCGATCGCCCGCATCCCCACCCAGCATCCGGAGAAGCGCGACATCGCCCAGCCATGCAGGCCGAGATCGAGGAATTCCTGCACTCCGGCCGGGTTCAGCACCGGCATCATCGCCGCGGCGAAGATGTGGTCGCTCTGGTGCGGGATCGAGGAGGACTTGGCGCCGTGGTCGTCGCCCACCACCGCCAGCACGCCGCCGTGGCGGGAGGTGCCGGCGGCGTTGCCGTGCTTGAACACGTCCATGCTGCGGTCGGCGCCGGGCCCCTTGCCGTACCACATGGCGAAGACGCCGTCGTGCTTCGCGCCGGGGAACAGGGTGACCTGCTGCGTGCCCCAGACGGCGGTGGCCGCCAGCTCCTCGTTGACGCCAGGCTCGAAGTGGATGCGGTGCTCCGCGAGCTGGCGCTTCGCCTTCCACAGCGACTGGTCGAGGTTGCCGAGCGGCGAGCCGCGATAGCCCGAGACGAACCCCGCGGTGTTCCGCCCGGCCGCCGCGTCGCGGATCTGCTGCAGCATCGGCAGCCGGACCAGGGCCTGGATCCCGGACAGGTAGGCCGGCTCGGGACCCGGCCGGTTCGTGGCGCCGGAAGCTCGGTCACCGACACCGGTAGAGGCGCTATTGAGCATGGGCTCCAGTTCCGTCGGATTGGGGGGCCTCAGTCGAGCTTCACCTGGGCCGCCTCCGCCACGCCGCGCCATTTCACCAGCTCCGCCGCGACGAAGGCCTGGAACGCCTCCTGGCCGCCCGGCGAGGCCTCGGCGCCCAGCTCGGCGAGGCGCGCCTGGACCGCCGGCTCCGCCAGGATCGCATTGACGTCGGCGTGCACGCGCTGAACGACCGCGGGCGGCGTCCGGGCAGGAGCGAAGACGCCATTCCAGCCCACCGCGACCACGCCCGGCACGCCTGCCTCGGCAGCGGTCGGCACATCGGGCATCAACTGGGAGCGATGCTCCGAGGCCATGGCGAGGGCGACGGCACGGCCGGCGCGCACCTGTGGCAGGGCACTCGCAGAGCTGTCCACCATCAGCGGGATGGTGCCGGCGATGAGGTCCGTCATGGCAGGGCCGCTGCCGCGGTAGGGGATGTGGTTCAGTCGGATGCCAGCGTGCGACGCCAGCAGCTCGCCGGTCAGGTGCTGCAGCGAGCCGGGTCCGCCGGAGGCGTACACCAGATCGCCCGGCTTCTCGCGCGCCCGCGCGACCAGGTCCGCGAGGGTGCGGATGCCGCTCTGCGCGCCGGCGATGATCACCATCGGGATGTCGGCGACACGGGCGACCGCCACCAGGTCGCGCTCCACGTCGTAGGGCAGGGGCCGAGGAGCGACGGCGGGCAGGACGGTGACGCCGGTGCCGCCCCAGAGCAGCGTGTGGCCGTCGGCCGTGGCGCGCACGACGGCCTCCACCGCCACCGCGCCGCCGGCGCCCGGCCGGTTCTCGACCACCACCGGCTGCGGCCAGCGGGGCGCGAGTTTTTCGGCCATCAGCCGCGCGAAGGTGTCGCTCGCCTGCCCCGGCGGGAAAGGAACGACGATGCGCACCGGCCGGGCGGGGAAGGCGGCTCCCCCCGGCTGCGCCGGCTGCTGCGCGAGGCCCGAATTCGGCGCGCCGATGAGCATTGCGGCGGCGGTCGCGAGAGCGGTGCGGCGGGTAGTGAAGGGCATCGCTGGACTCTCCTCCTGGCCTGGTTCTTGCGCCGGCTTGACCGCAGGCTGACGCGGCGGGCATTGCTGTTGTGGGGAGAAGGCCCCAAGAAGGCTGCCGATGTGAAGTGATGATTGGCGAACACGGCGTTCACCGTTCGGCAACGCTCAGCCGCTAGCCCGAGGCTGGCGCAAATGGTCGAGCAGACGCCGCGCCGGCGCGGGCAGCCTCGCCTCCTCGCGGAACAGGAGCCGGTGCCGGCGGTGCGCCCACTCCTCGGCCAGCGGCACGCCGCGGATGTCCATCGTCACCTCGAAGGGCCGCACCAACCCGTCCGGTAGCACCGCCACCCCATGACCGGCGGCGACCAGACGCCGCCCCGCCTCAGTGGTGCTGACCCGTTGTGCATAGCGGATCTGTTGATGCAGACGCGCCGCCTGCTCGGCGAGTTGCAGCGAGAGGGCCCGGGTCTCGCCGATGCCGATGTGCTCGAATTCCAGCAACTCCTCGAAGCGAACCGACCGCCGCCGCGCAAGAGGGTGATCCGTCTGTGCAACCGCGAGCAGGCGGTCCTCGCGCCAGGGCTCCGCCCACAGCTCAGGCGGAACCTCCACGCCGGTCGAGACGACGCCGAGGTCCGCGCGTCCTTCGAGCACGTCGCGCACGATGCCGTGGCTCAGTTCCTCGCGCAGCGCGACGTCCATGAAAGGGTGCGCGCCGCGGAACGTGGCCAGCTCGTCGGCGAGGAACTGCACGATCGCCGAGGTGCTGGCGTGCAGGCGCACCCGGCCGCGCGCACCACCGGCAAACTCGCGCACCTCGGCGTCGGCGCGCTCGGCGAGTGCGAGGAGGCTTGCGGCGCGGGCGGCCAACGCATCGCCGACGGTGGTCGGGATGAGGCCTCTTGCCCCGCGCTCGAACAACGGGACGCCGTAATGCGCCTCCAGGGCCTGGAGGCGCCGCGTGGCAGCGGAGGTCACGATCGCACACCGCTCCGCCGCGCGGGTGAGGTTCCGCAGCTCGTGTGCCGCAACGAAGAGACGGAACGTTAGCAGGTCAGCGGGTGGAGGCATGGCACGATATCATAGCGCCTCGGCACGGGGCCGGGCGCGCTGTTGGGGTCACGCCAAACCCATCCAGGATCGCGACGCCAGCGCCGGATCAGACGAGCGCGCAAAAAATCCTCGTCAGTCACCGAGATCGCAGTGCGGCCAGGTGTTTGCACCCCACGCTAGTGTCCTGATCGCGAAGTTCTTACGATTATCTGGTCAGTTGGCGGGTGGTCGTGATGGGGAAGGCTGCGGTTGGGATCGTGTTGACGGCGGCGGAGCGGCGCGCGCTGCGGTTGCAGGCCCTTACGCAGAAGACCGGCCAGGCGATGGCACGGCGGGCCCGCATCGTGCTGGCGGCCGCCGCCGGGATGGAGAACAAGGCGATCTGCGTTGAGGTCGGCGCGGACGCCAACACGGTCGGCAAGTGGCGCCGCCGCTTTGCGGTGCACCGGCTGGACGGACTCCTCGACGAGCCGAGGCCCGGCACGCCGCGCAGGATCGGCGACGACGAGATCGCCGATACGATCCGCCGGACACTGGAGACGACGCCGCCCGGGGCGACGCACTGGTCGCTCCGTTCGATGGCGAAGACAGTGGGCTACGCTCCGTCCACGATCCACCGCATTTGGCGGGCCTTTGGCCTGCAGCCGCACCGGACCGAGACCTTCAAGCTGTCGAACGACCCGTTGTTCGTCGAGAAGATCCGCGACGTCGTCGGCCTCTACATGGCGCCGCCGGAGCGGGCACTGGTGCTGTGCGTGGACGAGAAGTCGCAGATTCAGGCGCTGGACCGCTCGCAGCCCTTGTTGCCGATGCGTCCCGGCCAGGTGGAGCGGCGCACCCATGACTACACGCGCCATGGGGGCCGCGCGGGGGTGCGGCTGACCGAGGCGGGCGAATTGCTGTGCGACCGCGCACGGCCGCTGCTGCGCCAGTTCGCGATCTTGAAGGAACAGGTCGGTGAGCAGGCGGCAGGTCAGCTCGCGGTGGGAACGCCGCCGGCGTGGCAGGCGTTCCTTTCCGCGCCCTTCGCGGCCACGATCGCAGCCCGGCACCCAGGCGTGCGCCTGCGCCTTTTCGAGGGTGTCGGCAGCGTGCTGCGCGAATATCTCGCGGCGGGGCTGCTGGACCTGGCGATCCTGCCCCATGACCCGTCGCCTCCCGCGGGCTACGCGCAAACCATGCTCTCGCGGGAGGCCTTCGCCCTCGTTGGCAGCGCAGAGGAGGGGCTGGGAGGCGGACTCGCTCGGGATGTGCCTCGAACTCGCGCGCCGCGGCGTGGGGCTGACCATCGTTCCCATGTCCTCCGTCACCCTCGCCTCGGCGAGCGGTGCCATCACCTGGGCGCCGATGCCGGAGCAGACCGTCACCTGGGCGCTGCTCGAGAACGAGGCCCGAGTGCACTCGGCGCCGGTTCGGAGCGGACGGCGGATCCTGCTCGACCTGCTGGGGGCGGCGGAGCCTCCCCCCCGCGCCGCGCGCCGCGGCGGGCGTTCGCCGGCTTCTCGGGCCGGCGGGTGAGTTCTCCACGGACGTGACGCCGGCCGAAGTGGCGTTTCCAGCGCCTTCCGCCCTTGGCGGTAGGCTGATCGAGATCGCGGCCCGCCTGAAGCCATTTGGCGGGCGTCCACCCCCATCACAGGCTGGACCAGACCTTTGTCGGGCACGCGGAAGGAGCCGTGCAATCCTGGCCTGCCCGCCCTGCGACCGATCAGCGCGCAGCGCGGCGCGATCTGTCGGGGGCAAAACAGCATCGGGTGCCTGGACGGCAAGGTCGTCGTGCGGTGTGGGTCGAACGATTCGAGGAAATTCCGGGCGGTGGATTTTCCTCACGCCGCGTGAGGAAAACTCGTTAGTCCGCGCAGCCGGATTGCGCACTTCTCCCGCCACCAACGCGCGAAGGTCACTCGGGAGACGCATGCATGACGCCGCGCGATCGCCGTCATGAAGGGGTCCGAACACGAAAGTGCGTTGAGTGTCCTGCCCGCGCGAACGGATCGGCAAGTTCGGCGCTCGTGAGGCGCCCGGCGGCGATGCGGATGCTGACGGACGATGTGACGGAGAGCCTGCTGACCATCGTTTCCGGCCCCGTCCGGCGTCGGTTGAAGGTGGCCGACAAGAGTGCTTTCACAGAGGTGCTGCGCGAGGCCTCCGACTGCGTGAAGTGCGACATCGGCGCAGCGGAGCTGGAATCGCCGGCCCGGCTGGGGCCCAGGGCAAGACCGTGATCCGTCCAGACGAGTACGACACGGAAACAACGCGCAGCATCGCGCGGCTCATATTCAGCGGTGCCGCCCAGCGCTGGCCGGATCTCAAGCTGATCTTTTCGCATGCCGGCGGCACCATGCCCTTCCTGATCGAACGCTTCGAGTTCATCGCGCGGGATCCGGCGATGCGGCAGCGGCTCGCGGGCGGCACGGTGATTTCCGCGCTGCGCCGCTTCCACTATGACACCGCGCAAGCCTCCAACCCGGTCGCCCTGGGCGCGCTGTTGAAGCCGGTGATGGGCGGGCCAGGTCGTGTTTGGCACCGACTTTCCCTTTCGCACCGCCGACGAGCACGTGCGCGGCCTGGCCGTAAGCGGGCTGGACGCCGAGGCGCTGCGCTCCATCGAGCGCGGGAATGCTCTCGCCCTGCTGCCGCGCTTGCACGCCTGATTCGGCGGATCTCGATCGGCGTGAAGGCCTGTGGCTTGCGCTCGGCCGCCGGTCTCGGCGACGCCGGAATCGCCCGAGCCTTCGAGGAGGTTTCGATCCGCCAAGGCGATTTCGCCATGGCCTGGGCGGCGTGCCAGATCCAGTACGACGAGGCGGGCATCTGCCGCCGCGCGACGATCGGGGTTCGGGGCGATGGCTGATATGAGCCGGTTCGCGAGCAGCTGCGTGAGTTTTTCTAGCGCATTGTGACAAAAACTCGTTTGCCGGGCACAACCTGCATACAGCGTACTCCCATCCCCAGGGCCTCGAAGCGTCAATGTGGGCAGTGTGCCAGCCCTCAATGAACGGGATCGCAGCGTCGCCTAGCTGAAGGGCCTGCAACTCAGCGATGGCTGCCGCAAGGCAGCCAGGGAGGACCGGTTCATGACCATGGCTTCTCGACGCAGCGTGCTCGCTGCTGGTGCGGCGCTGACCTCATGGACCGGTGTCTCGCACGCGCAGGGAACCGACACTCTGCGCATCGGGGTGCTGACCGACATGTCGGGCCCCTATCGGGACGTCTCCGGCCCCACTAGCGCTGCTTGCGCAAGACAGGCCGTTGAGGACTTCGCTCTGCTCCGGCCGGATATTCGGGCCGAGATCGTGGTCGGAGATCACCAGAACCGGCCAGATCTTGCCTCGGCCATGGTGCGGGAATGGTTCGATCGTCGCGGCGTTGACGTGATCGTCGATGTGGTCAACACGCCCGTAGCCCTCGCATGCAATACGGTTGCGCAAGAGAAGGACAAGATCCAGCTGAACACGAGTGCCGGATCTTCCGATCTCACCGGTAAGTACTGCGGGCCAAACTTCGTCCACTGGACCTACGACACCTGGTGCCTTGCGCACGCCTCTGGCACCGCCGTGGTGCGTTCAGGCGGAGATGATTGGTTCTTCATTACGGCTGATTACGCCTTCGGCCATGCCGCACAGGCCGACACGGCACGGTTCGTCGCTGCGGCAGGCGGTCGTGTCGTCGGCGCCGCCCGATACCCCTTTCCGTCCACGACCGACTTCTCTTCGTTCCTCCTGCAGGCGCAGGCAAGCCGGGCGAAGGTCGTAGCCTTCGCGAATGCAGGCGACGATCTCATCAACTGCGTCAAGCAGGCGCATGAGTTCGGTCTCGTGCGGCGGGGGGTGAGGCTCGTCGCGCTCGTCGGGTTCATCACCGATGTCAAGGCAATTGGCTTGCAGGCCGCCCAAGGCCTAACGATGACAGAGACATTTTACTGGGACCTGAACGATCGGACCCGGAGATTTGCGGAACGGGTTAGGCCAAAGCTTGCCGCCGGTGTCCATCCGAACATGAACCACGCAGGCGCCTATTCTGCCGTGTTGCACTACTTGAAGACTGCGGCCGCAATGGGAGTAAGCGAGGCCAAGGCTTCCGGCCGCGCCACAATCGGAATGATGAAGCGGTTACCGACCGATGACGACTGCTTCGGTCCCGGCGCGATCCGGCCCGACGGGCGCAAGGTTCATCCGGCATATCTCTTGCGGGTGAAGGCTCCGGCTGAAAGTCGTGAACCCGGCGACGTATACCGTCTCATCGAGACCATACCGGCAGATCAGGCCTTTCGTCCGCTCGATCAGGGCGGTTGCGCATTTTCAGTCCGCTGAAGCATAAATTGCCGGGAGATCTCCGAATGTCTGGCCTCGCCGCACCCGCCAAGATCCCCACCGCCAGCATCGATATTGATCCATTCTCGGAAGAGTACCTGTCGGACCCCTATCCACATCACGAGATTCTGCGAAACGCCGGGCCCGTCGTCTGGCTGCCCAACCGAGTCGTCTGGGTGACGGGCCGGTACGCCGAGGTCAAGGCGGCCCTCACTGATTGGGAGAGTTTCTGCTCGGGCGGAGGCGTCGGTCTGGCCAACCATTTCAAGGAACCGCCATGGCGGACGCCGAGCATTCTCCTCGAGACCGATCCACCGAAACACGATCAGGCACGCGCGGTCATGATGCGCGTATTGTCGCCGGTCGCGCTGCGCGACTTGCGTGAACGAATGACGCAAGAGGCCGAGACGTTGGTTGACCGCTTGCTGGAACGCGACGAGATCGAGGGCATGGCGGAGCTCGCCGAGGCTTTCGTACTGAAGGTCTTTCCCGACGCTGTTGGGCTGCCATTGGTCGGGCGCCATAGCCTGGTTGCCTATGGCGACATGGTCTTCAACGGCATGGGACCACGGAACGCGCTTTTCCACGCGGCCATGACAAGGCTGCAGGATGTCCTGCCCTGGATCACCCAGTGCTGCGACAAGGCCGTACTGAGCCGGAACGGGTTTGGCGCCCAGATCTATCGCGCCGCGGAGTCGGGCGGTCTCACGGAAGACGAGGCAGCGCTGCTGGTCCGATCGCTTCTCTCCGCGGGCGTGGACACGACGGTGTATGCGCTCGGGAATGCGCTGTTCTGTTTCGCAACGCATCCGGAGCAGTGGGATTGGCTGCGCGAGGATAGTTCTCGTATACGCGGGGCCTTCGAGGAGGTCATGCGGTACGAGCCGATGTTTCAGACCTTCTTCCGGACCACGACCCGCGAAGTCGTGTTGGGGGGCACTGCCATTTTTGCTGGCGAGAAGGTCATGGTCTCCATCGGGGCCGCCAATCGTGACCCACGGCATTGGGAGCGGCCTGACGTCTTCGATGCAACGCGCCGTGCCTCCGGGCATCTGGGGTTCGGGACCGGGCTGCACGCCTGCGTGGGCCAGATGGTGGCGCGGCTCGAGATCGAGATCATGCTGACCGCTCTCGCCCGGAGGGTGCATCGGATCGAGGTCGCGGCTCCGCCACGGCGCATGATGCACAACGTGCTCAGGGGATTCGCCAGTCTTCCCCTCAGGCTTCGCCAATAGAAGGGGTGGGCCTGCATCAAGCTGCGGCGCTATGGCGGCCGGCCATCCCGCGTGGCCGGCAATGCTCAGGGCGGGCGGGTCGAGGGAGGCCACGGCGACCCTTTCCGCGGCAGCCCGTTCGCCGAGCGCCCCCCGACTCGTGCCATGACGCGCTGGGGCCTCTATGACATGTCCGGGAGGACCCGGATCCTGAGCCGCCGATTGCCGCCGCTGAACGCGATCCGCGCCTTCGAGGCGGCAGGGCGGCATGTCAGCTTCACCAAGGCCGCAGCGGAGCTGCACGTGACTCATGGCGCGGTCAGCCGCCAGGTCGCGCAGCTCGAAGCCTGGCTGGGCACGGCGCTGTTCCTGCGCAAATCCTCCCAGCTCGTGCTGACCGAAGCCGGGCGCGCCTATCTCGCCGAGATCACCGCGGCGCTGGACCGCCTGGCGTTGGCATCCCTGCATCTGCTGGACCATGCCTCACCCCGCGCCCTGCAGGTGAATGCGCCGCCGACCTTCACCATGCGCTGGTTGATCCCACGCCTCTCCGGCTTCCAGCGCCGGCGGCCCGGCATCGACGTGCGCATGACCACCTCGCTCGCCCCGATCCGCTTCGAGGAAGGCTACGACATCGCCATCCGCGGCGCGCAGGCGCCGCTCGCCGGCTGCGTCTCCATTCCCTTCATGGTCGAACTCATCGTGCCGGTCTGCCACCCCGACGTCGCGGAGGCGCTGCACGCACCGACGGATCTCGCGCGGCAGACGCTGATCGGCTACGCGACCGAGCCCTACCCTTGGGCCGAATGGCTCACCGCCGCGGGCGTACCGGAGCTACGGCCCGCCGCGACCCTGCGCTTCGAGCAGATGTTCTTCGCCCTGCAGGCGGCGGCGGAGGGTCTCGGCGTGGTGCTCGTGCCGGTCTTCCTGGTGCTCGACGACATCATCACCGGCCGGCTCTGCGCGCCCTTCCGCGCCCTAGCCGCCAGGCGGGGGCGCTACTTCGCCAATGCCGCGCACCGCACGCCGACGGTGGACGCCTTCATCGAGTGGCTGATGCGCGAAGGCCGCGACACCGAACGGACCATGGCGGAATGGGCGGCCTCCTGACGCGCTATTCCAAGGTCACGCCGCTGCGCTGCACCACCTCGCCCCAGGCCGCGAATTCCTGCCGCATATAGGTCTGCGCATCCTCGGGATTGGCGCTGTAGCGCGGCACCGCGCCGATCCCGAGCAGGCGCTGCTCGACATCGGGCACCCGCATGGTGCGCTCGATCGCCGCATGGGTCGTGGTCAGCAGCTCCTGCGGCACGCCCGCGGGATAGACCACCATGAGCCAGGTCACCGCGCTGAGATTGGCGAGACCTTGCTCGCGCAGCGTCGGCAGCTCCGGCAGCGCCGCCAGCCGCTCCCGGCTGCCGGCGGCGAGCGCGCGCAGCCGCCCCGCCTGCACATGCGGCATCGCCGCGGTCGCGGTCTCCAGCGCCAGGGAGACGGTGCCACCGATCACGTCGGTCAGCCCGAGCGAGCTGCCCCGGTAGGGCACATGGACGATCCTCACCCCCGCAAGGCGCTTGAGCTCCTCCATCGCGAGGTGCGAGACCGCGCCGTTGCCGGAGGAGGCATTGGTCAGCGCATCGGGATTGGCGCGCGCATAGCCGATGAGCTCCTCGACGTTGCGCGCCGGCACCGAGGGATGGCAGACCAGCACGAAGGGCAAGTCTGCCATCAGCCCCGCGGCATCGAAATCCTTCAGAGTGTCGTACGGCACGTTGCGGTAGAGATGCGGGTTGGTCGCCAGCGCCGACATGTGCGCGAGCATCATGGTGGTGCCGTCCGGCGCGGCGCGCGCCAGCGTGCCGAGGGCGATGCTGCCGCCCTGGCCCGGGCGGTTGTCCACGATGTAGTTGTCGCGCGCGCCGGCGCCGAGCCGTTCGGCCCACTGCCGCGCGATGGTGTCGGTCGCCTGGCCGGGCGGGAAGCCGACCAGGATGCGGATGACGCGCCCGGGCGGCTGCGCGCGCAGCGCCGGCGCGACCAGGGCGAGCCCGGCAGCAGCGAGCAGCCGGCGCCGCGTCTGGTGTGGCGCCGCCATCAATGCGGCTGCCGCTTCATGGCCGCCGCGGTGTTCACCATGGCGTGCAGGCTGCGCGCGTAGTCATGCGCCCCCTGCTCGTCCATGCGCGGCGCGGCGCGGAGATACTCCTTGAGGCCGAGGATCGCCGGGCGCGGGCGGCTCAGCAGCAGCCGGCAGAAGCGCTCGGTCTCCTCGGCGAGGCGCGTCTCCGGCACCACCTGGCTGACGATGCCATAGGCCAGCGCGCGCTCGGCCGGCACCGGCTCGGCCGAGTAGGCCATCCACAGGATGGCGTTGCGGCTCATGCGGTCGTGGACGGCCGACATCACCATGGTCGGCATCACGTTGTGCGCAATCTCGGGGATGCTGAAGGTCGCGCTGTCGGCGGCGAAGGACACGTCGCAGAGCGCCGCCACCGCGGTGCCGTAGCCCATGACGCGGCCGTTGAGCGCCGCGACGACGGGCAGCTGCGCCTGGCGGATCGCGCGGTAGCTGTCGAACACGCCGTCATATTCCGGGCGGCGCGCATAGGCCTCGGCGGCCGGTGGGCCTGGCAGGTCGCGCACGCGACCGGTGCAAAAATCGGGCCCAGCGCTCGTCAGCAGCACGGCATCAGCGCTCTCATGCGCGCGCGCCAACAGCTCGGCAAGGTGTGCCGCCATGCTGTCCGTCACGCCGCAATCGGCGCGGCCCAGTGTCACCCGCAGCAGCCTGCCGTCCTGCCGGATTCGCAGATCATCGCTCATGCGGCGCTCACCTCCTCGGAATGGCGTGGCGCGTCCGCCGTGGCGGCGCGCGGCGCGGCCGGCCCGCGCAGCGCGCGCCACAGCAGCGCGGGGGTCATCGGCAGCGCATCCACCGAGATGCCGGCCGGCGCGAAGGCGTCGTTGATCGCGCTCGCGATCGCCGCGGGGCCGCCGAGATAGCCGGCCTCGCCCGATCCCTTCTGGCCGAATTCGGTCAGCGGCGAGGGCGTACAGTGATCGACGATGGCGATCGGCGGCACTTCCTGCGCGGAGGGCAGCAGGTAGTCCATGAAGGAGCCGGACAGCAGCTGGCCTTCCGGCGAATAGGCGAAGCGCTCCATCAGCGCCGCGCCCAGGCCATGCGCGACGCCGCCATAGGTCATGCCATGCACCGCGTCCGGGCTGATCATCACGCCGCAATCATGGCCGACCACGTAGCGGTGCAGCGTCACCTTGCCAGTCTCTGGATCCACCGAGGCGAGCACGAGATGGCACTCGAAGGAATGGCAGGGATACATCTGGATGCGCCCGTCCGGCGTCGGCAGGTCGCCGCCGGTCGGCACCTCCCAGACGAATTTCTGCTGCAGCCCGGGTTCCATGCCTGGTGGCAGGCGGTGGAATTCGCGATGCGCAATCTCCACCATCCGCGCCCAGCCGACGCGGCGTTCCGGCGCCGCCAGCAGATAGGCATCGCCGTCGGACCAGCCGAGCTCCGCTTCCGCGACACCGAGCTCATGCGCGGCGATGCGCATCATGCTGGCGCGGATGCGCTTCGCCGCGCCCGCCGCCGCACCGCCCAGCATGATCGCCATGCGGCTGCCGACCGGGCTGTTGGAGGGCAGCGCATTCAGCGAATCGGCGTGGATCACGCGGATGGAATCTGGCTCGCGCTGCAGCACCTCGCCCACCACCGTGGAGACCAGCGTCTCATGCGCCTGGCCGGAGCTGGAGGTCCCCATCACCGCGGTGACGGCGCCGTTCAGGTCCACCCGCACCAGGCAGGAATCCATCCAGGTCGTGGTCTTGTTCTTCGGGTTGAACAGCGGCTCGAAGGAGGAATTTCCGCCCGAGGGCTCCAGGCAGGTGGAAAGCCCGATGCCTGCCAGCCTGCCTTCGGCGCGCAGCGCCTCCCGCCGGTGCACCAGATCGGCGTAGGGCCCGGCGGTCAGCGTCTTGTCCAGCACCGCCGCGTAATCGCCGGAATCGTAGCGCGTGCCGGAGGGGATCAGGTAGGGGAAGCGGTCTCGCGGGATCAGGTTGCGCCGCCTGAGCTCGATGCGGTCGCGGCCGAGGAAGCGCGCGACCTTGTCGATCCCGCTCTCGATCGCATAGTTGGTCGGCGACTGGCCGAAGCCGCGCACAGCTTCCTGCGGCGTCTTGTTGGTCAGCACCGAGATCGCCTCGTAGCTGACGCTGTTGATGGTGTAGGGCCCGACGATGGCGCCGACGGGCTTGCCGAGCTGGAACGGCGCCCGGCCGGCATAGGCGCCGACATCGTCCAGCGCGCGCATGCGCATGGCGCGGATCAGCCCGTCCTCGTCGAAGGCGAGGCTGACGTCGAAGACGCGGTCGGGGCCCTGCATGTCGCCGCCGCGCATGTTCTCCAGCCGGTCCTCGAGGAAGCGCACCGGCCGGCCGAGCATGCGGGCGCAGTAGCCGGCCAGGATGGCGTGCTTCAGCCCGCGCTTGACGCCGTAGGAGCCGCCGACATCGACGTCGAAATGCACGCGCACCGCATTGCCCGGCAGGCGCAGGCAGCGCGCCAGCAGGTCGGGGAATTTGGGCATCTGGATCGAGGCCCAGACATCGAGCAGCCCAGTGGCGTCGTTCCAGGCGCAGGCGACGACGAAGGTCTCGATCGGCACGGTCGCCGAGCGGCCCCAGCGCACGCGATAGCTCAGGCGATTCGGCGCGGCGGCGAAATCCTCGGCAACCTGGCCCCAGACGAATTCGCGCCGGAAGATCACGTTGGAGCCATGGGCGGGATGGACCAGCGCGGCATCCGGCGCGATCGCCTGCTCGGGATCGACGATCGCCGGCATCGGCTCGTATTCCACCTGGATGAGCTCGGCGGCGTCCTCGGCGATGGCGCGGCTCTCGGCGACGACGGCGACCACCCATTCGCCGGCATAGCGCGCCACGCCGCGCGCCAGCGGGAAGCGCGTCACCGCGGGCGCATCCACTCCTGGCAGCATCGGATCGAGCGCCGGCTGCATCTCCTCGCCAGTCAGCACCGCCCGCACGCCCGGCAGCGCGCGCGCGGCGGACGCATCCACCGACAGGATGCGCGCGCTGGCATGCGGGCTGGCGACGATCGCGAGATGCAGCATGCCCGGCAGCTGGATGTCCGCCGCGTAGCGGCCCTGGCCGGTGACGAAGCGCCGGTGCTCGACCGCGCGGCGCCGCTTGCCGATGTAGCGGAAGCCGTTCTCAGCCATGGGCCGCCTGCCCCGTGGCGTGCAGCACCGCGTCCACGATCTGCTGGTATCCGGTGCAGCGGCAGAGATTGCCGCCGATCGCCTCGCGGATCTCCGCCTCGCTCGGCCGCTCGTTGCGCGCGACCAGGTCCGTGAAGGCGATGAGCATGCCCGGCGTGCAGTAGCCGCATTGCATGGCATGGCATTCCAGGAAGGCGTCCTGCAGCGCCGAAAGCGCGCCGCGCTCCGGCGCCAGCCCCTCGACCGTGGTGACCGCCATGCCGTCCACCTGCGCGGCGAACAGGCAGCAGGCGCGCACCGGCTCGCCGTCCAGCAGGACGGAGCAGGCGCCGCACACGCCGTGCTCGCAGCCGACATGCGTGCCGGTGAGCCCGAGATGCTCGCGCAGCAGATCGACCAGGGTGGTGCGCGGCTCGGCCAAGGCCTGGCGCGGCGTGCCGTTTACGGTGAGCGCGATGGGGATGGGCTGGGTCATGGCGGATCTCTTCAGCCGGCCATCGCCGGCACGAGGCGCACCGCGCGCAGCAGGGCGCGGCGCAGGAGCACGGCACCGAGCTGCCGGCGATAGGCGGTGTCGGCATGGATGTCGCTGCCCGGCTCGCTCCGCTCGGCGGCGGTCTCGGCGACGTCGCGCGCCAGCCCGGGCTCGATGCGCCGCCCGAGGAGGGACACGGCGAGATCGGGAAAGGCGAGCGGCCGGTCGGACATGCCGCCCAGGCCGATCGCGGCGCGGCGGCAGATGCCTGCCTCATCGAGCTGGATCTGGCAGGCGGCGGCGGCCATGGCGAAGTCGCCGTGACGGATGGAGAGCTCCTCGAAGGCGCAGGCCACGCCGGGGCCGTCCCAGGCCGGCCATTCGATGGCGGTCAGGCATTCCGTCTCTGTGGTCGCGGTGACCATCGAGCCGAGGAAGAAGTCGCGCGCCGCGACGCGGCGCTCGCCCCCTGCCGCGCTCTCGAGCACCAGCGTGGCATCCAGCACGCAGGCGACCAGCGGCTGCTCGGCGGCCGGGTCGGCATGCACGAGGCTGCCGCCCACCGTGCCGCGGTTGCGCGTCTGGACATGGCCGACCCATTGCAGCGCCGCGACGAGCAGCGGCAGGGCGCTGTGCATCTGCCGATCGGACGCGACGTCGCGCTGGCGTGTCGTCGGCCCCATCCGCACGCCGCGGCAACCGATCTGCCAGGTCTTGAGCGCCGGCAGGCGATTGATGTCCACCAGGACGGAGGGACGGGCCAGACGCATCGCCATCATGGGGACCAGGCTCTGGCCGCCCGCGATCGGCTTGCAGTCGCCGCCATGGGCGGCGAGCAGGCCCAGCGCGTGCTGGAGATGTTCGGCGCGGATAAAGGTGAAGGGTGCAGCCTTCATCGGGTGGATGGCTCGGTGTCGCGCATTCGGGCGGGCGGTCCTGACCCTCTGTCCTGGAGGCGGAGAGGGCGCCATCCCGGCCGTTTCGGCAGACGAGTTTTGGTCACGCCTCGTGAGGAAAACTCGCATGGCCGTCAGATTGAGCAGACAACCCATGCGGTCGAAAGCCTCTCCGATTGGACACAAATTGGGTGGCAGCCGGGGATCGGCATCGAGCCGCGCGCCGACGCTTGTGCTGAAGCCCGCTTTGGCCGCGGCGGCCTGGCGGCTGTGGGTTCGTCGGAGGGTCAGGTGCCGTCGCGAAGGGTGTTGGAAATGGCTATGGGCGCCTCCGGCATAGCGACGGTATCGGCTCAGGCGGCGAGGTCAATGGCGACGTCGTTCGGCTTCTGACCGAGGGTCTGCCAGCCGTC
>Ga0081539_10002271_pt1 | contig 27870 bp, 33 predicted proteins | sample TabmetS4T2R2_FD_71023 | JGI IMG/M metagenome (GOLD analysis project Ga0081539, IMG submission 71023) | Tabebuia heterophylla rhizosphere microbial communities from the University of Puerto Rico - S4T2R2 | ecosystem: Host-associated > Plants > Roots > Rhizosphere ... | reverse complement strand
TGCCTCTTGCCTGGCGGACGTGCCGTTTTCGCCCGACGCGGCTTCTTCGGAGCCGCCGCACGCGGTCAAGGCCGCAATCGTCAACGCCGCGAGGACGAGTGCGGCGATGATGACGGGCCGGGCCTGCAGAGTTCGACGATCGTAGTCTGCGTCTCCTCGAGAAACAAGACGGGATGACCACGCGTGAATTCGCGGTCGTACAGCATCTGGACGGCTCGTGCCGTGGCGAGCTCACGACCCGAATCTTCGTTGGCCAGTACTACCATGCCTCGAAAGTGGCGCTTCGGAGGCACCAACCGAGAAGCCGAGAGCGCAAATGATCGCGGTCGACGGAGAGGGAGGGCAAGGGAGGACGAGCTGTGGCGACCGAACTGGAACGCGACGAGTACGGGGTGATCAGGCACTACCCAGAGGACGGGATTCTCGAGCTCGAATGGCTGGAGCAGTCTGCGGACATGACCGACGACGACTTCAAGCAGTCGATGCAGCGCTACGCGGAAATGGCTGGCGCGCACTCGACGCCCTACCTGCTGGTGGACGTGACGAAGTTCCGGCACACGATGGGCGAGGGCATCGGTGCGTGGCGGGACGAGAACATCATCCCCGCCTACAACGCGGCGGCGGTGAAGAAATTCGCATTTCTCTTCCCGGCCGGAACCCGCGGGACGGTTGAAGAGGGCAACGCCCCGGCGAGGGAGCCGCCGGGCGAGTTTCCAACCGGCTACTTCACGGAGCGTGGACGGATCCTCGACTGGTTTGATGAGTAAGGTCGGCGAAAGTGATTCGCCCTAGTGGCTACCCGAGCCGCTGAGAGGCCAGATCGACCTCGAGCAATTGAGCGCTTCCGCGATCTAGACGGCTATCGGGTCGAGCTCATCGAGCGCAGCTGACCCGGTGATCTCTGTCTGCATCGCAGGCGCGACTGGCTGGACCGGGCGGGCGCTCGTTCCGGCTGTCGTCGCGGCGCCGGACCTCGAGCTGGTCTCGGCGCTCAGCCGGTCGGCCGCCGGACACGATCTCGGCGAAGCCCTTGGAGGCGCTGCCATGGGCGTCCCCGTCCACGGCCGTGTCGAAGATGCGCTCGAGGGGGTCGACGTTCTCGTCGACTACACGTCCGCGACTGCCGTGAAGCACAACGTGACGGCCGCCGTCGAGGCCGGCGTTTGCGTCGTCGTCGGAAGCTCGGGCCTGACCGCCCTCGACTTCGCCGAAATCGACGCGGCCGCAAGGGAGCGCTCGGTCGGCGTGATCGCGTCGGGGAACTTCTCGCTGACCGCGGCCATGTGCCAGGCAGCGGCGCTCGTCGCGGCGCGTTACCTCAGCCGCTGGGAGATCATCGACTACGCGAGCGAATCGAAGCCCGACGTTCCCAGTGGAACCTCGCGCGAGCTTGCCGAGCGCCTCTCCCAGGTTCGGCAACCTGAGACGGCGTATCCGATCGAAGATCTCGAAGGGCCCAAGGAGGCGCGCGGTGCCACCATCGGCGGGGGGCAGATCCATTCCGTGCGTCTCCCGAGCTTCGTCGTGTCCACCGAGGTCGTTTTCGCCCGAACAGACGAGCGGCTGACGATTCGGCACGACGCGGGCGGAACGCCGGCGCCGTACGTCGAGGGGACGCTCCTCGCCGTGCGGCGCGTCTCGGACGTGGTGGGCCTCGTCCGAGGGCTCGACACACTCCTGGTCGCCGGGACGTCGTCCTAACTGCGCGGCCACGGCTCGGTCCCAAACGGCACGCTCTCGGCCCTTTCGGTCACGGATTCGCGCGAAATCGCCCGGTATCGTCGTGCTGTGGCAAAGACGACGACTCCGTGGGGGGCGACCGAGGTTGTCGAAGAGCTGACCGTGCCTCAGCGGGCCGGCGACAAGCGCTTCGCGACCATCGTGCAGCTCCTCGCCGACTCGAACGGGGAGGAGCTCGTGCGCTTTGCGTATTCGACCGGAGGAACGGCGCGACGCGGTCCCGTCACGCTGCGCGCCCGTGACCTCGAGCGTCTGCGCGAGGGGTTGGGCGAGCATCCGGGCCTGGCTCGAGCTCTCGGCTTCCGAAACGGACGAGCCTAAGAAGAACTGAAGGGAGCGTGCAGCAAATGTAGTGGTACTGATGGTCAGACAACGGGCAAGCTCGTGGCGTGGCTGCCTTCGTGCTGCGGCGAGTGCTCTGGACGATCCCGATCCTGTGGGTCGTCGTCACGATCGTGTTCTTCATGATGCGGTCGATCGGAGGCGATCCGTTCCGGAGGGGCCCGATGCTCGGCCTTTCGAACACCGGCTGGGTCAAGTACGGCGATTATCAGCCGCCCGCAATCCGCCGAAACCAGCGCGAGAGGTATGGGCTCGACCTGCCGTGGTACCGCCAGTACGCGAACTACCTGCGCGGGGTCGCAACGCTCGACTTCGGCCCGTCGCTGTCGTATCGCTACGTGCGCGTCAACGACCTCATGAAGCAGCTGGCGCCGCGGTCGTTGGCGCTGGCCGGGCTCGCATTCGTCTGGGCGCTCGCACTCGGGATACCGATCGCCATCCTCGCCGCCCTGCGCCAGGGCTCCCTGTTCGACCTGGCGGCGAGAGGGTTCGCGACGCTCGGCTTTGCGCTCCCCAACTTCTTCGTCGCCACGTTGCTCGTCTACTACCTGGCCGTGAAGCTGCAGCTTCTGCCGACGAGCGGGTGGACCGACGGCTGGAGCCACAAGATCCTGCCGTCGTTCACGCTCGGCCTGCTCCCGATGGCGTACTGCGTGCGGTTGCTTCGTGCGTCGCTCCTCGAGACGTTGGAGCTCGACTACGTCCGGATGGCCCGCGCGAAGGGGCTGTCCGGCCGCCGTGTCGTCTGGGGCCACGCTTTGCGGAACTCGCTCCTACCGCTCATCACGGTGTCGGGGCCCTTGCTCGGATATCTCGTCACGGGCACGTTCGTGATCGAGAACATCTTCGCCGTCCCGGGGATCGCGCGCTTCTACGTCGCCTCTGTGCTCGCCCGCGACTATCCGGTGGTTCTCGCCTTGACGGTCATCCTGGCCGTGCTGATCGTCGCCGCCAACCTCGCAGTCGACATCCTGCACCGAGTCCTCGACCCGCGCCTGCGCGACGCGGACGCGGCCTACGCGCGGGCGTAGAGGCGCTCGCGCGCCGAATCGACGAGTGAGGCGAGGATGAGCGCCCCGTCGGCGGGGCCGAGCAGCGGATCGACGGCGTGTTCAGGGTGCGGCATCAGGCCGAACACGTTGCCGTCCTCGTTCGAGACGCCGGCGATGTCGTCCTCGGATCCGTTGGGGTTGTCGCCGGCCGCATAGCGGACGACGATCTGCTCGTCGGAAAGGTCCGGCGACCGGTGGTAAGCGCCTTCGCCGTGCTTGACGGGGATCACGAGCTCCTGGCCCGCCCGGCACCGACCCGTGAACGGCGTCTCCGCCTGCTCGACGATGAGCGTCACGTCTCGGCAGATGAACTGGAGCGACTCGTTCGGTCGCAGCACGCCCGGCAGGAGGCCCGCCTCGCAGAGGATCTGAAAGCCGTTGCAGATTCCGAGCACGAGACCACCGTCCGCCGCAAACGCCGTGACGGCCCGCATCGCGGGCGAGAAGCGCGCGATGGCGCCGCAACGCAGGTAGTCCCCGTAGGAGAACCCTCCCGGCAAGAGCACGGCGTCGAGCGCGGGCAGCTCCTCATCGGCGTGCCACACCATCACGGGCTCGGCGCCGAGCGCCCCCAGCGCCCAGGCGGCGTCGCGATCGTCCTGCGAGCCGGGGAAGACGACGACGCCGATCCGCGGCTCCGTCATTCGGTCGCGGCCACCTCGATCTCGTAGCTCTCGATGAGGGGGTTGGCCAGGAGCTGCTCGCACATGCGCTCGATCGCTGCGCGCGCCGCTGCCTCGTCCTCCGCGGTCAGCTCGAGATCGATCACCTTGCCGACCCGGGCCTCGCCCACGGCGAAGCCGAGGTGCTTGAGCGAGGTCTCGACGGCTTCGCCCTGTGGGTCGAGGATCCCCGCTTTCGGCCTGACGAGCACCACCGCCCTCACCGGAGCACCACCTCCGGATCGGCGAGATACTCGTCGAACGAGATCCCGGTGAGGAGCTCGAAGGCCTCGACGTAGCGCGCGCGCGTTCCGGCTACGACGTCCTCGGGCAGCTCGGGCCCCGGATTCGTCTTGTCCCAGCCGAGCGCCTCACAGTAGTCGCGCACGTACTGCTTGTCGAAGGACGCTTGCCCGCGGCCGGGCTCGTACTGGTCGGCCGGCCAGAAGCGGGAGGAGTCGGGCGTCAGCGCCTCGTCGCCGAGCACGAGCCGCCCGTCCGCGTCATACCCGAGCTCGAACTTCGTATCCGCGATGATCACGCCGCGCTCGGCCGCGTGCACGGACGCGAAGGTGTAGAGCTCGATCGCGATCCGCTCGACCTCGTCGAGCACCTCGGTGCCGACGAGCTCGGCTGCCTGTACCCGGTCGATGTTCTCGTCGTGACCCGTCTGCGCCTTCGTCGCAGGCGTGAAGATGGGCTCGGGAAGCCGGTCCGATTCCCGTAACCCCTCCGGCAGCGAGTGACCCGAGGTCGAGCCCGTCGCCTGGTAGTCCTTCCAGCCCGACCCGGCCAGATAACCGCGGACGACGCACTCGATCGGAAGCATCCGCAGTCTCCGCGCCTCGGTCGAGCGACCGTCCGGCCGGAGGGTCAGCAGATGGTTCGGGACGATGTCGCGCGAACGGGCGAACCAGAACCCGGACAGGCCGGTGAGCACTCGGCCCTTGTCCGGGATCTCCGTCGGAAGCACGACGTCGAAGGTCGAGATCCGGTCGCTGGCGACGAGCAGCAGCCGCTCCTCGTCGAGCTCGTAGATCTCCCGGACTTTGCCGGACGCAACATGCACGGCGGCTTCAGGCATGAACGGCTTCCTCCTTCGTGTTCGTGACGTCGGCGAGGCGCTCGAAGATGACGTCGACGTGCTTGAGCGCGTCGCCGAGATCGAAGACTGACGAATCGACGTGCGGGGCGATCTCCGGGTCGCCTTCGACGAGCGTGCGGAAGTCGAGCCCTTCCTCCCAGGCGCGCATGGCGTGGCGTTGCACGAGGCGGTACGCGTCGTCCCGAGCGAGCCCCGAAGCGACGAGCGCGGACAGGACGCGCTGGCTGAACACGAGCCCGTGCGACGACTCGAGGTTCGCCCGCATGCGGTTGGAGTCGACGACGAGTCCGTCCACCAGCCAGTTGAACCGGTCGAGCATGTAGTCGAGCGCGAGGAAGGCGTCGGGGATCGTGATCCGCTCGGCGCTCGAGTGGGAGATGTCGCGCTCGTGCCAGAGCGCGACGTTCTCGAGCCCGACGACCGCCTCGGCCCGCACGACGCGCGCGAGGCCGCAGATCCGTTCCGCCACGACGGGGTTGCGCTTGTGTGGCATGGCCGAGGATCCCTTCTGCCCCTTGCCGAACGGCTCCCGCACCTCTCCAACCTCGGTCCGCGCGAGATGGCGGATCTCGAGCGCGAACCGCTCGAGCGACGCCGCGGTGAGCGCGAGCGCTGCGAGCAGCTCGGCGTGACGATCGCGGGGGACGACCTGGGTTGCTGCCGGCTCGGGCGTGAGACCGAGGAGCCCGCAGGCGACGCGCTCCATCTCGGGATCACCGCCGCCGTACACGCCGACGGCTCCGGCGAGCTTGCCGACGCTGATTCCTGCGAGTGCGCGTTCGATCCGCTCGGTGTCGCGTTCCAGCTCGAAAGCCCAGCCTGCCAGCTTGGCCCCGAAGGTGATGGGCTCCGCGTGGACGCCGTGCGTTCTTCCCACCATGACGCTGGTCCGGTGCTCTTCAGCTCTCCGCACGACCGTCGCAAACGCCTGCTCGAGCCCGTCGAGGACGAGCAGACTGGCCTCGCGGGCCTGCAGGGCGAGCGCAGTGTCGACCACGTCGGAGGAGGTCAGCCCGAAATGGAGCCAACGGCCCTCCTCGCCGAGGTCGGCCGCGACCGCGTCGACGAACGCGGCGACGTCGTGATGCGTAACCTCCTCGATCTCTGCGACGCGCTGGGGCGTGGGAGGGACGGCCTGCGCGCGGATCGCCTCGGCGGCCTCACGCGGAACTGCCCCGACCTCGGCCCAGCCGTCCAGTGCGGCGAGCTCGACTTCGAGCCAGCGCGCGAGCTTGCTCTCCTCCGACCAGACGCGCTTCATGGCCGGACGGGAGTAGCGCGCGATCACGACGTCGATTCTAGAGAGCGGGGAGGCGTGCTTACGCCAAACCCTATGGGGAAGCCTTCCGTATGTGAATGCGATGAACAGGCGGGCGATTCTCCTCATCGAGGACGAAGACTCGATCGCCGATCCCCTCGCGTCCGCGCTGCGGAAGGAGGGATTCGACGTTCAGACGGCAGCGAGCGCGGTGGGAGGGCTCGAGGCGTTTCGCGCTCGGCCGCCGGACCTCGTCCTCCTCGACGTGATGCTCCCGGATGGGGACGGAAAGGACGTTCTGCGCGCGATTCGCAGCTCGTCGCGCGTCCCGGTCGTCATGCTGACCGCGCGGGGAGAGGAGATGGATCGGGTCCTGGGCCTCGAGCTCGGCGCCGACGACTACGTCACGAAGCCCTTCAGCGCGGCGGAGCTGGTCGCGCGCATGCGCGCTGTCCTGCGCAGGAGCGAGCCGGCGCCGTCCGCCGCGGCCGTCCCGGTCCTCGAGGTCGGCGATGTCTCCATGAACCTCGAGACTCACCGAGTCACGCGCCGCGGCGAGGAGGTCGATCTCACGGTCAAGGAGTTCGAGCTGCTGCGCGTCCTCCTCGAGCATGCGGGCAAGGTCGTACGCCGCCAGGCGCTCGTCGGCGAAGTCTGGGACACGAGCTGGTTCGGTTCGACGAAGACGGTCGACGTGCACGTCAGCGCGCTCCGCCGAAAGCTCGGCGACGATCCGACCGACCCGCGTTACCTGCACACGGTTCGCGGAGTCGGGTTTCGCTTCTCGTCCGCCGCCGAGCTCGCAGAGTGAGCTTCCGCGCCAGGCTGGTCCTCGCCGCCGCCTATCTCGTGACGGCGGTGGTGCTCGCTCTCGAGATCCCGCTCGCGCTCAACATCGAGCGGCGCGCCGACTCGGACTTCCAGGCCGCCGTCCTCGGGCGGGCCGCGATCCTGTCGGCGCGGGTCGCGGGCGACGTGGCGGCCGCGAGCAGCCGACCCGACGGGCCGGTCCCTGGTCGCCTGACAGCTGCAGTGGCTGCTGCTCCGGCAGCCGGCGAGCGCGTGGTCGTGACCGACGACCGCGGACGCGTCCTCGCCGACAGCGACGAGACGGCCCGCCGGGGCGAGCTCTACGCAACGCCACAACGGCCCGAGTTCTCCGTCGCGCTCTTCGACGCCCGGGTGGATTTCCGGCGGCGCTTCAGCGAGACCGTCGGCGCCGAGCTCCTGCTCGTCACCGTTCCCGCGGTGTCCGCCGACGAAGTCGTGGGAGCCGTCCGCGTCTCGGCGTCGAGGCAGGCCGTGGAGGCCGCCGTCCACCGCAGCTGGCTCCGTCTCGCGCTCATCGGCCTCGCGGTGATCGTCGCTGCTCTCGTTCTCGCCTGGGCGCTGGCGGGAACGCTCGCTCGGCCACTCGAGCGGCTACGCGGCACGGCCGTGCGGCTTGGAAGGGGCGACCTCGACGCACGGGCCTCGACGGAGGGGCCAAAGGAGCTCAGCGCCGTCGCGTCCTCGTTCAACCGGATGGCGGACACGCTCGCGGGGAACCTCCGCGCGCAGCGCGACTTCGTCGCGAACGCATCCCACCAGCTGCGGACGCCGCTCACCGGCCTGAAACTGCGGCTCGAGTCGATCCGAGCGGAGGGAGGCGCGGCTGGAGAGAGCGCCGCCAAGGCCGAGGCGGAGCTCGAACGGCTCGAGGCGCTCGTCGGCGACCTGCTCGAGCTCGCGCGAGCCTCGACGTCGTCGGGCACTGCGACAACCGTCGACCTCGCCGAGGTGGCAGGCTCGGCAGTCGATCGCTGGTCAGCACAGGCGGCGGAGAGCCGGCACGAGATCGCGTTCGCCGGTCGCGCCCGGGCACAGGTCTTCGCCGATCCCGGCGACCTCGCGCATGCCCTCGACAATCTGATCGAGAACGCCCTCAGATACTCGCCGCCGGGCACCCGCGTGACAGTGGAGACGGCTGCCTCCGACGGCCGCGCCACCCTCGTCGTCGCCGACGACGGCCCGGGGATCCCCGTCGAAGAGCAGAGCCGGGTCTTCGAGCGGTTCTACCGTGGGTCGACCGGCCGTCGGAGTGGGGCCGGGACTGGCCTGGGCCTCGCCATCGTCGCGGAGCTCGTCGGCCGCTGGGGAGGCGAGGTCCGGCTGCTCGACGGACCGGGCACTCGCATCGCGGCAACGTTCGAGCGACCGCCTTCCGAACGCTGACCGTGGCTTTACCGTTTCTGAAGAGAGCGGTTGCTACGGTCGTCTCGTGCCGTTGCTGAGGACGATCCTGCTCGCTCTCGTCGGGCTCGCGCTGCCGCTCGGTCTTGCTCTGGCCGTCTACCTCTCGTCCGCCGGAACGATCAGCGCTGCGCCGGTCGGCCTTCCGCCCGCCGCCGAGACGATCGCCCGGCCGAGTCCGCGTCCCAAGGCGGACGACAAGAAGAGCCCCAAGAAGCAGGAGCAAGCGGGCACGACGACGAGCGGGCCCAGCGGGGCGACGACCACCGCGGACGATCACGGCGGCCTGCGTGGGAGCGACAGCGGCTCGAGCGGCTCAGGCTCCTCCGGCTCGGGGAGCGGCGACTCTTCGGGCTCCTCGGGATCGGGCTCGTCCGGCTCGGGCTCGTCCGGCTCCGGCTCCGGCGACGACTAGCGAGCCGCGCACGGAGCCTGAACGAAGTCTTTACCGACCCCGGGTGAATCTTGACCGAACCCGGGGTCGTCCTTTTCCCGCCCCCTCCTAGGCTCGCTGCAGCAAGCAATTCCGAAGGAGGAACGCAGTGCTTCCGTTCAACAAGATCATCGTGCTCGCACTGACGGTGTTCGCTCTCGGAGCCGGCGCCGCGGTGGCCGCATCACGCGGAGGCGGCTCGGACGACTCCATGGCGACGACCACGTCGACGGCCTCTTCGACCTTCGCAGACGTGAAGGGTCCCTGCGACGAGGTCGAGCACGCGAGCGATCCCGGCTGCGCCGGCGCGCAGGTGCCCGAAGACAACGACGAAGCCGCGAACGAGGACGCGATCGACGACAACGGCCAGGGAGATGACGACGGCCCCAACCACGACGCCGACGAGGATCACGGCGACGACAACTCGGGCCCGTCGGCCAACTCGGGCGACGGCGGAGATGAGGACGCGAGCGGTCCTGGCGGTGACTCCGGCCCCGGCGGCGGAGACGAGGACTAGTCGGATCTCTCCAGTGGCCGAGCGAGGCCCCGCAAGGGGCCTCCGTCTTTAAGCGGTCTGCGCCGGACGCGGCGCGTGCGGGTAGCCGCCGCCCTGGGCGAGGATCTTCGCCGCGAGGATGGCGGCGTTGCGGGCCCCGTTCAGCGACACGCATGCGACAGGCACGCCCGGAGGCATCTGGACGATGGCGAGGATGGCGTCGAGGCCTCCCGCCGCGCTCTTCGATGACGTCAGCGGCACGCCGATCACCGGCAGCTCCGTGTAGGCGGCGACAGCGCCTGGGAGCGCGGCCGACATGCCCGCGCCGGCGATGATCACCCGCACGCCGCGCAGCACGGCGGTCGAGCTGTATTCGGCGACGCCGCGAGGGTCGCGGTGGGCCGAGAGCACGCGCAGCTCGTTCGAGATCCCCCGCTCGTCGAGCTCTTCGACGGCCGGCTCGATCAGCTCGCGGTCCGACTCCGACCCGATCAGGATCCCGACCATCGGGCCCGCGTCTTCGAAGTCCTCGAGGACCGGAAAGGGCACCTCTTGCAGATGCTGCTCAGGTTGCGACATGGATCACCCTCTCAGCGATGTCGTGCCTGAACTGTGCGCCCGGGAGGTCGATCTCCTCGACGGCCGCGTAGGCGCGCTCCCGGGCTTCGGCGACCGAGTCACCAAGCCCCGTGACATCGAGCACGCGTCCGCCGGCGCTGACGAGACGTCCGTCCCGCAGCGCCGTGCCGGCATGGAAGACGAGCGCTCCGGTTGCCTCCGCTTCGGCCCCCCCGCCGATCGGGGCGCCGACCCGAGGATCGTCCGGGTACCCGTTCGAGGCGAGGACGACCGTCACGGCCGCCTGGGGACCGGCGGAGAGGTCGACCCCGTCGAGCACTCCCTCGGCCGCGCGGGCGAGCGCGCCGAGAAAGTCGCCTTCCAGCCGCGGAAGGATCGCCTGCGTCTCCGGGTCCCCGAAGCGGCAGTTGAACTCGAGGACACGCGGTCCATCGTCGGTCAGCATCAGACCCGCGTAGAGAAGGCCGACGAAGGGTGTGCCACGCTCCGCCAGCTCCGCGAGGACCGGGCGATGCACGAGGTCGACCAGTTCGTCGATGTCGTTCGGCGCGAGGAACGGCACGGGTGAGTAGCTTCCCATCCCGCCCGTGTTCGGCCCCTCGTCGTCGTCTCGCAGGCGCTTGAAGTCCTGGGCCGGGGCGAGCGGAAGCGCGTCTGAACCGTCGCTCAGGGCGAAGAGCGAGACCTCCTCGCCTTCCAGGAGCTCCTCGATGACGACCTCACCCCCAATGGCGCGGGCCTGTTCGACGGCGCGGTCGGCCTCGTCCTGCGTACGGCAGACGAAGACGCCCTTGCCGCCTGCGAGCCCGTCCGCCTTCACGACGCAGGGCGAGACGGCCTCTCCGAGCGCGGCCGCCGTGGGGACGCCGGCCGCCCGCATGATCTCCTTGGCGAACGACTTCGAGCCCTCGATCCGAGCCGCCCCGGCGCTCGGGCCGAAGACCGAGGTGCCCGCGGCCCGCAAGTGATCGGCGATCCCGGCGACGAGCGGCGCTTCCGGGCCGACGACGACGAGGTCGATCTCGTGCTGCCGGCAGAGCCCAAGCACGCCCTCAACGTCGTCCATCCGAATCGGGTGGCAGCGGGCGAGCGCCGCTATGCCGGGGTTGCCAGGCGCGGCGTGGAGCTCCTCGAGCGCCTCGCTCGCGGCGATCTTCCAGCCGAGCGCGTGCTCGCGACCGCCGGACCCGACCAGCAGGACCTTCACGCGTTCGAGTCTAGGAGACCGGCCGGGTGTTTGAAGGAGCGCCGGAACGCGGTATCAGCGTCTCGATGTACGAACCTGGGCTCGACCGCGATTACTGGGAGACCGAGTGGGCGGGGATCGAGACCGACCTGGAGGATTCGCCGGCCGAGGCCCTGTCCGAGCTCGACGATCTCGTCGCTCGCATGCTGGTCGCCGCCGGTTACCCGGTCGATACGCCCGACGCCGTCGACGACGAGGGGATCGACCCGGAGATCTACACCACCTTTCGGGCGGCGCGCGAGATCACGCGGCACGTCGACAACGGCGACGACGTCGACCCGGGCGACGTCGCCCAGGCCGTCAACGACTACCGCGCCCTGTATGAGCACCTCCTCGCTCGCGAGATAGACACGAGCGCCTAGCGACGCCCCGATCGCCAGGCGCCCTAGCACTCCCACAGCGGGCGATCAGCGAATTAGGATTGGCCTCCCACCAAGCGAGGAGGCTTCCTTGGCGACAAGAACTGCGACGACCGACCTCGAAGGCTTCGTCGAGGCGGAAGGACGAGACGAGCAGGTAGCGCGGGTTCGCGAGCAGATCGACCGCGAGGGGATCAGCTACGTCTACTACCAGTTCCCTTCGGTCACCGGGCGGATCATGGGCAAAGGCGTGCCGGCGCCCCACTGGGAGACGATCGCGCGCAAGGGATTCCAGCTCGTCTACGGCGCCACGGCCAACCTCTTCATCGACCGGCACGGCAACTACATCGGCTACGGGCCGGAGGCGGCCGAGCTCGTCGGCATCCCCGAGCCGGAGACCTTCGCAGTGCTTCCCTGGACCGCTGGGGACGGCAAGAAGCTTGCGCGGGTCTGGTGCCAGTGCTTCCGCAACCGCGAGGAACGCGACGACCCGGGCGCCTTCCTCACGTCGGACTGCCGCGGCAACCTCATCCGCCAGCAGGTCGACTTCGAGGAAGCCACCGGCCTGCACCTGCGCGCCGGCACCGAGCCGGAGATGATGTGGCTGAAGCTCAACGACGACGGCACGCCGTCCGTCGAGGGCGTGACCAAGCCCTACTGCTACCACATCGACCAGTTCTCAGAGCTCCAGCCGATCATCAACCAGGTCGTCTCGTACGGCCAGCAGCTGGGGCTCGACATGATCCAGGGCGACCACGAGGACGCGCCCGGGCAGATCGAGCTCAACTTCGGCTTCGACCGCGCCGAGCGGGCGGCCGACAACCTCTCGACCTTTCGTCAGATCTGCAAGCAGGTGGGTCGCGAGCTGGGCGCTTTCCCGTGCTTCATGCCGAAGCCGTTCATGGGCGTCTCCGCCAATGGTTGCCACCACAACATCTCGATCTGGCGCGAGGACGAGAACGTCTTCATGCCCGAGACGGAGGACGCTCAGAAGCCAGGTGAGCACGGCCTCTGGGCTATCGGCGGAATCATGGCGCACCAGCCGGCGCTGACCGCGCTCACGTGCTCGACCGTGAACTCGTACCGCCGCCTCTGGGATACCGGCTTCTGGGCCCCTGTCTTCGCCGACTGGGGCTACCAGAACCGCACGACCGCCCTGCGTGTCTCGGCGCCCGGGCGCTTCGAGTACCGCACCGTCGACTCGGCCGTGAACCCCTACCTCTCGCTGGCCGGCCTTCTCGCAGCCATGCGCGACGGCATCGAGCGCAAGCTCGATCCGGGCGAGCCCGAGGAGCGCAACATCTACGAGGCGATGGAGGCCGGCAAGCAGGTCAAGCGCCTGCCGATGACCTTCGGCGACGCCCTCGACGCGCTCGACGCGGACGACGTGATCAAGAATGCGATGCCGGGCGACATGTACCGTGTGTTCATGCACTACAAGCGGGACGAATGGGAGCGTCACTGCGCGCAGGTGAGCGACTGGGACGTGAAGGAATACCTGGACGTCCTGCCCTAGAGACGGCGGCGGGCTATGTGCGGAATCGCGGGGATCATCTACCGGGACGGGGCCCACGACATCGGGCGCGACATGACCCTGATGCTCCAGTCCATGAAGCACCGCGGGCCGGACTCGACGGGTTACGCCCTCTACGGCCAGCCACAGGACGGGCTCGTGGTCATGCGCTACACGCTTGCGGATGCGAACACGCCGCGTGACTTCGAGTTCGACGACCGCCTCGCGCGCCACCAGCAGCAGGTCGTCGCACGGCTGAAGGCGTGCGGCGCGGACATCAAGGACATCGAGCCCGAGACGGAGTACGCCTACCGGATCTCGGTCGGCTACGACGGCGACCTCAAGGATCTCACCGACCGGATCGAAGACATTCCCGACGCAGAGGTCCTGTCGATCGGGCGCTCGCTCGAGATCGTCAAGGATCTCGGCGACGCCGAGACGGTCTGCAAGCAGTACGACCTGGACGACTTCGGAGGCACGCACGCGATCGGGCACGTCCGCATGGCGACGGAGTCGGACGTCGACATCTCCGGCGCTCATCCGTACTGGGCGTATCCCTTCAAGGACGTCGCCGTCGTCCACAACGGCCAGCTGACCAACTACTTCCAGTGGAAGCGCCGTCTCGAGCGCTCGGGCCACCGGTTCCAGTCCGAGTGCGACTCGGAGATCATCGCCGTCTACCTCGCGGAGAAGATGAGCGAGGGCGCCACGCTCGAGGACGCGATGCACGACTCGCTCGAGGAGCTCGACGGCGTCTTCACTTACATCGCGGTGACGGACGACGCGCTCGGAGTGGCGAAGGACGAGATGGCGGCGAAGCCGCTCGTCCTGTACGAGTCGGACGAGGTGGTCGCCCTCGCGTCCGAGGAGATCGCCATCCGAGCGGTGCTCGACCGGGAGATCGACACGCACGACCCCTACGAGGGCGAGGTCCTGGTATGGCAGCGGTAGGCGAAAGGCGGATTACGTATGACGCGCGCGGGCTCGCGGAGCCGCAGGCGGAGGCGCCGCGGACGGCCACGGTCGAGGACGGTAGGGCGACGTTCGACGCGCACCAGCTTTCCACCCGACAGATCAACCTCGAGCTGCGCCGCCTCCTGTACGAAGAGGGTGTCAAGGACGTCACCGTCCAGAACCCGGGCGCCAAGCATTCGCTCGGTGTCGGCATCCTCACGCGCTGCAAGATCACCTTCGACGGTTCGCTCGGCTACTTCGGGTGCGGGCTCATCGACGGGCCCGAGATCCAGATCAAGGGGCGCGTCGGCTGGTCCGCTTGCGAGAACATGATGTCGGGCGTCGTCGTCGTCGAAGGCAATGCCGGCTCGCTCACTGGCGCAGCGCTGCGCGGCGGCGATCTCGTCGTCAAGGGTCAGGTCGGCGCGCGAACGGGCATCGACCAGAAGGGCGGCTCGATCATCGTCCTCGGCGACGCCGGCTCGATGACGGGGTTCATGATGCAGCGCGGTCGGCAGGTGATCTGCGGCAACGTCGGTCCCGGACTCGGCGACTCGATGTACGACGGGAAGATCTACGTGGCCGGCAAGGTGAAGTCCCTCGGAATCGACTGTGTCCCGGGCGAGTGGGACGAGAGCGACACGGAGTTCATCGACCGGAAGTTCTCCATCTACGGTCTCGGCGACCCGCCGGAATTCCAGAAGTTCGTCTGCGGCAAGGTCCTCTACAACTACGACAACCTCGAGCCTGCCGAAAGGAAGCTCGTCCTATGACGACCAGCGATCGTTACGACCCAGTCGGGCACAACATCGGCAACGAGCAGCCCGACCGGCGCACCGTGCTGGGCCGGAGCCCGATCTTCACGCCGGAGGTCATCAACGACATCCACATGAAGGCCGAGCTCGGCCGCTACCGCATGCGCGGCTTCTCGGCGTTCAAGCGCATGCCGCACTGGGACGACCTCCTCTTCCTGCCGGGGACGCTGACGCGGTTCGTGATCGAGGGCTACCGCGAGAAGTGCGAGACGAAGACGGTGCTGGGGGCCCGCTTCGCGAAGAACCCGATCGAGCTCGACATCCCCGTGTACATCACGGGCATGAGCTTCGGCGCGCTCTCGCTCGAGGCGAAGATGGCCCTGGCCAAGGGCGCCTCGATGGCCGGGACCGCAACGTGCTCGGGCGAGGGCGGGATGATCCCGCCGGAGCGCGATCTCTCGACGAAGTGGTACTACCAGTGCATCCAGAGCCGGTACGGGTTCAACCCGCACCATCTCATGCTCGCGGACGCCTGTGAGTTCTTCATCGGCCAGGGCTGCAAGGTCGGTCTCGGCGGCCACCTCATGGGCCAGAAGGTGACGGAGCAGGTCGCAGAGATGCGCTCGCTTCCGCCGGGGATCGACCAGCGCTCGCCGGCGCGGCATCCCGACTGGCTCGGCCCGGACGACCTTTCGCTGAAGGTGCAGGAGATCCGCGAGGCGACCGACTATCGCATCCCGATCCAGCTCAAGCTCGGCGCAGCGCGCGTGTACGACGACGTGCGCATGGCGGCCAAGTGCGGGCCGGACATCATCTACCTCGACGGGGCCGAGGGCGGGACCGGCGCGGGTCCGCATCTGGCGACCGAGGAGACGGGCATCCCGCTCATGTCGGCGATCCCCGAGGCGCGGCGAGCGCTCGAGGACGTCGGGCTCGCGGACGAGATCGACCTCGTCGTCGCGGGCGGGATTCGCAACGGCGGCGACGTCGCGAAGGCGCTCGCGCTCGGCGCGAAAGCGGTCGCACTCGGCCACTCCGCGCTGATCGCGCTCAACTGCAACAAGGAGATCCCGGGAGTGACCGACTACGAGGGCACCATCGGGGTCCCCGCAGGCGAGTGCTATCACTGCCACACGGGGCGCTGTCCGGTCGGCATCACGACGCAGGATCCGGAGCTGCGCAAGCGCCTCGTCGTCGACGAGGCCGCCGAGCGCGTCTACAACTTCCTCCACACGCTCACCCTGGAGGTGCAGATGCTCGCGCGTGCGTGCGGGAAGACGAACGTGCACTCGCTCGAGCCGGAGGACCTGTGCGCGGTCTCCGTCGAGGCGGCGGCGATGGCGAAGGTACCGCTCGCCGGGACGGAGTGGGTGCCGGGCGTCACCGAGGAGCGCGCGCTCGAAGAGATCAAGCGTCTCCTCGAGAAGCACCTCGAGTATCCCGTCGACTACCTCCCGGAGGAGTCGGGCGACTACGCGCCCGCTGATTGATTGATGGCGGCCCCCTTTCTCACATCTTGCGCCCTCGGAGCCGCTGCAAGTCATCGCATCGCCGCGTCCTCAGTCGCGCCCGTAGCCTCCGGCTACGAACGCTCCCTGCGTCCTCGCGCTGCTCGCCTTTCGCGGCCCGCGAACGCAATCTGTTCGCAAGGTGACCGCTGATGGCCGAGCGAGGCGAACCGGAAAAGATCGTCGAGATCGACGCGGAGTACCTGGCGGGCCAGCGTTTCCCGTACCAGGAGGACATCTCGCTGGTCGAGGACGTCGATCTGGAGGCTGCGACTCCCGGCGACGACCTCAACTGGCTGGAGGACGTCGAGCTGCTCGAGGAGGAAGGGACGCCGGCCGTGTTCGACCGCTACTCGAACTCCTTCATCCGGATCTACTTCGCCGTTCCCGAGGGGCGCGAGCACGAGATCGCGCGCAAGGTGCTCGTCAAGCACCTCCAGTCGGGGAACTCCTACGGCATCCAGCTGAAGGAGAAGCACACGAAGTTCCCGCAGCCCGAGCTGGGCCCCTGGGTGGAGGACTCGAAGACCGTGGGCACGGACTACAAGCCGTCCGTGCTCGAGGGCTGGGAAGCGCCCTCGCACTAGCGGCCGGGCCGCCCTCGTGCGCTACATGGTGATCGAGCGGTTCGTGCACGGCGCGAAGCCGGTGTACGAGCGCGCGGCCGAGCGGGGTCGGATGCTTCCGAACGGACTTGTCTACGTCGACAGCTGGATCGACGAGAGCCTCGAGCGCTGCTTCCAGCTCATGGACGCGGACGACCCGGCGCTCTTCGAGGAGTGGATCGCCAACTGGAGCGACATCGGCGAGTTCGAGGTCGTGCCGGTCATCGATTCCGCCGAGGCTGCCGAGCGGGCGCTTGGCTAGGGCGCGTTCAGGCCGGCACGCCTGATCTCGCCGAGAAGAAGCCGCCGCAGAGGATCGCTCCGCTGCCGGGAGTCGGAGCCGAGCGCGCTCGTCGAGATGACCACGAACTGTCCGTCCTCGCTTCGGGCCACGGTCGCTGGGCCGGCATCGTCGCGCATCGGCAGGGAAGTGACCCCGACGAGCAGGGCGTCGGTGCCTCCCTCGACCTCGTAGGCCTCGACCATCCGGCGCAGGATCTCTTCCGCGACGAACTGGCCCGTGGCGGCGTCGAAGGTCGTCGGGCCGAGCGCGAGCGGTGGCGTCGTCTCGACCCTGCCCGTCGCCGTGACGACGCCCGGCGCGACGTCCGCGAGCTCGACCTGCGGGAAGTTCGCCAGCGGGACGAGGTAGAGGCCGTTCTCCCGGAGCGCGGTCTGCGCAGGCGCCGGGCTGGCCTGGCGCACCCGAATGTCCGGGAACGTGAGGTGCGGCACGCTCCGATAGACCTGGGCACCGACCACGGCGAGCACAAGGAGCCCGACGACGACCCACAGGAGCGGCGTGAACGAGTGAGCCTTCGCCGGCGCCTGCTTCGGAGGCCGGACCCATTCGTGCGCCGAGGGGGGCGCGGCTCCCGTGGCGGCGATCAGGTCGACTCCCTCGCCGTCGGGGATGGCCGCAGCGACGTCCGCGATCTCCCGCAACCTCGCCTGGTCGTGCGCGAGCCGCGCCGGCTCGAGCGCCTTCCAGAGGAGGACGAGCGCCTCGTCGACGTCTCCGGCCGCGACGGCCTTCCGCGCCTGCGCGACTTCGTCGGCCATGCCATCTACATCGGCGGCTAACCGTGAGTGGTCAAGGCCGGGCTCTGAGCTTGGCCAGTTCCTCCTCGTAGACGCGTGCGTATTCGGCTTGCACGTCTTCCGCGGCGTAGGCGAACGGCTGCTCGCCGGGCTGGTCGTCGGGCTCTCGCCCCGACGCTTCGTAGGCGAATCGCTCTTCGGCGTCCGCACGCGCTTGCGTGCGCGCCGCCTCGAGCTCCTCCTCGGTCGGCTGCTTCTCCACCAGGCCTGAGAATGGCAGACTCGCCTCGTGGACTACCGCATGCACATCGGGGGCGAGTGGGTCGAGAGTGAATCGGGCGCGACCTTCGAGGCGGCGAGCCCCGCGACAGGCGAGGTCATCGGCACGATTCCCGAGGGGACGCGTGAGGACGCGCAGCGCGCGATCGCCGCGGCGAACGCCGCCTGGCGTGACTGGGCGGCGAGGTCGGCCTTCGAACGGGCGGCGGCGCTCGAGGGCGTCGCAGAGCTCGTCCACGAACGGCGTGACGACCTTGCGCGGACGCTGACTCTCGACCAGGGCAAGCCGCTTCACACCGAGGCTTACGACGAGGTCGGCGAGCTCGAGGAGTACTTCCGCATGGCAGCTGCGGACGCGACGCGCGTCGAGGGTCTCATGCCGCCGTCGATCGACGCGGGCAAGCGTGTCTTCGTCTATCGCGTGCCCCGCGGCGTGGTCGGCGTCGTGACGCCGTGGAACTGGCCGTACACCATGCCGGCCGAGATTCTCGCGCCGGCGTTGGGTGCAGGGAACGCGGTCGTCTGGTCACCTGCCGCGTCCACGTCCGTCTGCGCCGTCAAGCTGGCGGAGTGCCTCGTGGACGCCGAGCTCCCGAGCGGCGTCTTCAACCTCGTGACCGGGCCCGGGAGGGTCGTCGGCGACGAGATCGTGGCCAACCCGGGCACTCATGCGGTCGGCTTCATCGGCTCGACCGAGACGGGCTACAGGATCGCCGAGCGCGGAGCGGGCAAGAGCCTCCTGCTCGAGATGGGTGGGAACGGGCCGGTCGTCGTCCTCGAGGACGCGGACGTGGACAAGGCGGTCGAAGCGAGCGTCACCGCCTCATTCCTCTGCGCCGGCCAGAGCTGCACGGCCGGCGAGCTCTTCCTCGTCCACGAAGCGGTCCACGACGAGTTCCTGGAAAAGCTCGCCGTTCGGACGAAGACCGTCACCGTCGGCGATCCCTTCGACGAAGCGACCGTCATGGGCCCGCTGAACAACGAGCCCGTTGCCGCCAAGATGGACGAGCACGTGCAGGACGCGCTCGACCGTGGCGCCGAGCTCGTCGCCGGTGGCGCCCGTGCATCCGGTTTCCCGACGACCCTCTACTACGAGCCGACGGTGCTCGACCGGGTCACCGACGAGATGGAGGTTGCGCGCGACGAGACCTTCGGCCCCATCGTCCCCATCCGGGCGATCACGAGCGAGGAGGACGCGCTCGCGACGATCGAAGAGTCGCCGTACGGGCTTCTCACGGCGGTCTTCACTCAGGATCTGCGCCGTGGCCTTCGCTTCGCGGAGCGAGCGCGGGCCGGCTGGGTGAACGTGAACGCGTCCTCGAACTACTGGGAGACGCACCTGCCCTTCGGCGGGCGGGCCGGATCGCGTAGCGGCATCGGCCGCGTGGGTGGCCGTTTTGCCTTCGAGAGCTTCACCGAGCTGAAGACAGTCGTCGTCGAGCTCGGCTAGGAAAGGAGGACTTCATGCAGAGCAAGTGGATTTGGGCTTCGCTGGCAATCGTCTCGATGTGGGTGGCTGTGCTCTTCACCGCGGTGTGGGCGCCGTCTCTGGACGCGACGAGCTCGAACGGAGACTCGTTCACGATTCCCGCCGCGGTCGCCGTGTCGCTCTTCGCGGCGGTCGCGACGATCGTCGTTGCGGCGTTCGGCTTCCGCGGCGAGGTGAGGGCCGAGAAGGTCGAGCGAGAGCAGGCCACGAAACCTTCCCTCAACCCGACGACCTAGCCGATCACCATTTCGTGCGGCGCCGGCTCCGCGCGAAGCGCCGCCGCTCCTTACGCGCTTCCGAGCGGAGCCTCGCGTCCTGCTTGAGGGCGAGCGCACGCAGCTCGCGCTGCAGCTTGCGGTAGCTCTCCCAGCGGACCCGAGGGAGCGAGCCGTCCGCGAGCGCCGCGCGGACGGCGCAGCCGGGCTCGCTGCCGTGCGCGCAGTCGGTGAAGCGACACCCGCCGGCGAGTGCCGCCACATCGGCGAACGTCTCGTCGAGGGCCGATTCGTCAGCCCAGAGCTGTAGCTCGCGCATCCCGGGCGTGTCCAGGAGCAGGGCGCCGCGCGGCAGAAGGACGAGCTCGCGGTGAGTCGTCGTGTGCCGGCCGCGGCCGTCGCTTCTGACCTCGCCGGTCGCCAGCAGCTGCTTTCCGAGCAGCCGGTTGGCGAGCGTCGACTTGCCGACGCCCGAGGATCCGAGCAACGCGATGGTCCGGCCGGCTCCGAGATACGGCTCGAGCTGGTCGAGGCCGTCGCCCGTGACCGAGCTGACCGCGTGCACGGGCACGCCGAATGCGACCGCGTCGGCTTCCGCGACGGTCTCCCAGACGTCGTCGGCGAGGTCGGACTTCGTCAGGACGATGACGGGATCGGCGCCGCTGTCCCACGTCGCGGTGAGGTAGCGCTCGAGGCGACGCGGCTTGAAGTCGCGCCCGCAGTCGGTGATGAGGAAGACGGTGTCGACGTTGGCGGCGACCACCTGCTCCTCGGTGAGCCACGGCTCCTTGCGCGCGAAGCGCGTTCGCCGCGGCAGGACCGCGCGGATGATGCCGCGGTCTTCTCCCGGGATGGGCTGGACGGCGACCCAGTCGCCCGCGACAGCGCTGCCGGACGCGCGCAGGGCTCCGTCCGTGGTGAACAGGACCACGGCGCCGCGCTCCTGCACGGCGACGCGGCCGGGAATGAGCCCTTCGGGCTCGTATGGGGCGAAGGCCTCGGCGAAGAACTCGCTCCAGCCGAACGCCTCGAGAGATCGCAGCAAAGCGAGAACCTCCTGAGAGCAAGGACAAAAGGCGTGTGGGCCTACGAGCTCAGGAGGCGGAGAGTGGTCCCGCTAGATCGAGAGCCGCGAGGCCCGGAATGCGGAAAGGTCAGTCATCAGTTCCGAACCTCCTTCTCGAGAGCGGGGACGGACGAACGGTAGCCGAGCGAAGCTCAGCTGTCGACTTCGGCCAGCAGGCCCTCGAGATCCAGCGGGCGCGTGTACATGGCCACCTGGCTCCCGTCCGGGGTTCGCGGCCAATCCTCCCGCGGCCGGTCCCAGTAGAGCTCGATGCCGTTTCCGTCGGGGTCGTTCAGATAGACGGCTTCGCTGACGCCGTGATCTGAGCCGCCGATTCGGATGCCTGCGTCGACCACGCTCTTGACCGCCTTCGCGAGCGCAGCGCGGTTCGGGTAGCGGATCGCGAAGTGGTAGAGACCGGTCGTGCCCGGTGGCGGCGGGGAACCGCCCTTCGACTCCCAGGTGTTGAGGCCGATGTGGTGGTGGTAGCCGCCTGCAGAGACGAACGCGGCCTGGTCGCCGATCTTCGCCTGCTCCTCGAAGCCGAGCACGCCCACATAGAAGGCGAGCGCGCGGTCGAGATCTGCCACCTTCAGGTGGACATGGCCGATGTCGGCGCCCGCATCAATGGTCATGGACTAAGTGTTTCAGGGCCCGCGGGAGCCCGCAGTGACTCCCGCAGCAGCCCCGGCCGGTCGCTGAAGATCCCTGTGACCCCGAGCTCGGCGAGCTCGCGCATGCGGTCGGGCTCGTTGACGGTGAAGACGAGCGTAGCCAGGCCGAGCTCCTGAGCCTCGCCGATCCGCTCGCCCGGCGCCGGCTCCTCGAAGCCTGCTCCCCAGAAGCGGGCGGCCCTGGGCGGCTCCGGGCTTGGGCCGAGGTGGAGCTCCGTACGGAGCTCCGGCCAGAGGCTTCGGGCCGTGTCGAGCGCGGTCTCGAGGAAGGAGACGACGATGATCTCCTCCGCCGGAATCCCGCGCTCGCGGAGAGCCCGTACCGACTCCTCGGCGACACCCTCCTCCTTCAGCTCGACGCAGAGGCCGATGCGCCCGGCCATCGCGTCGAGCACCTCGTCGAGCGTCGGGACGCCCTCCGGCGGCTCGGGGTCGTGGCAGACGACGAGGCGGCCGTCCTTCGCCCGCACGTCGAACTCGATGTAGTCGGCGCCTTCGTCGATCGCGAGCTCGAACGCCTCGAGCGAGTTCTCGGGCGCAGCCCAGCACGCGCCCCGATGGGCGATCACAAGCGTCATCCGAGCAGGCGCTGCAGCAGCGGAACGTCGATGCGCTCGACGATCTCGTCGGCAGCCCGCAGGCGCTCCGGGGCGAGCGTCCCGAGCACGGCGAGGCAGCGCATGCCCGCCCGCTTCGCGGCCGCCACCCCTGCCTCCGTGTCTTCGATGACGAGGACGTCTTTTGGTTCGATGCCCTCGTCGAGCAGGCTGAGCGCTCTTCGATAGCCCTCGGGATCGGGCTTGCCGTGCTCGATGTCGTCCGAGGTGACGATGACCGCGAACGCGTCAGCGATCCCCGCTGCCCGGATGACGGGCTCGACCTCGTCCCGCGCGGCGCCGGAGACGATCGCGAGCGGAACGCGCTCCGCCGAGTAGCGGACCGCCGCGCGGAGCTCCTCGGGAACGCTCGAGCCGTCCGCCACGGCCGCCCGGTAGCGCTGGACCCGCTGCTCGATCACTTCGTCCACGTCCGGATGGTCGTGCCCAAGCCAGGTGCGGACGATCTCGGGGTCGGAGAGGCCGGCGAGCTCGTCGAAGTAGGCCTGTGCGGAGAGCGGCTTCCCGTGCTCGGCGAAGAGGTCCATGAAGATCTGGCAGAGGATCGGCTCGTCGTGGGAGAGCGTGCCGTTGAAGTCGAAGATGACGGCACGCGGTCGTCCCATCGGACGGGGAGACTACCGCCGTGCCGGCCGACGCCCTCGCCTTCGCGCTCACAGCCGCCTTCCTGCACGCTTTCTGGAACCTGCTCGTCGCGCGCTCGCGAGATCCCGAGGCGGCCTCGGCGGTCTCCCTCATCATCGCGCTCCTGGCCTACGCGCCCGTCGCTGCCTTCAGCTGGCGGCTCGATTCGCGCGCAATCCCGTACCTCGTCGTCACGGGCCTCCTCCAGCTCGGCTACATCGTCTTCCTCGCCGCCGCGTACAGACGGGCCGAGCTCTCGCTCGTCTACCCGATCGCCCGCGGCACGGCGCCCGTGCTCGTGCTCGTGGTCGCCGTCGTCTTCCTCGGTGTGGCGACGTCCCTACGGCAGGCGGCGGGCGTCTGCCTCGTGGGAGTGGGGGTGCTGCTCGTGCGCGGCCTGAGGAAGCCCTCGGATCCGGCCGGCGTCCTCTTCGGCCTCGCGACCGCATGCTTCATCGCCTCGTACACGCTCGTGGACAAGTACGGCATCCGCTACGCCGCGCCGTTCGTCTACCTGGAGCTCGGCATGTTGATATCGGGAGTCGGCTACTCGCTGGGGCTGGCACGAATACGGGGCTGGTGGACGCTCCGCGCCGAAGTGGGCTGGTCGACCCTCATGATCGGCCTGGCGACGTTCGGCGCCTACGGCCTCGTGCTCGCTGCGCTCCAGCGGGCGCCTGCCGCTTCGGTTGCGGCGGTACGCGAGTCCAGCATCGTCATCGCGGCCGCGTTCGCCGCCTTGATCCTCCAGGAGAAGGTGGGCCCGGAACGGCTGCTCGGCGCCGTCCTTGTCGCCGGCGGAGTAGCCACGCTCTCTCTCTAGGCCGTCGCGTACAACGGCGTTCGGGGGCATAGGACGCCGTTTCAGGGTTGTTGGCGAGTGGCCTGCGGGCTAGGCTGGCCGTGCCGTATAGAAGGAGGGTGAGGTTCACATGAGCGTTGCCGTGTCGCAGCACAAGAACTTCGTCGGAGGAGAATGGGTCGACTCCGACGGCGGCGAGACGATGGAGGTGCTGAATCCGTCCACCGGCGAGGTGATCGCAGAGGTCGCCCGCAGCGCCGAGGCGGACGCCGAGCGCGCAGTCGAAGCCGCAAAAGCTGCGCTCCCCGAATGGCTCGAGTCGACGCCCGCCGAGCGCGCCGAGCTGCTCTTCAAGCTCGCCGACGTCATCGAGGAGAACGCCGACGAGCTCGCCGCGCTCGAGTCGAAGAACGTCGGCAAGCCGCTCTCGTACGCGAAGGACGAGATGCCGGTCTCGGTCGACAACATCCGTTTCTTCGCGGGCGCCGCCCGCGTGCTCGAGGGCCGTTCGGCCGGCGAGTACATGCGCGGCTACACGTCGATGCTCCGCCGGGAGCCGATCGGCATCGTCGCCGGCATCGCACCGTGGAACTACCCGCTCATGATGGCCGTGTGGAAGTTCTCCCCCGCGCTCGCGGCCGGCAACGTCCAGGTGCTCAAGCCCTCAGAGCAGACTCCGCTCACCCTCCTGCGGTTCATGGAGCTGGCTGCCGACGTCATCCCGCCGGGCGTCCTGAACGTCATCACCGGCGACGGAGTCCCGGCCGGCGAGGCCCTCGTGAAGCACCCCGACGTGCGGCTCGTCTCGCTCACCGGCGACGTCGAGACGGGCAAGGCCATCGCCCGCACCGCGGCGGACAACCTCAAGCGTGTCCATCTCGAGCTCGGCGGCAAGGCACCGGTGGTCGTCTTCGACGACGCCGATCCGGCTGCCGTGGCGGAGGGAATCAAGATCGCGGGCTACTGGAACTCCGGCCAGGACTGCACGGCCGCTTCCCGCGTCGTCGCGGGCCCGAAGATCTACGACAAGCTGATCGAGGAGCTCGTGCCCGCCGTCGAGTCGCTCCACGTCGGCGATCCCGCCGAGGGCGACGACGTCGAGATGGGACCGGTGATCTCCAAGGACCAGCAGGATCGCGTGCTCGGCTTCCTCGAGCGCGCGAAGGGCTCGAAGGCGACGATCCTGACCGGCGGCGACTCGAACGGAGACCGCGGCTTCTTCGTCAAGCCCACCGTCATCACGGGCATCGAGCAGGACAACGAGATCGTCCAGCGCGAGGTCTTCGGCCCTGTCGTCAGCGTTCAGAAGTTTGCCGACGACGACCAGGCGATCGCGTGGGCGAACGACGTCCGCTACGGCCTGGCCGCCTCGGTCTGGACGCGGGACGTCGGCCGCGCCCTCAACGCGGCGCGGAAGCTCCAGTTCGGCACCGTCTGGATCAACGACCACATCCCGCTCGTCTCCGAGATGCCGCACGGCGGCTACAAGGAGTCGGGCTATGGCAAGGACCTCTCCGTCTACTCGCTCGACGACTACACGCAGATCAAGCACGTCATGGCCAAGATCGACTGAAGGCCGAGCAGCAAGTGGCAGTCGAAGAACGGGTAGCGGCATGGACTGAAGCCGGCGCGGCCTCGGCCCCGCCGGACGTACGGCTCGAGGCCGTCACGAAGCGGTTCGACGACGTCGTCGCCGTGGACGAGCTCACGCTCGAGGTCCCGCGCGGCGCGTTCTTCGCGCTCCTCGGCCCGTCGGGCTGCGGCAAGACGACGACGCTCCGCATGATCGGCGGCTTCGAGGAGCCGACCGACGGCACGATCTACCTCGGCGACCGCGACGTCACCGGTCTCCCGCCCTACCGCCGCGACGTCAACACGGTCTTCCAGAGCTACGCGCTCTTCCCGCACCTGTCGATTTTCGAGAACGTCGCGTTCGGCCTCCGCCGCCGCGGCGTGAAGGGCAACGACCTGCGCGGGCAGGTGACGAAGATCCTCGAGCTCGTCCAGCTCGCGGGCTTCGAGCGGCGGAAGCCGCGACAGCTCTCCGGCGGCCAGCAGCAGCGCGTCGCGTTGGCGCGGGCGCTCGTCAACAGCCCCCGCGTGCTGCTTTTGGACGAGCCGCTCGGCGCCCTCGATCTGAAGCTTCGCAAGGAGATGCAGCTCTTCATCAAGGCCCTGCAGCACGACCTCGGCATCACCTTCATCCACGTGACGCACGACCAGGAGGAGGCTATGACGATGGCCGACTCCATCGCGGTCATGAGCGACGGGCACATCGAACAGCTCGGCTCGCCGGACGAGCTCTACGAACGCCCCGCGACAGCTTTCGTAGCGCGCTTCCTCGGCGTCTCGAACCTGCTCGAGGGCGAGACCGACGGCGACGGCGCGGTGCGCCTCAAGGACGGGACCGTCGTGCGGGCGCCGGCCGTGGCCGAGCGCAAGGGGAAAGTCGCCGTCGGGATCCGCCCGGAGAAGATCCGGCTCGGGTCGGGCGAGGAGAACAGCCTCACCGGCGAGGTGAGCGAGCGCGCCTACATCGGCGTCTCGACGCAGTACATCGTCAAGACCGCCCACGGCCCCATCACGGTCTACGTGCAGAACACTGACCAACGGGCCGTCTCGGTTCAGCCCGGCGAGCAGGTGACCGTGAGCTGGAGCCCCGAAGCGACCTTCGTCGTCGATCCGGAGGAGGAGAAGAAGGAATGACGGACCCCCGTTTCAACGATCCGCTCACCAGGCGGCAGCTGTTGCGGCGCGCCGCCGCCGGTGGGACCGCGTTTACCGCCCTCCCTGCGTTGCTCGCGGCGTGTGGCGGTGGGGAGAGTGCCGCAACGGAAACGGCAGGCGGAACGACCGGGGGCGGGAAGCCACAGCTCAAGAGCGAGCTCAACTTCTCGAACTGGACGTACTACATCGACACGAAAAAGCCTACGACGTTCCAGCAGTTCAAGGAGCAGACGGGCATCAAGGTCAACTACTACGAGGACGTCAACTCGAACGACCAGTACTTCGCCAAGGTGCAGGGGCCGCTCTCACAGGGCAAGGGCATCAACCGCGACATCTTCGTGTCGACGGACAACTCACGTTTCCCGGGGCTGTACGTCTCGCAGAACTGGGTTCAGGAGCTCGACAAGGATCTGATGCCGAACTTCGCAAACCTCGTCGACGCCCAGGCCCACCCTCCTTTCGACCCCGACCGGAAGTTCTCCATGCCGTGGCTCTCGGGGATGGACGGAATCGCGTGGAACGAGGATCTGACCGGCCCGGTCACGACCGTCGAGCAACTCTTCACCGATCCGAAGCTGAAGGGCAAGGTGACCGTCTGGACCGAGATGGGCGACACGCTCGGCCTGGTCATACTCGACAACGGCGACGACCCCTCGAAGGTGACCGACGAGTCGTTCGACCGTGCGCTCGAAAGAGTCAAACAGGCCGTCGACTCCGGCCAGATCATCAGGTTCACGGGCAACGACTACGTCAACCCGTTGGCGAAGGGCGACCTCGCCGCTTGCTTCGCCTGGTCGGGCGACGTCGCCCAGCTCGTCGCGGACAACCCCAAGCTCCACTGGGGTGTTCCCGAGAAGGGCGGGATCATCTGGACGGACAACATGCTCATCCCGCTGGGCGGGGACGTGCCCACCGCGTCGACGTACATGAACTTCGTCTACGACCCGAAGATCTCCGCGAAGATCGCCGTGGAGACGACGTACATCTCGGCCGTCAAGGGCGTGAAGGACGAGGCCGTGAAGATCGACCCCAAGGCCGCGAAGAACCCACTCATCTTCCCGGACGACGAGATTCTGGCGCAGCTCCACCAGAACGATCCCGCGATGCTGAACAACGACGACTACGTGACGAAGTGGCAGGAGGTCCAGGGCCAGTAGGGCCGGGTGCGCCACATGGGCGCTTTCCTGCACCGCCATCGTGGGCTGACGCCCTACCTACTCCTGACGCCCGGAATTCTGTGGCTCGGGATCTTCTTCGTGATCCCGCTTGGCTTCCTCGCCTACGAGTCGCTTCAGTCGGGGCTGTTCCCGAACTTCCAGTTCACCTGGGAATGGTCGAACTTCTCCGACGCTCTCTCCAGCTACCACGAACAGCTCGTGCGCTCGTTCGTCTACGCCGGCATCGCGACGCTCGCATGTCTTGTCCTCGCCTACCCGCTTGCGTACTGGATCGCCTTCAGAGCTGGCCCGTGGCGGAATCTCTTCCTGCTCGCCATCG
>Ga0081539_10002270_pt1 | contig 27882 bp, 34 predicted proteins | sample TabmetS4T2R2_FD_71023 | JGI IMG/M metagenome (GOLD analysis project Ga0081539, IMG submission 71023) | Tabebuia heterophylla rhizosphere microbial communities from the University of Puerto Rico - S4T2R2 | ecosystem: Host-associated > Plants > Roots > Rhizosphere ... | reverse complement strand
GACCGCGTCGCCTGCCTCGGCGAGCACCTCGCGCACGAGCCAGTCGACGCCCTTGAAGGGCAGCTCGACGATCACCGAGCCGTCGGCCAGCTCCTGGTTGACGCGCCGCTCCTCCCGCGCCCACCGCGCTCGCTCGGGCGAGACCCACACGCGTGCGATGCGCGACGCGGTCACCTCCCCGGTCCGCGGCCACCCGTCGACGTCGGCCGCCGGGTCGACCTCGGGCCGTCGCGTGAAGCGCTCGTCGGTCATCTCGGCACCGCGGATGCGATCCAGGCGGAAGTGGCGCACGTCGTCACGGGTGGGATCGAACGACGCGACGTACCAGCCCTCGCGCCCGTTCATGAGCGCGTAGGGCTCGACCGTCCGCTCGACGAACTCGTCCTCGTTGGGCTTGTAGTAGTCCAGCCGCAGCGTCCGGCGCCGCTGGATCGCCTCGCTGACGACCCGCGCGATGTCCGAGTCGTCACCGCCCGTCGCGGCGACCTGCAGCCCGCGGTCGGTCGGGTCCTCACCGAGGGCGGCCACGATCTTCTCGCGCGCGGACGTGAGCGCGTTCTCCGGGAGGTGCTCCCCGATGAGGTCGATCGCCGCGATGAGCGCCTTGGCCTCGACGGGCAGCAGGCGCGCGGGGCGGGCGAAGTTGTCCGCGTAGGGCTCGGGGTCGACCTCGATGTGCCCGTCGTCGGTCACCTCGGCGTAGAGGACGTAGGTGCCGCCGCCGAAGCTGACGACGTTGAGGACGTCGATGTCCTCGCGCAGTTCGCGCTCGGAGATCTGCAGCCGGTCGCAGATCTCCGCCGCGTCCAGCAGCTCGCCCTGCCTGCCCGCCTCGATGAGGACGGACGCGAGCGTGACGAGCCGCGCGAAGCGCTCGGGCCGGATCGCGGCGTCGCCGCTGCCGCGGCGGCTGGGAGCGTCGGCCTCGTCCGCGTCGTCCGCGCGCGGCTGCGCCGGCGGGGCGGGCTCCAGGCCGCCTTCGGCGTGCCGCGCCGCGAGCAGCTCGATGCGGCCGGCGACCTCCTCCTCCAACTCGGACGGCGCGATGACTCGCGCGTGCTCACCGAGGCGCAGCACCCAGGACGCCAGCATGCGCGCGCTGGCGTAGGGCGTGAGGAAGATGACGGCGCCGTCGTCGCCCTCGGCGGGGCGGACCTCGCCGAAGCGGCCGAAGTGGCGCGTCACCTGCCATGCGATGCGCTCGGAGACGCGTACCTCCGCGTTCCCCTGCGTGTCGCCGAACTGCCAGGCGGCGCGGCTCGCGTACTCCCGCGGATCGAACTCCTCGCGGGTCGGACGCCGGAAGTCGTGCTCGGCCTTCGTCGCGTAGGCGACCTTGCCGCGCATCCGCGACAGGCGGAAGACGCGCAGGGCGTCGCGATCGTGCGCCCGGCCCAGGAGGTAGAACTGCCCGCCCTGGAACAGGAGGTGATACGGGTCGACCTTGCGCGTGCCGAGCTCGTCGCGCTCCATCGTGTAGTAGTCGAAGAGGATCGTCTTGCCGCGGAAGATCGCGGTCTCCACCTTGGCGAGGCGCTGCGAGAGCTCCTGGCCGCCGGCCTCCGCCTTGATGCCGAGCGCGATCGGCTGCTGGTCGGGCGCGCGCAGCGGACTGGGCCGGCCCCACGACAGCTGCTGGAGCGCCAGTCGCAGCGGCTCGGCGTAGGCGAACTCGCCGTCGAGCAGCGACAGCGCCGTGCCCAGTGCGGCGAGCTCCGCGTCGGTGAACGCGATCGCGGGGAGATGGAACTCCTCCGGGCGCAGCGAGTAGTTCTCCTGCTCGGCGACCGCGTCGGGCGGCTTCTCGACGGTCAGGTGGATCCCGAGCGACTCGAGCTCGGATCGGTCGGCGTAGAACCGGCGCGCGAAGGCATCCTCGTTCATGCCGCTGTAGCCCTCGACGTCGCGCCGGATCTCCAGTGCGGTGACCGGGCGCCGCTCGGCCATGAGGTAGGAGATCAACGACAGCTGCCGGATGAGCTTCTCGGTGTCCTTCGCCATAGGTCAGTGAGACGATAGATCGGAGGGGGAGGCCAGCGTTCCGGTGGAGGGCACTTTGGCCGCTCTTTGCGCGGGTCTCGCCTGCATTGCAACACCTGCACGCGGCCCCGGAGACGGGATAGGTTCGCGCGGGGACGGGGCCCGACCATGACGACGCTGGTGATCATCGACGACCACGAGGCCCTGCGGGACGGGCTCGCGGTGCTGCTCGGTCAGGGCGGGCTCGAGGTGGTCGCGGCGGCGGGCAACGTCGCCGCCGGCGCCGACGTGGTCGCCGACTCCGATCCGGACGTCGCGATCGTCGACATCAGGCTCCCGGACGGCAACGGCATCGAGCTGACCCGCGCGCTGCTGTCCTCCCGTCCCGACCTGGGCGTGATCCTGTACACGGGGGACAGCGACGTCGAGCTGCTGATCGACGGCCTGGACTCCGGCGCCCGCGGCTACGCGCTGAAGGCGGGCTCGATCGACGAGCTGCGCGAGGCGGTCCAGCTCGTCGCCGACGGCGGCACCTACGTCGATCCACGGCTCGATCGAGTGCTGCTGTCCGAGCGCGCGACCTCGCGGCTGCCGAACCTCTCGCCCCGCGAGCGCGAGATCATGCATCTCATGGCACAGGGAAGCACGGCACAGGACGTCGGCGACAGGGTCGGCGTGTCGGTCGAGACGGTCCGCACGCACGTCCGCAACGTCATCCGCAAGCTCGAGGCGCGTAATCGGGTGCACGCGATCGCGATCGCGCTGCAACGCGGCGACATCACGATCGACGGGAGCGAGGAATGAACGAGGACGAGCTGCGCAAGCTCGTCCACGACCTCCGGACGCCGCTCACCGTCGTCGAGGGGTTCGCCCGCATGCTCGACCGGGGCGAGGGACGGCTGAGCGCCGAGGATCGCGCGGAGTTCCTCTCGCGCATCATCGAGGCCTCCCGCCAGATGAGCGAGATCCTCGACGGGGTGCGAGGGCGCGCCGAGCCGTAGTGCCATGTCGCTTGCGGTCGCCGTCGCGCGTGCCACGACGCTCCTCCGCGAGCACCTGGACTGCGGACGGGTGCTCTACGGCGACCTCGAGGACGGCGTGACGCTCGTGGTCGAGGCGGGCTCGCGACCGCAGGACGTCGAGACGGGCGTCGGACGATGGGAGCTGGGCGCCTGGTGGCCTGCGGACGTCCGGGCGCAGTTCGAGCGCGGCGAGCCGATCGTCTGCGGGGACGTCGCGCACGAGCGGCGCATTCCCGAGGCGACAAGGCTCGCCTACGCGGACTGGGGCGTCGCGTCGCTCGTCAACGTGCCGGTGGTCGAGCGCGGCCACGTCGTCGCGGTCGTCGTCGTCCAGGATCGCGTGGCGCGCGAGTGGACCGGCGAGCAGGTCGAGCTCGTGGCGCGCATTGCCCACGGGCTGTGGCACGGTATGTAGCGCACGCCGACCGTCGTGCGCCTGGAGTGACTACGCCGCGGCCTCGGCCGGCGGCTCGCCCGCCCACGGGAAGTAGGCCGTCGCCCCCAGGGCGCGGTCGAACTTCGCCCAGCGCTCGCCGACCGGCAGGGCCTTCTCGAGCCGGTCGAAGGACCCCAGGCGCCCGCCCAGGTTGTCGATGAAGTGCACGAGCGTCGCCTCGCGGGTGCACGGCACGACCGGGCTGCCGTGCTCGAGCGCGCCGTGGTGGGCGAGGATGATGTGCAGGAGCGCCTCCGCCAGCCGCGGCGGGAAGCCCGGCAGCTCCTCGATCGCGCGCCGCACGAGGTAGTAGCCGAGGGAGATCTCTCCCTGCAGGCGGCCCGCATCGGTGAGGTCGATGCGCGCCTGATCGGCCGCGTACGCCTCGAGCTTGCCGATGTCGTGCAGCAGCGCGCCGGTGACGGCGACGTCGCGATCGATACCCGGGAAGATCGCGCTCACCGCGCTGACCGACTGCGCCACGGTGAGCGAGTGCTCGAGCAGGCCGTGCTGGTAGGCCTGGTGGTAGAGCTTCGCGGCCGGTGCGAGGCGATAGCGCGCCCACGCCTCCGAGCCCTCGCCGAAGAAGCGCCCGAGCAGCGCCGCGAGATGGGGATCGCGCACGGTCGCGACGAGCGACCGAAGGTCCTGCTCCATCTGCGCCGGGTTGCGCGGCGGCCCCTCCCGGAGGTCCTCGTCGCGCCACGAGCCGGGCGCCGGCACGCGCAGCCTACGAACCGCGAGCTGGCGCGGCGTGCCCCCGTAGCGACCGACCACGCGGACGGGCCGCCCGGACCGGACGAAGCGCTGCAGCTCGGTCACCCGGTCCCACACCGTGGCGGGCACGCTGCCCGTCCGGTCGCCGAGGAGCAGCTGCAGGTAGCTCCCGCCGTCCTCGCCCCCGCGGAGGTCGGCCCGGTGGACCAGCAGCACGCAGTCCACCTCACATCCATCCTGCATATCGCGCACGAACACGGTGTCGAGGACCGTAGATCGCGGGCCGGACGGCTAGCCCATGCGCCGGCGTGCCGCAGCCCGGGGAGCGCGTGCCTCACGACGCGAGTACCGCCTGCTGGGCGTAGTACGCGCTGGCGCGATCAGCGAGCGCGCGGGTGTCACGCTCGTTGGACACGGAGTTGACGAGAATGGCGAAGCCTGGGATCGCGCGGCCCGCGAGCCTCCGGACGCCGCGCTTGCCCGCGAAGCGCAGCAGCGAGCTCAGCAGCTCGGCGTCGCGGGCGCGGAGCTGCTTGTCGACGTAGGCCTCGGCGATCCGCCGGCCGGTGCCGTCCAGCGCGTGGCGCGCCTCGACCACATCCGGATAGAGGTCGCGCAGCACGAGCAGCTCCGCGGGGCGCATCGGGTCGCACGGGTCGAAGCCGAACGCGGCGGCCATGAAGAACACCAGGCGCGACTGGAGCCACATCAGGCTGGCGAGGTCGGGAACGAAGGTCACGATCCCGCCGACGCCCGTCGCGGCGCCGGCGAAGCGCGCGAGTGCTGCGTGGCGCGCCTTGGCGCGCTTGGCGAGGTCGCGGTGGCTCAGGACGTAGCGGGAGCGCAGCCGGCGCTCCCACCGCGCGGCCTCCGGTCCGTGCACGTCGGCGGCCGCCAGCGCGAGGATCTCGGGCGCCCGCGTGGGATCGGCGCGCAGGCGGGCGAGCAAGTCCGGTGGCACGCGTGGGAGATCCACAGCGCCTCGGGTACCCTCCGGCCTCCCATGGCAAAGGTGCGCGCCTCCCTGCTCGCCGTGGCCGTCACGCTGCTGGCCGCGATCGCCGCCCCCGCCGCGTCCGCCGCCGGCCCACGCCCCGGCGAGTACATCGCGGCCGGCGTGTCGGCGGCCGGCGTCGACCTGTCAGGGGCGACGCCGAAGGTCGCCGAGGAGCGCCTCCAAGCGCTGCTCGGCGCCAAGCTCAACCGCGACGTCGTGGTGCACGCTCCCGGCCGGACCCTGCGCCTGAAGGCATCGGACGCGAAGCTGTCCTTCGACGCCGCGCGCACCGCGCGTCGCGCGCTGTACGCCGGCCGCCGGCTGGCGCCGGGGCAGACCGTCGACGTCGGGCTCGCGCTGTCGCATGCGCGGCTGCCCGTCCGCGCCTTCGCGCAGCGGGTCGCCCGGGAGACGCGCGTGGCGCCGCGCAACGCGACCGTGCGCATCACCGTCCGCCACATCCTCAAGCGCCGTGCCCGCGCGGGCTCGGAGATCGACGCGACCGCGCTCGCGGCCGCCATCGACGCGGCACTCGATCAGCCGCGAGGCTCGCGCGTCCTGCGACCGCAGCGCGCGGTTCGCGTTCCCGCCGAGATCAACGCGAACGACCTTCCGCGCATCTACGGGACGATCCTCACCGTCGACCGCGACAACTTCCGCCTGCGGCTCTTCAAGCGGCTGAAGTTCTCCAAGAGCTACCCGATCGCCGTCGGCGCCGCGGGCCACGACACGCCGCCCGGCGTCTACGCGATCGCCGACAAGCAGGTGAACCCGGCCTGGCACGTGCCGAATTCGGCGTGGGCCGGCGACCTGGCGGGCCAGGTCATCCCCGGCGGGGCCCCGAACAACCCGCTGAAGGCCCGCTGGCTCGGCATCGCCGACGGCGTGGGCATCCACGGCACGGCGGAGGACTGGTCGATCGGCTCGCGCGCCTCGCACGGGTGCATCCGCATGCACGTCTCCGACGTGCTCGACCTGTATCCGCGGGTACCGGTCGGCTCGAAGGTCCTCATCAAGTAGCCCCGCGAGGCGTATCGTCCCTCCCCGTCCACGAGGGGAGGCACACATGGGCAGGCTGCGGTTCGGCATGGATCGGCCCCGGGTCGCTGCCGACGGACGCGGCGATGATCGGGCTGAACGCGACCGACACGCGACGACCTGCTGGACGGCGACGTCGACATCGGTCGCGCACATGACCGAGAAGTACGAGCGCGAGATGGCCGAGACACGCGGCTAGGATGTTTGCGATGGCAACCACCGTGGACACCAGGATCGAGGCGGATCTCGGATTCCTGCTGGCGCAGGCGAGCTTCGCGCTCGCCACCGAGCTGACCGCGGCCCTGGCGACCATCGGGGTCACCCCACGCGGGTTCTGCGTGTTGTCCCGGGCGATCGGCGAGGAGAAGACGCAGGGCGTGCTCGCCGCCGAGGCCGCGCTCGACAAGACGACGATGGTGGTGACCGTCGACGAGCTGGAGGCGGCCGGGCTCGCGGAGCGCCGGCCGTCCACGACGGACAGGCGAGTGCGCATCATCGCCGTCACGCCGGAGGGCGCGCGCAAGGTCGCCGAGGGCCAGGCCATCGTCGACGAGGTGCACCGGTCGGTGCTCGCGGATCTGACCCCTGAGGAGCGCGACGGCTTCGTCGCCGGGCTGGAGCGTCTCACGAGCAGGCGCCTCGCGGCACCGGTGGAGTGCCAGCGGCCGCCGCGGCGGCGGACGCCGCGCGCGCCGTAGCTGCCCTGCTCGGTCGTCTCGGGCCGCTGGCCACGACGGGCGTCGGCAGCCTCCCATTCAGGGACCCGGAGGCGGCAGTTCGCCACGTGGCCGGCAGCTACCGGGTGCCGTTCTGCCCGCAGCTGCCGCGGCTGGAGGGGGACATGATCGTCGAGTGGCTCGGCGGCGATCCGGGCCGGTGTGGCTGGAGCCCCGACCGCGACCGCGAGCGACCCGCCGCCTGGGAGCGGTTCACGCGGGCGATGGCGCAGGAGCCCCCGTCGCACGGCGTCGTGAAGCTCCAGGTCACAGGTCCCGCGACGCTTGCCGCGGCACTCGAGGGGCGCGGGCGCTACGACCTCGCCTCGGAGATCGCCCGCTGGCTGGCCGCGAACGCGGCCGGGCAGGTGCGACGCCTGGGCGAGCTCGGCCTGGCAGCCCTGCTCGTGGTGGACGAGCCGGGGCTGGCGGACGCAGGGATCGCCGATCCGCGGGCGTACGACCCGCTTCGGTCGACCGGCGCGGTCGCATGGGGCCTGCACGTGTGCGGACGTGTGCCGTGGGGCCTGGTCGACCGGCTCGAGGTCGACCTGCTGTCCTTCGACGTCGTCCGCCACGTCGCCGACGGCTCGGTGCTCGCGCGCATCCTCGACCGCGGCGGGCGGGTGGCCTGGGGAGCGCTCAACGCGGTCGCGCCCGAGCCTTCTGCCCGCGTGGCCGAGCGGCTGCGCGCCGCGATGCGACGGCTGGACCGCGATCCGGATCTCGTGGCGTCCCAGAGCCTGGTCACCCCGACCTGCGGCACCGGCCTCCTGTGGCCGGAGCAGGAGATCCACGCCGCCGCCGTGCTGGCCGAGGCCGTGTCATTCATGCGTTGACAATCGTTCCGAACAAAACGATCTGCTACGGTCTCACCTATGAACGAGACCGCACGCGACAAGAGCCGCTGGATCGCCCTGATCGTGCTCTGCGCCGGGATGCTCATGATCATCCTCGACAGCACGATCGTGACGGTCGCGCTCCCCTCCATCCAGGCCGATCTCGGGTTCACGCAGTCGAGCCTGGCCTGGGTCGTCAACGCCTACCTCATCGCCTTCGGCGGGCTCCTCCTGCTCGCGGGCCGACTTGGTGACCTCGTCGGCCGGCGCAGCGTCCTGCTCGCCGGATTGACCCTCTTCACGCTCGCCTCCCTGCTGTGCGGCCTGGCCTGGAGCGAGGCGACCCTCATCGGCGCGCGCTTCCTGCAGGGCGTCGGCGGCGCGGCCGCCTCGGCCGTCAGCCTCGGCATGATCGTCACGCTGTTCCCCGATCCGCGCGAGCGCGCGACGGCACTGGGCGTGTACAGCTTCGTGGCTGCGGCGGGGGCGTCCATCGGGCTGCTGGCGGGCGGCGTCCTCACGCAGGCGCTCGACTGGCACTGGATCTTCTTCGTGAACCTGCCCATCGGTGTGCTGACGCTCGTCTTCGCGGTGCGCGTGCTGGCGAGCGAGCGGGGCCTCGGGCTCCGGGCGGGAGCCGACGTGCTCGGCTCGTCGCTCGTCACCGCCGGGCTCATGCTCCTCGTGCTCGCGATCGTGGGGACGACCGACCACGGGTGGACGTCCGCCCGCACCCTGATCCTCGGCGGCCTCGCGATCGCGCTGCTGGCGGGGTTCGTCGCCCGTCAGGCCACAGCGGCGACGCCGCTCCTGCCCGCACGCGTCCTGCGGCCGCGCAACGTATGGGGCGTGAACCTGGTCCTCCTGCTCGTCGTCGGCAGCATGTTCGGGACGTTCTTCACCGGCGCCCTGCTCATGCAGCGCGTCTACGGCTACGACGCGGTAGAGACGGGACTGGCGTTCCTGCCGGTGTCGCTCAGCATCGGCGCCCTCTCGCTCGGGCTCTCGGCGCGGCTGACGACCCGCTTCGGCGCCAACCGCGTCCTCCTCGCCGGGACGGCGCTCACGGCCGTGGGCCTGGCGCTGCTCTCCCGGACGCCGGTCGACGCGAGCTACGCGGCCGACCTGCTGCCAGGGCTGCTGATCTGGGGCATCGGCGCCGGGCTCGCGTTCCCGTCGATCATGGTGCTGGCGATGTCGTCCGCGACGCCGGAGGACTCCGGGGTCGCGTCGGGCGTGATCAACACCAACCAGCAGGTCGGCGGCGCGCTCGGCCTCGCCGTGCTCGCGACGCTGGCGGCCGACCGGACGGGCGCGCGGGAGACGGCGGCCGCTCTGGCCGACGGCTACGGCCTGGCGCTGAGCGTCGGGGCCGGTATCGCGATCGGCGCGATGGTGGTCGCGGGGGCGGTGCTGCGCCGGGAGGCTCCGGCGGAGGCGTCCGTCGAGGCGGTGCCCGAGTCCGCGGCGCTGCGGGAGGCCGCCTAGAGGCTCATGACCGCGGCGAGGCGGCTGTACGAGGCGAGGCGATCTGCCAGATCGTAGGTGTTGGTGATCGCGAAGACCTCGTCGGCCGCCGCCGCGCGGGCCATTTCCAGGATCCGCGCGCGGACGCGCGCGGGTCCGCCGACGGCGTCGGCGCGCACGTCGACCTTCTCCTGCGCCCGCTGCTCCTCCTCCGTCCAGACGTGCGCCAGCGCCTCCTCGACCGGCACGAGCGGCGAGCCGTGCCCGGCGCGCTGGCGCACCATCGCCAGATGCCACGGCGCGGCGAGCGCCCGGCCATGTGCGTCATCCTCGCCGACGGTGACCTTCAGGGCGAGCATCGCGTGGGGCTCGTCGCCGTCGTTGGCGGGAACGAACCGCTCGCGATAGGACAGCAGCGCCGCCTCGGCTCCGTCCGGGTTCGTGTGCGACGCGAACGCGTACGCGAAGCCGCGCCGCGCGGCGGTCTCGGCCGACGACGCGGTGGAGCCGAGGATCGTCACCGGCGGCAGCGGCACGTCGGTCGGGACCGCACGGACGCCTGCCATGGGATCGCCGTCCGGCAGCGGGCGCACGCCGCCGAAGGCGAGCAGCTCGTCGAGCTGGCGGTCGTAGCCGGGCCCGTGCGCGGTGTCCTCCGGCCGGCCGAGCGCCTCCACCGTCGGCGGATCGAGCGCGCCCTCCGACCGGCCGACGCCGAGGTCGATCCGCCCGGGGTACAGCGCCTCGAGCGTGCAGAACTGCTCCGCGACATGCAGTGGCCGGCGGTTGGGGAGCAGTACGCCGCCCGACCCGACGCGCAGGTTGCTCGTCGCTGACGCGACGTGGGCGATGAGCACCTCGGGAGCGGCGATCGAGACGGCGGCGAAGGCATGATGCTCGGCGATCCAGAAGCGGCGGAACCCGAGCCCGTCCACGTGCCGGGCGAGCGTCAGCGACTCGCTCAGGGCATGACCAGGAGGGCCGCCGGCACGCCGCGGCGCCTGGTCCAGGACGGAGATCGCGATCATTTCACGACCAATATGCCGAACGACCTCCACATCGCCCTCGGGCTCACCGGCGCAGGGTGGCATCCGGCCGCATGGCGCGAGCCCGATGTCCGGCCACGCGAGCTGCTGACCGCCCGATGGTGGCTCGAGCACGTGCGCGCGGCGCAGGCGGGCTTCCTCGACCTGGTCACGCTCGACGACGCGCTCGCGCTGCAGTCGTCGGATCCCGACAGGCCGGACGATCGCGTGGACGCCGTGCGCGGCCGACTGGACGCCATGCTGCTCGCCGCGTTCCTCGCCCCGCTGACAGCCGGCATCGGCATCGCGCCCGTCGTGACGACGACGCATACCGAGCCGTTCCACGTCTCCACGCAGCTCGCGACGCTCGACTTCGCGAGCCGCGGACGCGCGGGCTGGCTGGCGACGGCGTCGCCCAGCCGCTGGGAGGCGCTGCACGCGGGCCGCCGCGAGCTGCCGTCCGGCGAGGCGCTCCTGGCCGAGGGCGCCGAGCACGTCGAGGTGGTGCGCCGGCTGTGGGACTCGTGGGAGGACGGCGCGGAGATCCGCGACGCCGACCGGCACCGCTTCGTCGACCGCTCCAAGCTGCACCACATCCACTTCGAGGGGCGTCGCTTCGGCGTCCGTGGGCCGTCGATCACGCCGCGTCCGCCGCAAGGCCAGCCGCTCATCCTGGCGACGCAGGAGGGGCTCGGCGCCGACCTGGTGCTCCGCGACCTGGTCGTCTTCATCGATCGCTCGGACGCCGAGGCGGCGGAGCGCCGTGCGCGGCTGGACGCGTGGCATCCTTTCGACGCGCGCGTGTTCACCGGCACGCCCTCCGCGCTCGCCGATCGGGTCGCGGAGCTGGGGACTGTCCGCCTGCTGCCCGCGGCTATCCCGCACGACCTGCGCGCGATCACGCGCGAGCTCGTCCCCGAGCTGCAGCGTCGCGGCCTGTTCCGCCGCGCCTACGAGCCGGGCACGCTGCGCGAGCGCTTCGGCCTGGATCGTCCCGCGAACCGCTTCGCCGCATGAGGCAGATCCATCTCGCAGCCCACTTCCCCGGCGTCAACAACACGACGGTGTGGAGCGATCCGGCGTCCGGCAGCCACATCGAGCTCGAGTCCTTCGTCCACCTGGCGCAGACCGCTGAACGCGCGAAGTTCGACTTCTTCTTCCTCGCGGAGGGCCTGAGCCTGCGTGAGCACGCGAATCGCGTGCATGACCTCGACGTGGTCGGGCGCCCGGAGTCCTTCACCATCCTCGCCGCGCTTGCGGCGGTCACCGAGCGCATCGGGCTGGCCGCGACCCTGACCGCCACGTACCACGAGCCGTACGAGCTCGCGCGTGCGCTCGCGACGCTCGACCACCTGTCGGGCGGTCGTGCGGCCTGGAACCTGGTCACGTCGACGGACGCGCTGACGGGCCGCAACTTCAGCCGCGGGGGCTACCTCGACTACGACGACCGCTACGTGCGCGGGCGCGAGCTGCTGGAGTCGGCGACGCAGCTGTGGCACTCGTGGGAGCCGGACGACCTGGTCGCCGACGCGGCCACCGGGACGTTCCTGGCCCGCCCGGACGCCGGCGCGTTCCGCTACGCCGGCCGGCAGGTCGACATCGAGGGGCGCTTCACGCTGCCGCGCTCGCCGCAGGGCCGTCCCGTCGTCATCCAGGCGGGCGACTCGGACGCGGGCCGCGAGTTCGCCGCCGAGCACGCGGACGGGATCTTCACGCGACACGGGAGCATGGCGGCCGGGCAGGCGTTCTACGCGGACGTCAAGGGGCGCCTGGCTCGCTACGGGCGCTCGCCTGACGAGCTGCTGATCCTGCCCGGCGTGACCTTCGTCCTCGGCGACACCGACGCCGAGGCGGCCGAGCGGGCCGAGCACGTCCGCCGCGAGCAGGTCAGCGGCCCGACCGCGATGGTGTTCCTCGAGCAGCTCTGGAACCGGGAGCTCGCCGAGTACGACCCCGACGGGCCGCTCCCCGACGTCGATCCGATCGAGGGCGAGAGCATCATCGCGCCGGGTTCGATCCCCGCGCGCAGCTACACCGGCCGTCGCCAGGCGGTCGCGGACGAGTGGCGCGCGGAGGCGGAGGCCGACGGGCTGTCGATCCGCGAGCTCATGGTGCGCAAGGCGGCGCGCCAGACGTTCGTGGGCTCGCCGGAGACGATCGCCGCGCAGCTGCACGAGCACGTCCAGGAGCGCGCGTGCGACGGCTTCATCCTGGTGCCCCACATCACGCCGGGCGGCATGGACGACTTCGCCGACCGGGTCGTCCCGCTGCTGCAGGAGCGCGGATCGTTCCGCACCGAGTACGACGGCACGACGCTGCGCGAGCACCTCGGCCTCGCGTCGCCGTGGCCGGTCGCGGGGTAGGGAACGCATGCCAAAGCCACCCGTCCCTGGACGCGTCGCGCGCCCGGCTCGAGCAGCTGCGCCGCGACCCCCGCGTCGCGCTCACCGTGCTGGCCGCGGACGGCTGGTACGCGCACGTGAGCATCCGCGGGCGGGTGGCAAGCCTCGAGCCCGACGAGGACCTCTCCGACATCGACCGGTTCTCGACGCACTACCGCGGCGCGCCCTATCCGAACCGGTCCGACCTGCGCATGAGCGCCTGGATCGAGGTCACGAGCTGGCATTCATGGCAGGTCTGAGACGATGATCAGGGCGTCATGACGACTGTGCACGCAGGCTGCATCGACGAGCTGCGCGAGGCGCTCGGCGCCGACCGCGTCCAGACCGGGGAGGACGTTCGCCGCCTGCACGGCACCGATTCGTCCTTCCATCCGGTCGCCCCGCCGGACGCCGTGGTGTTCCCGGAGAGCGTCGAGGACGCCGTCGCGATCGTGCGGGCCTGCGCGCGCCACGGCACGCCGATGGTCCCGTTCGGCGCCGGCTCGTCGCTGGAGGGCCACGTCTCGGCGCTGCGCGGTGGGGTCAGCATCGACACGACGCGGATGAACGCGATCACGCGGCTGTCCGTCGAGGACATGGACGTCACCGTGCAGGCCGGCGTGACGCGACGCCAGCTCGACGCGCGCCTGCGCCCAGAGGGCGTGTTCTTCAGCGTCGACCCCGGCGCCGACGCGACGATCGGCGGGATGATCGCCACCGGCGCGTCGGGCACGACGACCGTCCGGTACGGCGCGATGCGCGAGAACGTGCTGTCGCTGCTGGTGGTGACCGCCGACGGCGAGCTCGTGCGCACGCACTCCCGCGCGCGCAAGTCGTCGGCCGGCTACGACCTCACGCGGCTGTTCATCGGCTCGGAGGGAACGCTGGGGCTGATCGTGGAGGCGACGCTGCGCGTGCATCCGACGCCGGAATCGATGGCGGCCGCCGCGCTGTCGTTCGAGACGCTGGAGGGCGCGGTCGCGAGCGTCACCGAGGTCGCCCAGTACGGCATCCCGGTCGCGCGCATCGAGCTCGTCGACGAGGCCTCGTTGGAGGTGATCAACGGCCACTACGAGCTGGACCTGCGTATCGCGCCGACGCTGTTCCTGGAGTTCCACGGCGGCACGGCCGAGGTGGAGGAGCAGGCGGATGCCGTTCGCGAGATCGCGTCGCAGCACGGCCTGCTCGAGTTCGAGCAGGCGGCCGACGAAGCCGAGCGCCGGCGGCTCTGGCATGCGCGCCATGGCGCCTACGACGCCACGAAGGCGTCCCGGCCCGGGTGCGAAGTGCTGACGACCGACGTCTGCGTCCCGGTCTCGGAGCTCGCCGCCAGCGTGCTGGAGGCGCGCAAGGACATCGACGAGCACGGGCTCCGCACCACGATCGTCGGGCATGTCGGCGACGGCAACTTCCACGTGGCCGTCGTGCTCGACCCGGCGCACCCCGAGGAGCTCGAGGCGGCGGAGGCGTTCCACGAGCGCCTGGTGCGTCGCGCCCTGGCGCGCGGTGGGACGTGCACCGGCGAGCACGGCGTTGGCTACGGCAAGTCGCGGTTCCTCGTCGAGGAGCACGGCGAGGCCGCCGTCGGGCTGATGCGAGCGATCAAGGCCGCGCTCGATCCCCAGGACCTGTTCAACCCGGGGAAGGTGGTGGACGCGGCGTAGACGCCGCGCACCATCACGCGTCTTGCGGGGTGAGGATGACCTTGCCGGTGATGCCGCCGGACTCGGCGTAGCGAAGCGCGGCGGCGGCGTCGGTCAGCGCGAAGCGGCGAGCGACCTGCGGCGTGATCGCCCCCTGCGCGACGAGGTCGAGGACCTGGTCGAGGTCGTGGCGCAGTTGTGCGCGGTAGCGCGCGGGGCGCAGGCGGCGGCCGGCCCACAGGTTGAAGAAGGTGGCCTTCCGGCCGTTGGGCAGGAGGTTCCAGGCGGTGAGCCGCGCGACGAGGGCCAGGACCGGTCGGCGCGGGTTGCCGGGCTGGTCGCGGGTCGACGCGGTGCCATAGGAGACCAGTGTGCCGCCACGGGCGAGCATGCGCCAGGAGTCGACGATGCCGGGACCGCCGACGTGGTCGAAGACGGCGGCGACGCCGTCGGGCGCGAGCTCGCGGACGCGGGCGGCGACGTTCTCGCTGCGGTAGTCGATCGGGATGGCGCGGAGCACGACGATCGTCTGGCCGGCACGCACGCGCGCGCTGCGGTGCAGCATCCGCCAAGCGGTGATGCCGTTGACGACGACGGTCTCGGCGGCGACGGGATCGAGGTCGCGGGGAACGGGGACGAGATCGTCGGCGTCGAGCAGCACGCGATCGGCCCAGCCGCCGATCTTCGTCAGCGCCGCCACGCGCTGGCCGACCGCGGGCGCGCCGGCGTTGCCGGTGGCCTCGACGACGCCGACTAGGTCGTAACCCGGCACGAACGGGAACGGCGGCTGGTCGTAGTACTTGCCGCGGCGCATCTGCTGCTCGGCGAACGACACTCCGGTGGCCTCGACGCGCACGAGGGCCTGCCCCGGCTGCGGGTCGGGCAGCGCGCGGGTGCGGATCTCCAGCGACTCGGGCTCGCCGACGCCACGAAGGACGATCTCGGTGGCCTGGTTCATGACATTCCCTTTCGTCTGTTACAGCTTCTAACTAAAGCATGAACCTGTTAGGCTACGAAGTCAAGTGCCGACGATGCGAGATCGCTTCCGCGCTCAGGTGCGCGACGACGTCAAGCGGCTTGCGCTCGGCCAGCTCGCCGAGGCCGGCCCACAGGGCCTGTCGATCAACGCCATCGCGAAGGAGCTTGGCGTCTCGGGGCCGGCGCTGTATCGCTACTTCGCGAGCCGCGACGCGCTGCTGACCGAGTTGATCGTCGACGCGTACGACGATCTGGCCGACGCGCTCATCGAGGTCGCCGACGCCGGAGCCGAGGGACCAGCGCCCGAGCGCCTGCACGCCTTCGCGCACGCCTACCGTCGCTGGGCGGTCGACCAACCGCATCGCTACCGGCTCCTCTTCGGCCCGCCACTGCCCGGCTACGACGCGCACGCCGAGCGGCTCGTGGACGCCGCGAAGCGATCGATGACGACGCTGCTGGACATCATGCGCGACATGCCGGAAGACGGCGGGCCGGCTCCGCCCCCGCCGGCCCTCGCCGGCCAGATGCGCGAGTGGTCGCACCGCCACGGCATCGATGCCGATCCGGCGGTCGCACTGCGCGCCGTCGCGCTATGGGCGCGCCTCCACGGCGTCGTGAGCCTGGAGATCGCGGGCAACTTCGAGTCGATGGGCCTCGCCGCGGAGCAGCTCATCGAACACGAGCTCTCCGACCGGTGATCAGCCGGTCGGTAGGCGCGCGTCGAGCACGATCTCCAGCTCGTCTCGCACCTTCAGTGCGCCCATCAGGCCGCAGACGGCTTGATTCCCCATTCGCTCTGGGTCAGAGGAACGGTGCCGGTGACGCGACCATCCGTGCCGACGTCGAGTTGCGCGGTGATCGGGCGGGTGTTGCCGGCCATCGCGAGCTCGCCGTCGACGACCAGCCGCCCGTCCGCCTCGGCCAGCCGCACGGCCGTGGAGCGAAACGCGATCGGCGCTCCGTGCAGGACCTTGTCGTCGATGTTCCTGCGGATCTCGTCCCGGTCCTCGTCGGTCAGCGGCTTCAGTCCACGCAGACCCTCGCGCACCTCCAGCGAGCGGGCGTCGACCTTCAGCTCGACGGTCGATTCGGTGAGGTCGGCGCTCGCATCCCAGCGCGTCACCTCGATGACGAGGTCGTGACCCACCTTCGCGGCCATCCCCTCGCGGTACGTCCTGACCTGCAAGGAGGCGTTCTCCGGCCCCAGCCTGTGGATGCCCGACGCGAGCGCCACAGGACGCATGCTAGCTCCGGCCGAGCACGGCGATGAGCCGCCGCCGAAGCCGCATGTGCGCCCACTGCACGGCGTTCACGGTCGCGCCTGGGTAGCACGTCCGTGATGAGCGATTCCGGTGATCCTCAGCGACGCCCCGCCGACCAGCCGCCGGCACCGAGTCTGCCGGACGTCGACAGCCCGCCTCCCGACGATGTCCTAGACGCCGTCCCCTCGAAGGAGGAGCTCGTCGACACCGCAGATTCTGCCGACGAGATCATTCGTCAGCAGCCGAGCGTCGACGAGCTTCTGGGCCGCGACCGCTGAGTGCTCGAGGCCGCGAACAGCCTGGACTTCTACGACACCGAGCTGCGCGCTCATCACAAGCACCTTCGAGCCGCCTACGCGATCAGTCCCGGCGACGCGGTGATCGACATCGGGTGCGGAACCGGGCTGACGACCCGCGAGGCGGCGCGCGCCGCAGCGCCGGGCCACGTCGTCGGCGTCGACGTGTCCGAGCGCATGCTCGAGCGGGCCCGTCAGGTAACAGCGGCCGAACGGCTCGACAACGTCCGGTACGAGCTAGGCGACGCCCAGGTGCATCGCTTCGACCCCGCCGGCTGCGACGTGGCGATCAGCCGCTTCGGCACGATGTTCTTCTCCGATCCGGCGGCCGCGTTCGCCAACATCGCCGCCGCCCTTCGACCCGAGGGGCGGCTGGTGCTCCTCGTCTGGCAGCGACACGAGGACAACGAATGGGCGCGGGCGATCGACGCCGCGCTGGGCGACGCGGCGCAGGCACCGCAACCGGGCGCGGACCCGTTCTCGCTCGGCGATGCCGACGCCACTGCCACCATCGTCGAGGGCGCCGGCTTCGACGGCGTGCGCTTCCAGGACGTCCACGAACCGGTCCTCTACGGACACGACCTCGACGCGGCGCTCGCGTTCGTCCGAGGATTCCATTGCACGCGCGCGGCCCTCGCGGGCATGAGCGAGGGCGAGGCGGTTCGTACCGTCGAGCTCCTGCGCGAGATGCTCGCGGCGCACTTCAGCGACGAGCGCGGAGTGGTCCTCGACTCGCGTTCGCGGCTGATCACGGCCTGGCGGCGTCGCTAGGCCTCAACACGCGCGCCCGATGAATCCGGCCCGCCCCGATCGTCTCACACACATGTTCACGGACACGAAGGCCTACAGCGGCTTCGCCGTCGACGATGTCGACGCCGCCAACGCGTTCTACGGCGACACCCTCGGGCTGCGCACCTCGCGGCACGAGGACTTCCTGATCCTCCACATCGCCGGGGACCGCAACACGCTCGTCTACCCGCGCCCCAACCACGTCCCCGCGCAGTACACGATCCTCAACTTCCCCGTCGACGACGTCGAGGCCGCCGTCGACGAGCTGACCGCCCGCGGCGTCACGTTCGAGCGCTACGAGGACTTCCCGCAGGACGAGAAGGGGATCATGCGCGGCAACGGGCCGGACATCGCCTGGTTCACCGACCCGGCCGGCAACGTGCTGTCGGTCATCGAGGACGTCGAGATGTAACGCCGGGGCGCCCACACTGGACTAGGGCGCATGCCGATCCCCGCCTCGATCCAGTCGTTCGTCGACGATCTCGCCGACCGCGCGCCGGCGCAGTACGACGATCTCAAGGCCGTCATCTTCAACGGCTCGCTGAAGCGCTCGCCCGAGCCAAGCCACACCGACGGCCTGATCGCCGTTGCCGCCCATGTGCTCGAACGCGTCGGCGTGCACGTCGACGTCATCCGCACCGCCGATCACGAGATCCCGCCCGGCGTCTGGCCGGACATGCGCGAGCACGGCTACGACGAGGACGACTTCCCCGCCATCTACCGCGAGCTGGTCGCGCCGGCGGACATCGTCGTCCTGGCGGGGCCGATCTGGCTCGGTGACCAGAGCTCCCTGACCCGCAAGATCATCGAGCGTCTCTACGCCTACAGCGGCGAGGTCAACGACCGCGGGCAGTGGTCGTACTACGGCAAGGTCGGCGGCGCGCTGACGACCGGCAACGAGGACGGTGGCAAGCACGTCTCCGCGCAGATCCTCTACGCGCTGCAGCACATCGGGCTCGCCATCCCGCCCCAGTCCGACGCGTACTGGGTTGGCGAGGCCGGTCCGGGACCGTCGTACCTGGACGCGGACGGCGGCGGTGAGCACAACGCCTGGACCACCCGCAACACCATCTTCCTCGCCTGGAACCTCTTGCACCTCGCGCGCATGCTCAAGGACGCCGGCGGCATCCCAGCCCATGGCAACGCGGCGACGGATTGGGATCTCGCCAATCCTGCGCATCCCAACCCGGAGTACCGCAGCTGACAAGCCGGCTCCGCCGTGCGATGCCAACGCACGGCGGAGCCCACGCAAGCCAACCGGTTACCAGCTTGGTGTCAGTGGATGACGACGCAGCCCGCGTCCAGGGCGTTGTCGATGTCCTCGTTGAGCTGAGCGACCGCGTCCTTGTACTGCTGCACGTTGTCGTTCTCCTCCGCGGCGTCGACCGCCCCCTGGTCCTCGTTGAGCTGTCCGCTCCACAGGTCGCAGGTCGCCTCCGTGCCGCTTCCCTTGCCGCCGGTCGGGAAGGCGGAGATCTCCGCGACGGTGGTGCCGGAGACGACCGGGCGCGTGCTGGCGGTCGGGTTCGGGACGCGCGGGACGATCGTCGCGGATGCGACACTCGTGACCGACAGCGCTGATACGGCAACGAGCGCCGCGACCGTGCGGATCCTGGTGCTTCTGAGCATCGTTGTCTCCTCGTAGGGCGGGGTCTGCTGTCTCACCGATCCTGCGGCGTTGCCAGGTCCACGACCAGGCACCCATGGGTGAGACGCGCATCCCCCTGTCTGGCTAGTGGATGACGGCGCAGCCGGCGTCAAGGGCGTTGTCGATGTCCTCCTCGAGAGCGGTCATCGCGTCCTTGTACTCGTTCACCGTCGAGGCCGTGTCGGCCAGTCGCTGGTCGGTTTGCAGCGCCTTGCTCCAGAGGGCGCACGTCGCCTCGGTCCCGCTGCCCTTGCCGCCGGTCGGGAAGGCGGAGATCTCCGCGACGGTGGTGCCGGAGATGACCGGTTGGGTGGTCGGCGTCCCGATGGGGACGCGCGGGGCAGCTGCCGCCGATGCGATTCCGGTGACCGACAGGGCGGACACGGCGGCCAGCGCGGCGGCCGTGCGGATCTTGGTGCCCTTGAGCATCGTCGTCTCCTTGTGGGGCGGGTTTTCGTGTGCCACCGATGCTGCGGCGCGGTCGGCCCGACGACCAGGCACCCATGGGTGAGACCGGCATCACCCGAGAGGCCGCCTTGCAACGCGCGTCGAGCCCGCGGGTGGACCGGAGCTCCTGTGCAGACGTACGATGGCCGCGGACGTCGGCCCCGAGCGCCCTGGGAGACGAGTCGCCATGAGCGACGAGGCGGTGCAAGCGCATACCACGCAGGACATCCCTGCCGGTCCGCGCCCGGTCAGCCCGCGAGAGCTCCAGGCCATCGTGCACGCCGAGCGCGACGGCGTTCCGTTCCTCGTGTACCGCGATTCGGAGGGGGTCCAGCGCCTCCTAGCGCTGACACCGGACCGCGCCGAGCTGGGGATCGGCCGAAACTCCGCGGCCGATCTCCCCATCACCTGGGACGGCGAGGTGTCCGGCCTGCATGCCCAGCTGGAGCAGTCGGCGGGAGAGCACGCGCTCGTCGACGATGGCCTGTCGCGCAACGGCTCGTTCGTGAACGGCGAGCGCGTGCGAGGGCGTCGCCGGCTTCAGGACGGCGACATGCTGCGCTTCGGGCGGACCGTGCTGCTCTTTCGCAGCCCGCTCGCGAGCGGGAGGCAGCCGACCGCCGTCGCGCCGGAGCCGCTCACCGCGGCCAGTCTGTCGGTGCAGCAGCGCAGGGTCCTGATCGCGCTCTGCCGCCCGTTCAGGGACGGCGTCGGGCTCGCGACGCCGCCGACGAACCAGGAGATCGCCGACGAGCTCTTCGTGACCGCCGATGCCGTGAAGGTGCACCTGCGCGCGCTCTTCGACAAGTTCGGCGTGGCGGACCTGCCGCAGAACAAGAAGCGCCTCGCGCTCGTGCGAAGCGCGCTCCAGAGCGGCTTGATCGCAGACCGCGACATGTGAGCGTCCCGGCCCTCCGCCGTGCGAGGGGCACGGCGGAGCGCCGAGCGCGGGCGACTAAGCGGCCGAGCTCGATCGCGAGTAGTCCTCGACGATCTCGTAGATCGCGTCCGCGCCGACCGACTCCACGTACGGCGCGATCGCGGACTGCTGCTCTGAGTAGCCCTCCTGGCCGCTGGCGCGCAGCTCCTCCAGGGTGCCGTCGAAGAAGCCGAAGCACACGACCTCGTCGGGATCCTCGGTGCTGCGGATCATGTTGAAGCGGACCCAGCCGGCCGGGATGTTGTCGGGATTCGCGAGGCCCATGAACGCGGTGCGGAAGTCCTCGAACGTCCCCGGCTTGAGCTTGCGGACCGTCAGTGCGCAGAGCATGTGCTGCATGCCTCCTTTGGTCGCGGCGTCTCCCGGGCCAACCGTCTCACACCGGCGCGGCGCGTTACAGCGCCGACACCGCGTCGAGCGCCTGGGCTGCTGCGTCGCCGTCAGCGGCGCGGACGAGCACCAGCACGCGTCCGTCGTGCAGCGCGCGCACGTCGGCCCGCGCCGTCGCGTCGTCGAGGCCGGCCTCGACGAGCATCCGCTGCAGGGCGCGGTGCGAGGCCATCCGCACGTGCCGCACGCCGCCGGTGTAGCTCGTGATCGTGTCGCTGTCGAGGTCGCCGAAGCCGCCCCGCCGCCCTTCGCCGGCCGACGGGCCGCCGAACGCGCCCATCGCGTCGCGCGACGACCGCGCCTCGCCGGCGAACGTGCCGACGGCGGCGTCGCCCGACGCGGAGCCCGCGAACCGCCCGATGGCGTCATCGCGATGGTCGTGCTCGGGCGCGCTGGAGAGGATGCGGATCTCGTCGCCGACGCCGCCCGCGGCGAGCAGCCGCTGCACCGCGTCGCGTGCGTCATCGACAGTGGTGAAGGCCCGGCAGAGCGTCGGCATGGCGATCCCTTCGTGGGTGTGACAGTGTCGCCACACCGTCCCGGGCCGCCGCCGCGCGTTACGTCGTCGTCTCTCGCTGCGGCTCCGAGCGAGCGTCCAGCTGGATCTCCTTGTCCGCGCGCGGGATGCCCTCCCGCAGCTCGCGGCTGCGCTCGATCTCCGCGTTGAGCTCCAGGCCGAGCAGGAGCGCGACGTTCGTGATCCAGAACCACATGAGCAGGACGACGACGCCGCCCAGCGCGCCGTAGGTCTTGTCGTAGGAGCCGAAGTTCGCGACGTAGAGCGCGAACGCGACCGACGCGACCACCCATATCACGAGCCCGACCACGACGCCGGGCAGTACCCGCTTGAAGCCGCCGACCTTGACGTTGGGTGCCGCGAAGAAGAGCACCGCGAACATCAGCACGACGACGGCGACGAGCACGGGCCACTTGACGATGTCCCACACGGTCGTCGCGGTGCTCCCGATGCCGAGCGGCCCCGCAACCGCGTCGACGATCGGGCCGGTCAGCACCAACGCCAACGCCACGAGCGCCAGCAGCACCACCATCACCAACGTGACCAGGATCTGCAGCGGGCGCAGCTTCCAGAACGGCCGGCCCTCCGGCGTCTCGTACACGACGTTCGCCGCGCGCATGAACGCGCCGATGTACCCCGACGCGGACCAAAGCGCCAGGCCGAGGCCGACGAAGAACAGGATGCCGGCGGCGCCGCGGTTGGACGTGATCGACTCGATTGGGCCGGAGAACGTCTGCGCGGCGGTGTCGGGGCCGATTTGCGTCACGACGTCGGTGATCGTCTCCGTCGTCCGCTGGGGGTCGCCGAACAGGCCGAGAATCGACACAAGCGCGATCAGCGCCGGGAACAGGGACAGCAGCCCGTAGTACGTCAGCGCGGCCGCCCAGTCGGTGATGTTGTCCTCCTTGAACTCCCGCACCGCGCGCTTCAGCGTCGGGACGGCGCCCGTCCCGGTGTCCGTGCCGCGCGGCCGGTAGTCGGCGCGCCGGGCGGCGCTGATGTTCTCGTCGCCGTTCATACGACGGCGCTACCCGGGCCCGGCGAGCGCATGTACGCGCTCGTCAGCCCGCGGACACCGCGGCTACACCTCCGCGCCGCGCTCCTCCAGCCAAGCTGCGACGTCGGCCGGTGGATTGCCGTGGAACTCGGCTCGCGCCGCAAGCGTCAGGACGTCCAGATCGTCGTCGTCGATCTCGTCGCGTCGGAAGCCCAGATACGTCGTGACCGCCGCCGCCATCGTGACGGCGGGATCGACCGGGTCCTCAGCGCCCTGGCGGACGGCGTCGAAAGCGACCGCCTGCAGGTCCTCGACGGCGCTGATCGGCTCGTCGCGGTCCTCGAACTCCAGCGCGTAGCGCTCGAGGTCCCCGCTGACGCCGTCCGGATCGACGATCTCGACCGCCCGCCGGACGACCTCCGCGAGCGTCGGCGTGTGTGGCTCGGTGGGCACGGGTCCTCCTACGGCACGTTCGGCGCCGGATCGTCGTTGTCCAGCGGCTCCTCGGGAGGAGCGTCGTCGTCCTCCCAGTAGTCGGTGTCGGCGTCGAGCGGCGGCGCGTCCGGCTCGATCATGTCGGGATCGTCGGGAGGGTTGCTCGACTGCGCGTCGCCCAGGGAGGATTCGCCGTGGCCCACGCGATCGGCTCCGTCTCGTTGCATGCGTCTCAGCTACCCGCCGGTCCGAGCGGCGACACCGGCGCCTGAGCGCGCGGTACCTTCGCGCGATGAGCGACGACCCGACCCTCACGGACCCGGACAAGTACAAGGTCATCTTCGAGAACGACCGCGTGCGTGTACTCGAGTACCGCGATCGGCCCGGCGACCGCACGTCGCCCCATCGTCATCCGGACAGCTTCATGTACACGCTCAGACTCGTTCGAGCGGCGCCTGTTCCACGGCGAGCGCGAGACCGATGTCCAGCTGGCGCCCGGCCGGGCGATCTGGGTCTCCGCGCAGGAGCACGCGGGAGAGAACATCGGCGATACGGACACGCATGCGCTCTTCGTCGAGCTCAAGGACTGATGGATCGCACCCGGTCCATCACGCCCGCCACCTCCTCTGGCCGCGGACCGTCGACCGAACGCCAGGCGACGATGCCGTCCGGCCGCACGAGCGAGGCCCCGGCGGGCGAGATCCCATAGGCGGTCGGGAACTCCGGTGAGCCCACGACGTGCGTCGGCACCCCCGAGGCCGACCACCCTTCGCCGCGCGGGCCCGTCAGCAGCACGAACCCGTGCCCGAACAGGTCGAGCGTCGAGCCGTCGGCGAGCGGCACGTGCGGCGCGCGCGTGCCCGGGAGGCCGCGCCACTCCGACGGGTGCTTGTGCTGGACGCCGTCGTCGTCGGGCTCGGACACCACGGCCGAGGAGCGCGCGATCTGGCCGATCTCGATCTCGATGTCGGGCACGAAGGGCTTGACGTCGTCGGTCCCGCGCTCCGGCACGACGCGCGTCGCATAGCGCGTGTACGCCTGCTCGACGGTCAGTTGCCCTGCCGGGCGCCGCTCGGCGTCGTAGGTCTCGAGCAGCGCCGGACCGGCCTCGCCCTTCAGGACCGCGGCGAGCTTCCATGCGATGTTGTGCGCGTCCTGCACGCCGGTGTTGCCCCCGAAGCCACCGTTGGGAGGAACCACGTGTGCCGCGTCCCCGGCCAGGAAGATGCGCCCGTCCTGGTAGCGGCTCGCGTTGTTGGCCTCCGCGATCCAGTGGACGACCTCGAGGATCTCGACCGGTATGTCGGCGCCGATGGCGGTCCGCAGGAACTCCTCCGGCTGGTCCGGCGTGAGGTTCCCGCTGACGTCGACCGCCTCCGGCTGCGTCACGTCCTCGCCGGCGGTGTTGATGACGAGGAAGCCCTTCCCGCCGGTGCGGTCGATCCGGAAGAAGCCGCGCAGCTTGGGGTTGTGGACGTAGATGACCCCCTGGTTGCGGTCGCGTAGCAGCGGCGCAACGTCGGCGCGGAAGTAGATCGTGATGCTGCGCGAGAGCAGGCCGTAGCCCTCCATGTCGATGCCGAGGCTGCGCCGCGTGGGACTGCGGTTGCCGTCCGCGGCGACCACGTAGGCGGCGCGCACCGTGCGCTCCTCCCCGGTGTCGAGGTCGCGGAGCGCCGCCGTCACGCCGTCGGCGTCCTGCCGCAACGACGTCACCTCGGTGCGGTTGCGCAGGTCTGCCCCGAGCTCCAGGGCCTTCTCGCGCAGGATCGGCTCCAGGACGTCCTGGTTGAGGAACAGCCGCGTCGTGGGCGTGAGGCCCTCGATGCCCTCGTTGAGATCGGCGATGTAGACGGCGTGCTCCTTGCCCGCGAGCGACTCGACCGAGTTGATCCCGCCGCGCGGGTGGTACATCGCAAGCGACGCCTCGCGGCAGCGCTCCTCGAGGCCGGCCTCGCGCAGGATCTCCATGGTGCGGACCTGGAAGTGCCCGGCGCGCGCGTGGATGGCGGTGCTGGGGTGGCGCTCCACCGACAGCGCGTTGACGCCGTGGCGGCGCAGCAGCAGTGCGGTGGTCAGCCCGACGAGGCTGCCTCCGACGATCAGGACGTCGACGTGCTCCTCCATGGGTCTAGACGCTAGATCCAGCGACGAACATGTGGCAACTGAATCTCATGATGGGCATGATTCACCACAGCAATGAACCTCGCCGGCATGGACCTCAACCTGCTGGTCGCGCTCGACGCGTTGCTCAGCGAGCGCAGCGTCACGCGCGCGGCGCAGCGCGTCGGCCTCAGCCAGCCGGGGATGAGCAACGCGCTGTCGCGCCTGCGCCGGCTGTTGGGCGACCCGCTGCTCGTTCGCCGCGGCGCTGCGCTCGTGCCGACGCCGCGCGCGGAGGCGCTCGCGGGTCCGGTCCGCGAGGCGCTCGAGCTCATCCGCGGCGCCATCGAGGAGCCGGCCGCCTTCCACCCGGAGCGAGCACGGCGGGTCTTCCGCCTGAGCTGCTCGGACTACACGGTCCTCATGCTCGTCGGCCCGCTCGTCCGCCGCCTGGCCGAGGAGGCGCCCGGCGTGACCGTGGAGGTCCTTCCCCGCCTGGCGGACGCAGCGCGAGCGCTCGCCGACGGCGACGTCGACCTCGTGATCGAGCCCTCGGAGATCATGGGCCGCGGGGACCTCCCCGCCGTGCGCCTGTGGGACGACCGCTGGGTGTGCTGCGTCTGGGAGGGAAACCAGCGCGTGGGTGATCGGATGACGCTCGAGGACTACACCTCCCTCGGCCACCTCATCTACTCGATGGGCGGCGTCGGCCAGCCGGTGGCGCTGCCCGACATGTACATGGCGCGTCTCGGCGTGCCGCGGCGCATCGAGGTGAGCGTCGAGAGCTTCCTGCTCGCACCGCACCTTCTGCAGGGCACGGAGCTCGTCGCACTCGTCCCGGAGCGGGCCGAGGCGTTCCTGCGCAGGACCGGCGACATCCGCCTGCTCGACGCGCCGGTCGAGCTGCCGACGCTCGTGGAGATGCTGTGGTGGCATCCGCGCTCGAGCGCCAATCCCGCCCACGCCTGGATGCGCCAGCGCATCGAGCAGGTGGCAGGTAGGGTCGGCAGGTGATCTTCCGCCAGATCGTCCACGACGACCTCGGATGCGCGTCGTACCTCGTCGGCGACGAGGACGCGGGCGTCGCGGCGGTGGTCGATCCGAAGCTCGACGTGGAGGAGTACCTCGCGCTGGCCCGCTACATGGGCGTGCGCATCGCGCACGTCCTGGAGACGCACAACCACGCCGACCACGTCTCCGGTCACGGGCGCCTCGCGGTGGCGACCGGGGCGACGATCCACATCCACCGGCTCGCGGCGCCCGACTACGCCCACGAGCCGTTCGACGACGGGTGGGAGCTGCGCCTCGGCGACGTCACCATCCGCGCGCTGCACACGCCCGGGCATCGCCCCGAGCACACGGCGTTCGCCCTGATCGACGGCGGGCGCGGCCCCGAGCCGTGGGCCGTTCTGACGGGCGACACGCTGTTCGTCGGGGACATCGCTCGGCCGGACCTGGCGGTCGACAAGGCGGAGGGCGCGCGAGGGATCTTCCGCTCGCTGCGCGAGACGCTGCTCGCGCTGCCGCCGACCTGCGAGGTGTGGCCCGGGCACCTCGGTGGATCCATGTGCGGCGGGCCGGGGATGGACATGAAGGTGTCCTCCACGATCGGCTACGAGCGCGACCACAACGCGCTGCTCGCCCTCGAGGACGCGGACCAGTTCGTGCACGAGACGACGTCGCACCTCGGTCCGCAGCCCCCGAACTTCCAGGCGATCGTCGCCGCCAACCGCGGGCCCCTCGTCCGCTTCGGGGTGCACGTCGATCCGCTGACGCCGCGCCAGGTCGAGGAGCTGCGCCTCGCGGGCGGGCTGCTCGTGGACGTGCGGACCGACCGCCAGTTCGACGACGCGCACGTCCCCGGCGCGATCTGCAACCCAGCAGTGCGCGCCGGATTCGGGACGAAGCTCGCCTGGGTGGCTCATACCGACCAGGAGGTCGTGTTCCTGGGCCGCGACGACGAGGACGCGATCCACGCCGCCCATCTCGCCGCGGCGGTCGGCATCCGGCGGGTGACCGGCTACCTCGCGGGCGGCATGACGAGCTGGCGCGAGGAGAAGCGCCCGACGCAGTCGGTGCGGCGCATCGACGTCGCCGGCCTGCACGCGCTCGGCGACGACGTGCAGGTCCTGGACGTCCGCGAGCGCGCCGAGTTCGAGGACGGGCACATCCCCGGGTCCGTCCACGTCCCCTACCACGACGTCGACGGCGTCCCGACGGGCCTCGACCCCGTGCGGCCGATCGCGGTCATCTGCGCGTCGGGGCAGCGCAGCGCCGTCGCCGCGTCGCTGCTCCTGCGGGCGGGCGCGCGCGACGTCATCCATGTCGCCGACGGCGGCGTCGGCACCTGGGCGCGGCGCGGCTGGCCGATCGAGCGCCCCGAGCGGTCCTCGGTGAGCGCGGCGTAGGCCGATGGTCGCTTTCCCGCCGGTCAGGCGTGAGCCGCGCCCGCGGCCTCCTCGAGCTTGTCGACCTCGAGCTTGCCCATCTTCATCATCGCGGCCATGACGCGCTGCGCCGTCTCGGGGTCGGGCGACCGCAGGAGCTCCTCGAGCCGCCTGGGGACCACCTGCCACGAGACCCCGTAGCGGTCCTTCAGCCAGCCGCACGGCCCGTGCTCGCCGCCCTCGCCGAGGCGCTCCCAGTAGAAGTCGACCTCGTCCTGGTCGGCGCAGTCGATCGAGAACGAGACCGCCTCGTTGAACGTGAACTGGGGTCCGCCGTTGAGGCCGGCGAACTGCTTGCCGTCGAGCTCGAACGAGACCGTCATCACGGTGCCGGCCCGTCCCGGGTTGGCGTCGCCCTAGTCCGGCGCCCCG
>Ga0081539_10002269_pt1 | contig 27900 bp, 25 predicted proteins | sample TabmetS4T2R2_FD_71023 | JGI IMG/M metagenome (GOLD analysis project Ga0081539, IMG submission 71023) | Tabebuia heterophylla rhizosphere microbial communities from the University of Puerto Rico - S4T2R2 | ecosystem: Host-associated > Plants > Roots > Rhizosphere ... | reverse complement strand
GTTTCCACGCGACGGGGGTTACGGTCATGCCACACCGCAGCGCGCGCGTCACGTCGTCCATTGTGGCGGGTCTGCTTCTGGCGCTGTCCGGCGCCTGTTCCGGAGAGCCCGAGCCGCCAGCCGCGGAGGCCGAGCCAAACCTCGCCGCCGCCACCTGCGTCGGCGAGGCGGCGGGCGGCACGAAGGTCGAGTTCAGGTCGGAAGACGGCGCCCGGCTCGTCGGCGTCGAGCTCGGCCAGGGGCGCACCGGCGTCGTCCTGGCCCACCAAAACGGCTCCGACCTGTGCGAGTGGCTGCCGTACGGCAACACGCTCGCGCGGAAGGGCTACCGGGTGCTCGCGTTCGACTTCGCCGGCGAGGGCGGCTCCGGCGAGTCCGAGCGGCCGGAGGCGCTCGACGGCGAGGTGGTGGCCGCCGTCGCGCACATCCGCTCGCGGGGCGCCACCGACGTGGTGCTGATGGGCGCGTCCAAAGGTGGCACCGCGATCCTCATGGCGGCGACGGCGGTCACCCCACCGCCGAAGGCGCTCGTCTCGCTCTCCGCGCCCGGCCGCTTCGACGCGATGGACGCGCTCGCCGCGGCGCCCAAGCTCCAGTCGCCGACGCTCTACGTCGCGGGGAAGACGGACGGCCAGTTCGCGATCAGCGCGCAGGACCTGTACGACGCGACGCCGGCCGCGTCCCGCACGATCCTCGTCGTCGAGGAGGGCGCGCACGGCACCTCGTTGCTGCGCAGCGGGAGCGGCGACAAGGTCACCCAGGCGATCGAGGGCCTGCTGGCCAAGAGCGCCCCGCCGGCCGCGTAGCCCGGGGCACGGCCGCGCACGGGGAGCGCGGCCGTGCCGTCCTTCCGGTGCCGCTACATCACCGCCCGCAGCGGGGGCAGCCCGGCCTGTGCCGCCGGGCGGCTCGTGTTGCGGGCCGCGCGGTCCTCGGCCTGCGTCCGGATGGGCTCGACGTTCGTCCCGGTCACCCAGTCCGACTCGCCCATGTCGCCGTTGTACGCGGTGCACTCCCACCACTTGTCCGGCGGGAAGCCGGGCTCCTTCAGCCGCCGCTTGACGCAGTTGGTCGGCGTCAGCTTCGCCACCACCGCCTCGTACGCGCGGATCTGGTCCTGGATCACCAGGGTGGTGCCGTTGGTCAGGCCGGCCCGGCCACGCGCGGCGATCACGATCGCGAAGAGCCCGCCGACCACGAACCCGATGTTGTCCACGGCCTGCGGGGTGGTCAGCGTGTTGACGTACTGAGTGGCCAGCGTCGCGCAGCCGGTGGCGCTCTGCGCCCAGAGCTGGAGCACGGTGCGGCTCATGTTGTCGATGTCGGCGAACTCGATCGTGTGCTGCCGGGCGCAGGCCTGCACGTCGGCGGCCGCGATCAGGTCGGCGTGCGAGATCAACTCCGTCTTGGCCTGCTCGACGGCGGCGAGGATCTCCCGTACGGCCGCCTGGAGCGCGGAGTCGTCGGAGCCGCCACCGCCGCTGAGGAGGCGGGTCGCCACCGCGACCACCAGCTGTCCCCAGTTGATGGTCAGGGCCTGTGGCTGGTTGGTCGGGGCGGCCTGGGCCGCGTGCGCGGTGGGCGCCAGGCCGACCGCCACGGCGACGGTGGCCGCGACGAGGCACCGCCGCAGTCGTTTTCTCATCCGGGTCTCCCTCCGAAAACAGTCCCCCACGGCGGGTCAGTCTCGCGGCGCCGGCGGTGGTGCGTCTTCGTGCGCGAGGGAGAAGTCCGGCCGGGCCTTTGTCAATCTCCGTGACGGTCGGCCGCGACGATCCGCCCGACCGCGGCGCTGAGCAGCCGGACGCCCACCGTCGACACCGGATCCACCCCGGTCGCCGTGCGGACCCGCTGGAGGCGGTAGTCGAGCGTGCGCCGGTGGATGTGCAGCGCGGCGGCGGCGGCCGTCCGGTTCATGTCGTTGAAGTAGTACGCCCGCAGCGTGGCGACGAGGTCCGGGCGTGTCAGAGGATGAGGCCGCCCGTGGCGCGGATGTTCTGGCCGGTGATCCACGCCCCGTCCGGTCCGGCGAGCAACGCGACCACCGCCGCGATGTCGTCGGGCGTGCCCAGCCGGCCCAGCGCGGTCAGCAGCGGCGCCCGCACGAGGTTTTCCGGCGGGTTGGTGGCGCGCAGCAGGTCGGTGTCGGTGGCGCCGGGCGAGACCGCGTTGACCGTGATGCCCCGTCCGCCCAGCTCGCGGGCCGCCACCGTGGTGAACTGCTCCAGCACCGCCTTGCTCGCCGCGTAGAGCGCGTGCCCGGCCGCCGGCAGCACGGTGTTGAGCGTGGAGATGTTGACGATGCGGCCGCCGTCGCGCATGACGGCCGCGGCCGCGCGCATCGCCAGCACCGGAAACTTGGCGTTGACGGTCATCACGTGGTCGAAGTCGGCGGCGGTGAGGTCGGCGAGCGGCACGCGGGGGTTGACGGCGGCGTTGTTGACAAGGATGTCAAGGCCGTCGCCCACCGGCGCGAACATCGCCTCCACCGCACCGACGTCCGCCTGGTCGGCCCGCACCGCCACCGCTCCCGGCAGCTCGCCGGCCAGCTCCTCGGCCGCCGCCCCGCTGTCGCGGTAGGTGAACACCACCCGCGCGCCGTCGCGGGCCAGCCGCCGCACGACCGCCCGGCCGATCCCCCGTGTACCGCCCGTCACCAGCGCCGTCTTGCCGTCGAGGCTCATGGCTCCGGACGCTAGCGGGGCGCGAGCTCCCGGTATTGAAGGAATGCGCACAGCCCCGTGGGCGTCAGCCCGGCCAGCGCGCGGACCTCGCGGTTGAAGTGCGGCTGGTCCGCGTAGCCGCTGTCCAGCGCCGTCGCGGAGAGGTCGCGGCCGCGGGCCAGCATCCACACCGCCCGCTGAAACCTGGCGACGCGCGCGACCGCCGCCGGCGAGAGCCCGACCTGCCGGCGAAAGCGCACCTCCAGGCCGCGGCGGCTCACGCCGAGCTCGGCCGCGAGCGCGCCGACCCGGGGCGCACCGGGCCGCTGGAGGCGCGCCCACGCGTGCAGCGCGAGACCGTCGGTGCCTGTCTCGCCATCACCCAACCGCGCGGCAAGCGCCTCGTCGAGCACCGCGAACCGCGAGCGCCAGTCGGGCGCCGCGTCGAGCCGCTCGGCCAGCTCCTCGCCGTCGCGGCCGAGCAGGTCGGCCAATGGCACCGCCGCGCCGGCCAGCTCCCGCATGGGTACGCCGAGCAGCGCGCTCACCCCGAGCGGCGTGAGCCCGACCGATACCCCGTGCCCCCACCTCGTCCCCTCGAACACGGCCGGGTCACGCCTCGGCCCGGTGACCACCCGCCCGCCGGCCGCGTAGTCGAGGATCACCGTGGTCGAGTTGACCGGCAGGACCCGGTGCGCCAGCGCGGCGCCGTCGCCGGAGCGGAAGCCCGCGTAACCGAGCACGTACGGCCGGAGCCGCGGGTGCGCCCACCCGCTGAACGTCTCGCACGGCTCCCGCTGCGGCCGCGCCGGAACGGAGTGCAGATGCGCCACGTGGCCATCATGCGGCATAGGTTCGTCCCATGCCTGACGCTGTCGTGATCCCCGGCCGCCTCTACGGTCCGGGCTCACCCCTGCCGATGTACGCCGGCGACGTGGCCGAGCGGCGCGGCGCCACCCTCCACCGGCACGAGTGGTCGGAGCGGCCGCCGGACCCGTCCCAGCCACAGATCGAGCGGTGGGTCAGCGACCAGGTCACGCCTGTGCTCGACCGGCTCGGCGGCCGGCCGCTGCTGATCGGCAAGTCACTCGGCACGAACGCGGCCGCCCTCGCCGCCGACCGGTCCCTCCCCGCGGTGTGGCTGACGCCGCTGCTGACCGTGCCCTGGGTGGCCGCCGCGCTCGGCCGGGCCACCGCCCCGTTCATGCTGGTGGGCGGCACCGCCGACGAGGTCTGGGACGGCGCCCTGGCCCGCCGGCTCACCCCGCACGTGTTCGAGGTGGCGGACGCCGACCACGGCATGTACGTGCCGGGCCCGCTCACCGACTCGGTGACGGTGCTGGGCGACGTCGTGGTCGCGGTAGACGACTTCCTCGCCGCGATCGGCTGGCCCGCCCCCTAGCTAGAGCTGGGGAAACTGGCGGGTCGGGCGCTCGTCGTTCTCGAAGATCTCGATGGCGCTGCCGACGAGCCGCGGGTCGGGCGCGCTGACCAGCTCGACGTCCTTGTCGTCGTAAGGGAACAGGCTCAGGAGGTGGCGCATGGCGTTGACCCGGGCGCGCTTCTTGTCGTTGCTCTTGATGACCGTCCACGGCGCGTCGGCGGTGTCCGTGTAGAAGAACATCGCCTCCTTGGCCTCCGTGTACTCGTCCCAGCGGTCGAGCGAGGCGAGGTCCGTCGGGGAGAGCTTCCACTGGCGCACCGGGTCGACCTGGCGGATGACGAAGCGGGTCTGCTGCTCGCGCCGCGAGACGGAGAACCAGAACTTGACCAGGTGGATGCCCGACCGCACAAGCATCTGCTCCAGCTCCGGCGCCTGCCGCATGAACTCCAGGTACTCGGTGCGCGTGCAATACCCCATCACGCGCTCCACGCCCGCCCGGTTGTACCAGGAACGGTCGAAGAGCACGATCTCGCCCGCGGCGGGCAGATGGGCGACATATCGCTGGAAGTACCACTGGGTGGACTCCCGCTCGCTGGGCTTCTCCAGCGCGACGACGCGTGCCCCGCGGGGGTTGAGGTGCTCCATGAAGCGCTTGATGGTGCCGCCCTTGCCGGCCGCGTCGCGCCCCTCGAAGAGGACGACGAGACGCGTGCCGTTGGCCTTCACCCAGTTTTGCAGCTTGAGCAGCTCGATCTGGAGCAACCGCTTCTCGTGGTCGTAGTCGGCGCGGCTCATCCGCTCCTCGTACGGGTATCCCTCCCGCCACGTGTCGACCGGCTCGCCGTCGTGGTTGACCAGCATCGGGTCGTCGTCATCGTCGTCGACCACCTTGTAACCACCGAAGCGCTCCAGCAGCGAGTCGTTCGTGTCGGCCATGCGATCACGCTAAGGCCTCCCCGACCGGTTCGCAGAGACGGGGTGGGGCATGTTCACCTCGCGGCTACCCGCTGGGCAGGCAGCCGCCCGCGTAGAGTGGCCGGCCGACCGGCGAGCGCCCCCGCTGCCACCTCCACGCGCCAAGCCCAAACCCCCGCTGTGGCGGGTCGCTGGGAGGTGGCGCTCCCTCCGGCGCGATCTAGAGATCTGATCTCAACCCCGAAAGCTCTAATAGAGACCTTTCGGGGTTGAGGTCAGCGCTTGTCCACAATGTCCTAAGCCGCCACGCCGGCGCCGACCGAGCCAGGCGGGCCCCGATCGCGGGCAGTAGCCGCCACGCCGGATAAGGGGCACCAGGTTTCGCGATCTAGAACGGTTAGGGCGTTATATCGACCCTAACCGTTCTAGATCCACACCTGCGGCCCGAAGCTGATTACGCTACGTTACCGGCGGTGTGGCAGCACCAGCACATTTCGGCCATTTTGGGCTGCCGCGGGGTCCGTCGTGGTCCAAGCCGCCGCTCCCCGTGGCCGCACCCGTCCGCGCGGCTGGCCACGCACCAAAGGATCCCCGCGCACACAGGCCCCGGGTGAGATTGCCATGACTCGCAGGGTGAGGCCGCGTGAGCAGCGGTCGGGACCACGACGGACATTGCGGTAGCCCAAATCTCCTAGATCGCGAAGACCCGCCCTCACGCGGTGACGCGGCGTCATAGACGGCGCCTGCCCGCCGCGCAGTGGTTGGGCTTGGTGGGCGGAGGTGGCAGCGGGGGCCGGGGATCTCGGCGAGCCCCTGGCGAGCCGCCGGCCGCCGCGGTCTCCGGCGGGAGCGACGGCCCGCAGCTGACACGGACCCGGGACATTCTTCTGTGGTTGGTATGGCGCCATAGGTGTTGTAGGTCGCGAGCCTTCGTGCTTTTGCACGCTGTGGTGGTTACGGACCGCGGCCTCGCGAAAGGCCCATCGACGGGCTGGCGGGTGGTACGGCACGGCGGTACGCTCCGTCCACAATCGGGGAACGGGCGGTGCCTGATGACGACACGCGTGGTAAATCGTGAGCGTTTGGCTTGGGACGCGGCCTTGGTGGTGATGCGCGTGCTCGGCTCCGACCAGGTCGGCCGGTGGCTGCATGGCGAGATGGGCGCCCGGTTCGGTCCGGAGGTGGCGGCGGCGCTGGTCGAGTCGCGGCTGCGCGTGTGGGCGAGCCAGCGGGTCGACGCGCCCCAGGTCGAGGCCGGCATCTGGCGGGCCAAGCTGGCCGACCTCCTCAGCGAGGACGCGTCCCTGGCGACGCCGCTGCCGGTGATGATGGCCGAGGCGGCCGAGCGGCTGGCGGTCGCCAACGACGTCCGCGTCCACGGCGAGACGCCGGCGCGGCCGCTGGGCCCCCGCGTCATCGACCTGGACCGCTACCGCCCCTGAGGCGCCGGGCGGCGGCTGCCCTCAGCTGGCGGCTGGGGCGGACGAGGCGCGGACGACGAGGCGGCAGGGCACGGTGTGGATGCCGGGCTCGGTGGTGCCGCGTTGGATGGCCTCCAGCAGGAGCGTGCCCGCGGTCCGGCCGACCTGCTGGAGGTTGAGGTCGACGCTGGTCAGGGCCGGCCGGCAGCCCTCCGCGGTCGGCAGCCAGTTGTCCACGCCGACCAGCGCTATGTCCTCCGGGACCCGCCGCCCGCTGTCGCGCAGGCCCTCGGCCACGCCGCGGCCGATCGCGTCGCTGCCGCAGAAGACGGCGTCGACCTCCGGGTGTTCGCGGACCAGGGAGGCGGCGGCGAAGCGGCCCCAGACCTCGCTCCAACCGCCGTACCAGGGCTCGCCGACCAGCTCCAACCCGGCCTCGCGCAGGGCACGGCCGGTGCCGTCGACGCGGGTGCGCACCGAGGCGTGGCCGTGCGGGCCGGTGACGTGGGCGATCCGGCGGCGGCCGGTGCGGAGCAGGTGCTCGACGGCCAGCGCGGCCCCGCCCTCCTCGTCGACCACCACGCTGCAGTCGGCGGGATCGGCCGAGCGGGCGAACGCGTACACGATGGGCACCGGCACCGTGCCGGACAGCGGCGGCCGCGGCTCGGTGCGGCGGCCGGCCACGACGATGCCGTCGACCCGGCGGCGGACAAGGCTGCGCACGTAGTGCTGCTCGCGGATCGGGTCGTCGCGGGTGTCGCAGACGAACGCGAGCGTCTCGTCCCAGCCCAGCGCGTCCTCGGCGCCGGAGAGGATCGGCAGGCTGAAGCGTCCATGGTGGTCGGTCATGATGAGACCCACCGTGTACGTGCGGCCGGTGTGCAGGCTTGCCGCGACGGCGCTGGGCACGAAGCCGAGCTCCTGCGCGGCGGCCCGCACGCGGTCGCGGGTCTCGGCGCGCAGCTGCCCGCGGCCATTGAGCGCCTTCGACACGGTGCCGACCGATACGCCGGCCCGCCGGGCGACGTCGACGATGCCCACGCGGGGCCGCTTGCCTGCCATGTGCCAAACCGTACCGACGGAAAACCTTTGCCTCAAGTGAGGCGTTGACGGGCGCCCTCAGCGCTCGTAACCTACGCGAAACCACGTCGATATACCGGCAACTTTTTCCGCACCACCCTGTTAGCGTTCACACGGAGGCAGCTATGCCGAAGACCGCCGCCGTCCTTGCCACCGCCGTCCTCGCCGGCGCCACGGCCTTCGCCGTCCCGGCCAGCGCGGCCGCGCCGGCACCCCTCCTCCGCTACGAGTTCGACGCCGGCGACCTCGCCACCGGCACCGTCACGGACTCCTCTGGCAACGGCCTGGACGGCACGCTCGTCAACGGCGCCACAGCCTCCCTTGTGGACACTCCCGGCGGCGGCCAGGCGATCGACCTGCCCGGCGGCGCGCCCACCTCGACCGGCGCGTACGTGCGGCTGCCCCGCGCCCTCCTCGATGGCCGCACCGACCTCACCGTGCAGGCCCGCGTGCGGTGGGACGGCACGACCGCGCCGTGGCAGTGGATCTACGCGCTCGGCAAGGACACGAGCCGCTACCTGTTCTCCACGCCGTACAACGGGGACGGCCGCCTGCGCACGGCGGTGACCTCCTCCTACGCCGGCGGCGAGGCGCAGGTGACCGGCTACGCCCCGCTGCCCGCGAACGCCTGGAAGACGCTCACCGTCACGCTCGACACCACCGCGGACCGGGTGACCACCTACCTCGACGGGGCGGCGGTGGCGTCCGCGCGCACCACCGTCAGCGCCGCCGACCTGATCGACGCCGCCACCACGAGCGCCGGCTACATAGGCCGCTCGTTCTACCAGGACCCGCTCTTCGACGGCGCGATCGACGACTTCCAGGTCTTCGACACCGCGCTGTCCGCACAGGAGGTGGCCGAGATCGCCGGCACCGAGCCGCCCACGCCGACCGGGCTGGCCACCACCACATACGACGTCCGCACCACCATCGGCGTCGCGCCGCAGCTGCCGGCCGCGGTGCGCGGGACCTTCTCCGACGGGTACGACCGCGACGTGCCGATCGTGTGGTCCCCTGTGGACCCGGCCGAGTACGCGGCGCGCGGCACGTTCACAGTGGACGGCACCGCCGCGGGGCGTACGGTCACCGCCACCGTCACGGTGATCCGCGAGGGTGAGCTGAGCATCGACCTCGGCACCGACACGGGCGCGTTCCACGGCGGCGCCTCCGGCACCCTCTACGGCCTCTACGGCCCGGGCGTGCCCACCAACAACCTCATCGAGGGCATGCGCCTGCGCACCGTCGCGACGAAGGCCCAGGACGGCGCGCAGCACCCCGGCGCCGACGCGCTCGAGGTGGTGCGGCCGCTCGCCGACAGCACCGGCGGCGACGTGTACATCTACATGACCGACATCCACCGCGGCTTCCCGTACCAGTGGCCGGGCAGCACGCCGGAGGAGAAGCTCGACGGGTTCAAGCAGAAGATCGCCAAGCAGGTCGACCAGGTGCTCCAGCTGCCCGCGAAGTACCGCGAGCACGTGGTGTTCGTGCCGTTCAACGAGCCCGAGGGCAACATGTTCGGCACCGGCGAGTGGTCCTACAACCGCATCAGCTGGCTCAGCGACCCGACCGACTACTTCCGCGCCTGGGACGACGTCTACGCGCTCGTCAAGGGCAAGATGCCCGGCGCGCGCATCGCCGGCCCGAACACCAGCGTGCTGTACGCGCAGGTGAAGGGCTTCCTGGAGCACACGAAGGCGGCGGGCACGGTGCCGGACGTGATGACCTGGCACGAGCTGAGCCACCCGGAGCAGGTGCGCCAGAGCGTGCGGCGCTACCGCCAGTGGGAGAAGGAGGTCCTCGGCGACCGGCAGCTGCCGATCAACGTCAACGAGTACGCCTTCAACTACCACACCTCCGTGCCCGGCCAGATGATCCAGTGGATCTCGGCGATCGAGGAGTCCAAGGTGGACGCCGACGTCGCCTACTGGAACATCGACGGCAACCTCTCCGACTCGGCCGTGCAGGCCAACCGGGGCAACGGCCAGTGGTGGCTGTTCAACGCGTACGGCGGGATGACCGGGCACACGGTGACGGTGACGCCGCCCTACCCGGGCCAGAACTACACGCTCCAGGGTGTCGCCACATTGGACACCGGCAAGCGCCAGGCCCGCGCCATCATCGGCGGCGCGAGCGGCGCGGCGCACGTCCGCTTCGAGCGGGTACCGAAGAGCGTGCTCGGCCGCACCGTCCACGCGTACATCCGGGAGATCCCGTGGACCGGCCAGATCGGCGACTCCGCGCAGCCGCGGGTGGTGGCCGAGCGCGACGTGGCCGTCGAGGACGGCGCGGCGGTCTTCGACTTCGGCGGCGGCGACCTGCCCCGGCTCGTCGAGTCGTCGGCGTACGAGATCGTGCTCACCCCGGCCAGCCGCACCGGCACCGCCGCCAAGCCGCTGCTCTGGGAGGGCTCGTTCGAGGCGGAGGACGCCACCTACACCGGCGGCGGCTACAGCCGCAACGGCCCCGAGGGCTCGCCCTCGGACGTGTCCAAGTTCTACACCTCCGGCGGGTTCGACGTCGGCGGCCTGCGGACCGGCAGCGACGGCCGGCTCGACTTCACCGTCGACGTGCCCACCGCCGGGCGGTACGACCTGCGCGTCTTCGCCAACTCGCTGAACACGTACGACCTGGTGCGCGAGCAGGGGCCGACCAACGTGTTCCTGCGCGTCGACGGGGCCGCCGAGCAGGAGATCTACCTGCCGCTGGGCTACAAGTGGGTGGTCTGGGACCACACCGACACCACCGTCGAGCTGACCGCCGGCCGGCACACGATCTCGCTCGCCGCGCGCAGCGCCGACGGCAGCCGGGCCACCAAGGGCGACGCGATCGTCGACCGGATCACGCTCGGGCTGCCCAACCCGGCCGCGGCCACCGCGGTGTACGAGGCGGAGCTGGCCGACCTGCGCGGCGCCCGTCCGGTCTACAGCGGACTCGGCACCGGCGTCCCGCTCGGCCCCGGCCAGTCGGCCACGTTCTGGGTGTACTCCGCGACCGACGGCGAGTCCACACTGGACCTGTCCGCGATCGGCCCGACGAAGATGACCGTCAACGGCATCGAGGTGCCGAGCCCGCGGGCGGCGGTGTCCCTCTCCGGCGGCATCAACAAGGTGACCGTCACCGGCCTGGCGGTGGTCGACCGCCTCTCCGTGACGCCGTCCGCCACGCACCTGCCGGTGACCACCCACGAGGCCGAGACCGCCGCGCTCGCCGGCACGGCCGCCGTCACCGTCAAGTCCCTCGCCAGCGGCCAGGCGGCGGTGACCGGGATCGGCGGCGCGCCCGGCAACGGCAACACGCTCACGTTCACGGTGACCGCGCCGCGCGCCGGGACGTACGCGATGCGCGTGCGCTACGCCAACCCCGAGCAGTCGGACGCCACCCACTACAACCCCGACCCGCTCGCGCGGCACGCGGACATCTCCGTCAACGGCGCGCCCGCGCAGCGGGTGCTCTTCCCGCACTCGTTCCACGACAACAACTTCTGGGAGCTCACCGTGCCGGTGCGGCTCGCGAAGGGCGCCAACACCGTGCGCTTCTCCGCCGCCGAGCTGCCCAACTTCGACGGCGAGACGTACGCCTCGGAGACCTGGCCCGGCGTCCTGCTGCGCTCCCAGTACGCCCCCGTGATCGACAGGATCACGGTCGCCCCGTTCAGCACGGCACTCTCCGGGCGAGTGCCGCACTGAGCCTCATCCCCCGAGGAGGCACCTCCGTGCGATCGCCCCGCGTATCCGCGGCGGCGCTGGCCGCGGCCGTCACGGCCGCCGTCGCCTGCGTCGCCCTGACCGAAGGCACAGCCAGCGCCGCCAACTCGACGCTCACCGTCAACGCCGGCAGCCCGTTTCGCCCGGTGAGCCACGTCGGCGCCGGCGGCCTCTACGCCCTGGCCGAGAACAACCGCCCCGCCGACAGCATGCTGCTCCCGCTCAAGCTCAACACGCTCACCCAGCCGGCACCCCGCGTCGGCCAGCGGCCCAACGGCCAGCCACCCGGCGGCGACTCGCTGCTCGTCGCGCCCCAGGCGACGCGGGTCGGCGCCGCCGAGTACATCCGCATGCCCGACATCTACCCCAACTTCCCGTACCAGTGGGTCAGCTGGAACGACTGGCTGTCCAAGGTGGACACCCAGGTGAACGACCGGCTGGCGGCCACGAGCGTCAGCAACATCGCCGGCTGGGAGCTGTGGAACGAGCCCGACTACACCTGGAACACCTCGGCCGCGGGCGACTTCAACGCCGGCTGGGTGCGCACGTTCCAGCGGGTGCGGTCGCGTGACACGCTCACCCCGATCGTCGGGCCGAGCACGGCCACCTACAACGAGTCGTGGATGCGCTCGTTCCTCACCAACGCCCGCAACACCAACACGCTGCCCGACGTCGTCTGCTGGCACGAGCTGCAGACCTCGGCCAACATCGCCTCCCACGTCGCCAACTACCGCGCGCTGGAGTCGTCGCTCGGCATCAGCCCGCGGCGGATCTCCGTCAACGAGTACGCCACGCCCACCGAGATCGACCAGCCGGGCCCGGTGGCGAGCTACATCGCCAAGTTCGAGCGGGCCGGCGTGTACGACGCCGAGCGGGCCTTCTGGTACGAGTACGGCACCGTCAACGGGCTGACCGTCAACAACCAGCCGACCGGCAGCTGGTGGCTCTACAAGTGGTACGGCGACATGGCCGGCAACATGGTGAACACCACGCCGCGCGCGCAGACCGGGCTCGACGGCTTCGCCTCGTACGACCCGACCCGGCGCATCGTCAACGTCGCGTTCGGCGGCGAGTCCGGCACCAACTTCGTGCGCGTCACCGGACTGTCCTCATTGGGCAGCCAGGTGCGGGTGCTGGTGGAGTCGACGCCGGCCTCCGGGCGGTTCACCCAGGTCTCCGCGCCCACGACGATCAGCAACACGACAGCGACCGTGACCAACGGCGAGCTGACAGTCACCGTGCCCAACATGAGCGCCACCAGCGCCTACCACGTCGTCATCCAGCCGACGAGCGGCGTGCCCAGCTACCAGCAGCGGTACGAGGCGGAGAACGCGGCCATCTTCCGGGCCAACCGCTTCGGCAGCTCCAGCGCCTCGGCGGGCGCCTACGTGGGCCAGATCGACAACACCGGCGACCCGCGCACGGCGAGCTACGTCGACTTCATCGTGAACGTGCCCACCGCGCGCGCCTACACCATGCGCATCGGGTACGCCAACGGCACCGGCGCCACCGCGACGCACGGCCTGGCCTACAACGGCGGCGGCTGGTCGACGGTGAGCTATCCGCCCACCGGCGCGTGGGGCCAGTTCGGCGCGACGGTGAGCACCAGCGTCAACCTGCGCGCCGGCTACAACGCGATCCGGCTGGCGAAGGGCGCGCCGTTCTTCGCCGGCGGCACCGGCTACGCCGAGCTCGACTACATCGAACTGACCTGACCCCGCGGTTTCCACACAGCATGGCCGTCGCCGGGCGCGGCGGCCATGCGCCGCCTACGGCACCACGTACCGCAGGCCCACCACGAACTCCAGCGCGGTCGCGGCGTCCCAGGCCTTCTGGCCGACGATCCCGTCCGCCGGCAGCCGGGCCCACAGCTGGAACGCGCGCACGGACTTGGCCGTGTTGGGGCCGAACATGCCGTCGACGGCGCCCGGCGTCGTCTCCCACAGCCCGGCGGCGCCGCTGGTGAGGATCTGCTGGAGGCTCTTCACCACCGGCCCGGAAGACCCCTCGGAGAGGACCGGCATCGGGTTGCCGTTGGGCAGCGCGGCCCACGTGGCCGCGTCGACGACGCCCGTCACGGGCAGGCCCGCCTGCTTCTGGAAGTCTTTGGTCGCGGCCTCGGTCTGCGGCCCGAAGCTGCCGTCGACCGCCAGCGCGGTGTTGGGCGTGCGCCGCAGCGCCCGCTGGGCCTGGCGGACGGCGTCGCCGCTGTCGCCCATCTTGACGGTCGGCTGGCCGGGGTTCGACATAGGACGGTCCCCCTACGTGGTCGGCACGGGGATGCGCTCGGTCTTGGTGGCGCCGACCACCTCGATGCCCGCGCCGCCGGTGACGCCGGCGACGAGCCGGGGCCGCGGTGGGTGGATCATCGGCGCCCATACGGACCACTCCCCGCGCACAGTGGATGCACACCGGTCTATGCCAGGGTAAGGGATGGCGATGACTTGTCCATGGGCGCGAGCGCCGCGCCAGCGCGCGGTGGCCGCCGCAGCGACCGCTGAGGCCGCGGGGCCAGCGGATCGAGGGTTCGAGCCGAGCGACCGCTGGCCCTGATAGGAGGGGGCCGGCGGGGTTTCAGCCGCCCGATCGGGGTGCCCACTCCAGGGAAGCAGAGCAAAGGGCGCCCGTGCGCACCTACCGGGCCGGGCCCGCAGGGGCCCGGCGCGGCCGCGGGGGTGACCGTGACCAGCGGCGGACGGGTGAGGCCGCGGGAGCGACGGCATGGACCACGACGGGCGTCGCGGTAGCTCTGATCTTCGTCTGGGATCCGGGGTTTCGCGGTCACGGCGTCAGCAGGAGCACCTCCCGGGACGTGGCGCCGTCGCGGGTGATCAGGCGATACGTGCCCGCCTCCGTGGGCTCGATCCGCCACTCGGCCCGGCCGCCGAAGGGCCGGCCCGTCCGCGCGTCGGCCACCCGGTAGAAGCCGTCGCCCGCGTGCGCGAAGCGCCAGGTGTGGCCGAGCCGGTGGCTGTTGGTCGGGTCGGCGATGAGCACGTCGCCGACCGGCTGGAGGCGGAACTGCTGGCAGGCGTCGCCGCGCCAGGTGGAGGCCACCACGGCGCCACCGCAACCGTCGAGGACACGGCCGGCGATCTTGTTTTCGACGCGGTGCCGCCGCCCGCCAGCATGGGCTTGCCGTCACGGTCGACATAGGGGCCGTGGATGCTCGTGGCGCGGCCGACGACGACCTGGTAGTCGGAGTTGACGCCTCGGCAGCAGAAGTCGAAGCTGGCGAAGAGGTACCAGTACCGTCCCTTGCGGACGATCGACGGGCCCTCGATGGCCGCGCCGCCGCGGGAGGCGAGCGAGTAGAGCGTCGTGTCCACGGTGGACAGCAGGCCGGTCGCCCGGTCGAGGCGGCGCATCTTGACGCCGTCCCAGAACGAGCCGAACGACAGCCACGGCACACCGTCTTCGTCGAAGGCCAGGTCGGCGTCGATCGCGTTGAAGTTGTCGGTGGTACGCGAGCGGAGCACCATGCCGCGGTCGACCCACCGGTAGTCGGGGCGCGAGCGCGGCCAGCACCTCCAGCGCGCGTCTCATCGCGAGACCTCCAGCCGGATCGCACTCCACGAGACCGGAGGCAGCACGACCCGCGGCGCGGCGCCGTCGACCGAGACGAGCGCGGGGCGCGGCACCACGCGGTCGGGATCGTCGCGGGTGTTGGTGGCGCGGATGTCGCCGTCGCTCAGCGTCCACGCCTCGGCCGGGCGCCGGCCGCCGTCGAAGAGGTGCAGGTCCATCGTCAGCTCCACTGGCTCGCTCTGGTCACGGTTGACGGCGAAGACCGCCACGTCGCCACTCTCAGGATCGTGGGTCGCGACCGCGTCCACAAGGGACACCTCACCGTGCTTCGCGGTGGTGTACGTGGGCGCGTCGAGCCGGGTGTGCAGCACGCTCCCCCGGGCCAGCGCGGCCGTCTTCGCGAACGGGTGGAAGATGGTCTGCCGCCACGCCGGCCCGCCCGGCTCGGTGCGGATCGGCGCGATGACGTTGACGAGCTGCGCCTGGCAGGCGGCGGTGACCCGGTCGCTGTGCCGCAGCAGCGAGATCAGCAGGTTGCCGACCACGACCGCGTCGGCCACGTTGTACTCGTCCTCGATGATCCGGGGCGCGACCGGCCACCCGTCGTCGCCGCCCTCCTGGCCCTGGAAGCGGGACAGGTACCAGACGTTCCACTCGTCGAACGAGATGTTGATCTTCTTCTTGCTGCGCAGACGCGCGCCCACGCTGTCGGCGGTGGCGACGATGCTGTCCACGAAGTGGTCCATGTCGACCGCGCTGGCCAGAAACGAGCCCAGGTCGCCGTCGACCTCCTCGTAGTACGCGTGGCAGGAGACGTAGTCGACCACGTCGTACGCGTGCTCCAGCACGGTGGTCTCCCAGCTGCCGAACGTCGGCATCGACGAGCTGGAGCTGCCGCACGCCACCAGCTCGAGCCGCGGCTCGGCCGAGCGCAGCGCCCGCGCGGTGGCGGCGGCGAGCAGCCCGTACTCGTGCGCGGTCTTGTGCCCGGTCTGCCACGGGCCGTCCAGCTCGTTGCCGAGGCACCACATGGCGATGCCGTACGGCTTGGCCGCGCCGTTGGCCCGCCGCAGCTCGGACAGCGTGGTGCCCTCCGGATGGTTGACGTACTCGTGCACGTCGAGCGCCTCCTGCACGCCGCGGGTGCCGAGGTTGACCGCGTACATGATCTCGACCTCGGCCTTGCCGGCCCACCGCGCGAACTCGTCGATGCCCACCTCGTTGGTCTCGATGGAGTGCCAGGCGAGGTCGCGCCGGCGGGGTCGCCGCTCGCGCGGGCCGACGCCGTCCTCCCACCGGTAGCCGGAGACGAAGTTGCCGCCGGGGTAGCGCACGAGCGTGACGCCCAGCTCGCGGGTCAGCGCGAGCACGTCGGTGCGAAACCCGTCCTCGTCGGCGAGCGGGTGGCCGGGCTCGTACAGTCCGGTGTAGACACACCGCCCCAGGTGCTCCACGAAGGAGCCGAACGTGCGGCGGCGGACCGGTGCCACCACCGCGGCCGGGTCGAGGACGCAGGATGCAGTGCGCATGTCATCCCTTCGAGGGGTCACTTGAGGGCGCCGATGGTGAGGCCACCGCGCCAGTACCGCTGGAGCAGCAGGAACGCGACGATCAGGGGAACGATGGCGACGAGCGCGCCCACGACGACGACGTTGAAGAGCGCCGGGCCGGCGTTGCCGAGCGTCGCGGACTGGTACCAGGTGCGCAGCCCCACGGTGAGCGGGAAGAGGTCGTTGTCGCTGAGCATCACCAGGGGTAGGAAGAAGTTGTTCCACGTGGCCACCATCGTGAAGAGCAGCACGGTGACCAGCGCGGGCCGCATCGCCGGCAGCGCCACGCTCCGAAACACACGCAGCTCGCCCGCTCCGTCGATCCGGGCCGCCTCGAGCATCTCGTCGGGCACCGAGTCGTGCGCGTACACCCGCAGCAGGTACACGCCGAACGGGTTGAGCAGCGACGGCAGGATCACCGCCCACACGGTGTCGGTGAGGCCGGCCTCGCTCATCAGCAGGTAGGTCGGGAGCACGAGCGCGGTCGCCGGCACCATGATGAGGCCGAGCAGCGTGGCGAAGAGCATGTTGCGGCCGGGAAAGCGGAGCTTGGCGAAGGCGTACCCGGCGAGGGCGGCGATCGCGGTGGCGCCGATCCCACTTGCCACGGAGTACAGCGCCGAGTTGCGCAGCCACTTGAGGTAGACGCCGCCGTCGTGGCTGAAGAGCGTCGAGAGGTTGTCGAAGAGCTTGAAGTCGCCGCTGAACCAGAGCGGCGCAGAGCCGAACAGCCCGTCGTTGTCCTTTGTGGAGGCGACGAGCAGCCACCAGAACGGCAGCAGGAAGTACACGGTCATGAGCGCCATCACCGCGTGCGAGGCGATCCGGCCGCCGGTGGTGCGGGTGGGCCGGCTCACCGCAGCGCGCTCCTTCGGCGGGTGACGAACAGGAAGATGTACGACCCGACGAACACCACCGCGCCGAGCAGGAACGAGATTGCCGCCGAGTAGTTGTACTGCTGGTACGAGAAGGCCTGGTGGTACGCGTACACGTTGGGCGTGTAGCTGTTGGTGATGGCCCCCGGGTTGAGCGGCTGGAGGATCAGCGGCTCGGTGAAGAACTGGAGCGTCCCGATGATCGTGAAGATCGTGACGAGCACGATCGCCGCCGAGATCATCGGGGTCTTTACGCGCAGCGCGATCTGCACCGCGCCGGCGCCGTCCATCCGGGCCGACTCGTAGACCTCGCGCGGCACGCCCTGCAGCGCCGCGTACAGCACGATCATGTTGTAGCCGGCCCACTGCCAGGTGACGATGTTGCCGAGCGAGTACAGGACCGTCCCGGAGGAGAGGAAGTCCGCGCTGAGCGGGCCGGTGTTGGGGCTGTAGAGGAAGCCCCACATGAGCGTGCCGATGACGACCGGCACCGCGTACGGCACGAACGCGGCGAGCCGGAACACGCGGGAGAACCGCGACGTCGCCTCGTCGATCAGCAGCGCCGCGACGAGCGCGACCCCGATCATCACCGGCGTCTGCACCGCGCCGAAGACGAGCACCCGCACCACACCGCGGCGAAACTCCGGGTCGTTCAACGCCTGCCGGTAGTTGTCGAACCAGGCGAAGACCTCGCCCTCGACCAATGTGGAGCGGTAGAGGCTCAGCTTGGCCGCGTACAGCATGGGCAGCAGCAGGAAGAACACGAGCAGGACCGTGAACGGGGCGACGAAGAGCCACCCCGCCACGGCCTGCCGGCCCACCTTGGCGCGCCGGGCGACGTCCGTCATGACGCGACCTTGAAGCCCTGCTGTGAGGCGTACGTGGTGACGTTCTGCTGTGCGGTGTCGAGCGCGGCCGGCCAAGAGGTCTTCTTCTCCACGGCCTGGTTGAGGTTGGTGGTCAGCTGGTTGAAGTAGTAGCTGTTGAACGGGCTCCACTGAAACTCGCCGATGCCGTTGTACGCCGGCACGAACACCTCGTTGACCTTCTGGCCGCCGAAGAACTCGTACTCCTTGTCGACGAAGTAGTCCCACTCCAGGATCGGCGTGGCGGTCGGGAAGAGGAACGCCTCGTCGATGCCGATCTTCCAGGCGTCCTTGTCGGCGCCGAAGATCTCCATCGCCACCTTGGTCGCCTGCTTCGGGTACTTCGTCTGGTCGGTCACGGCGAACGACGAGCCGCCCCAGTCGCCCTGCGCGCCCTCCCCGGCGGTCCACTGCGGCAGCGGCGCCGCCCGCCACTTGCCCGCGGTCGTCTTCGCCACGCTCGCCAGGTAGCCCGGGCCCCAGCCGGCGGCCAGGTAGGTCGCGTACTTGCCGCTGCCGAGTCCACTGTAGAAGTCGGTCGTGCCGTAGGCCACGGTGTCGGCGAGTCCACTGTCGACCATGTCCTCCCAGTAGGCCATGACCTTCTTCGCCGGGTCGTTGTTGAGCTGTACCCCGATGTCGGGGGCCTGGGCGGCGGTGTACGAGAACGGTCGCGCGCCGGCCTGCCACATCAGCCCGGTCATGAAGCCGCCGTCGTTGGCGCCGAAGTCGGTGACGAAGCTGCCCGGCGAGGCGGCCTTGAGCTTCTGCGCGACCTCCTTGTACTCCGCCCACGTCTTGGGGACGGTGAGCTTGTACTTCTGGAAGATGTCCTCGCGGTAGAGCATCGCCATCGGGCCGGCGTCGACCGGGATCGCGAAGACCGACTCGCCGTTGCTTACCTGCTTCCAGGCCCAGTCGACGTAGTTGCCCTTGATGTCGTTCGCCCCGTACTTGCCCATGTCGACGAGGTGCTTGGTCAGCTGGAACGTGGGCAGCTCCTGGAACTCCAGCATCGCCACGTCGGGTGCGCCCTTGCCGGCCTTGAGCGCGGTCTGCAGCTTGGTGTACTGGTCCTGCCCGGCGCCCGCATTCTCCCACTCGATCTGCACGTCGGTGTGGGTGCGGTTGAAGAGGTCGACGACGCCCTGGAAGGCCGGGTACCACGCCCAGACCTTGATCTTGACGGGCCCGCTCGGCTCCTCGCTGTCGTCGCCACCGCCACATCCGCTGGCCACCAGCGCCATCGCCGCGACGACGGCGGTCAGGAAAAGTCGGCTCCGTTCTACACTGAAGTGCCTGACACTCATCGGTCCCTCCGAGGGGGATTCGAAGCGCTTCGCTCGCGTGTTCAGGTAGGCCGGCCCGCGGTGCTGGCACACTGGGGGCCGGCCGTCGAGTCCCGCCGTGGGCTCACGGCCACTGTGCTGCGGGAATGGGCTTTCTCCCACCCCGCCCTGCTACGATTTTGCAGCGCTGCAAACAGCATGCACTCATCGACGATGGTGGGCAAGGGGTAACGTGCCGGAAACTTCTGGTCGAGCCCTGACGACGCGGACGGAGACCACATGCGACGAGGACGAGAGGTCACGCTCCGCGACGTGGCGGAGCTCGCCGGCGTCTCCAGCCGCACGGTGTCCAATGTGGTCAACGGGTACGCGAACGTCACCGAGCGCACCCGGCTGCGCGTGCAGCAGGCCGTCGACCAGCTCGGCTACCGGCCCAACGTGCTCGCCCGCAACCTGGCCCGCGGCCGCTCCGGCCAGATCGCCGTGGTGGTGCCCTACCTCGACACGCCGTACTTCTCCGAGCTGCTGCAGGGCATCATCCGCGCGGCCCGGGTGCGGGGCTACAACGTGCTGATCGACCAGACCGACGGCGACCGCGAGCACGAGCACATGCTCATCAACCACGGCTCCAGCCGGCTGCTCTTCGACGGCGTCATCTTCAGCCCGCTCGGCCTGTCGCAGGAGGCGCTCGCCGACCGCGACCCCGACCTGCCGCTCGTCATTCTCGGCGAGCGGGTCAGCGACGGCACGTTCGACCACGTCGGCATCGACGACGTCACCGCGTCCCGCCAGGCCACCGAGCACCTGCTCGACCTGGGCCGCACCCGCCTGGCCGCGATCGGCGACCAGCCGTACGAGACCGGCGAGGCCGCCCAGCTGCGCACCCGCGGCTTCCGCGAGGCGCACGAGCGGCGCGGCCTGCCGGTGCACGAAGACCTCGTCATCGGCACGCCAAGGTTCAACCGGGTCGACGGCGCCGGCGCGATGGCCCGCCTGCTCGACCGGGACGACCCGCCGGACGCGGTCTTCTGCTACAGCGACCTCGTCGCGCTGGGCGCCATCCACACGCTGGTGAGCCGCGGCCTGCGGGTGCCCGACGACGTGGCGGTGATCGGCTACGACGACATCGAGGACGGTCGCTACTCCAACCCGACCGTCACGACCATCAGCCCGGACAAGGAGATGATCGCGACGACGGCGGTCGAGCGGCTGCTGCTGCGGATCGGCAGCGCCGCTCCCCCACCCGGCCTGGAGCTACGCGCCCCACACCGCCTCGTCGTGCGGGAGAGCACCGCCGGTCGCGCCACTACCATGATCGAATGAGGTCTGTACTCGTCACCGGCGCCTCCCGGGGGCACCGGCGCGGCCATCGTGCGCGCCTTCGCCGCCGGGGGTGACCGCGTCGCCATACACCACGGGACGCCGACATGACCAACGAGCGCCTCAAGGCGCCGCGGGGCGACGGGATCCGCGCGCAGAGCCCGTTCAACCGGGTGGCCCGGCCGGCCGAGATCGCCGCCGCCGTCCGCTACCTTGCCTCGCCCGAGGCGGAGTGGGCCAGCGGCGCCGTCCTCGACCTCAACGGCGCCTCCTACCTGCGCTGACTCCAGGGTCAGTCGTCGGCCGGGGACATCCAGTTGTCGTCCGGGCCGAGCATGCGGTGCGCGGCCTCCAGGCCGGTCAGGGCCGTGCCGTACGCGGCGAGCTCGCGCTGGTAGTGCTCCACCTTGGAGTACCAGAACTTGAGCTCGGGGTTCATCGACTTGAGCTCGATGTAGTTGACGACGTCCGTTTCGGGGGTAATGCCCCGGCGTGCCTGCGTCTGGTTGAAGTGGGTCCTCGCCCGCTCGTACCTGTCGTTCATCGCGGCGAGACCGGCCTCGGCCTTGGCCAGCCGGCCGCGCAGGTAGTGGACGTAGTCACGGTAGGCCGAGGACCCGACCTGGTCCTCAAGGGAGATCGACATGGCGATCGCTTTCGTTGTTGCGTGAGGGGACGAGGTCGCTCTACCCCGCGCGGCCCTCATGTATGCGTGACGAGCGCCACCGCCGCGTTCCAGGCGTCGGTCGCCCGGGTGCCGAGGCGCGACCGGTCGATCGACCACGACTCAAGGCCGGGCACGACCACGCGGACCACGTGCGCCGGGATGCCGGGCGGGGACAGGTCGACCACGACGGCGCGCGGCAGGCCGGCGGCCCGGAGGCGGTCGAGCAGAAACCTGACGTCCGCGGCGATGTCGTCGCTCGGGTAGGTCGGGAGCGCCGACGCGTCGAGGCAAGCCGCGCCGTCCACAGTCGACTCGACGCCGGGGTCGCCGGAGGCGCGGAGCTGGGCGCACTCGGTGATCGCGCGGGCGAGCGCCACCTCGATGTCGGGGTGGGTGCCGAAACCCGAGTGCTGCCGCCCGTACTGGGACGCGACGGCCAGGACGCTCGGCACGCCGAGGTCGGTCGCGATCGACCGCAGCCACAGGTCGGCGCCGGCGCCGGCGAACCGGGCCGCGAGCGGCCGTATCCGCGCCGGCAGCGTCGCCGGGTCGAGCCACTCCGTCTCGGGCACACCGTCCACGATGGAGCGCATCCGGCCGCCGGTGACCTCGGCCAGCGTCATGGCGTCCCGCTCGACCACCTCGCAGAGCGCGTGGCAGACGGCCTCCTCAAGGCTGTTGCCGGAGGCGAGCCCGTTGGTGGTCGTGACCGTGTAGCAGGGTGGCGCCGCGGGCTGCGGGCCGTACGCCACGGCGCCGTGCGGCACGAGCACCGGCTCGTCGTGGAGCAGGTCGTGGCCGGTGACCCAGAAGACGGGCGCCTCGTCGGTGTACTCCGGCCGGAGCGCGAGGTTGTGGTCGGCCGGGCGGACGGCGGCGCGGCCCGCGGCGGCGAGCTCGGCGTACGAGGCGATCACGCTCGGGCGTAGCGGCAGCCACCCGGCGAACCGCTCGACCGCCTCCATCACCGCCGACACCCGCGCCTCGACCGGGGTGAGGCCCTTGCCGCCGTAGACGGGGGCGTCGTCGACCGACCCCGGCAGCAGGGCGTTGAAGACCGGGATGCCGTCGTGGCCGGTGACGTCGACGACCTCGGTGATCCCGGCGCGGGCGAGGTGTGGCCGGATCCGCTCGTAGGTCTCCTCGGCCGTGCACTCGCGCTGCGCACCCGGGCCGCCCGCCGTGGGCACCCGCTCGCGCAGGCGCACCGTCAAGCGGGCAGCACCCGGCAGAGGGTGACGCCGTCCGCGCAGGCGGCCGCGACCACCCGGCACGGGCTCACGCTGCCCGGCCACGACGCGGTCGTCGTGCGGCAGGGGCTCACGCCGCTCGGCCAGGCCGCCCGCGGGCTCTCCCGGCTGTCCTGCGGCGTGGCGCCCGCATCGTGGCTTTCCAGCAGGTCTTGCAGCTCGCTGGGTCGCAGACCGCCGATCTCCATCGGACCTCCCCCACGGCACGCTTCTCGACCCCCGCATCGTAGGACCGCCCCGCGCCGCGCACAGTCGCCTATCCGGTTGGTACCCGCAGGCGCCGCACCGGGGAGGCCAGCAGCGCGACGATGCCGACGGCCACCGGCACGGTAAGCACGACGTACGCCGCGCGGACCCCGGCGAGCTCGGCCACCCCGCCGCCCACCAGCGCGCCGAACGGGGTGCCGCCCCAGGAGATCATCCGGCCGGTGGTGTTGACCCGCCCTTGCAGCTCGTCGGGCGTGAGCTGCTGGCGCACGGTGATGCCGTTCATGTTGCCGGCGCCGCGGCCCGCCTCCCAGACCGCCCACAGCAGCAGCGCGCCGCCGAACACCGGCGTGAACGCGAGCCCGAGCAGCGCCAGCACGAAGAGCGTGTACGCGAGGATGGAGACCTTGCCGGCGCCGAGAGTGCGGGCCGCGCGCGGCAGGAGCACGGCGGCGGCCAGGCCACCGACCGCGGCGGCGCTGAAGAGGAGGCCGACGCGGCGGTCCGGCTGGGTGAGCCCGAGCACCTGGTCGGCGTGCCCGGCCAGCAACCGCCCCGACGCCTCTACCCCGACCGACACCCGGTCACCCTAGACGTCCTCGGCCTTCAGCGGGTACGGGATGAACGTGCTGCGGTTTTCGTCGAGGTCGAGGCGGCGGCCGATCGGCGCGGCGGCGCGCTGGGGGCAGGAGAGACGTTCGCAGGTCTTGCAGCCGGGCCCGATCGGGGTGGCGGCGCCGGTCGCGTCGAGGTCCATGCCGTCGGAGTAGACGAGCCGGCCGGCGTGGCGGGTCTCGCAGCCGAGACCGATGGCGAAGATCTTGCCGGGCTGGCGGAAGCCGCCGCGGTGGCGCGTCACGGTGCGGGCGATCCACAGGTAGCGCTGGCCGTCGGGCATCGCCGCGATCTGCCGCATCACCCGGCCGGGCGCGCTGAACGCCTCGTACACGTTCCACAGTGGACAGGTGCCGCCCGAGCGGGAGAACGGGAACCCGGTGGCCGACTGGCGCTTGGACATGTTGCCCGCCCGGTCGACCCGGACGAACGAGAACGGCACGCCGCGGGCCTTGGGGCGCTGGAGCGTGCTCAGCCGGTGGCAGACGGTCTCCCACCCCATCGCGAAGTGGTTGGTGAGCAGCTCGATGTCGTACCGCATTGTCTCGGCCGCGGTGAGAAAGCGCTGGTACGGGAAGATGAGCGCGGCCGCGAAGTAGTTGGCCAGGCCGACCCGCATGAGGATCTGGGTCTGCGTGTCCTCGACCTGCTCCTCCTCGATGATCTCGTCGATGATGTCGGCGCACTCGAGCAGGCCGATCTGCGCGCCGAGGCGGCTCGCCTCCTGGCCCGGCCGCAGCGACGTGGAGATGTGCAGCGTGCGCGTCTCGGGCCGGTAGCGGTGCAGCTCGCCGGCGAGCGACGCGGCGTCGTCGCGGGTGATGCGGATGCCGTGCCGCTCGGCGAGGCGGTCGGCCAGCGCCGCGCGGGTCTCGCCGCGCCGCACGCCGATCCGCTCGGCGAGGGCCTCGGCCGCCTCGTCCAGGTCGGGGACGTAGTTCTGCCGGCGGTAGAAGAAGTCGCTCACCTGGTCGTGCGGGCTCCGCCCGGCCACCATGTCGCGGTCGCCGACGATCTCGGCGAGCTGGTCGCCGGCCTGGCGGTAGCGGCGGTGCAGCTCGATCACGGCCTCGGCCACCTCGGGCAGCTTGGTGGCGAGCTCGGTGAGGTCGGGCACGGTCACGCGCGGCGGCAATGCCTCGCGCAGATCGTGCACGAGTCGAGGGGTGTCGTGCGGCGCGAAGAACGTCGTGTCGACGCCGAACAGCTCGGTGATGCGGATCAGCACCGGCACGGTGAGCGGCCGCGCGTCGTGCTCGATCTGGTTGAGGTAGCTGGCCGAGATGCCAAGCTGCCGGGCCAGGTCGACCTGGCTGATCGTGCGGTCTTCGCGCAGGCGTCGCAGCCGCGCCCCCGCGAATGTCTTGGTCATCACGACACATTAGCAGCCTTGAAAAGGAGCGAATTCGCAAGTTTGCAAAATCGCGTCGAGGCTTCTCAATAATTGGCTGTTTCCGTCTCTTTACGGGCCGTCGGCGCGGATGCGAAGTTCTGCGAATGAATACGAACGCGCAACGCTTGCACGACGAGTGGACCAACGACCCGCGCTGGCGTGGCGTCGAGCGCACATACACGGCCGACGACGTGGTGCGCCTGCGCGGCGCGATCCAGGAGGAGCACACGCTCGCCCGCCGCGGCGCCGAGCGGCTGTGGGCCCTGCTGCACGACGAGCCGTACGTGCACGCGCTCGGCGCCCTCACCGGCAACCAGGCGGTGCAGATGGTCCGCGCCGGCCTGAAGGCGATCTACCTGTCCGGCTGGCAGGTGGCGGCGGACGCCAACCTCGCCGGCCACACCTACCCGGACCAGAGCCTGTATCCGGCCAACTCGGTGCCTGCCGTCGTCCGCCGCATCAACAACGCCCTGCTGCGGGCCGCGCAGATCACCACGGCCGAGGGCGTGGACCCGCCGGTCGAGTGGCTCGCGCCGATCGTGGCCGACGCCGAGGCCGGGTTCGGCGGCGTGCTCAACGCCTACGAGCTGATGACCGCGATGATCGCCGCCGGCGCCGCGGGCGTGCACTGGGAGGACCAGCTCGCCTCGGAGAAGAAGTGCGGCCACCTCGGCGGCAAGGTGCTGATCCCCACCGGCCAGCACATCCGCACGCTCAACGCCGCACGCCTCGCCGCCGACGTCGCCGGCATCCCGAGCGTGATCGTCGCGCGCACCGACGCGCAGGCGGCCACGCTCATCACGACAGACGTCGACGAGCGCGACCGGCCGTTCATCACCGGTGAGCGCACGGCGGAGGGCTTCTACCGGGTACGCGAGGGAATCGAGCCGTGCGTCGCGCGCGGCATCGCCTACGCGCCCTACGCGGATCTACTGTGGATGGAGACCAGCACGCCCGACCTCGAGGTGGCCCGCCACTTCGCCGAGGCGGTCAAGCGCGAGCACCCCGACCAGCTCCTCGCGTACAACTGCTCGCCGTCGTTCAACTGGCGCAAGCACCTCGACGACGCCACCATCGCCAAGTTTCAGCGCGAGCTGGGCCACATGGGGTACAAGTTCCAGTTCATCACCCTCGCGGGCTTCCACGCGCTCAACTACTCGATGTTCGACCTCGCCCGCGGCTACGCGGCCGAGGGGATGCCGGCCTACGTCTCGCTGCAGGAGCGGGAGTTCGCCGCCGAGGCCGACGGCTACACCGCGGTCAAGCACCAGCGCGAGGTGGGCACCGGCTACTTCGACCTCATCAGCACCGTGCTCAACCCCGCCGCCGAGACCACCGCCCTGCGCGGCTCGACCGAGGAGGCCCAGTTCTCGTGAAGCACCCCAAAAAAACGCTCCGCTTCGCTCCACGTTTCCCCGGGGGCCCCGCGAGAATCACCGTCACCGGACGCATGGAGGACCGCTTCGGCGAGGTCCTCGACCAGAAGGCGCTCGACTTCCTGGTGGCGCTCGACGGCGAGTTCGCCACGCGGCGGGTGCAGGTGCTCGACACCCGCCGCGCCCGGCGGGCCCGCTACGCGGAGGGCCAGGTGCCCGGGTTCCTGCCCGAGACGCGGGCGATCCGCGAAGACCTGTCGTGGCGGGTGGCGCCGCCGGCCCCCGGCCTCGTCGACCGGCGCGTCGAGATCACCGGCCCGACCGACCGCAAGATGACCGTCAACGCGCTCAACTCCGGCGCCAAGGTCTGGCTGGCCGACTTCGAGGACGCGACGTCGCCCACCTGGCACAACGTCATCGCCGGCCAGCTCAACCTGATCGACGCCCTCGACCGCCGCATCGACTTCACCGCGCCGGGCGGCAAGCGCTACGAGCTGGGCGACGACCTGGCCACCATCGTCGTGCGGCCACGCGGCTGGCACCTCACCGAAAAGCACATCGTGGTCGACGGTCGCCCGATCTCCGCCAGCCTCGTCGACTTCGGGCTCCACTTCTACCACTGCGCGCAGCGGCAGATCGACGCCGGCCGCGGCCCCTACTTCTACCTGCCCAAGCTGGAAAGCCATCTGGAAGCGCGCCTGTGGAACGACGTCTTCCGCTTCGCCCAGACCTACCTGGGCATCCCGCAGGGCACGATCCGCGCCACGACGCTCATCGAGACGATCACCGCCGCGTTCGAGATGGAGGAGATCCTCTACGAGCTGCGCGACCACTCAGCCGGCCTCAACGCCGGCCGGTGGGACTACATCTTCAGCATCGTCAAGAACTTCGGCAACCGCGACGACTTCGTGCTGCCCGACCGCTCCGCGGTCACCATGACGGTGCCGTTCATGCGCGCGTACACCGAGCTGCTCGTGCGCACCTGCCACCGCCGCGGCGCGCACGCGATCGGCGGCATGGCGGCCTTCATCCCCAGCAAGGAGCCGGCCGTCAACCAGGTCGCAATGGAGAAGGTGCGCGCCGACAAGGACCGCGAGGCCGGCGACGGCTTCGACGGCTCGTGGGTCGCCCACCCGGGCCTCGTGCCGGTGTGCCGCGAGGCCTTCGACACCGCACTCGGCGACAGTCCACACCAGATCGAACGCCTGCGCGAAGACGTCACCGTCACCGCCGACGACCTGCTTGCCGTCGACCGCACACCGGGCCAGGTGACGTACCACGGCGTCCGCAACAACGTCGCCGTCGCCCTCCGGTACATCGACGCGTGGCTGACCGGCACCGGCGCGGTCGCCATCTTCAACCTGATGGAGGACGCGGCCACCGCCGAGATCGCCCGCTGCCAGATCTGGCAGTGGATCCACCACGGCACCCCGCTGGCCGGCGGCGGCCACGTCACCGCCGACCTCGTGCGGTCCATGATGGACGAAGAGCTGGCCGCCCTCCGCCTCGACCGCGCCCCCGGCGACCAGGGCCGGCTGACGGAGGCCGCCGCCATCTTCGCGGACGGCGCGCTGGGCGAAGACCTGCCGCCGTTCTTCACCATCGAGGCCTACGCCCGCCACCTGGTCGGCCAGCCGCCTTCCTAGTCCGGAAAATAGCCCGAGATCTGAGCTACCGCGATGTCCGTCGTGGTCCCGACCGTCGCTCCCGCGGCCTCACCCTGGCGCGTCTGGGCAATCTCACCCCGGCCGGCTACGCCGGCCCGAAAGGCTGGCCGGGTCTGTGCGCGCGGGG
>Ga0081539_10002268_pt1 | contig 27908 bp, 26 predicted proteins | sample TabmetS4T2R2_FD_71023 | JGI IMG/M metagenome (GOLD analysis project Ga0081539, IMG submission 71023) | Tabebuia heterophylla rhizosphere microbial communities from the University of Puerto Rico - S4T2R2 | ecosystem: Host-associated > Plants > Roots > Rhizosphere ... | reverse complement strand
CCCTTTGTGCCCCCCCCTTCCCGCCCCCCGGGACCCCCCGAGGGGCCGGGGCGGGGTCCCCCCAAGGGGCCGCCCCGCGCCCGCTCCTTCACAGGATGGCCTTCTCCGAATCGGGGTCGAAGAGGCGGATCTTGCTGGCGTCTATCACCAGGCGCAGCTTCTGGCCCTCGTGGGCTTGGCTCTCCGCGGAGACCCGCGCCACCATCAGCTCGCCGGAGTCGTCGGCCGAACCTCCGGCACCATCCTCGCTCGTGTCGTCTGCGTCGGTCATCTCTGCGACGCTGTCCGGGTGGGCAGTCTGCTCGCGGCCCACCGAGAAGTACACGTATTTCTCGGAGCCCATGCTCTCTATGACCTGCGGCTCGACCTCGACCGCGCTGGAGTCTCCGGCCTCGAAATTCTGCGCCGCCTCCGTTTGGGAATCCTCCATGTGCTCCGGACGGATGCCCAGGATCACTTCCTTGCCCGCGAAGCTATCGGGATCGTAGCCACGCTCCTTGGCCTCCCCTATGGCCTCCCGGGTCAGGGGCATCCGGGTGTTGCCGAAAACGACCGCGTGGCCACCGTTGTCTTTCTCAAGGCGCGCGCTGAGAAAGTTCATCGCCGGCGAGCCTATGAAACCCGCCACGAACACATTGTCCGGCCGGTCGTACATCTCCTGCGGGTGGTCTACCTGTTGCACCAGCCCGTCTTTCAACACCACGATGCGGTCGGCCATCGTCATGGCCTCTGTCTGGTCGTGGGTGACGTAGATGGTCGTGGTGCCGATGCGGTTGTGCAGCTTTGCGATTTCGGTGCGCGTCTGCACCCTGAGCTTGGCGTCCAGGTTACTTAGAGGCTCGTCCATCAGGAAAGCCTTCGGCTCGCGGACGATGGCCCGGCCCAACGCGACGCGCTGGCGCTGGCCGCCGGAGAGGGCCTTCGGCTTGCGGTCCAGGAAACGCTCGATGCCGAGGATGCGGGCGGCCTCCTCGACGCGGCTGTTGATCTGGTCCTTGTCCAGCTTGCGGAGCTTGAGCGCGAAACCCATGTTCTCGCGCACGTTCATGTGTGGGTAGAGGGCGTAGTTCTGGAAGACCATCGCGATGTCGCGTTCGCGCGGTGGCAGATCGTTGACCACGTTATCGCCGATGAACACCTTGCCGCTGGAGATGTCTTCGAGACCCGCGATCATGCGCAAAGCAGTGGATTTGCCGCAACCGCTGGGCCCGACGAACACGACGAACTCCCCGTCTGGGATGTCCAGGTTCATCTTGTCGACCGCAACCACGTCTTCGCCGAAGACTTTGGTCACGTCCTCCAGGGTGACTTCCGCCATCTCACTCCTCCTTCTAGGGACGCACTGAACGCCCCGATGCCCTTACCCGCCCGATCTGCCGGACCAAGGCGGTTTGTGCCCCCACAACTGGCGACATTCTACCCCAACTTGAGGTTCCCACTCTACAGCCCATCTTCCCCCCGGTAAAGTAAATACTCTTTCTTCACCTCCATCACGCGCCGCACGGAATCGCGAATACGAGATTCAGGTATCTCACCGGACTTCACGGCCGCCACCACCGCCTCGTAAGCAGCTACCTGCTGCGGCGCCGGGCTGGAGAGGATCAGTAGGTCAGCGCCCGCTTCGACCGCCCTCACCGCCGCACGCGCCGGGGTCCCGCCACCCGTCGCACCCGCCATTGCCAGGTCGTCCGTGACGGCGACGCCATCGAAGCCGAGATCTTCCCTCAGCCTCCGGTAGGCCTCCGGCGAGAGGCTCGCGGGCCGGTCGGGATCTATGGCCGGGTAGACGAGATGCCCCACCATTACCATCGGAACTCTGGCTTCTATCGCGGCGCGGAACGGTGGCAGATCGTAATCTCGGATCTTCGCCATGCCGTGCCGGACGACCGGCAATCCCTGGTGGGAGTCTACGGCTGCCGGGCCGTGGTTGGGAAAATGCTTGGCTGCTGAGACTACGCCAGCCGTTTCATAGCCCCTCACGGACGCCGCGCCCATCCGGGCGACTACCTGAGGGTTTTCGCCGAAGGACCTGCTGCCTATCGCCGCGCCGTACCCGGTATCCACGACGGGCGCGAGGTCCGTGTTGACACCAGCCCGCCTGAGCTGGCGCCCCATCGTCTCAGCGACGGCGCGGGCCCGGGCCGGATCTCCGAGCGCCCCGATCTCCGCCGCTGCCGGTTGCGATGCTACCCAGGCGGCATGGGAGACTTCGCCGCCTTCCTGATCCGCGGCCACGAGCAGAGGGATGCCGGGCTCCGTACTTATGGATAGCTCCTGCAACCGGGAGACCATCCGCCGGGTCTGCGCCTCGCCTTCCATGTTGTAACTGAAGAGGATCACCCCTCCCACGTTCCGCTTCCGAACCATGTTCTCGATGTGGTGATCCGGCACCATACCATCCACCGAGACAACGAACATCTGGCCCACCATCTTCCGCACGCTCATGTGCGGCTGCACACCTCCCTCCACATCCCGGTCCTCGACGGTCTTCTCCGCCGCTCCCGAGGCTTTTTGTGTGAGTTCATGCGTCTCCTTCACGGTTTTTCCTGGCTGGGGTCGCGGTATTGACTGTCCGGCTTTCCCTGAACTGGCGCCGCAGCCGACCGCTACCAGCGCGAAGAAGCAGACCGCAAGCCAGATGCGGGGCGCGGCGCTGGCGGGAGATTTCAAGAAGATTCGAGGTCTGTGGCGTTCGTGTCGGTCCATAGGGCCATCTCGTGGAAGCTCTCCGCTGGCTTCCGGCGCCCCGCCCGCTCGTGATTGGCAAGGGCGCGGTGGAGGTCTGACAGTATCTCGGCGACTACCATCCCGGCATCATCCCATCCGCAGGCGTCGCGCATGATCCGGATGGACGGGCCTGGGAAGCTACGCTGCCGCCCTCTTCGCCAACGTTGGCCTCTGCGTCACCAGCGGGCCGGGACCCCGCTGTCACATCATGGAATCGCCGGATGAGCCGCGCGGAGTTCGACAACATGTCGTCCGATGGCGAGTATTGGCTGCGATCGCACAGTACCTCGCCCTCGATGAACGTCAGCACCTCCCGCCCCTTCCCGTCCACGCCGGGCAACCCCGGCACGCCCTCGAACCCGATATCTTCCAGATAGCGCAGAAGCTCGTGCACGAACACCGAGTGCTGACCGGTCGGACGGCGAACCGTGCCCCCGACGCGGGCGGCACCCGGAGTCTGGCACCCTCCAGCAAGCGGCAGCTCCGCTCCGGCCTCCATGACCGTCATGGTATCGGGACGTACCGCGCCCCGGCAAGGACATTTGCAGTGGCCGGGCTTGATCCCACCGATGAGGTTGGGCCGCTTCTCGGTTATGCTTTGGGCACGTTGATCGAACTTCGGTACGAGTCAGGTACCCTGCTGGCCGGTGGCCTCTCCCCTGGCGAAGCGCCCCCTGGGCCCTTCGTCTGGGACGGAAGAACCCGCCAGTGGCGGTCCCCAGCCAGCGCCTACAGGGAAGCGGCCCTCGCCATGCGCGAATCAGGTACAGAGTATCTGGACAACGCGGCCTCCTTCGAGAAGGTCTCTCTGGAATCCAGGGTCGCAATGGAGCCCCGCCCGTACCAGCGAGAAGCACTGGCGGCATGGCGGAGGTCGGATCTGCGGGGCGTTGTCGTGCTTCCCACGGGGGCAGGAAAGACGGCGGTCGCGATGCGGGCCATCGAGAAGGTCGGGCGGAGCGCGCTGGTCGTGGTACCGACACTCGCCCTCCTGAAGCAATGGTACTCCGTGCTGACGGACGCGTTCGGGACTTCGGTCACGGTCGGGCTTCTCGGCGGCGGGTACCACGAGATCACCCCTCTCACCGTCACCACCTACGATTCCGCATACATCCACATGGAACGCTACGGCGACCGCTTCGCCCTCGCCGTCTACGACGAGGTCCACCACCTGCCAGCGCCCAAGAACGCCGTGATCCCCAGGATGCTCCTCGCCCCGTACTCGCTGGGCCTGACCGCCACCCCGGAGCGCCCCGACGGCGGCCACGATCTGCTACCGGACCTCTGCGGCCCCATCGTCTACCACCGCTCGCCCGAAGACCTGGCGGGAACTTACCTGGCCCCGTTCGAGATGGTCCGCATCCCCATCGAGCTTACCGTGCACGAGCGGTACGAGTACGCGCAGGCCGACGCCATATACAGAGACTTCCTGCAAAAACACCGCCTGCCGATGCGCTCGCCCGAGGACTGGCAGCGGTTCATCCTGGTCGCCTCCACGAGCCATTCCGGGGGACGCGACGCCCTGCTCGCTGCCAGAAGGCGTCGTGAGATACAGGCCGGGGCCATGCGGAAAGGCGCGACGCTGGAGACCCTGCTCAGGCGGCACTGGGACGATCGCTGCATTGTGTTCACCAAGAGCGTCGAGGAGGTGTACGCCTTGAGCCGGCGGTTCCTCATCCCCGGCATAACCTTCGAGACGCCAGCAAGGGAGCGGAAGGAGATCCTGGACCGTTTTAGGGAGGGGCGGTACCGGGCCGTGATCGCCTCCGACGTGCTGAACGAGGGCGTTGACGTGCCAGACGCCGGCGTGGCAATTATCCTAGCCGGAAGCGCATCCAGGCGCGAGTACGTGCAACGCCTCGGCCGTATCCTGCGCCCGCGGGAAGGCAAACGGGCCATTCTCTACGAGCTGGTCACCTCCGAAACCGGCGAGGAGTTCTCCTCCCGCCGCCGGCGTGAGGGCTTCGCCAGGGAACCCGTCGTCTGATGCTGCGCGGAGAGCACGTGATGGCCCGCATGGCGCGCGGCAGGCTGATCCCGCATCGCCTCTCCCAGGCGGACACCCGAACGCTGGAAGCCGCCGACGAGCTGTGCGAATTGTATGCCTCGCACGTTGGCCTCCCCCGGGCTCGGCTCGAAGCTGCGCTCACCGTGGCGGAGGAAGAACTCGGGCCGCGTCTGGATGCACGGCGGGGGTTCAGGATCGTGCGCGCGCTGGGGAAGCTGCTGGAGGAACGGGCGGGGTGGACCTCGCCGACGGACGCCGACCCGTACACCATCCGAACCCGCATCTTCGAGCTGGCCTCGGCCCTGCCCGAACCGCCTGCCGAAGAGCCCGGCCTGCTCGAAGCCCCGACCCGCGAGGGCGTACTCTCACAGGTAGCCTCGGAAACGGGGAGCCGGGATCCCGCCACGCTCATGTACGCCGACCGGCGCAGCGCCCAGAACCTCGAAAGTTTCGAGCGGCCCTCGCCGGAACAACTGATAACCCGCTACAACGTCGCCCAGGCGCAGGGCGTGATGTACTCGGCCAGGTCGCTGGTCGTGGACATCGGGGCGGAGGCTGACGCCCGGCTCGTCTTCCACTACGTCAAGCTGCTGGGTTTGATCTACGACCTCGAACCCACGAAGCGCGGCTACCGCCTTCGTCTGGACGGGCCGCTCTCCCTCTTCGGCAGCACCCGCAAATATGGCCTCCAGCTCGCAAAACTACTTCCCGGCCTGCTCCTCACCGCCCCCTGGAAACTCTCCGCGGATGTGGAGTGGCGGGATCGCAGCGCCACCCTTGAACTCGACTCCGACTCTCCCGGCCTCGCAAGCCACTACGCCAGCCCAAAGGAGTTGCGCGAACGCGATGGCGACGTGCGGGAGGCGTTCGTCCGATCATGGGAGCGGGCCAAAGATACCGGAGGCTGGAAGCTCGAAGCCGGCCCTGGCGTGCTACCGTTCCCCGAGCAAAAAACCGCCCTCGTTCCTGACTTCACGCTGGTAAACCAGGATGGCGAGCAGGTGCATCTGGAGATCCTTGGTTTCTGGTCCGAGCGGAAGCTCATCGAGCGTGTCGCCCTGTTACGGGAGGCTAAGAGGCGGGGATATCGGGTCCTGATCGCCGCTTCCGAGAACCTGGGTACGTCACCCGAAACCCTCGAAGAAGCCGCGAAGGGAGAGGTGATCCCCTACAAGAACCGTCTCGCCGCGAAGGCGGTGATGGAGAAGCTGTCTAGCCGATAGGTATCAGGAGTGATCTACACGCTACGATAGGAGGGCTATCTACTTCAGATTGTTTGTGTATCTGGCTGCTTCTCTCATGTGGGTTTGATCCTATTGTCGATTCGTCCTAGCTGGCCGCCACGGCCTCGGGTAGAAGGTCGCGCAGGAAGCGTCCAGTGTACGACGCCTCGACACGGGCGATGTCTTCAGGGGAGCCAGAGGCGATGATTTCTCCGCCAGCGTACCCACCTTCGGGGCCGAGGTCTATGACGTGGTCGGAGGACCGGATCACGTCCAGGTTGTGCTCGATGACGATCACGGAGTTCCCCGCATCGACGAGCCGATGCAGGATGTGGAGTAGCCGCTCCACATCGGCGAAGTGAAGGCCCGTCGTCGGCTCGTCCAGGATGTACAGGGTTTTGCCCGTTGCCCGCTTCCCGAGCTCGCTCGCCAGCTTGACCCGCTGGGCCTCACCGCCAGAGAGCGTCGTGGCCGGCTGTCCGAGCCGGACGTAGCCGAGGCCCACGTCGCGCAGCGTGTCCATGCGGCGCGAGATGGCGGGGACGGGCTCGAAGAACTCGCACGCCTCGTCCACAGTCATCTCCAGCACATCGGAGATGGACTTGCCCTTGTATGTGACGCGGAGCGTCTCGGTGTTGTAGCGGCGGCCCTTGCAGACCTCGCACGGCACGTAAACGTCGGGGAGGAAATGCATTTCGATCCGGATTTGACCGTCCCCCTTGCACGCCTCGCAGCGCCCGCCCTTCACGTTGAAGCTGAAACGGCCGGGTTTGTAGCCCCGGATCTTGGCCTCCGGCGTCGCCGCGAAGAGCTGGCGGATGTGGTCGAAGACCTTGGTGTACGTGGCCGGGTTGGATCGCGGCGTGCGCCCGATGGGGCTCTGGTCTATGTCTATGACCTTGTCCACGTTTTCGATGCCCCGGAGTCCCGTATGCCTTCCGGGACGGTGCTTGCCCCGGTTCACCTGGTTGGCGAGTGATTTGTAGAGAACTTCGTTTATCAGCGTGCTCTTGCCGCTCCCCGAGACGCCGGTGATGCAGGTGAACACCCCGAGCGGGAACTCCACGTCCACTTCCTTGAGGTTGTGCTCGCCCGCCCCGAGTACCGTCACCGTACCCGTCGGCTCGCGGCGCTCGTCCGGCGGCTCGATGCGCCGCCGCCCGGAGAGGAACTCGCCCGTTACGGACTTCTCTTCCGCCTCGATATCCTCGATGCTCCCCTGGGCGACTATCTCACCGCCGTGAACTCCCGCTCCAGGTCCCACGTCCACCACGTAGTCAGCCGCCCGGATGGTCTCCTCGTCGTGCTCGACGACTATGAGCGTGTTTCCCAGATCCCTGAGCTTCGTCAGCGTGTTCAGGAGCCTGCGGTTGTCCCGCTGATGCAAGCCGATAGAAGGCTCATCCAACACGTACAACACGCCGACGAGCCCGCTCCCGACCTGTGACGCCAGACGGATGCGCTGTGCTTCACCGCCCGAGAGGGTTCCGGCGGAGCGTGACAGCGTCAGATAGCCCAGCCCCACGTCGTTCAGGAAACCGAGGCGCTCCCGGATCTCCTTGACGACCCGCTCGGCGATGATCCACTCCCGCGCCGTGAAGTCCACGGCGTCGAAGAAATTCTGCGCCTCCCTGACGCTCATCTCTGTGAAGTCGTGGATGTTCTTCTTCCCCACCGTCACGGCCAGTGCTTCGGACCTGAGCCTCGCGCCCTTGCACTTCGGGCAGGGGACGTGGCTCATAAACTCTTCGATCTTCTCTCGCCTGTACTCTGAATCCGTCTCGGCGTAGCGGCGCTCAAGGTTCTGGACGACGCCGTCGAAGCGGGTCATGTACTGACGGCGGCGGTTGTAGCGGTTTCTGTACGAGACGTAGATGCGCTCGCCGCCAGTCCCGTACAGGATCGTGTTCCTGTGCTCCTCCGGCAGATCCCGCCACGGCACGTTCAGGTCTATGCCGTACTTCTCGGAGAGCGCGCCGAGCACGCTGGAGTGGTACTCGCTTTGTGAACCAGCCCACGGCACCACTGCCCCCTCGTTGACGCTCAGGTCGGCGTTGGGGACGACGAGATCGGGGTCTATCTCCAGCCGGCTCCCCAGCCCATCACACCGGTCGCACGCCCCATGCGGGCTGTTGAACGAGAACGTGCGCGGTTGTATCTCAGCGATGGAAGCCCCGCAATTAGTGCAGGTGAAGTTCTCGGAGAACAGCATGGATTCGCCCCCGGATCCGTTCCTCTCCACGGTCTCCACCTGCACCAGCCCCTCGGCCAGCTTCAGCGCGGTCTCGATGGAGTCGGTGAGGCGGCGCTCGATGCCCTCCCTGACGGTGAGCCTGTCCACGACGACTTCGATGTCGTGCTTGTAGTTCTTGTCCAGCCCGAGATCCACCGGAAGCTCGTGCAACTCGCCGTCCACCCGGACGCGGGCGTAGCCATCATCCGCGAGATCCTTGAACATCTTGCCGTACTCGCCCTTGCGCCCGCGTACCACCGGCGCCATGACCATGAACCGCGTCTTCTCCGGCAGCGTCAGCACCTTTTCGACCATTTGCTGCGGCGTCGAGGAGGCGACCGGGAACCCGCATACATGGCAGTGCGGACGACCGGCGCGGGCGAACAGCAGACGCAGATAATCGTACATCTCCGTGACCGTCGCCACCGTGGACCGCGGGTTGTTGGATGTCGTCTTCTGGTCTATGGAGACCGCCGGCGATAACCCATCGATGTGGTCCACGTCCGGCTTGTCCATCTGGCCGAGGAACTGGCGGGCATAGGCGGAGAGGCTCTCCACGTAACGGCGCTGGCCTTCGGCGTAGATGGTGTCGAAGGCGAGAGAGGATTTTCCGCTCCCCGAAAGGCCGGTCACAACGACCAGTTCGTCCCGCGGCAGCGAGACCGTAATGTCCTTCAAATTGTGTTCGCGCGCCCCGCGGACGACGATGTGGCTCTCGGCGATCTTTCGCCCTCCCCTTCTGCCGCTCCGGCAAGTATACGGCCCCCTTACCGGAGGCCAAGAGTCTTCTTCGAATGCCGTAGAATTTTATCACCCGCCCGGGGCGCCTTCGGGTGTCGGATTTCACGCTTACCGCTCTCTCGTATATATTTAAGTTCGGATGGTGCCCGTTCTCTACGCAGCGCAGGAGTAGCCTTTGATACTCGGTGATCTCACCCAGGCATTGACCTCCGAGTTCGGGGGCCGCTGTCTTACACCCGGAGATCCGCAACGGCCCGTCCAGGGACTGGCCGTGGAGGAGCCGGCGGACGCCTGGATCGAGAAGGGCGAGGTGGCCCTCACCAGGCGGGAGACGTTGGACGCCGCGTTCCTGACCGTGCTGCACGAGCGGGGGGCCCCGGCACTGGTGTGGCGCAACGGAGGCGGAGCGCCGGATGAGATCCTGAAGCGGGCCCGGGAACTCGGCCTCGGCTTTCTCGTCGTACCCCCGGATGTTCCCCTCCGCCAGCTGCTCTCCATCTTCTCCACGAACGATGGCCTCCTGCTCCGCTCGCACGGCGCAGGCCGCGCCCTGCTGGAGAGCACCGGCAGCGACTCATCAATAGGCGTCCTGACGGCCAGGACCTCCGAGATGATCGGGCGCCCCGTCGTAGTAGAAGATCCGGTCGGCCGGCTGCTCGCCAGCGCCCCCAAGCCGCTCGAAGACACGTACGAAGGTCTGGCCGCTATCCTGGAAGAGCATGGCCTTAGGGCCTCCAAGAGCTCCTCGATAGACGAGACGCGCCGGGAGCGCCGCGACCGCTACGCCAGACTCCCTGACGGATATCTGTCTGTCCCCGTGGAGCGGTGGCGGGCTGCGGGACAGGAGTTGTTCTGGACGCCCATAGGCGGGACAGGCACGCCCGCCGGATACCTGTGGATGGACCTGGAAGACAAACCCCTCGGCCCGGAGGACATCGTGTCGTTGTACTGGGCACGCCAGATCCTCGAAACCGAACTCGGCAAGGAGCGGGTGCGCCTTGAAACGGAGCTCGGCATCCGGGGAGATTTTGTGGACGATCTGGTCAACGAGCGCTACGGCTCCGTGGAGTTGCTTTTGCAGCGCGCCGGCTATCTGGGCGCGGATCTCTCGGCCGGCGCCCTCGTCCTAATCGTGGACATAGACGACTTCGCCCGCTATCTGGAACGCCGCAAACTCAAGGAACCGGCTATTCAGGAACTGAAGCGGCGGCTGGCCGACGCCGTAGGGATGCAGGCGCGCCAGCTCTTCTCGAACTTCCTGGTCGGCCCACGCTCGGACAACGTGATCCTCTTCGTGGGCTCCGGCGATTCGCCCGGCGAGACGCCGGATGAACTCTCCGAACGGGCGCTCGCGCTTGCCGAGAGGATTCAACGCTACGTCAAGGGGCTGCTCCCCGATCTGACCGTCTCCATCGGCATAGGCCGCTACACGCCGAACCCGGCCGTCCTCCCCGACGCCTATTCGGAAGCCGAGGTGGCGCTGGAGATCGGTCACCGCATCAACGGTCCCTCCTCCGTCTCGACCTTCGCAGGGACAGGCACCTACAAGCTCCTGTTCCGCGTGCTCCAGGAAGACCCGGACGAGCTGGAGTCCTTCTACGCCGAGACGCTCGGACCAGTCGTCGCCTACGACTCCCGGTACGGCACGGAGCTGGTCCACTCTCTGGTAACGTACCTCCGCAACGATGCCTCCACCGTCAGGACCGCCTCCGACCTCTTCGCCCACCGGCACACCATCCGCTACCGCCTGGATCGCGTCAGCGAGCTAACCGGCCTGGACGTGGACAAGAGCGAGGACCGCGAGCGCCTGACGCTCGGTATAAAAGTCATGCAACTCCTCGGGCGCGTCCCCGAACAACCCTCGCGCTTCTCCGATCGATAGCCCGGTAGTCAGACCTCGTGTACAGATCCCTGGTGTACGCCTTGCGGCAACTTCCCGTCACCGTTGAGGGCTCGGTTGAATCGGTCTACCAGCTCCTCTGGAATCGCAGGAGCCCCAATCGTCAGGTTCCATACTCGGTACGTCTCGACGCCGACCACAGGATCCAGAGCGCCGGAGCAACGGCTATAACCAGCCCGGTTACGCCAAGCCCAAGAAGCCCGACGTTCGTCAGTATAAACCCGCCCAACAGAGCCAGACTCGCGCCAAAAGTCCCGAAAACAGATCCGTGAAGCCAGGGATCTTTCCCCGCCCGGCCGGAGCAGTCATGTCGGCCAGTTCTGCCGTAGCGGTGACGTAGGAGAAGTTCCAGCCCAACCCGATGCCCACCATGACGGAAAAGCTCGCCGCGGCCGCCAGGAGCGCGGTCATAACTCCCGCACGGCCCAGGATCTGGGCGAGAGGTGCGGCCCTCTCCGACGGTAGCGTGATCCTTTCATCGCTCCGCCAGCAGAATACCGATGCGCTGGGGGTCCGGACGCACGTTGAGGATCAGAACCAGCCCGACAAGCATGAAGCCGGCGGCCCCGAGCCACGGCGCCATAAGCTGCCCTCCCTCCGCCGCCTCGTTGGCGAAGAGCGGCACGAAGACGAGCGGCCCCAGGAGGGCGCCGAAGACGGCGCCGAACAGGACCAGCGCTATGCCTCTACCCCGCCGCTCGGGCGGGTACATGTCAGCCGCCGCGGCCCGCGAGAGCATCACCGTGCCGATAGAAGCCCCGATCAGGGCGAACCCGAAAACCACCGCCGCCACGGAGAGAAAAGACGCCCCCAGGCCGGTTAAAAGGCAACCCAGGACGCCAAGAGAGAACCCCCCCGCAAGCACGGGAACCCGGCCGAAACGATCCATCGCCCGTCCCGCCGGGAACGCGGCAATGGCCCCCGGCCCCAAGAATATGGCCGGGCCGAGCCCGAGGAGTCCCTCGAAGCCCGTGACGGCAACGAAGGTGATGGTAGCCACCACCACTGAGAGCTGTACCATCCCGTACAGTGCCACCATGCCCGCCGAAAGCAATACCGTGTTGCGCCTTATGGGTAATCTTGCAGGGATGGCGTCCATGATCTTCCAATACTGCGTTCCCACACGCCTGCACTCTATACGAAATATCACATAAGCTACACCCCAACGAGGATCTGTATTTGTACAAGCAGCGCAACACGGGACCATACAGGTGAGGCTATCTTTGTGCGCCGGGCCAAAGACCGCTGAAGGCAGGGTCCGTAGACTATGTACCCGACGTACATACTTCCTGTTTTCGAAGGAGGAACTTTTGCGGAGGCTTGCTTCACTGACTGTTACGACCCTGCTCCTAGTGCTGGCTTTGCCCGCACTGGCGTTTGCCCAGGATGCTCCGTCCAATGCGGATCTGTCGCTCGCCATAGACACCATCTGGGTGATCGTGGCTGCGGTGTTGGTGCTGTTCATGCAGGCCGGGTTCGCGATGCTCGAGGTTGGTTTCTCGCGCATGAAGAATGTCGGGAGCGTGGTGGCCAAGATCCTGGTCAACCTAGCGATAGCCGCGATCCTTTTCTGGGCGGTTGGCTTCGCCTTCGCGTTCTCCGATGGCGGGGCGCTGAACCCGCTCATCGGCCTCAAGGGACTGTTCATGTCTGGCTCGGTCCAGGACTACGCTGGCCTGACTTGGACGCAGGTCCCGATCTCGGCCAAGTTCCTCTTCCAGGTCGCGTTCTGCGCCGTGTCACTGGCGATCGTGTGGGGCACGATGCTGGAGCGCACCAAGTTCGCCGTGTACGTGGTCTTCGCGGTCGTCTTTGCCGGCCTGATCTACCCGATTATCGGGCACTGGATCTGGGGCGGCGGCTGGCTCGGCACCCTGGGTATGCAGGACTTCGCCGGCTCCACCGTCGTGCACCTCTCCGGCGCCATGGCGGCCCTGGCGGGCACGTTGCTGCTCGGTCCCCGTATCGGCAAGTACGACGATGAAGGCCGTCCCCAGAACATGGCGGGACACAACATGCCGCTCGCCGTTCTCGGCGTGCTCATCCTGTGGGTCGGCTGGTACGGGTTCAACCCCGGCTCCACGATGGCGGCGACCACCCAGGTCGCGGACGTGGCGCTCACCACCACCCTCGCCGCCGCCGCTGGCGTGCTCGGCGCGATGTTCATGAGCTACATCCGGCGGGGCAACATCGATGTGGGCATGGGCGGCAACGGCGCCATAGCGGCCCTCGTTGCAATAACCGCGTCTTGCGCGTTCGTCGCGCCGTGGGCTTCGATCATCATCGGGTTCATGGCAGGTGTGATCATGTACATGACTCTGGTGTTCGTGGACAACATCGGCGTGGACGATCCCCTCGGCGCCATCGCCGCGCACGGGATGGGCGGTATCTGGGGCACCCTCTCCTGCGGCCTGTTCACCACCCAGGCGCTCGCCGAGTCCTCGGGCATAGGTAACCCCGGCCTGTTCTACGGCGGCGGGTTCACCCAGCTTGGCATCCAGGCTGCCGGCGTCATAGCGTGCGGCGGGTTCGTGTTCATCACCTCGCTCGCGGTCTTCGGCGCCCTCAAGGCGACCATCGGCCTGCGCGTGAAGCCTGACCAGGAACTCAACGGCCTCGACGTGAGCGAGCACGGCGTCTACGGTTACGCTGGTCAGTTCATAGCCACCGACGACCGGCAGAACGGCAACGCACAAATCTCCGGCTCGACGCCGAGCGGGGTAACCGAATCGCACTGAAGAATATGAACTAGCCTCGCAAAAACCCTATAATCGCGGATCAGTGAAACGCCTGATCCCACCTCACCACAGACCCCGGAGAACCTTGTCTCCGGGGTCTTGAGGCGGCAAGATACGTTTGCACAACAGGAGGGGTGAGCTTACTTGGAACAGCCGGTAACCCAAGCAACGGCGCACAACAACACCATCGCCGTGTACCCGGAGAAGGTCGAGATCCGGAGCGGCTGGCGGGGTCAGATCGTGGAGACCATCAGGCTCCGGGAAGTATCCGAAGTCGGTATCCGCGGGTTCGTCAACGTCACCCTGACCATCGAAACCAACACCGGAAGGGTCTACCGCCTGGAGCGTATGGCCCTCCCCGACGCCCGCCAGGTAAAGAAAGCCGTCGAGCAACAGAAGCGCCGGGCCGGTCTCTACGAGTAGGGAGACCCCCCGTTATTCCTCGACCACGATCTTGAAGTCGTAATGGGCGCCTCGCGTCCCAGCAGACCGCCTTTTTAGCCTGCTCCGCAGCCAGCTTGCTGTTGGCGGGCTCATCTACGGCGGCGCGGACCATACCTCTTCCAGCGCACGGGCCACTCAACCCGGAAGGTCAGCGTCTCTCCCGGCTCGACACGCGGAACCCCGACCGGCGGCTCACCGCTCGCGCCGGTGCGAACACACCTTGCTCGGGAGGTTCCTACACCAGATCCCGGCCCCAAGTGGTTGCGTTGCAGACTTACGTCGTAAATGTACGGCTTATGCTGTAAGCTATCAAGGATTGAGTCGAGGGAGGTTTAGTATGGCGGTTACGAGGCGTCAGCCTTTGAATCGGCGGCGGATTCTGGAGGCGGCGGTGGCGTTCGTGGATCGGGAGGGGTTGGAGGCGCTCTCGATGCGCAAGCTGGGTGGGGAGCTTGGGGTGGAGGCGATGTCGCTCTACAACCACGTCCCCAACAAGGGGGCTTTGCTGGACGGGATGGTGGAGGTGTTGCTGGGGGAGCTTGAAGTTCCACCGGATGGCGAGGGGTGGGAGGATCGCATCAGGGAGGCGTACCGGCGTTTCCGGCGGCTGGCCCACGACCACCCGGATATCTTCTCGCTGCTCATCATCCGCCCACCGGAGGCGATGTACGGGGTCTGGCTCGCGGAGGAATTCCTGAGGACGCTCAGGGAGGCCGGATTCGAACCCATGATGGCGCTGCACGCTTTCCGGGCGCTCAACAGCTACACCGTCGGGTATGCGATGGCGGAGATCCGGGACTTCGCCCTGGAGCCCGGTGGCTCCCGTTCGGGCGCATTGCAACTCTCCGAAGAAGAGTTTCCGCGTATCGCCGAGTTGCGGCAGAACCTCGAAGGCGTCGACCGCGACGCCGAGTTCGAGTTTGGGTTGGATCTCATCTTCGCCGGCCTGCGGCAATATGCCTGAGAATCTCCGCGAACAGGCATCCCTTCGTCATCATCTGCCTGCTGATCTCCAGGGGACATTGTGACGCTTGCTTTCGCCGGCGGTGCGGCCCTCCCGTCTGATCCCGTGCATTTCACTCATGGCTTCGTCGTCTGCATCCTGTTCCCGCTGCCCGGCCAGCAGGTAAGTGCTGATGTAGCATGGCTGGTGCTACACAAGAGACAGCTTTCCACTATTCTCCGCCGTCGTTCCGATCTTCCTGCTTGCTTTCTGGCTTGTCAGGATGATTCAGATCTCGCCACACCTCGCGTCCCACCCGGTAGAAGAGGTAAATGCCGATGGGGGCGACCACGATCGGGATCACCGTCCTCAAGCTTCCGGAAGGCCCGAAAGAAGAGGCGGAGAACAGGAACAGCACCACCCCGATCGTCGAGACTATCGCGGTCAACACTGCCAAACCAACCGCCACGACCGTGTTCAAGCATCCCGATCTCATCCACGCTCCTCGCACGCGCCGATCCACGGCGGCGCTTTCCGCCGAGGAGACATTTCAGTCCAGTGCCGAACGCAATCTACCGTACGCACCCGCCGAGTTCGAATCCCAGCCACCGCCCGAATACAGACCCCGGACGGGAACGAACGCGCCTACCCCAGGCCACGATCCTCCCTGACCCGGTCTATTCCCATCACGGTGATCCTAAACTCGGAAGGCGCCTCGCCCTCAGTAACATAATGCTGGTTCACCAGGTACCGCAGCGCCACATCAGCCTCCGTGGTCCCGGCCTTCAACCCTGAAGTCTCCGTGGCGCTGTCCGGTTGCGGTTCACCCACTGTCCCCAAGGGAACGCCCACCGCAGGGTTGTGCCCCGAAAGATCGTAGAACGCCCCCAATAACCTCATCGCCGCCTCTTCTACTCCACTAGTAGCCACAGTTTTGCTCCTTCCTTTTGAGGAAGTTTAGAACACCGCCACCAACTTTTATTTGACCAATCGTTCCAGAATCTGTAAGATTGAGCGCGTTTGCGGATCGTAGGAGCTTGGGAGGCAGGCTTTGGATGGGACGAGGCCGGTGTGGTGGAGGTCTACTGCCTTTGTGATCCTGTGCGGGTGTCTGATAGCCCTGATCACCTACGGCGTCAGGACGAGCTTCGGGCTCTTCACGGAGCCGCTTTCCGAGAGCCGGGGATGGGGCCGTGAAGTCTTCGCGCTCTCGATAGCCATACAGAACCTGCTTTGGGGCCTCGCCCAGCCGGCCGCCGGGGCGTTCGCGGATCGCTTCGGCTCCATGCGGGTGCTGGCCGCGGGTGGCATCGTGTACGCCCTGGGTGTCGGACTCATGTCGGTCAGCGGGACGCCTGTCGCCATGCAGCTTACAGGCGGCGTTCTGGTAGGCCTCGGGCTGGCCGGCGCCTCGTTTACCATCGTTATAGCGGCGCTCGGCAGGCTGGTTCCTGAAGAGAGACGTTCGTGGGCGATGGGGCTCGCGACGGCGGCGGGCTCGTTCGGGCAGTTCGTGTTCGCGCCGCTCGGCCAGTCTTTCATCTCCGAGTACGGCTGGCAAACGGCTCTGGTGTTTCTGGCCGCCTGCACGGTAGCCGTTCCGGTGCTCGCGACGGCTTTGAGGAGAGATCGTGGGAACAGAGGCTCCACGAGCGGACCCGAACTCCCGGCGCGCGAGGCGATACGCGCCGCTTTCGGGCACGGTAGCTACATGCTCCTCGTATCCGGTTTCTTCGTATGCGGCTTCCACGTCGCCTTCATCACCACCCACCTGCCAGCCTATCTCTTCGATGCAGCCGCCCAGTCCCATCCCCACGGGATGCATGGTGCGCACGTTGCACAGCTGGGGGCGTGGGCGCTGGCGATCATCGGCTTGGCAAACATCGTAGGCTCCTACACGTCGGGGATACTCGGCGGCAAGTACAGCAAGCGGAAGATGCTCTCCGGGATATATCTAGCGCGCGGGGCCGTGATCGCGCTGTTCGTCACCCTCCCGCCCACGACACCCGTCGTCATAGCCTTCGCCGCGCTGATGGGCGTGCTCTGGCTCTCGACCGTGCCGCTCACCTCTGGGCTTGTAGCCGTCATGTTCGGCACCAGGCATCTCGGCACGCTCTTCGGGTTCGTCTTCCTCAGCCATCAGGTCGGCGCTTTCCTCGGCGTGTGGCTCGGCGGCGTCGCCTACGAGACGACCGGGTCGTACGATGTGATCTGGTGGTCCAGCATCGCGCTCGCCCTCATCGCCGCCGCCCTCCACTGGCCCATCGTCGAACGCCGCGCCTCGCTCTCCACCGTGGCCGAACCAGCGAAGTAACGGATGCCGCGTACCAAAGCCTTCGAGCCAGACGCCGCGCTCCACGAGGCGATGGACCTGTTCTGGCAAAAGGGATACGCAGCGACCTCGATGCGCGACCTGCTCGACGCCATGAACATCCGCCGCGGCAGTTTCTACGACACGTTCGGCGACAAGCACACTCTCTTTCTTACGGCTTTAGACCGCTTCGAGAAGCTCAGAACGTCCTGGATCATAGAAGCCCTTCAAAGCCCCAGGCCACCACTCGAATCCATCCGCTACGTCTTCGAGCGCACGGTGGACAGCCTCACTAGCTTCGAGCCCAGGCGTGGTTGCCTGCTCGCCAACACCGCCGTCGAACTAGCGCCCCAAGACCAGAAAGTGGCCGAGAAGATTTCAGCCTACATCCACCGCACAGAAGACGCCTTCGAGCAATCCCTAAGGCGCGCTCGGGAAACCGGCGAAATCTCCGAAGGCAGAGACCCGAAAGCCCTCGCCCGCTTCCTCGTTAATAACCTGCACGGCCTGCGCGTAATGGCGCGGGCGGGCGCGGATCGAGAAATTCTTGAGGACATCGTCGAGGTCGTGCTCGGAGCATTACGGTAGGTTTTTGGGCACTTCGTAATCGGTTTGCTAGGACGAGATGCCCCACACGATGGTGACACCTTCTTCGGCTTCAAGAGCTTCGGGCTTGATGTCCGGCGCCCGGAAAGCCGGCATCGTATACGCGTCCTCCTCACCGAGATGGTAGGAGAAGGATCTCGTCCTCACCTCGATGAAACTGTAATCTATCTGCTCTATTTCACCGAGCGTCGCGCCAGCGGACTCGGCCAGCACGCTGGCCGTCTTCTGGGCATCCAAGACTGCCGCCCGCATCGCCCTCCGGCGCAGAGACTCCCGGTTGGACACATCGAACGAAACCCTCACCGCAACCTCGCTGGTGCTCTGAGACATCTGTCCGAGCACACGGTTGAGAAGTTCTTTGTCCGACGCAAGCTCCAGCCTCATCCTGTGCGAAGCTCTGTAATGCGAGAATACGCGCTCATCCTTTTCATCATCGAAACGTGTTTCGACTGTTACATTAAATCTTGTCGTCTTGAGCTTCGCACGGTCAACGTCGGCGGCCTCCAGGTCGCTACGCAGTGCTTCGACGCGCTCATTGAGCTTTGCGATGGCATCCGAGTAAGAGAGGTCCCGCCCTACGACATCGAAAGAGAGGACTACGAGATCCGGCTCCGCCGATGCCACCCCGCTTCCCCTGACCGTTATCGTCTGCCGCGCCCCCGCCGTTGTCACCTGATCCTGCATCTCCACATCTCCACTCACTTGTTTTCCGACGAAAGTCCATCGCAACTCTACCTTTCAGACCACAGAACTCAGCCATCGTTCCCTCCGCCCCAGGGCAGATCAGGATGCTCTTTCTTGAAGGAGCCGAGCTCTACCTTGAGTTGGTTTATGGATTCGAGAAAGAAATCCTTGACTGCTGCCACATGGTTTCTTGCCTGGAGGAAGCTCGCAAGACTCTTATCTCGACGAATTTCGTACTCGGCGATCTTCCCAGGTTCGTCTAAGTCACGCCTTTGCCAGCCATCAAGCTTGCCGAATTGCCTCGCGGCGGCAGCCAACACGTCCTGCCCGAACTGTTCTGAATCAGCCCAGAAACCCACCTCTGCCCTAGGATTACTGTCGGGTAGACCTATCTGATAGCCCAGATAACATCCCAAGCTCCAATTCCCGATGTAAGCAAAGATCCAATAACCGCCGTCGCTTCTGATCTGCTGTACGAAATCTCGACCATCAAATTTGCGCTTCTTTACGGGTAGACCAAGGTTCGAGAGCTCGCCTCTTATTTCCTCGTCAATCGATGTATCAAGGATTTCAAGTGCTCGCTGCATACCAGAGAGCGCCATCAGATCCGTCATCGAGAAGTTGTTTGTTCCCGCCATACCTTCTTCTTCCATAAAGGCCAAGACCTCCTCGATAGACGTGTCTTTCTTGTTCACTGTCTGCAGGAAGTTATAGAAGTCGTGCCAACGTAGCTGCTTGACGCAGATGTTCTTGCCGGATCGAATCTTGTCCAGATCTTTCGGATCGAAGTTGCGCGTGATGTAGAGAAGCGTCTTGCTACTAGCGCCCTCCATCTTGTCTAGAAGTTCCGCGTATTTCGTGAGTTGAGTCTTCTGGCCTTTCACAGCGCCTTCTGTAGATCCTATCTTCGACTCGATCATTACAATATCTGGGCTAAGAGAACTGCTCTCAGCACTGCCAATAAAGGTTCTATGTACCCTTATGAAAATATCGAGCCGGCTACCGGCATCATCCCCGATCCGACCGAACCGCTTCTGAGTCTCGACATGAGGATACTCCCGTAAAGTTCCTTCCACTTCAGTAGAACTCATTAGATTCGCTTCTTTCAGCCACGTTAGGCAAACATCAGGCCTCATCTGGAAAATCTGCGCGACCGTCTCCGTAAACACGTTCTCCTTCTGGCGCTGGAGGCTCGGGAAAGTCCGTACCAATCTTCCGAGTAAGCTCGTCATCAGTTCTGACCCAACTCTTCGATCAACTGTCCAACTTCCTCCATCTGAGGTTCGAGGTCGGCGAGACGATTGCTCCTGGCCGAGAGGACGACTACCTCCAAGTCGTAGCGCGAGAGGTCCTGCTGGTGCGGGAGGCCCCTGTCGGTAGTCAACAGGACATCGAACTCCTTCTCGGCGAGGGCAAGCAACTCTCCGTTTTTCTTCGAGTCCCAGCCCCGCTCCCGGACGGTTACAGCTTCGACCCCTTCCGGGAGCAGTCGCTTGAGTCGTCTGTCCAGCATCTCATCGAGGAGCACTCGCACCCACGGTCTCCTCCACGACTTCGCGGGACATCTCCAGATAGGCCACCGCCTGCTCGCGGCTCACCCCTGGGAAGCCATCCAGGAAGTAGTCCAAGGTATCTCCCGCAGCCAGATAATCCACCAGGTTCTTCACCGGCACCCGTGTTCCGGCGAAGACCAGATCGCCGTTCAACACCTCGGGATCCCGTGAGACTACGCCTTCTCCCCAGTTCATCAGCACCACGACTCCTTCCGTTGGCCGCCGGGTCCTACGAAGCGACCTCCTGCAACTGCCGCTCCAGGTCTTTGATCTCATCTCTCAATTTGGCCGCGTACTCGAACTTGAGGTCCTCGGCGGCCTCCATCATCTCGGCTTCGAGGTCGGCGATGAGTGTGCGCAGTTCGTCGGGATCGGCAGGTGCTTCGCGGGCGGCTTTCTGTCTCCCTGTCTTGTACAGGCCCTTGGCCTCGGCGGCGATCAAGATATCGGAGACGCCCTTGCTGATGGTGCGCGGCTCGATGCCGTGACGCTCGTTGTACTGAGTCTGGATCTCGCGCCGCCGTTCCGTCTCCCCGATAGCGATCCTCATCGCGTCAGTCTCTTTATCGGCGTACATGATGACCCGTCCCGTGACGTTCCGCGCCGCACGCCCGATGGTCTGGATCAACGCCCGCTCCCCACGCAGGAACCCTTCTTTGTCCGCGTCCAGGATGGCGACGAGCGTTACCTCGGGAAGGTCGAGGCCCTCCCTGAGCAGGTTGATGCCGACGAGCACGTCGAACTCGCCGGTTCGAAGGCCGCGGATGATCTGGATTCGGTCCAGCGTCTCGATGTTAGAGTGCATGTAGCGCGCCTTGACGTTGTGTTCCAGCAGGTAGTCCGTCAGGTCTTCGGACATCTTGATGGTAAGCGTGGTGATAAGCACCCGCTCCCCGTGCTCGACGCGCTTTGCGACCTCGTTCAAAAGGTCGTCTATCTGGTTCTTCGTCGGACGGACTTCGACCTCCGGGTCAACCAGGCCGGTCGGGCGGATGATCTGCTCCACTATCTGACCCGAATTCTCCAGCTCATATGGCCCCGGCGTCGCCGACACGAACACGAGCTGGTTGCTCTTGAGCAGGAACTCGTCGAACTTGAGCGGCCGGTTGTCCAGCGCGCTCGGCAACCGGAAGCCGAAATCCACCAGCGTTGTCTTCCTGCTGCGGTCGCCGTTGTACATCCCACGCACCTGCGGCAGCGTAATGTGCGATTCGTCTATGAACGTCACGTAGTCGTCCGGGAAGTAGTCGAGTAACGTGTACGGCGTGGAGCCCGCCGGCCGGCCGTCGAGATGCCTGGAGTAGTTCTCGATGCCGCTCGTGTAACCCAGCTCGCGCATCATCTCTAGGTCGTACTGCGTCCGCTGCTTGAGCCGGTACGCTTCAAGGATCTTGCCTTCCTCATTCAGTTCTTCGACCCGCTCCTCCAGCTCCGCCTCGATGTTTTTGATGGCGGTCGCCAGCCGGTCCTCGCCCGTGACGAAGTGGCTTGCCGGGTACACGGTCACGATGTCGTGCTCGCGCAGGATCTCACCGGTCAGCGGATCGGCCTCGACCATCCCCTCGACCTCGTCCCCGAAGAAGGAGATGCGGTAGATGGAGTCCTGGTACGCGGGATGAACTTCGAGCGTGTCACCCCGCACCCGGAACGTGCCCCGGTTGAGCTGGAAGTCGTTTCTCGTATACTGGATGCGCACGAGATCCCGCAGTATGTCGTCCAGGTCGTAGAAGCCACCTTTCTCCAATAGCACCATCTTCGAGCGGTACTCCTCCGGGCTGCCCAGGCCATAGATAGCGGAGACCGAAGCCACCACGATCACATCCCGCCGGGTGAACAGGCTACTCGTGGCGGAATGCCTCAGACGATCTATGTCCTCGTTGATCTGGGCGTCCTTCTCGATGAAGGTGTCGGTGCGTGGCACGTACGCCTCTGGCTGGTAGTAGTCGTAGTAGCTGACGAAGTACTCGACGGCGTTGTTGGGGAAGAACTCGGCGAACTCGCTGGCGAGCTGCGCGGCGAGCGTCTTGTTGTGGGCGATGACGAGCGCGGGTCTTCCGGCCTCCTCGATGACGCGCGCCATCGTGTACGTCTTGCCAGAGCCCGTGACGCCGAGCAGGGTCTGGGCGTCCATCCCGGCTTCGAGGCCGGAAGCGAGCTGTCTAATGGCCTGCGGCTGGTCTCCGGTCGGCTGATACTGGCTGTTTACCTGGAAGTTACTGCGAGTTTCGATCTAGGTTCCTCCCGTAGAGCTCTTCGTAATCTTTCTGGGCCTTCAGCACGCTCCTCACGTACTCCCTGGTCTCCGCATACGGGATGTCGCGCCGCACGTCGAAGTCTTTGTCTGAAGTCCAGGCATCCACCGTTCCTTCTCCTGAATTGTACGCCGCGAGTACCAGCCTCTCATTACCCGAATACCTCTCGTCGAGGTAACTCAGGTACCAGGCGCCCATCCTCAGGTTGGTCCGGGGTTTGCGATAATCTCCTTTTATGCCGCTCCGCTGGGAGATGAACTCCGCCGTTGTCGGCAGTATCTGCATCAAGCCGTAGGCACCCCGGTGCGACTCCGATTCGTGACCGAAGCGGCTCTCCGCGTACACGACCCCGGCGATGAAGGTCGGCTCGACACCGTACCTCTCCCCCACCAGCCGGATGGTTTCTTCGTAGCGCAAGGGATGCGTCGTCCGTCGCACGGTCTCCGGCGCCCGCAGCGCGAACGGCAGGATAACGAGAACACAGATGATGAGGATCGCCACCGCCACGAGCCGCCGGACCGTCCTCCGGCGCCGGGCCCGCCACCTGCCGTAGTCGCTTCGCTTACCCTCGACGACCAACGCCCGGCCCTCTTTTCCCAGACACCTGCTCCAGCAGATACTCCGCCTGCTTCCTAAGTTTATCCAGATCCCCATCGTTTTCTACGACGGCGTCAGCCCGTCGGGCCTTCTCGCCGCTGGAGAGTTGCCGCGTTTCTATGGCCCGCAACGACACTTCATCCAGCCCCCGCTTCCCGGCCCACGCCAGCCGCCGCTCCTCGGGCACGGTGACGGCGACCGTGCAGTCGAAGTCGCCGCTCCTACCACCCTCGAAGAGCAGCGGGATCTCGGCCACGAAAACACCGGCCTCCGAAGCCGAGATCCGTCGATCCGTCTCCCGCCGCACCAGTGGATGCAAGATTTCCTCCAGATCCCTCAGCGCCTCCGAATCTCCGAATACGGTGCGGCCCAGCGCTTTGCGGTCTATACCCCGCTCGCCATGCACTTCTTCACCGAACCGCTCGGTCACGCGCAGGATTGCCTCTTCGTTCTCGGAGAGCAGGTGGTGCACGATCTCGTCAGCGGAAACGGTATCGGCGCCGAGCTCACCGAGTATTTTGACGAAGGTACTCTTCCCGGAAGCGTAAGGGCCGGTGACCGCGACGGTCACCGGCCCTCGTTCAGGCCCATTGTTTGAGATAGGCTGCTTTACCGCTCCTCCCTCTCTTCCAGGTCCAGGTCGCGCAGGGCATCGAAGGCGCCGGTGCGAAGGCCGCTTCCCTCGGAGCTGCTGCTCCGGCCACGGTCGCTGCCGCGATCACCGCGGTCTTCGCGGCGCGGGCGTTCGCTACGCTCCATCCGGTCATCGCGCTCGCGGCGTGGCGGCCTCTCCTCCCGCTCCTCCCGCTTCGGGCGCAGGGAGAGCGAGAGCCTCCTCCTCCGGGCGTCCACGTCTATGATGCGGGCGCTCACCTCATCGCCGGAGCGAACGATCTCGTCGGGGGTCTCCACGTGGTGCTCCGCCAGCTCGGAGATGTGGATCAAACCCTCCACACCCTCGGCCACCTCGACGAACGCGCCGAAGGAGACCAGCTTGGTGATGCGGCCAGGAATCTCCTCCCCAACGCTGACCCGCTCGACGATCTCCTGCCACGGGTCCTTCCTCGTCTGCTTGAGGCCGAGCGAGATGCGCTCCCGGTCGCGGTCCACCTCGAGCACCTTGACCTTCACCTTCTCGCCAACCTCGACGACCTCGCTCGGATGGTCGACATGGTTCCAGGAAAGCTCGGAGATGTGGATCAGGCCGTCAATCCCTTCGAGGTCGACGAACGCCCCAAAGTCCACCAGGTTGGAGACCGTGCCCTCGACCACGTCGCCCTCCTGAAGCGAGGTGAGGATGCGGTCACGCTCTTCCTTGCGCTCCTCTTCGAGGACTGCGCGGCGGCTGAGAACGACGTTGTTACGGCTGCGGTTGAGCTCGATAACCTTGCATTCGAGCTTGTCGCCAAGGAAAGCGTCCAGGTTGCGGACCCGGCGAATGTCCACCAGCGAGGCCGGCAGGAAGCCGCGGAGGCCGATGTCCACGATCAGGCCGCCCTTCACCACCTCGATGACCGGACCCTGCACGGTGCGCTGGTCCTCGTAGGACTCCTGCACCCGGTTCCACGCCTTCTCGAAGGCCGCCCGCTTGGCGGAGAGGATCAGACGCCCATCCTGGTCCTCCTTCTGAAGGACCAGCGCTTCCACGTGCTGACCCAATTCCACGATATCGTGGGGGTCTGCACCCTTGCGGATGGAGAGCTCGTTGGATGGGATGAGGCCCTCGGACTTGTAGCCGATATCCACGAGGACCTCGTCCTTGTCTATGCGGACCACGTCGCCCTCGACGATGTCGCCGTCCTTGAAATCTATGAGGACGCTCTCGTCGATGGGTATGACTTCCCCGTTCTCTTCACGGAAGAAGTCCTTCATGGTTAGCTCTCGGGTCGCCTTTTCGGTGGTGTCTGTCATGTACCTGCTGTCTTTCCTTCTACTAGCTTGACGTGGGGATTATACAAGAAGTCCGTTACCGGATCGTTGCGTAATCTGTCTTATTCTACCGCAAAATCTACGGGCCGCACCCGGCCCCACCGATCCCCGGCCTTGACCTCGACCTCCAGCGGCGGATCAAGATCGTAGGCCGCCACCATCCTCTCGGCCGCCAGCGCCGCGACCTCCTCCACCCTTTCCGCATCTGTGTCAAAGACTAGCTCGTCGTGGACCTGCATGAGCATGTCCGTGTTCAAAGCGCGCAGCCGGGGTTGCAGGTCCACCATCGCCACCTTGATGATGTCAGCCGCCGTCCCCTGCACGCGGGCGTTGAACGCGAACCGCTCGCCCTGCTTGCGCTCGTTCTTGTTGGCGCTCCTCAGCTCGGGGACATAGCGGCGCCGACCGAAGAGCGTGGTGACGTACGGTGCCTCGCCGGTTTCTTCGGCGCGTTCGCGGGCCTCAGAGAAGGTGTTTTCGATCAGGGCGGTCACCCTCGGGTACCGCTCCAGGTAACGCTCGATGTAGCGATCCGCCTCCTTAGGGTGGATGCCGCCCCCCAGCCGCGAGGCCAGCCCGAAACCGGAGATGCCGTACAGGATGCCGAAGTTCACCATCTTCGCCCGCCGCCTCAACTCCGGCGTCACGCTCTCCATGCGCACGTCGAAGATCTCCGACGCCGTCCGCGTGTGGATGTCCTCACCGTTGCGGAAAGATTCAACCAGCGCGGGCTCTCCGGTCATATGGGCCAGGATACGGAGTTCTATCTGCGAGTAGTCTGCGACCACGAGCTTCCTGCCCTCAGAGGCGGTGAAGGCATCCCGGATGCGCGTGCCAAGCTCGGTGCGGATGGGGATGTTCTGCAGGTTCGGCGAGTCGCTGGAAATGCGGCCCGTCGCTGTGGTCGTCTGGTGCAACTTGCCGTGGATGCGGCCGTCTTCCCTGATCTCGGCCCTCAGCCCGTCAACGTACGTGCCCCGGAGCTTGGTCAATTCCCGGTAACGTATGATGCGATCGGCGATAGTGTAACCTTGCAGGGCGAGTTGCTGCAATACCCTCGCATCCGTGGAGTAGCCGGTCTTGGTCTTGCGCGTCGGCGGGATGCTCAACCTCTCGAACAGCACCTCGCCGAGCTGCTTGGGCGAGCCGATATTGAACTCCACGCCGGCATCCTCGTAGATGCGGCGCTCCAGCTCCTCGACCTCGACCGCTATCTCCTCGCCCACCTCTTCCAGCACACGGGCCTCAACGGGCATCCCGACATGCTCCACCTTCCGGAGCACGTCCGCCAGCGGCAACTCCACGTCGTAATAAAGGCGCGAGAGCGCCATCTCCTTGAGTTCCTCATCCAGCTTCGGGCAGAGGGCGTATATGAGGGCCGCACGCCGCGCCGCGTTCTCCACGTCGGGATCTTCGTGCGAGACCTCGATCTCCGGCAGCCCTCGCTCGGATGCGAGCGCGTCTAGCTCGTAGCTCCCGAGGCCGGGCTTTACCAGGTATGCCGCCAGATAAGTGTCGAACTGAGCATCCCGCACCCCGAGCCGCTTGGCGTCATGCACCCTCAGCGGGCGATCCGGAATCCCCTGGACGATCCGGACCTCATCATCCGAGACCGCCGCGCACCACAGGTCCGGCTCGCCGTTTCCATCGCGCACCGGTACGGCGCCGACAGGCTCGAAGCTCGGCTCCACGGAGTTGGAGGACAGTTGGATCCTGATCGTCTCCGTCGGCGACAGCTCTCCGCCACCAGCTACCGGCAATTCACCAACGCGGTTGGACAGGGTACGGAACTCGTAGCGCCTGAAGACCTCCCTGCAATCCGGGTCGACACCCTCGAAACGAAGCGCCTCGGCGTCGAACTCCACGGGCGCGTCGAAGCGCATCCTCGCCAGTTCCAGCGACATGAACGCGCTCTCGCGGCCTTCTTCCAGCTTCTTCTTCGTTCCCTTCGCGGAGATGTTCTCCAGGTTCTCGTAGACGCCATCGAGCGTGCCATATTTCTGCAGCAGACCCGCAGCGCCCTTCGGGCCGATGCCACGAACACCGGGAATGTTATCTGACGAGTCGCCGGTGAGGGCTTTATAGTCTGGGATCTGCTCCGGCATCACCCCGTACTCCTCGACGACCTCATCACGCCCATAAGTCTTGGTCTCGGAGACGCCGCGGGTCGTTCGAAGCACCTTCACGTTGCCCTCAACGAGTTGCATGGCGTCCTGGTCGCCGGTCACTATAAACAGTTCCACGCCGTCGGGAACCTGCCGGGACATGGTAGCCAGGGCGTCGTCCGCCTCGAAGCCTTCGGCCCGCACGGCGGGAATGTTCATGGCCTCCAGGATCTCATCCATGTGGTCGAGTTGCGCCCTGAGTTCATCCGGCATGGCGCTGCGCTGGGCTTTGTATTCAGGGAATATCTCCATTCGGAACTCGGGCAGTCCGCTGTCCCACACCACCCCGACCCCGACTTCCTCCCCGGAATCCAGCAGCTTCAGGACCATGCTCGTGAATCCGTACAGGGCGTTGGTCGGCAGACCACTGGAGGTCGCTATGCTCTGCGGCAGCGCGTAGAACGCCCGATAGAGCAACGAGAAACCGTCGATGAGGTAGACATGCACTCGTTTGATTATACCGGAGGCTCCCCGCGTCACAGTAACGTTTTCACGACATCTACGGATCGCGCCAGAGTTAGGCAACACGTATAATTCTCTCCGGCTACCATCGCCGATGCGTCTCCGACAACAAGACCGTCCACAGCTTCCGCATCCAATAGGCCACGCCGCGTGCGCGGTCACCGCAAAAGGAGACGATACGCATGAGCACAGCCGAAGTGAACGGAGCAAGCATCTACTACGAGGATCACGGCGAAGGCGAACCGCTGGTCCTGGTTCATGCCGGCATAGGGAACTCTAGATGTCTGTTGCGTGGTTTAGGAGTAGAAAGGGGGCCATCCGACTCCCCGACGAAAGGAACCTCGGATGGCCCATCCGCAGCATACTCCCACCCTCGCCTCCCTGGAAGAGGC
>Ga0081539_10002267_pt1 | contig 27914 bp, 28 predicted proteins | sample TabmetS4T2R2_FD_71023 | JGI IMG/M metagenome (GOLD analysis project Ga0081539, IMG submission 71023) | Tabebuia heterophylla rhizosphere microbial communities from the University of Puerto Rico - S4T2R2 | ecosystem: Host-associated > Plants > Roots > Rhizosphere ... | reverse complement strand
GCCGGCAGCAACTTCCTCTACCTGGCCTGGGAACGGTCCAACGTCCTGGGCTCGGCGAACATGGACTTCGAGATCAACAAGCTGGCGCAGCCGAACCTGACCACCACGGGCCAGAAGACGCTCAACCGCTCGACCGGTGATGTCCTGATCACGTTCGACTTCACCAACGGCGGCGGCAACCCGGTGCTCGGCCTGCTGAGGTGGGTCACGTCCGGCCCGGCGAGCCAGTGCTTCTCGGCCAATTCGGTGCCGTGTTGGGGCAACCGGGTCAACCTCAGCGCCGCCGGCTTCGCCGAGGGCGCGGTCAACTCGACCACGGTGACCGATCCCATCGCCGGCGTGAGCCTGCCCGCGCTGACCTTCGGCGAGGCGGCGGTCAACCTGACCGCGGCCGGCGTGTTCCCGGCCGGCGTCTGCACCGCGTTCGGTAGCGCGTTCCTGAAGAGCCGCTCGTCGGCCTCGTTCCCGGCCGAGGTGAAGGACTTCATCGCCCCGCAGCCGGTGGACATCAGCAACTGCGGAAAGATCGTCATCCACAAGGTGACCGAGAACGGCGACGCGACCTTCGGGTACACCACCACCGGCGGCCTGAACCCGGCCACGTTCAGCCTCTCCAACGGCGGCACGCGGACCTACAGCGACGCCACCCAGGTCCAGGCCGGCAACTACACCGTGACCGAGTCGACCGTCCTGGCCGGTTGGACGCTGAAGAGCCTGGTGTGCACCGCGACCGGAACCGGTACGAGCTACTCGGTCAGCGGCGCCACGGTCTCCATAACGATGGCGCCGGATGGCGTGGTCGACTGCACCTACACCAACCACATCAACTTCCCGCCGAGCATCACGACGTCACTGTCGGCCACCACCATCGAGGTGGGCGGCACCGTGCACGACTCGGCGACGCTGAGCGGGGCGTCCGCGAATGCGGGCGGCACGGTCACGTACACCGTCTACACGGACAGCGCCTGCACGACCGGCGGGCAAGGCGCGGGCACGGTGACCGTGACCAACGGGGTGGTCCCCGACTCGAACGCGATCACCTTCAACATCGTGGGTGACTACTACTGGCAGGCGGTCTACAGCGGCGACGCCAACAACGACCCGGCCACCAGCGTGTGCACCAGCGAGCACCTGATCGTGATCAAGAAGTCCCCGTCGATCGCCACCACCCTGTCGGCCACCACCATCGAGGTGGGCGGCACCGTGCACGACTCGGCGACGCTGACCGGCGCTACCGCCAACGCGGGCGGCACCGTCACGTACACCGTCTACACCGACAACGCCTGCACCACCGGCGCGGTGGCTGCCGGCACCGTGACCGTGACCAACGGAACGGTTCCCGACTCCAGCCCGATCACCTTCAACACGGCCGGTGACTACTACTGGCAGGCCGTCTACAGCGGCGACGCCAGCAACAACGGCGCGACCAGCGTCTGCACCAGCGAGCACCTGGTCGTCACCAAGAAGCAGCCGGCCATGACGACCGCGCCGAACCTGATCCCGAACGACGACTCCACGATCACCGGAGCGACGGCCACGGCGACCGGCACGATCACGTTCAACCTGTTCAGCCCGGCCGCGGGCGCTTCCTGCTCCGGCACGCCGGCGTACACCCAGACGGTGAACGTGTCCGGCAACGGCACCTACAGCACCAGCAACACCTCGTTCATCGCCAGTGCCCTCGGTACCTGGCGGTGGCAGGTCAGCTACAGCGGCGACGCCAACAACCAGCCGACCAGCTCGGCCTGTGGCGTGGAGAGCTTCACGATCGCCAACGGCTGATTTCGAAGGGCTGGGGCCGGCCCACACGGACCGGCCCCGGCCTGTCGGCGTCCATTCTCAGATCAGCCAGTACGCCAGCAGCCCGCACACGGACAACGCGGCGACCCGTCCGGAGAGTGCGGCGAGGAATTTCCCGCCTTCCCGGTGCTGCTCGACGATCACCGGGGTCGATTCGCCCGCGGGGTGCGGCTGCCTCAGCGTCAGCCGCTCGGGCCGGCCGGGCCGCTCCCCATAGATCAGCCGGGACATGTACCACCGTCCGAGGACCGCCGTGCGATGGGGCAACGCGATGCCCGCGTCGGCCGCCACCCAGCTCGGCTTGCTCCAGCGTCGCGGTCCGGTGTCGACCCACGCCTCGTGCACCACCACGCTGCCCTGGAAGCTCATCAAGGCGTCGAGCTCGTCGTCGCAGCGGTAAACCTGCTCCGGCTCCGGCAACCGGCCGCCCTTCGGCACCGGCGGCTCCGACCACACGCCGAGCAGCGGCCTGATCGTCTTTGGCGCCGGATCGTTCAGCAGAACGACGAACGCTCGCCGCGGTGGCGTGGCCGCCTTGGAGAAGTCGGCGAGGGCGCGCCACGCCGCCCACAGCCTTCGGGAGACATCGAGGAACGCGAGACCGCCGATGAAGGCGATCGCGGAGATCGCGCTCCAGGGTGCATCGAGCGCGCCGCACGCCACCAGCGCCAAGACCCCGGCGATCAACCACGCGACCGCACGCCGGCGCTCCACCCGTACGGTGTCACGCAGGATGCGCCCGAGCGCGATGTCCTGGCCGGCCTCGTCCTGACCCCGCTCGTCCACTGCGGCGTCAACCTCGTCGGTGCCGGGCTCGGCGGACGCCGCGCGTGCCTCCGACTGGTCGACCAGGTCGCGATTGGCTCGCGCGGCGCGGATCGCCCACACGTTCACGACCAGCACGCCACCCGTCAGCCCGGAGATCAAGGCCCAGCCCACCGGCACGTCGACCAGGGCGACCAGGACGAAGGCGACGACCAGAGCGGCGGCCTGCATCAGCCGGAGCTGTGCCGGCATGTCGCGACCGGCGATCCACTCCCGCATGACCGGAACCGATGTGACCAGCCCGAATCCGAACGCGACGAGGAAGCCGCCGACGACCAGGCACACGGCCAGAACCCCGCGACCGGCGGCGCCGAACGCCAATCCGGCGCCGGCTCCCAGCGCCACCACGATCAGCAGGACCGACACCGCCAGCGAGCTACGAGGCCAGGCCCGGTCATCGCGCGGGACCACATCGGCGCCCATCAACGCATGGTGACACGGAGGACGGACACCGGCACGGCCTGGTCGCGGACCTGCTGACGTTCCAGGGCTATCCATTCATCGACGGCGCCGACCTTGATCGTCTCCGGGATGTGCTGCGCGCTCGTCACCATGCTACGGGGCTGGTCAATTTAGACGGACAGGTGCGGCGGCCAACCGGCCGCCGCACCCGTGTGTCTCAGGCGAGGTGGAACAGCGGGCCGGTGATGGTGAGACCCAGGTCGTCGACGTGTGCGAAGAAGGCGAAGAGCATCAGGGAGGCGCCGGCGAGCGCCAAGTCCTTCAGGAACTGGACCATCTCCATCTGGCGCGCCTGCGGGTCGGTCTCCTTCCAGAACCCGTGCATGAGTAGGGCGGTGGGCACCAGGAAGATGACCAGGAACAGCGCACCCAGGTCGGCCCAGATGCCGAGGAGCACCATGAGGCCGCCCAGCGCGAGGAGCACGCCGCCGCCGAGGACGGCGAGCCGGGCCTGCGGCACGCCCTTGGCCTGCGCGTACCCCGCCATGGGGACGGTTTGGGTGAAGTGGCCGTAGGCCGAACCGAGGAAAAGTGCGGCGAAGAGGATACGACCGATCAGGACGAGCACGTCCATGAGAACCTTCCTACCGACATAGAGGAATCGATCGTCCTGAGACGGTACGCCAAGATGGTCCACTGCTCAATAGTTGACCGAGCAGCGACCCGGCCTGTCCGGGAACACGTGTCCTGAGCTGGGGCTTTGGTGGGATCATCAGGCGTGCGTCATCCAGGTCACCTGCCACGCCCGCGGACCAGCTTCATCGGCCGGGAGAACGAGCTGGTCGAGGGCCGCCGTCTGCTGGGGCACACCAGGCTGCTGACGTTGACCGGGCCCGGTGGGTGCGGCAAGACCCGATTGGTGATCGAGCTCGCGAACGCCGTCGCCGGCGACTTTCCGGCGGGTGTCCGCTTCGTGCCGCTGGCGGCGATCAAGGATCCGGCCTTGGTGCCGGTGTCCATCGCGCAGAGCTTCGGGCTGCAGGATTCCCGCGGGCGGCCGCTTCTGGAGCACCTCGCTCGGCACACCGAGCAGGCCGCGCTCCTCTTGGTCCTGGACAACTTCGAGCAGTTGCTCCCGGCCGCGGAGTTCGTCGGGCAGTTGCTGGACGCGGGCGATCTGCTGCGTGTCGTCGTAACGAGCCGATCCCCACTGCATCTCTCGGGCGAGCAGGAGTTCCCGGTACCGCCGCTCGCCGTCCCGCGCTCCGGTGAATTGACTGTGGCCGGGGTCGCGGGCTGCGCGGCGAGCGCGCTTTTCGCGGAACGTGCGGCCGCGGCGGTGCCCGGCTTCGTCATCGACGGCGGCAACAAGGACGCGGTCGCGCGGATCACCGATCGACTCGGCGGCGTGCCGCTGGCGATCGAGCTGGCAGCCGCGCGGGTGAAGCTGCTGCCGCCGGACGCGATCCTGGCGCGGTTGGACCGGTCGCTGGGCTTCCTGGTCAGCGACCGGCGGGACGTACCCGCCCGGCAGCGAACGTTGCGCGCCACCGTGGCCTGGAGCTACGACCTGTTGAGCGAGGACGCCCGCCGCCTGCTGGCCGCATGCTCGGTCTTCCGCGGCGGGATCGGTCTCGACATCGCGGAAACGGTCGCCGCCGCGACGTTGAGGATCGACGTCCTAAACGGCCTGCAGGAGCTGGTGGACCACAGCCTGTTGCGGCAGGTGTCCGGCCCCGGCGCGGCACCGCGGTACGTGATGCTGGAGACCGTGCGGGAGTTCGCGGCTGAACGGCTGGCGGATCTGCCGTACGCCGACGCGGTGCACACGTCCCACGCGTCCGCGTTCCAGAGCCTGGCCGGGGAGCTGACGCGGCCACCGTGCTGGCCGGACAAGGCTCGGTTGGACCTCTTCGAGCTCGAGCACGACAACTTCCGGGCGGCGCTCGACTGGTATCGGCGGGAGGACCCGAGCGCGGCGGTACGCCTCGCCAACAGGTTGACGGCGTTCTGGTCCGCCCGCGGCCACTTCTCCGAGGGCAGGCGACGCCTCGGCGACCTCGTGCACCTCGTATCGGCCGACGACAGTGAGCTGCCGGACGCGCTGAACGGCGCCGCGTGGCTCGCCATCGACCAGGGCGACCGGGCGAGCGCCCTGGCCCTGCTCGACCAAGGCCTGGAGCGCGCCCGGCAGCGGGACGACCGCGTGGCCCACGGAATGTCTCTGCTTTACCGGGGCCGGACCAAGCTGGCGATCGGCAATCCGGCCGGTGGTGACGCCGACCTGTCGCGGGCCCTGGAGTTGCTGACCGACGCCGGCGACCGTGCCGGGGTCGCGGCGACCCTGATGCTGTACGCCCTGGTGCCGCTGTTCGGGGGGAAGATCGACCTGGCCGGCGACCGGTTCGAGCGCAGCGCGGCACTGTCGGAGGAACTCGGCATGGCCGGTTTGGCGGCCCGGGCCCGGCAACTGCTCGGCATCGCCCGCCTGGAGCTCGGAGACCTGGCGGGCGCGCGGGCGGCGCTGCGGCACAGCGTGCCCGCCGTCGTGGAGATCGGCGATCGGTTCGGTGTCCCGATCGGGCTGACCGCGCTGGCCGGGCTCGCGGCGCTGGAAGGACGTCCGCGGGTCGCACTCCGGGTGTCCGGGGCCGCGGCGGCGTACGAGGACGTCAATCAGACCTATCTGCCCGAGCCGTTGCGGGCCTACCGGGACGCCTGGCTGGCCCCCGCGCGCGCTGCGATGGGCAACCCGGCCGCCGGACTGTTCGATGAAGGCCGCCGGATGACCATTGAGGATGTGCTGGCCGCCGGACTGGAAACCCGCGACGAGCCGACAGCGGGACTCACCCGGCGCGAGTCGGAGATCACCGCGCTGGTCGCACGCGGCCTGACGAACCGGGAGATCGCGGGCCGGCTCTACCTGTCGGTCCGGACCGTCGAGACACACGTCGACCACGTCCTCACCAAGCTGGGTTTCCGGACGCGTACGCAGCTGGCCGCCTGGGCGCACAACCACGGAAATACGTAGTGGCTCGGTAGTTCTTCGGAGGTATGGAAAAGCCTCCCGGACCACCGTGGGTGCATGAGCACAGACGTCCTGGTCGTCGGCGCCGGACCCACGGGCCTGGTCCTGGCCGCCCAACTGCTGTCGCGGGGGATCACGACCCGCATCGTCAACAAGGCCATCGGTCCGAGCCCGCAGAGCCGGGCGCTCGGGGTCCACGCCCGTACCCTCGAAATGTTGGACGTTCTGGGTGTGGCCGACGCGTTCATCGAGCACGGCCACCGGGTCCACCGCTTCCGCATGTACGCCCGGGGCCGGAGCCTGCTGAACCTGAACATGTCCCGCAACGGCTCCCGGTACGGGTTCATCCTGCACCTGCCGCAGGGTGAGACCGAGAGGCTGCTGCGGGCCCGGGTGCGGGAGCTCGGCGGCATCGTCGAGGACGGCGTGGAACTTCTCCGGTTGGATCGGGAAGGCGACACCGTCCACGCGACGATCCGCGACACGGCCGGCCGGGACAGCGTGATCACCGCGGGCCACGTCGTCGGGTGCGACGGCGCACACAGCCGGGTGCGCCACGAGATCGGTGCCGCGTTCCAGGGGCAGCCGTACGCGGAGGACTGGATGTTGGCCGACGTCGTGGTGGACGGACCGCTCCGCGAGGAGGAGTCGCACGCCTTCTTCCGGCCGGACGGGCTGCCCGTGGTCTGCCTGCCGATGGGCGCCCACCGGTGGCGCATCGTCATGCCCAACGCCGGCGACCGGGGCGGATCGGCGCCGTCGATCGAGGAGATTCAGGAGCTCGTCGATCAGCGCGCACCCCGGCGGCTGCGGGTCAGCGACCCGACGTGGCTGGCGTGCTTCCACTGCCACCTCCGGTCGACGCGAACGTACCGAAGCGGCCGGGTGCTGTTGGCCGGGGACGCGGCGCACATCCACTCGCCGGCCGGCGCTCAGGGCATGAACACCGGGATGATGGACGCCGACAACCTCGGGTGGAAGCTGGCGCTCGTGGCCGCCGGCCGGGCGCCGGACAGCCTGCTCGACTCCTATGGACAGGAACGCATACCCGTCGCGTCGGGTGTCCTGTCGTTCACCGACAAGATCGTCCGGCTGTCCACGATCCGCAATCCGGTCGCGCAAGCCTTGCGTGACACGCTCCTGCCGCTGGTCAGCAGCCTGCCAACCGTCCAGAGCCGGACGGCCCGGCGCCTCTCCCAGACGTCGGTGGCATACCCGTCCAGCGCGCGGTAACTCGCCGGGGTCGGTTGAGCGACACGAACGGCGATGCCGGGGCGGGCGTACGGTGAAACCCGGTCGTCTAGGTCGCGGATGGCCTGCGTGGCACCGGGACAGGCCGGGGGCGGTATGGCTGGCAGCAGGGCGCTCGAGTGGCTGCTCGACGTGGCACTCGCCGCTGCCGCCGCATTGGCGGCGGTCGTGTTGACCACCGAGCTCACCGTCGGTGCGCCCGCCTCGGCCCAGGCACTGCTGCTGGTGTTCGCCATCGTGCACGGCGGCGTCCTCATCCTGCGACGGACTGCGCCCCGGATCGTGTTCGCCGTCCAGTCCGTCACCGCGATCGGGTACGTCGCAGCCGGCCTCCCGGTCTTCATGCTCGGTCCGGCGGTCCTGGTGACGCTGTATACGGCGGCCGTACGGCTGGACCGGCGGGCCGCCGTGCTGTCGCTCTCCGTCGCGGAAGCACTGCTGGCCGTCCTGCTCTGGGCCGGTCCGTCCGTCCCGGGCTTCGCCTCGTGGGCACAGTTCGCCGCCGTGCTGGCGGGGGCCTGGTTCCTGGGCGACATCGTCCGCCGGTGGCAGGCGGCGGCGGCCGAGCACGAACGGCGCGCCGTCGAACTCGAACGGGCCCGGGAGGACCTCGCGCGCCTGGCGGTGAGCGCCGAACGGGTACGCATCGCCCGGGAACTCCACGACGTGGTCGCGCACAGCATGAGCGTGATCGCGATGCACGCCGGCAGTGGCCGGCTCGCCGCTACCCGCGACCCGGACGTTGCCCGCCGGGCGTTCGAAGTGATCGAGGAGTCGAGCCGTGGCGCCCTGGCCGAGATGCGCCGACTGGTGACCATCCTGCGGGACGTGGACGACGACGCGCCGTCGCTCGCGCCGGCCCCCGGTCTGGCCGATGTGCACCGGCTCGTCGCGCAAGTGGCGGCGGCGGGGGTGGACGTGGACGTGCACGCCGAGGGCGACCTGGCCGCGGTTCCGGAGGGCGTTTCCCTCGCCGCGTACCGGATCGTCCAGGAGGCCCTGACCAACGTCGTCCGCCACGTCGGTCCGACCCGGGTACGCCTGACCGTGGCGGTGGACGACGACCGGGTCCGGCTGGAGGTCAGCGACCGCGGTGCGCGCCGCATGACGAGCACCGCGATTCCGCCCGGTATCGGCCACGGAACGGTGGGCATGCGGGAACGCGCCACCCTGTACGGCGGCGAGCTCACCGTTGGTCCCGGCCCCGACGGCGGCTGGCGGGTCACCGGATGGCTGCCCCGCGCGGCGGTGGGGCGATGATCCTCGTCGTGGTCGCCGACGACCAGCCGCTGATCCGCGCGGGCCTGCGCGGGATGTTCGACCACGCCGACGACGTAGAACTGGTCGGCGAGGCGGCGGACGGCCGGACCGCCGTGGAGCTGGCCCGCCGGCACCGGCCGCACGTGCTGCTCATGGACGTGCGGATGCCCGTCATGGACGGCATCGAAGCGACCCGCCGCATCACGTCCGACCCGACGGCCGCGGGCGTACGGGTCGTTGTGCTGACCACCTTCGACGAGGATGAGTACGTATACGGCGCGCTGCGCGCGGGGGCGAGCGGGTTCCTGCTCAAGGACGCGCCGCCCGAACAGGTCTTCGAGGCCCTGCGGGTGGTGGCCGCTGGGGAGGCTCTGATCGATCCGGCGGTGACGCGCCGGCTGATCGCCGAGTTCGCCCGCCGGCCGCAGGCCGACCACCCGCCCGCGGCGCCGGCGTTGGCACCGCTCACCGACCGGGAACGGGAGGTGCTCGCGCTGGTGGGCCGCGGGCTGTCGAACGCCGAGGTCGCCGCGCGGCTGGTGATCAGCCACGCCACCGCGAAGACACACGTCGCCCGCATCCTGGCGAAGCTGCAGGCCCGGGATCGCGCCCAACTCGTGGTACTGGCGTACGAGTCCGGTCTGGTGCGGCCCGGATCCGGCTGACCACCCGCGGATGCCCGTCCCCGGGCGTACATCCGGGGATGTATGCGAACCGCGAGTGCCATCCCGAGGCCGACGACTCCCCCCGCCGCGCTCCCTACCGTCGAGCACGTCCATGTACGACGGTCCCAAGGAGTGACCCATGTCCGCGATCTCGGTCCACGGCCTGGTGAAGCGGTTCGGCGGCGTGGTGGCCGTCGACGATCTCAGCTTCGAGGTGCAGACCGGCACGCTCACCGGCTTCGTCGGCCCGAACGGCGCCGGCAAGACCACCACCCTGCGGCTGATTCTCGGCCTCGTCCGCCCCACGGCCGGCGCCGCCCTGATCGGCGACGTCCCATACGCCAAGCTCGACCGGCCCGCCCGCCATGTCGGTGCGGTACTGGAGTCGTCCGGCTTCCATCCCGGTCGCACCGCCCGCGATCATCTGCGGGTGCTCGCCGGCCCGAGCCGCATCCCGACCAGCCGGGTCGACGAGGTTCTGTCCGAAGTGGAGCTCTCCGGGGCGGCGTCCCGGCGGGTCGGCGGATTCTCGCTCGGCATGCGGCAACGGCTCGGCCTGGCCGGGGCACTGCTCGGCGACCCGGAGATCCTCATCCTGGACGAGCCGGCCAACGGCCTCGACCCGGCCGGTGTGCACTGGCTACGCAGCTTCCTGCGCAACCGAGTGGACGGCGGAGGCACCGTGCTGGTGTCCAGCCACCTGCTCGCGGAGCTCGCCCTGTCCGCGGACTCCGTCGTCATCATCAAGGACGGGCGCCTGATCGCCCAGGGACCGGTCGCCGACATCACCGGCGGCGCGGCGGTGGTGCGGGTACGGACCCCGCAAGCCGAGCAACTGTTGGCGGTGCTCGCGGCGCGGGGCGTGTCGGCCACGCTCGACGGGCCCGGCCAGGTGGTCGCGTCCGGCGTGGGGACCGAGGTAGTGGGGCAGGCGGTGTCCGAGGCCGGTCTGGTCGTGTACGAGATGAGCACCCACCGGGCCGCCCTGGAGGACACGTTCCTCGCTCTCACCGAGGGGAGCCGGCCGTGACCACGCTGATCCGCACCGAGTTGCTCCGCCTGCGGACCACCCGATCGACGTGGGTTGTGCTGGCTGTCGGCCTGGCCCTGACGCTGGCCTGGGCGGCCGCGATCCTCAGCAATATCGGCGGCATCGGAGCAGCCGCCCGGGGCAGCGTCCAGATGCGCGCCGATCTACTCGGCGCGACCGGCATCGGGCTCTTTCCGATGATGCTTCTGGGGACCGTGGCGGTGACCGGCGAGTTCCACCACCGGACCGCCACTTCCACGTTCCTGGTCACGCCGCGGCGATGGCGGGTGCTCGCCGCGAAGGCCGTCGCCGGCGCCCTCGTCGGCCCCCTAGTGATCATCCTGCTGCTCGCCGTGGTGTGGACTTTCGGGGTTGTCGCAGGGGCTATCCAGCTGACCGTGGACGCGGGGCTCCTGGCGATGACGGCCCGGTCGATCCCCGTCGCCGCGTGCTGGGCGCTGCTCGGCGTCGCGGTCGGCGTGGCGATCCGCAATCAGACCGTCGCGGTCCTGGTGCCGCCTGTGTGGTTCCTGCTGATCGAGACGCTCCTCCCGGCGTACGGGCTGAGCGCACTGGTCCCGTGGCTGCCGGGCGGAGCGACCACGGCGCTGCTCGGTGGACGGTTCGCCGGGGCGCTGCCGGCCTGGGCGGCGCTTCTCGTCCTGCTCGCGTATGCGCTGGCCCTGTTCGTACCGGGCGCTCGCGCGATCGCCCGCCGAGACATCACCTGACGAACGGAGCGAACGAGCCATGTCCACCCTGATGCACACGGAACTGCTCGCCCTGCGTACGACCCGGCTGCCGTGGGTGTTGCTGGCCGGCGCTTCGGTGCTCACCGCCGCACTCGCAATCAATCCGGTCCTCGCGGCCGGGACCGGCGGCGCCCCGTCCATCGGCACGGCGGGCGCCCTGCTCGCCGTGCTCGGCGCGACCGGCCGCGGCAACCTCGTGATCCTGCTGCTCGGCGTGCTCATCGTCACGGGGGAATTCCGCCACGGCACGGTGACCGCCACGTTCCTGCTCACGCCGCACCGGGTCCGGGTGCTGTCGGCCAAGGCCGCCGCGGTCGTCGTCGTCGGGGCGATCGCAGCGGCAGCCGACCTCGCGGTCGCCGTGGCCGTCGGCGTCGCCGCCGGGGCGCTCCCGGCCCCCCTCCTCAACGGTGACGTCGTGCTGCACGTGGCCGGTCTGCTGCTGGCCTACCCGCTGTACGGGCTGATCGGCGTCGCCGCCGGCGCGTTGATCGTCTTCCAGCCAGTGGCCGTCCTGTTGCCCCTGGCATGGGTGCTCTACCTCGAGGACTTCATGGTGCGGCTCGCGCCGTATGCGGTAACCCCGTGGACGCTGAACGGCGTGACCGCTGCGCTGGCCAACGCCCCGGACCTGGCCGACGCACTGCCCATGGCGGCCGGCGGCGCCGTCCTGCTGACCTACGCCCTGCTGTTGTTCACCCTCGGCGCGGTGCGTCTCGCGTACCGCGACATCACCTGATAGGAGCCGACTCTCATGGGTCCCTTCCGGCGCGGCCTGCTGGCCGCCCTCTGCGCCGCTGGTCTTGTCGCCGGACTCGCGGGCCTCGCCTTCCGGGTACGGTCCGACACCGTCCCGACGACCGGTACGAGCCTGCCTCAACTGGTTGACCGGTGGCGTCACCGAGCCGCGGTGCCCGCCGTGACCGTCGCGGTCGACGCCCCCGGCCGGCCCCTCGTGCTGATCGCGAGCGGTACGGGCCTGCGAGATGGCGACATCGCGGTGACGGCCGACGCGCAGTTCCGGGTCGCCAGCATCACCAAGACTTTCGTCGCCACCGTCGTACTCCAGCTCGCCGAGGAGCGCCGGTTGAACCTGGACGACCCGCTGTCCCGGTACGTACCCACGTTCCCCGGCGGCGCCGGGATCACCCTGCGACAGCTGTTGAACCACACCAGCGGCGTGCCGGACTTCGAGCTCGCGGAGGGCTTCGGTCCCGGGCTGCTCACGGACCGGCAGCGACGCTGGCGCACCGACGAGATCCTCGCCCTGGTCACCAGCGCACGCCCAGACTTCGCGCCGGGCACCCGCTATTCGTACTCCAACACCGGGTACGTGCTGTTGGGCGAGGTCATCCGGGTGGTGACCGGCTCGACCTGGGCGGCGGAGGTGCGGCGGCGCATCATCGACCCGCTGCACCTGCGGCACACCTATGTCGCCGGACCGGAATTGGCCCCGGCCGGCGTTCTGCCTGGGTACTACGACGCGGACGACGATGGCGACGAGGAGAACATCGAGACCGGCCGATCATGGCCGTCCCTGGAGAGCGCGGAGGGACCGGCGGGCGCGATCGTCTCCACCTCGGCCGACCTGGCCGTTTTCGGCGGAGCCCTCTTCCGCGGCCGGCTGCTCGGACCGCTTTCGCTGCGGTGGATGCTCGCCGAGGGCCCGCACCACCCACGAGGCAGCAACTACGGGCTCGGCGTGGAGATCTCCCGGCCGGACTACCGCACGACGGTGTGGGGTCACGGCGGCGCACTGCCGGGCTTCCGTTCCACGCTCTGGTACGTCCCGCGGGACGACCTGGTGATCGTCGTGCTCGCCAACGACTGGCGGGCCGACCCGCAAGACCTCGCGGAACTGGTTCTGCGCGTGGTGACCCGTCATCCGGACGGTCGATGACCACCGGCGGCGCCGAGTGAGCTATGGCGACGTGGGCCCGGACGCCACCCCTCCGTTCGGCGCGGCCATGGTCCGCCTGGCCGCGGCGGCGCGGGATTCGATGAACGGGATCGAGGCCATCCCGGCGAAGAAGAAGGCAAGTCCGATCGTGCCGATCACGGCCACGTACACGATGAGCGCCGGCGCGATGGCGGCCGCCAGGAACAGGATGGCGCCCAGGAAATGCAGGGCGGTGACGCCAACCAGCAGCGGGGCGGACACCTGGTCGCGGATCTTCGGGAAGACCTTGAGATCCCGCACGAACAGGTAGACGAACGACGCGGCGATCAGCACGACGCCCGTCCGGAACAGGCCCTGATTGAGGCCGATCGGCGAGGGTGGTACCTCGTCGAGTCCGGTCGACGCCGCCATGAACCGCACCGCGACGTAGAGCGGGACGGTCAGAAAGACGTTGTCCAGTACGACGTACCAGTAGCCGTACGGTGCATCGAAACGCACATGCAAAATCAGCAGGCCCACCGTCGTGGCGAGCAGCAGACCCAGCACCAGTGCCATGGTGAACACGGCCGCCCAGACCTTCGCGTCGACATGCTGAGGGGTCTTGAAGATGGCGACGATCGCGCCCGACGATCGCTCCAGAACGAGCGCGATGACGAGGAGCATGGCCCAAGTGTTGATCTCGAGGAGCTTTCCCCGCAGGAGCAGATGGCCCGTACTGGGAGTGCCTGGCGTCGTCAACGATTATCCCTCCCACCGCCCGGCGAGACCCAACAGGATCAGAGCCAGCGTGTTTATCAGTATCAAGAGGTGTGACCGATCGCGGTCGGTGGCGAAGGAATCCCGCCACCGGTACGCGATCGCCGGGAGAAGCACCAAGAAGAGGGCCGGGAGCAGCCAGAGCGTCGCCAGCCTGCTCCAGTAGACGAGAGTAACGATGACCAGCGCCTCGGCGCAGGATGCCAGAAGGGGGACGAGTAGCGCGCGGCGGGCCCCGAACCTGTTCGCGAGGGTACGTATGCCGACGATCCGATCACCGCGGGAATCGCGGACGTCCCAGGCGACCTCGATCGTGAACACGGCCAAGGCGAGCGCGCTGACGGCCAGCAGGAGCCGTGGCAGGTGCGCAGCGGTGCCGGACATTGCCGGGTAGACGATGGTGATGAGCGGCCATACCACCGAGGGCACCGCGTTCTTCACGCCGGTGACCTGTTTCAGCCGGATTCTCTCCCGCCGGCCGCCGAGGAACGGGACCGAGTAGAGAACGCCCGCGAGGAGCATCAATGACAGCGCGAGGGAGGCGGCATATCCGGTGAGAATCATCGACAGCAGGATGCTCCCGCCTAGCGCACCGATGGCCACCGTGCGGATCAGCGTCCGGGCGGCGACGGTTTTGGCGTACCCGCCAGGATCGTTGATCTCGTCTTCGACAACGTCGAAGACCCTATTCAGTTCGTAAATGCCGAAGATACCCAGCAGCACCGACGGCAAGGCCTGCCACGACGATGTCGAGCCGTCCAGCGGTGGCGCGGCCCAGGCGATGAGGGCGGCGGCGGGCAGCAGATGAATTCGATTACGCAACACGAAGTCGATGACGCTCCGAACGCCGGTCACCCTTGGTGCTGTTGAGAGACCTTTGGGCGGCGTCGGCATGCTTCTCCCCGCACGATCAACGCCGGGCCTGCCGCCGCCCGACACAGGCTGGGCGAGCCAGAACGACATGTCGTTGATACTACCGAGATCGAACGGTCGCCGGCCCGCGAAAAGCGAGTTGTCCACACCGGACGGCGTTGATCGCCCTCCTGCGTCGATCTTGGGCGTGTGGCGCCCGGATGACGGTGATACGCGGCTTATCAGAGGGGCCACAAGTCCAAGATCGACGGAATAGCCACGCCGACCCGGATAGCGCGGCGGGCAACAGCGTCCCGGGCGCCGGTGCCGGCCTGTGGCCGCCATGCCCCGGGCGATCTCCAGGACCAGCGCGGCCTGCCGCCGGCGCCACTGCGCGGCCGGGACCAGGCGGCCCGAGGACGTCTATCTCGACCCGCACCGTCGGATCGTATCGCCGCAGCCGAGCACGTCCGCTGTCCAGCGTTGTGCGCGGCGGCTGTTTCGCCGCACCCGGCCGGGGTACCCGTGCGAAAAGATCAGACGTGAGGAGATCGTGATGACTACCGCAGCATCACCTGGCGGACTTCCGCTTGCCGCGGCTGCCGCGGCCGACGCCACCAGGGCCGACGAAGAGCAGCGCGAGGGGCCGACCGTCGGTGCGTCCGACGCCGACGCCGACGCCGCCCGTTCCGGCGCGGACGTGGATCTGGACGACGCGGCACGGGACACCGACGACGTTCCGGTGGGCACGGCCGACGCGGAGGCCGACGCCCGGCGCTCCGGAGCCGACACCGAGTAGGCCCAGACGGCGGATCCGCCCGGGACGTTCTGTCACACCTGGAGGATCTCCACGTCGTACCGCGCGATCGACTTGTCGCGGGAGACGAGCCGCAACCCTTCGACCGTCGCCTGGGCCACCAGCATCCGGTCGAACGGATCGCGGTGATGGGCCGGGAGGCGGCCGGCGGCGATCGCGTGCGCGTGTGTCACCGGCAATTCCCGGAAGCCCATGTCGCGCACCCGTTCGGCGAGGTCGGGCGGTCCGCCGAGTTTCCCGGCGGCTTTCTTGATGGTGATCTCCCACAGGCTGACCGAGGACAGGAAGATATCCGGGTCACGGCGCAGCCGGTCGAGGAACTCGTCCCCGAGGGTGGCGTCGCCGGTGATGCCCCACAGCGCGATGTGGGTGTCCAGCAGCAGCGTCATCGGCCGATACCGAAGTCGGCGGCGATCTCGGCGTTGGTCTCCGGCGAGTCCCAGTCGTCCGACAGGTCGAGTTGCCCGGCGAGGGAGCCGACGGCAGTACGGTTGACGCGACGTACCAGCGGGACCACCTTCGCCACCGGGACGCCGGCCCGGTCGATGATGATCTCCTCGCCTCGCTCCACCCGCTCGATGATGCGCGACAGCTGCGTCTTGGCCTCGTGCATGTTGTAGTGGATCGCCTCAGCCGTCATCGCCCCACCTCCCGGTTAGCTAATAGCTTAGTCTACCGGTCTGCCCACCGCGGGTGCCGTTGGTGTCGTGCGGGAAGACGCGACTACGTCACAGCGGCTCCGCGTACGTGTTGGTCTTGTCCAGCACGCACGTCTCGACCACCCGCAACCAGGCCGCGTAGTGCGGCGCCGCGCGGTGGGCGCCGTAGAAGGCGTCCGCGTCGGTGTAGATCTCGTACAGCACGTATCGGTTCGGGGTGTCGGACACGCGGTTGACGTCGAAGCGCAGGCAGCCTGGCTCCTCGCGGGAGGCGGCGGCGTTGGCCTGGATGCCGGCCTCGAACTCGCCGCGCCGGTTCGGCCGGATGTCGATGGTGACGATGACGGTGAACATCACGCGATCCCTTCCACCGGCTCGAGGTCGAACGGCACCCCGCACGACGACGCCAGTTCCCGTAGGTCTTCGACGGTGTTCCCGGCCAGCAGCACACCGTCGCGCCGGCCGGCCGCTTCGGCGCGGGCCTCGATCTCGCCGGGGTAGAAGATCTCGGTAGCACCGGGGGCGAGCGGCACGCTCTTGGTGGTGCGGATCAGGTCGTCGATGCGCCGGTCGAACTCGGCCGGGTCGATGATCGCGTCGATCCGGAGGGCGAGCACCAGGTGCCCGCAGCCGCTGCGCCGGTCCGGCTCGTACGGCCCGGCCACCCCGGTGCCGTAGGAACTGCCGGTGAGCACGCCGGACAGGACGTCCATGAGGAACGAGATGGCGTATCCCTTGTGCCCGGCCATCGGGGCCAGGATGCCGTCGATCGCCGCGCGCGGGTCCGTCGTCGGTACACCCTCGGCGTCGAGCGCCCAGCCGGCCGGGATCGGCTCGCCGCGTTGCCGCGCGGCATAGATCTTCCCGCGGGCCACCTGGGTGTTGGCGATGTCCAGCACCACCGGGCCGTGGCTGCCGCCGGGGGTGGCGATCGACCACGGGTTCGCTCCGACGGTCTTCTTCCGGCCGCCCAGCGGCGCCATGGCCGGGCTGCCGTTGGTGGTGAGGATCCCGACGCAGCCGGCCGCGGCCATGGTCCGCGTCCAGTACGCGGCGGTGCCGAAGTGGTTGCTCTTGCGCACGGCCACCGCACCGATACCGTGCCGGCCGGCTCGGGCGACGGCGTCCCGGCACGCGTGGTGGGTGATCACCTGGCCGATGCCGTCATGGCCGTCGATCACCGCGACCGCGCCGCCGTCGACCACCGTCTCGGCGCGGGTCACCGGGTGCATGGCGCTGGACCGCAGCCGGGCGAGGTACCAGCCCAGCCGCAGCATGCCGTGCGAGGCGTGCCCCCACAGATCGGCCGTGACGAGGCTGTCGGCGACCAGTCGCGCGTCGTCCGCCGGCACTCCGGCCGATTCGAGGAGGCGGGTGCCGAGGCCGGTGAGGCGGTCGGCGGAGAAGCGGATTCCGGTCATCGGGTCCTTCCAGTTCGGGGCCGGCGGGCCGGGCGACCGGCGGCGACGTGGTTCTCTCCCGGGCGAGCGCGCGATGCAGCCCAGGGCCGTCATGACCGACCGCCCCGAGCGGCACCCAGCCGCACCGCCTCGATCGCGTCCACCACGGCGGCGGTGAACGCGCTGCAGGACGCCGTGCCGCCGAGATCGCCGGTGCTGATCCCGCTGCGGACCGCGGTCTCGACCGCTCGCTCCACCGCCACCGCCGCGCCCCGGAGCCGGTCGTCGCCGTGCCTGGCGGCCAGCCAGTCCAGCAGCATCGCGCTGGACCGGATCATCGCGATCGGGTTGGCGACGTCGCGGCCGGCGATGTCCGGCGCCGAGCCGTGCGCGGCCTGCGCCATGGCGTGCGTGTCGGAGGCGTTGATGGACGGCGCGATGCCCAGCGAGCCGGCGATCTCCCCGGCCAGGTCGGACAGGATGTCGCCGAACATGTTCTCGGTGACGATGACGTCGAAGTCGGCGGCCCGGCGCACCAGGTGCACGGTCATCGCGTCGATGTGGAAGTCGTCCACCGCGATCTCCGAGTAGTCCCGGGCGACCTCCCGGCAGACGTCCCGGAACAGGCCGGTGGTCAGCTTCAGCACGTTGGCCTTGTGCACGATGGTGACCCGCTTGTCCCGGCGGCCGGCCAGCTCGAACGCGCATCGGGCGATCCGCTCCACCGCGGGCCGGGTGATGATGCCCAGCGCCACCGCCACGTCCGGTGTCGGCATGAACTCGCCGGTGCCGGCGTACGTGCTGCGGTCGGCGTAGAAACCCTGCGTGTTCTCCCGCACGATGACCAGATCGGTGCCCGGAACCACGGCCGTGCCGCCCTCGAACGCCTTGGCCGGGCGGATGTTGGCGTACAGGTCGAAGTGCTTGCGGATGGTGCCGCTGGGGTTGAGCCGCGAGCGGTGCGGTTCCGGGTAGGCGGCGCTGTCGTGCGGGCCGAGCAGCCACCCGTCCAGGCCGGCCAGGGCGGTCAGGGTCGATTCCGGCACGGCGGTGCCGTACTGCTCGATGGCGGCGGCGCCGAGCGGCAGGTCCACCCAGTCGACGGGCGCGAGGCCGGCTGACGCGACGGCGGCGTCGACCACGGCGGTCGCTGCGGGCACGATCTCCGGGCCGATGCCGTCGCCGAGCAGGACACCAAGGCGATAGCTGGTCATCTGGTGGATGCGCCTTTCCGGAGGGAAGGTGAGCAGTTCGGTGACGTCGGCCGTTGGCACGACGGCCGCGGGATCGAGCAGGGCATCGCCGGGTTCGACGCTCAGATGGACGCTACCGGCGAGACCGGCCGGGCGCCCGCCGGAGCTGTCGACCACCGGACAGCGCAGGAAGCAGAGCCGCGGTGCATCGCGGCAGCCGCATCCCGCTGGATTCTTGATTGATTCCAGGATGTAGGCCAGAATCGGGAGGATGCCGACGCGGCCAGATTTCGTACGCATGTTGCACGGGGCTTCCCTGCGTGTGACCCGTCCCCGGGTAGCGGTGCTGTCCGCGGTGCACGACCATCCGCATTCGGACACGGACTCGATCATCGGCGTCGTGCGTCAGGATCTGGGTGACGTGTCGCATCAGGCCGTCTACGACGTACTGCGCGCGCTGACGGCCGCGGGTCTGGTGCGGCGTATCCAGCCGTCCCATTCCGTGGCGCGCTACGAGGCGCGAATCGGGGACAACCATCACCACGTTGTTTGCCGGTCGTGCGGTGCCATCGCCGATGTCGACTGCGCGGTGGGCTACGCCGCTTGCCTGACGCCCGTCGACGACGCGGGCTACGAGATCGACGAGGCCGAGGTCATCTACTGGGGCCTTTGTCCCCGCTGTGCCCCGGCATCCTCCGGAAGATCGAGACAGGAGAAGGACTGACGTGTCTGACAAGAAGGACGCAACCGAGAGCGTCAGCGAAAGCGAGAACCCGGCAATCCCCTCCCCGGCTCCCAAGCCGACCCGCCCCAGGACGAACCGGGACTGGTGGCCGAACCAGATGGACCTGTCCGTTCTCCATCAGCACTCGCCGCGGGCCAATCCGATGGGCGAGGACTACCACTACGCGGAAGAGTTCAAGACCCTCGACCTGGACGCGCTGAAGCGCGATCTCGTCGAGCTGATGACGACGTCACAGGACTGGTGGCCGGCCGACTACGGCCACTACGGGCCGCTGTTCATCCGGATGAGCTGGCACGCCGCAGGCACCTACCGCATCGCCGACGGGCGCGGCGGCGGCGGCAGCGGCGCCCAGCGGTTCGCACCCCTCAACAGCTGGCCGGACAACGCCAGCCTGGACAAGGCGCGCCGGCTGCTCTGGCCCATCAAGCAGAAGTACGGCCGGAAGATCTCGTGGGCCGATCTGCTGGTGTTCGCCGGCAACTGTGCCTACGAATCGATGGGTTTCCGGACGTTCGGCTTCGGCTTCGGACGGGAAGACATCTGGCAGCCCGAGGAAATCTACTGGGGACCCGAGGACACGTGGCTCGGGGACGAGCGCTACAGCGGCGAGCACGAACTCGACAGCCCGCTGGCCAACGTGCAGATGGGCCTGATCTACGTCAATCCCGAAGGGCCGGCCGGCCAGCCGGACCCGCTGGCCTCCGCCCGGGACATCCGGGACACCTTCGGTCGCATGGCCATGAACGACGAGGAGACGGTGGCGCTCATCGTCGGCGGCCACACGGTGGGCAAGACCCACGGTGCGGTCGATCCCCAGTACATCGGTCCCGAGCCGGAGGCCGCCCCGATCGAGCAGCAGGGCCTGGGCTGGAAGAACAGCGTCGGCACCGGCAGCGGTCCGTACACGCTCACCAGCGGGCTGGAGGGCGCCTGGACCACCGAGCCGATCAAGTGGGACAACGGATATCTGGACAACCTCTTCAAGTACGACTGGGAGCTGACGACCAGCCCGGCCGGCGCCAAGCAGTGGACGCCCAAGGACTCGTCGGCCCAGGCCACGGTGCCGGATGCGCACGATCCGTCGAAGCGGCACGCCCCGATGATGTTGACCTCGGACCTCGCGCTGAAGGTCGACCCGATCTACGGCCCGATCGCGAGGCGCTTCTACGAGAATCCGGACCAGCTCGCGGAGGCGTTCGCCAAGGCGTGGTACAAGCTGCTGCACCGCGACATGGGACCGGTCTCGCGGTACCTCGGCCCGTGGGTGCCGGAGCCGCAGTTGTGGCAGGACCCGGTACCCCAGGTTGATCACGAGTTGATCGGGGACGAGGACATCACCACCCTCAAGGGCAAGATCCTCGAGTCGGGCCTGTCGACGTCACAGTTGGTGTCCACCGCCTGGGCGGCCGCGGCGAGCTTCCGCGGTACGGACAAGCGGGGCGGCGCCAACGGTGCGCGGATCCGCCTCGCGCCGCAGAAGGACTGGGAGGTCAACAACCCGGCCGAGTTGGACACCGTGCTGCCGGTCCTCGAGCGGATCCGGCAGGACTTCAACACTGCGCAGTCCGGCGGGAAGAAGGTCTCGCTGGCCGATCTGATCGTGCTGGGCGGGTGCGCGGCCGTCGAGCAGGCGGCCCGGAACGCCGGGTACGACATCACGGTCCCGTTCACGCCGGGCCGCACCGACGCGTCGCAGGAACAGACCGACGTGGAGTCGTTCGGGGTGCTCGAGCCGCGGGCCGACGGTTTCCGCAACTACCTGCGGGCGGGCGAGAAGCTGCCGCCGGAGACCCTGCTGGTCGACCGCGCGTTCATGCTCAACCTGAGCGCTCCGGAGATGGCCGTGCTGATCGGCGGCCTGCGCGTGCTGGACGCGAACCACGGGCAGTCCCCGCACGGCGTCTTCACGGACCGGCCCGGGACGTTGACCAACGACTTCTTCTCAAATCTGCTCAGCATGGGCACCGAGTGGTCGGCGTCGAAGTCGGCGGAGAACGTGTACGAGGGCCGGGACCGAGCCACCGGCGAGGTCCGGTGGACGGCCACCGCCGTCGACCTCGTGTTCGGCTCGCATTCCCAGCTCCGCGCGATCTCCGAGGTCTACGCCTCCGGCGACGCGACGGAGAAGTTCGTGCGCGACTTCGTGGCCGCGTGGCACAAGGTCATGAACCTCGACCGGTTCGACGTCGCCTGACTGGAAGGGATCACCGCGATGGCAAAGGTCATCTCCACGCTGTTCATCTCGGCCGACGGTGTGGCCGAGATCGACCCTGATTGGCATTTCCCGTACTTCGACGACAACATGGGCCGCGCCGTCGGCGAGGACTACGACACGGCTGACGTGCTGCTCATCGGCCGGGTGACCTACGACAGCTTCGCCGGGGCGTGGCCCGACCGGGAGACGGCGGGTGGGGAGGACGCACCGTTCGCCAAGCAGCTCGGCGACATGCGCAAGGTGGTCGTCTCGCGCCAGCCACTGGAGTTCTCCTGGCGCAACTCGGAGGTGATCAACGGCGATCTGGTCGATGCCGTCACCGCGCTCAAGGCCGATACCGGCGTGCGGGGCATCCTCATCCCGGGCTCGATCTCCGTGGTGCAGCAGCTGCTCGCCGCGGGCCTGGTCGACGAGCTGCGTCTGCTCGTGCACCCGGTTGCTGCGCGGAAGGGCCGCAAGCTGTTCGACGAAGGCGACGCGCGGTACCACTTGACGGTGACGGCGTCGGAGGTGTTCCCGACGGGCGTGATCCGCGTGATCTATTCGCCGACCGAAGCACCCGCCAAGGTCGGCTACGACGACATCAAGGACCAGGTTCCCGAGCGGACGCAGTGACAACGACGGTGGGCGGGGCGATCACGCTTCGGCGGCGGTGGGCGCCTCGTCCGCCGGGGTCCTCTCCTCGCCGACGGTCGGGGTGACCTTCGGCCGCCCTCGGCTGGTGTCCCAGATGTCCCGGGCGATGATCTGAATGATCGCGGCGACCGGGATGGCCAGCAGCGCGCCGAGGATCCCGGCGAGCTCCACGGCGAGCAGCACCGCGAGCAGCACGGTCAACGGGTTGAGCTGGACCGTCCGGGAGAAGATCAACGGCTGTAGCAGGTGGTTCTCGAGCTGCTGGTAGACCACGAAGAAGATGAGCGCGATGATCGCCGCGGTGACCGAATGGGCGAGCGCCGCGAGGACCGCCACGACGGCCCCGAGCGTGGCGCCCACTAGCGGGATCAGGTCGGCGATCGCCACGAACAACCCGATCAGCCCGGCGAACGGCACGCCGATCAACGCCATTACCAGCCAGGTCAGCACGCCGGCGATGAGGCTGATCAGCAGGTTCCCGGTGATGTAGCCGGTGACCGCCTTCGCGCAGTCGCTGCTGACCCGCCGGATCCGTTGCGCCCGCTGCTCGGCGAACAGCGCGAGGAACCCGTCCACCACCTTCGGAGCCTGCAGCACCATGAGGTACGACAGCACGAAGATGGTGAGCATGCCGGCCACGCCGGTGGCGATGCCGCTGAGGATGGTCACTGTCGAGGCGCCCAGCCTGGTGACATATCCCCGAAAGTCGGCCGAGTGCGACTCGACGTAGTCGATGATGTGGAACCTGGTGAGCAGGTGGCCGATGGGACCGCGGCCGGACCGGATGTCGGCGAGAATGGTCGGCATCTGCTGGACCAGCTGCCCACCTTCGCGGACCAGCGGCACTACCAGCAACGTGACGACCCCGGCCAGCGCCACGACCGCCAGCAGATAGACGATCAGCGTGGCCAGCCAGCGCTTGCACCATCGCGCCCGGTTCTCCACCCAGGTGACCGCCGGATCCAGCGCGACCGCGAAGAACGCGGCCACCACGATCCAGGTGAGTACTTGCCTGGTCTGGTACGCGAGCCCGAGCAGGAACATCGTCGCCAGCAAGAGCCCGATGACGATCAGCGTGATGCGCACGACCGCCCGGTTGTCGACACGGTTCACGTGGCCTACCTACCCGCCGATGACCTGCGCAAAACGGTCATGGAAGCTCGGCGGTCGTCCGCCTCGGAGATCATCGGTACCGGACCGTCAATCCCCGGATCCCGGACACGGAACCCGCTCCACCACTCCTCGGCCGCCATCCGGGTCAAGGTCGGAAGCAGATCGGTGGATCGGCGCACCAGCCAGCGGCTGCCCCGGGTCGCCATCCACCACATCCGCCGGCCGACCGTCGGCTCGGGGCTGGTCGGGACCAGGCTGGGCAGCCGGGACACCGGATGCCCGGCCTCGCGCAGCGCCGTGGCGAACCGGAAGGCGAGCAGCCGGTGGCCGCGCTCGCTCGGGTGCAGCCGATCGACGCTCCAGTTGGCGCGGGCGTACACGGCGGGATCCTCGAGGCGGCCCGCCAGGTCGATGTGGACGGTTCGGTAGCGGACGGCGATCTCGTCCAGAACGAGGTTCAACGCCGCCATCCGCCGCCCGAGGGGCCGGGCGAGCACTCCGGGCAGCCCGAACATCCGGCCGGGGTCCGGTAGCCGAGCGGTGAGCACGGTCGCGCCCGACGTGGTCAACGCGGCGACCACCTCGGTCAGGGTGCCGCCGAGCACGGCGATGTCGAAGTCGCCGCGCAGTGTGTCGTTCATGCCGACGAGGACCGAGGCCAAGTCCGGCCGCAGGGCGCGCGCAGCCGGCAGTTGGACCTGGGCGACGTCGGCGACCCGTGCGCCGCTGACCGCGAGGTTGTGCAGCTCCACCCGGCGGCACGGTGCGGCGGATCCGCCGTCCAGCGCCGCCACCAGCAGCGGCGCCCAGCCGCGCCAGCCGCCACCCGGCATCGGGTCGCCGAATCCGCTGGTCACCGAGTCACCCAGGGCGACGAACCGGATCATCGCCGTCCGCCGCGAAGCATCCTGATCGACATGGATGTGACGGTGGCGTCGCCGGTCATGCACCAGATCACGCCACCGTGACAGGTCGGCGAAGAGCGGACGACATCGCGGCACCGCACCCGCGGGCGACGGCCCCGTCACCTGTCGGCGGTGCTTCGCGGCCGCGGATCGCGGAGTGAGGTCGGCGAGACGAACGGCTGGAGTGGGCCGTCGTCGACGATCTCCGGCAGCCGCCGGGCCATTCCGGCGAGGAGGTCGGCGACCTGGACGCGCGGATCGTCCCGGGAGTCGACCATGACCAGCCCGGCCAGGGGTGAGAGCCGGGCCGGCGACGAGCCGGTCCGGTCGGCGTCCTCCGGCGGCGAGGAGCCGGCGCCGTCGGCCAGCACCCGCTGGAGGTGGCTCAACCGCCCCGCGGTGAGGGCGCTCTGCTCGTCGTGGGTCACCAGCACCTGCCGCCGGCCGTCGCCGCTCCAGAACAGCACGGTCTCGGCCAGCGCCGGCAGCATCGGCTCCAGCGGTGGCGGGATCGACCGGTCGTCGGCGATCAACCTGGTCAGCACCGCCTGCACCCGGGTGCGGCTGAGCCCGTCGAGGACCTCCTCGGCGGGTGCGCCGAGCCGGTCTCGCAGCAGCGCGTCCCGCGCCTGGAAGAACCGTTCCAGGGCCAGCGGGCCCGGCCGGCGCCGCCGCCTGATCCGGACCAGCTCGACAAAAGCGGCGAGGAAGACCTGCCAGTTGCCGCCGGCCGACTGCCCCGCCCGGTACAGGGTGAGGGCGGCCAGACGGCGGTCCTGGGTCAGGCGGGTACCGGCCGCGTACGACGGCTCGGTCAGCAGCAGGTCGACGATCCGGGTGACGAGGAAGTACTCCTTGTCGACCAGATGGACGTGCGCCCGGCCACGCAGTGCCGTCAGGAACCACTCCAGGACCTCGCCCGCTGCCGGGTTACGCAGGAACTGCCCGGACTTGAACTCGTTCGGCGAGAACCGGAACCCGGACCGCAGCGCCGCCATGAGCTCGACCGCCTCGCCGACGCACAGGTCGACACTCGCGTGCGTGATCAGTGGGCTGGCCGGATGGAGCAGATTGGTGCCGGAGAAACCGGACTCGTCACACGCGATCTCCACGACGGCGCCGGCCACCGTACCCATCGGTGGCAGTCCGCCCTGAAGCGGCGACCTCGTACCCGATTCCATCGATGTCCATCATGAACTCGCCCAGCACCCTGAACCGTACGCCCACCCGCGACCTATCTCGATCTCACCACGAGCAGGCCGGACCTCACCACCGCTTATCCGTGGTGCGGTCCGGCTCTGACGAAACGACGACCGGGCCGGTCGCTAGTGGAACGCGCTCGGATTCACTTGTACGAGCTGCCCGGCGTGCTGGAGACCGATGAAACCGGCGATGCTCCAGGACGACGCGTAGAGGCGTCCACCGAAGTACTCCAGGCCGGTCGGCATCGTGACCTGGGCGTGCGTGATCTGGCCGTGGTCGATTCTGGTGATCCGGCCGACCGTGGACGGATCGAATCCGGGTGGCGGCTCCTCACCGGGCGGGGCTCCATAGAGAACCTCGGACACATACACGGTCCCGGTCGGCGCCACGGCGATGCCGGTCAGCGACGTGAATCCGTACCACACCTTGAGGACCTTGCCGGTCCGTCCGTCAAGCTTCCAGATGGCCGCCGCACCGGGTTGTTCCGCACCCAGCGTGGACACGTACACGTACTTGCCGTGCACCGCGACACCGGTCGGAACCGAGTCGCAACCCACGGTGCCGGGGTTGGCCTGCGCGCCCGGCGCGAGGCATTCCGGCGTCTTGGCGGTCGGCGGGACGAAGTACGTGGAGATCGCGCCGGTGCGCGGATCCACCCGCAGAACGTCGTTGGCTCCGCCGTCGGCCACCAGCAGACCCCATCGGGTGTACGTCATGCTGAACGGGTTGGACAACGCGTCGTAGGGCTGACCCGACGGATCGAACTGAACCTGCCCGTCCGGGTTGTTCTCCAGCTCGTAGGCCATGAGGTCGGCGAGAACGCGAACCCCGGTCCCGTCCCGGTTGGCCACCAGCAGCGACGCCGGCGGGTACGCGGACGGCGCCGGCGGACCCTCCGGGCCCCCACCACCCAGCACGACGTAGACCTTGTCGGCGTGCGTCGCTACGCCCGACGGGTTCGCAAGTCCCGAGATGAGGGTCCTCTGCGCGCCTGTCTTGAGGTCGACTGTCGTGATTTCGCCGGCGTCCGCTTCCGTGACGACCGCTCGGGTCGAGGACTGGATGTCGAGACCGTACGGCCCGTCCAGCCCGCTCGTGATCGTCTTGACCGGAGGTCCGGAATTGCCGGCGGAAGCCGGTGCTGGGGAAGCTGCCAGCACGGTCAGCGCGGTCGCACCGATGACGGCGAACCCTCTCCACGGATACGTACTTTTCATCCTCTCCCCCAGTCGATGTCCTATTTCCTCGCTATTCCCGTTGCGTCTTTCACATTCCGACCGACGCCAACCTACGGAGCCCTCCTTTGCTGGTCAACCGGCCGATCGGTCGATCGGTCCGGCTATTCTTCGACAGTCGTCAAATAGCCGACAGAATTGACCTCAATTGTCGGCGGAAGGCGTCGGCGTGGTCCTCGCACCATTGGCGGAAGCCCGGGGCCGGTGCTGGTGAGGCGGGTGATGTCGACGGCGATCACGGTGGCTGGCCCGGCCGTCTTCTCATGCACGAGGGCGCTGCTGCCGTTGCCGGAGCTCCGGCTACGAGGTACGACATGACGGATTCCTCCCTGGTCGGCGATCGTCCCGGCGATCTGGCCCAGTTCGGGCCCTCAGCAACCGGCGGCGTCGACAATGACGCCATGACCGGTGACGCAGCGGCGACGAGCGAAGGGCCCGATCTGCCGTCCGCGGCCGGAGCTGCGTGGTGCTGATGCCGATGGTGCGAACCGACGGCGATGTCCGTTCTATGCAGCCACCTCATCGATGAGGCACAATGCCTCCACTGATTTTCCGAGGGAAGCGGGGGTTCTCATGTCGGTCGCGATCCCGGCCCCATTGGTCGCCCAGAGCCAGACCCTACCCACCGTGTGCGCGCGGCACGGCGAGCCGGCCGACCGGCACCAGCGCGTGGTCTTCCGTTCCAAGGTCCCGGCATGGACCTACCTGCTGATACTGATCGCCGTGATCGTCTTCGTCATCGTGGCGACCGTCATGCAGAAGCGGGTGAAGGCGCCGGCCTGGCCGTTCTGCCTCAAGTGCGCCTCCCTCCGGAGGCGCGGCCTGCTCATCGGCTTCGGACTGCTGGTGCTCGGCCTCGCGGGCCTGATCATCGCGGCCGGCGCACCAGCGGACGCCCCGTGGCCCGGACCGGTGGCGCTCGCGGCCTTGGTGATCGTTTTCGTCGGCCTCATCATCGCGGCCCGATCGAGCTGGGCGATGGTCGCCTCCGGCATCGCGACCCGCGACGGTATGGCGGTGGAGGTGCTGCGGCCGGCGCCGGCGTTCGCCGAGCAGGCCGCCGCTCATCTGCAGGCGGCCCAGCAACAGTGGGCGGCCCAGCAGCAGGCGGCCCAGCAACAGTGGGCCCAGCAGCAGGCGGCCCAGCAACAGTGGGCCCAGCAGCACGAACCTCCGCGGGCCTAGCTAGGGCTGCCGTTCGCCAGCAAGTCCGGGCGCCACCGGCGGTGCCGCGTGCCCGTGTCGGCCGCCCGGATGAGCTCGAGCCGCGGC
>Ga0081539_10002266_pt1 | contig 27914 bp, 27 predicted proteins | sample TabmetS4T2R2_FD_71023 | JGI IMG/M metagenome (GOLD analysis project Ga0081539, IMG submission 71023) | Tabebuia heterophylla rhizosphere microbial communities from the University of Puerto Rico - S4T2R2 | ecosystem: Host-associated > Plants > Roots > Rhizosphere ... | reverse complement strand
GGATGGGGAGCTGCCCGTAGTAGGTGTCGACCCCGTCGAGCCGCAAGAGGGGCTCGGGCGCCGCGCCGTTGCCGCTCGAGCTCACTTCGCCCTCGTGTGCCGCGGGCCGAGGTAGGCCTCCTCGACGCGCGGGTCGGTCGCGACCTGCTCGAACGTCCCCTCGGCGATCTTCTCGCCGTGGTCGAGGGCGACGACCCGGTCGGAGATGCCCTCGACGACATGCATGTCGTGCTCGATCACGAGGATGGTGTGCCCGCCCTCGGCGCGCAGCTTCCCGATCAGCTCGGTGATCTCGTGCGTCTCGGACGGGTTCATTCCGGCGGCGGGCTCGTCGAGCAGCAGGATGCGCGGCTCGGTCGCCATCGCGCGTGCGATCTCGAGCCGGCGCCGGTTCGCGTACGAGAGCGAGTAGGCGGGCTGGTTCCAGCGGTAGCCCATCAGCCGGTTGCCGAAGAACGCGAGCTTCTCCTCGGCGACGCGCGCGATCTCGCGCTCCTCGCGCCGCGCGCGCGGGAGCCGGAGCATCGCCTCGAACACGGTGGAGCGCGTCCGGCCGTACTGCGCCGCCATCACGTTCTCCTTCACGGTCATGTTCAGGAAGAGCCGGAGGGTCTGGAACGTCCGGGCGACGCCGCGACTCGTGATCTGGTGGGGATAGAGGCCGACGATCGAGTCGCCGTCGAGCACGATGTCGCCCGAGTCCGGCCGGAAGATCCCGGTGATCAGGTTGAAGAGCGTCGTCTTCCCGGCGCCGTTCGGCCCGATCACGCTGACGATCTCGCCCTCGTCGACGTGCAAGTCGAGATCGGCGATCACCCGCAGGCCGCCGAACGACTTGTCCACGCCGCGGAGATCGAGGAGCCGGGCGCGCTCGCTCATACGATCTCCACTCGCGCCGTGCCGAGCAGGCCCTGCGGCCGCGCGTTCATCAGCGCGACGAGCAGCGCGCCGAGCAGGATCAGCCGCGTCGCGCCGGCGGTCTGGCCGACGAGGAGGTTCTCCCACACCATCGCCGCGAGGTAGAGCGTCGGGACGAGGACCGCGAGCCGCCGCCAGCCGTGCAGCTGGGTCACGAGCAGGATCGCGGCGATCAGGATCACGTACGCGAAGTCGGCGATCTTCACGGGGTGCCTCGGCAGCAGGACCCACGCCTCGATCGGCCCTTTGAGGAAGCCGCTCGCCTGCGCGTGCCCGGCGGTGAGCCGCGGCCAGGCCGCGTCCGCGATCGCGTGGACGGCGAAACCGAAGCCGACGAGCGCGGCGAGGAACGCCGCGCACAGCCGCCACGGCCGCACCTTCGCGAGGATCGTGACCAGGATCACGCCGTAGAAGAGCAAGCTCGCGTCGTGCTGGGAGCGGAGCAGCTCGGGCGCGCAGTTGATGATGATCGCGCCGAGGGCGACCCCGGCGAGGCTCCCGGTCCCGCCGAGGATCACGACCGCGTAGATCGTGATCAGCAGGCCGACGTCGTAGTCGCCCGGAAACGCGCCGGTCTGGAACGAGCCGTAGATGGCGCCCGTGAAGCCGGCCACGCCCGCGCCGAACGCGAACGCCATCAGCTTCAGACGGTTGACCGGGATCGTCATCGACTCGGCCGCGAGCGGGTCCTCGCGAAGCGCCCGCCACGCGCGGCCGGTGCGCGACTCGTTCGCGAAGTACAGGGCGCTGACGAGGAGCGCGAACGCGATCAGCGCGACGTAGTAGTACTGCCGCGTCGACGAGACGTGGTACCCGAACAGGTTGAGCGGGTCGATGTTCGCGAGCCCGTTGGCGCCGCCGGTCAGGTCGACGTGGCCGAAGTGCGGGAAGCTGATCCGGTTCGCGTTGTTCACGAAGACGACGAACGCCTGGCCGAAGAAGAGCGTCACGATCGCGAGGTAGTCCCCGACTAACCGCCGCGACGGGAGCCCGACGAGCAGGCCGAGGATCGCCGTCGCGACCGTCACGACCGGGATCGCGAGCTCGGCCTGCCAGTGGTTCCCGAACTGGGTCGAGGCGAGGATCCCGTAGCCGTACGCGCCGAACCCGACGAACGCGATGTAGCCGAGGTCGAGTAGGCCCGAGAAGCCGACGACGATGTTCAGGCCGAGGCCCATCAGGGCGTAGAAGAGCGTGTAGACCGCGTACCGCGCGAGGTTCTCCTCGCTCATCAGGAGCGGTAGCAAAGCGGCGGGGACGACGCACACGGCGAGCTTCCCGAACGGCGGGAGCCAGTTCCAGCCGCGCTCGATCAGGCCCGGGAGCCCCGTCCTGCGGCCGACGCGCTCCTCGTGGGCGGCGACCCACTCGTCGACGCCGACGCGGGGCGTCTGGAGGGCGTCGGGTCGCTCCGGGAGGTCGACCATCAGACCTTCTGGATCGCCGCGCGGCCCAGGAGGCCGCTCGGCCGGACGAGGATGACCGCGATCAGCACCGCGAAGACGTAGAGGTTCTGGAACGTCGAGCCCTGTGGAAGGTAGCCGGTCGCGTACGACTCGAGCAGCCCGACCGCGAGCCCGCCGAGCATCGCGCCGGGAATGCTTCCGATCCCGCCGATGACCGCGGCGGTGAAGCCCTTCAGGCCGGCGATGAAGCCCATGTAGTGGTAGATCTGGCCGAAGACGAGCCCGAACATCACGCCGGCCGCGCCCGCGAGCGCCGAGCCGATGAAGAACGTGAAGGAGATCACGCGGTCGACGTCGATCCCCATCATCGCGGCGGCCTCGCGGTCGAAGGACGTCGCGCGCATCGCCTTGCCGACGGTGGTGCGGGCGACGACGAGCGTGAGGGCGATCATCAGCACGATCGCTCCGATGACGGTCAGGATCTGCGGTGTCGCGAGGTAGACGTTGCCGACGTGGCGCGTGCGGACGCCGATCAGGTCGAAGCTGTCGTAGTCGCGGAACGCCGCACCGAAGAGAAGCAGCGCGCTGTTCTGGAGGAAGAACGAGACGCCGAGCGCGCTGATCAACGGCGCGATTCGAGGCGCGTCGCGCAGCGGCCGGTAGGCGAAGCGCTCGATCACGACCCCGAGCACCCCGCACCCGGCCATCGCGGCCAGGAACATCAGCGCGGTCACGATCCAGGCGCCGACGTCCGGCGAGATCGGCCCGCCGAGCCCGTGCAGCGCGAACCAGCCCATGAACGCGCCGATCATGTAGACGTCGCCGTGGGCGAAGTTCAGGAGCTTCAGGATCCCGTAGACCATCGAGTAGCCGAGCGCGATCAACGCGTACAGGCTCCCGAGCGTCAGCCCGCTGACCGTGAGGTCGAAAAAGAGACTCCAATTCACGGAGCTACGAAGATCTCATAGTGCGGTGCGGCCCACCACTGGGATGGGCCGCACCGGTCTTTCATCGTCGAGTCCGGCTTGCTACGCGATGCGCGCGAACTTGCCGTTCTTCGACTGGTAGATGCCGAACACGCCGCCCTTGATGTCGCCGCCCTTGGTGAAGCTGACGGGCAGACCCAGCAGCGTCTTCTTGAGCTTCGTCTTCGCGATCCACCTGCGAACCTCGGCTCGGGAGGCCCTGCCGTCCTTGCAGGCCTTGTCGATGGCACGGCCGACGACCTGCGCCGCGACGTAGCTCGGGGCGCCGAAGAAGTCGCCGTTGCCGCCGTGCGACGCCATGTACGCCTTGATCGTCGCGTCGGTCGGCTGGACCGGGAAGAACGAGTCGTACACGCCGGACAGGCTCTCGAACTCCGGCGCGAAGAGGCCGTCCGAGCCCATCAGCTTGATGCTGGCCTTGCCCGCCTGCCGAAGCTGCTGGCCGAATGCCTGAGCCTTCGGCGCGAGCTGCCACGGGATGTAGACGAGCTGGGTGTCGCGCGGGATCTTCGCGATCAGAGCCGAGAAGTCGGACTGCTGCTGGCTGACACCGTCGCGCGTGGTGGTCACGCCGGCGGCCTTCAGCTGCGCCTCGACCTCGTCGCTGAGGCCCGTCGAGTAGGCCTCCTGGTCGTCGATGATGTAGACCTTCTTGTACTTCAGGTTGCTGACGATGAAGCGCGAGACGCTCTTCGACTGCTGAGCGTCAGGCGGCACCGTCCGGAAGAAATAACCCGTCCGCGTGCCGTCGGTCGTCAGCGTGGTGTTGGTGGCCGAGCCCGAGACGAACCCGAGACCGCCGCCCTTGAGCGTGGAGGTCACGCCCTTGACCTCGTTCGAGCCGGCCGGACCCACGACCCCGAGGACCTTGCCGTTGCCCTTGAGCGCCTGCGCGCCCTTGAGCGCCTCCGCGTTCCCGTTGGGGCCGCCGAGCTGCGTGTCTTCCTTGACGAGCTTGAACTTCGTCCTGTGCGCCCGGTTGTACCGCGTGACGTAGAACTGGGCCCACTTCACCTGCAGCGTTCCGATCGACGCGGCCGGACCCGTGATCGGCGCCATCAGGCCGATCGACCTCGTCTTGCCGCAATTGATGAGCGCCGCGCCCGCCGCTTGGGACGACCGCGTGCTCGCGCCTCCCGTGCCCGCCGCCGCGAACGCGAGCACGGCAACGAGCAAGGCGAAAAGCGACTTCTTCATGGACATTCCCCCTTCGTGGTTGCGACCTAGTAGACGCATCTCAGCCGCATTGGTTTGCTCCCGTTGCGCTTTGTCGCCGCGTCAAGGGGCAAACTTAGCTCCCTCGAAGCGCCGCGACAACGTAGACGACGCAGATTTCGGTCGATAGTCTCAGGAAGTCGTGCGATACCTGGTCCAAACTTCGGCCGAGACGCGCGAGCCCGCGACGCGGCTCTTCGACGCGGAGCGCGGCTGCGAGGCGTTCGCGCAGCGGATCCTCCGCTTCGGGGCCGGTCTCTCGGACGAGCAGGAGCCAGGCGGCTCGGACGAGGTCCTCTACGTGCTCGCCGGCAGCGGCGAGCTCGTGGTCGGGGACGATCGGCGCGCGCTCGCGCATTCGACGGCGGCGTTCGTGCCCGCCGGACGGTCGTGGCGCGTCGCGAACGAGAGCGACGAGCCGCTCGTCGTCCTCTCGGTGCTGTTTCGGGAGCCGCTACCCGGGAACGGCCACCACGCCGTGATCGACCTCACCGGCCAGGAGCTCGCCGGCGCGACCGCCGCCCGCCGCTTCCGCCTGGGCGCGACGCCCGACGTCGGCTGCGCCTCGGCGACGCAGTTCCTCGGCTACATCCCGCCCGGCCGCGCGCCCGACCACTACCACCACTACGAGGAGGTCGTCTACATCGTCGACGGCGAGGGCGTCCTCCACATCGAAGGCGAGGAGTCGGAGCCGATCGGGGCCGGCTCGTCGGTCCACCTCCCGGCCCGGCTCATCCACTGCCTCGAGAACACGGGCTCAGGGGACATGACCGTCCTCGGCGTGTTCCGCCCGGCCGGGTCGCCTGCGGAGGCGTACTACCCGGATGGCCGGCTGGCGACCGGCGTGGAGCACTAAGGCGGGAACTTCGAGGTGTGCCAGCGCTTCGCGACGACGAAGCGCGCGCCGTTCCAGTGGAAGCGGCGGTGGTCGAAGCCGCCGGTTGGGCAGCAGTTCGGGTCGTTCTTGCGGTAGACGGGCGTCGACTCGACCAGGTCGCTGCCGACGCGGAAGAGCCCGACCTTGTAGACCTGGAGCTCCCGGAGCGCGAGCGACCACCGGCCCGCGCGCCCGCGGAACACGACCCACGCGATGTCGCCCGCAGTGCCGCCGCTGAAGACCGTCGCGGCCATGTCCCGCGCTCCGTCACGCGTGAGGTCGTGGCAGATGAGCCTGTCGACGCCGCCGCCCAAACGCAAGGTCGGCCAGACCGGCCGGAGCGCGGGCGAGGCGAGCATCGTCGCCTTCGCAGTCGCTCGGGTGCACGGCGCAGCGGACGCTCCGCCGGTCGCCCGGCCGGCACCGAGCGCCGCGGCGAGAACGGCCAGGACGGCGGCGGCCCGGAGCATCGCGACAAGATACGGCGCGGTGAAGACGCTCGCCGTCCTCCTCGCCGCCGTCGCCGCGCTCCTGCTCGCTCCGGCCGCCGCGCGCGCCGACGGCGACCCGGCCAGCGACATCCTGCTCGTCCAGGACGTGTTCGTGACGTACTCGGTGCAGGTGCCGACGGCGGACAAGGCTCAGCTCGAGGCGCTCGTCGCGGCCGCGAAGCGCGCGAAGGTCCCGCTCAAGGTCGCGCTGATCGCGGCGCCTGCCGACCTGGGCGCCGTGCCGTCGCTCTTCGGCAAGCCGAAGGTCTACGCCCAGTTCCTCGGGCGCGAGATCTACAACATCTACCCCGGTCGCCTGCTCGTGGTCATGCCGGACGGCTACGGCGTCTCGAGCGCGGGCGCGATCGTCGAGCGCGAGCAGCGGGTGGTCGACGCGCTGCCGAAGCCCGGCTCCGACGGCGCGGCCCTCGCGAGCGCGGCCCAGCAAGCGATCAGGCGCGTAGCGACGCTCCACGGCAAGCGGCTGCCCGCAGCTCCGGCACCGCCGTCGAGCGGCGGAGGGCACGCGACGCGCGACCGGCTCGAGATCCTCGCGATCGCGCTCTGCGGGCTCGCGATCGTCGCGATCTTCGCGATCCCGCGGCGCCGGCGCCGCCGCACCGACGCCTCAGCCCGCGCGACGGACTGAGACGATCCGAGCCGACCAGGCGCCGCCCGGCGCGTCGACCGCGATCTCGTCGCCCTCGCGCCGGCCGGCCAGCGCGCGGCCGAGCGGCGAGTCCGGCGACACCGCTCCCGGCCCGCCGACGCTCGAGATCTCGACCTCCATCCGCTCGTCCGGCCCGAGCTCGAGCTCGACGATCGACCCGGGTGCGACCTCGCCGTGCGCGACGTCCGCCTCGTCGATCGTGACCGCGCCGAGCAGCCGCGCGCGCAGCGTGCGGATCCGTGCCTCGAGCAGGCCCTGCTCGTTCTTCGCCGCGTGGTACTCGAAGTTCTCGGACAGGTCGCCGTGCTCGCGCGCGGTCTTGATCGCCTGGACGACGCGGGCGCGCCGCGGGCCCTCGAGCTCGGCCAGCTCGGCCTCGAGCGCCGCCCGCTGCGCCTCGGTCAGGTACTCCGCCCGCTCCACGTCGAGAAGGGTAAGCGAGGCGGGGTTCGCGCCGAGACGTGCAATACACTCGTCCGGTGCAGACCGAGCGCATGTCCGCCGGCGTGCGGTCGATCGAAGCCGCCGTCCTCGGGGCCGGGCCTGCGGGCCTGACGGCCGCCTGGGTCCTGGCGCAGCGGGGCAGGGCCGGCGAGGTCTTCGAGGCCGACGGCGTGGTCGGCGGCATCGCGAAGACGGTCGAGTTCTCCGGCTACCGCTTCGACCTCGGCGGGCACCGGTTCTTCACCAAGCTGAGGCCGGTCGAGCGGCTCTGGGAGGAGATGCTCGGCGAGGAGCTGCTGACGCGCCCGCGGCTCTCGCGGATCTATTACCAGGGCAAGTACCTGGCCTACCCGCTCCAGGCGAAGGACGTGATCGCCCGACTCGGCGTGCGCGAGTCGGTGTTCTGCGCGCTCTCGTACCTCTGGACCCGCCTCAAGCCGAAGCGGCCCGAGGTGAGCTTCGAGGACTGGGTCACGACGCGCTTCGGCCGTCGCCTCTACGACGCGTTCTTCCGCTCGTACACCGAGAAGGTCTGGGGCATACCGGGCAGCGACATCCGCGCGGAGTGGGCGGCGCAGCGGATCAAGAACTTCTCGCTCGCGAAGGCGCTGCTGACCATCCTCGGGCTTCGGCGGGCGCACGTGACGACGCTGATCGAGGAGTTCCGGTACCCCCGCCTCGGGCCCGGGCAGATGTGGGAGCGGTTCCGCGAGCGGGTCGAGGAGCGCGGGATCCCGGTGCGCTTGAACCACCGTGTCGTCGGGATCCGCCACGACGGCGACGGCCACGTCGAGAGCGTCCTCGTCCGCCGGAACGGCGGGCCGGACGAAGAGGTCCAGGTCGAGTCGGTCCTCTCGAGCCTGCCGCTCAGCACGCTCGTGCTGAGCCTCGACCCGCCGCCCCCGCCCGAGGTGTTCGTGGCCGCGCAGCGGCTCCGCTACCGCGAGCTCTGCCTCGTCGCGCTGGTGATCGACGAGCACGAGCCGTTCCCCGACAACTGGATCTACCTCCATGACCCCGACACACGCGCCGGCCGCGTCCAGAACTTCGGAGCCTGGAGCGAGAGCATGGTCGTGCCGGGAACGACCTGCCTCGGCGTCGAGTACTTCTGCTTCGAGGGCGACGAGATCTGGGAGATGCCCGACGAGGAGGCCGTCCGGCTCGCGACCCACGAGCTGACGCGGATCGGCCTGATCGACCCGGCGAAGGTCGTGGACGGGGTGAAGGTCCGCGTGCCGCGCGCGTACCCGATGTACGACACCGACTACAGCCTCGCCGTCGACACGCTGCGCGAGTACCTGTCCGGCTTCGACAACCTCGTCACCTTCGGCCGGAACGGACTCCACCGCTACAACAACCAGGACCACTCGATGTGGACCGCGATCCTCGCCACGCTGAACCTGCTCGACGGCTCGGAGCACGACGTCTGGTCGGTGAACACCGAGGCGGAGTACCACGAGGAGGGCGAGACCGTCGACGGGCTGATGGATGTCGAGCTCGTCGGGTGAGCTCCTCTCGATCGTAATCGGCTCGAACGGAGCAGCGGCCTCCGTCGAGGCGTGTCTCGCGGCGCTCGAGCCGCAGGTCTACGGGGCCGAGGTGCTCGTCTGCGAGCCGTCCGCCAGCCCGCCCGACCTGCAGGAGCGGTTTCCGTTCGCCCGCTTCCTCGAGCGGCGCGGCGCGCTCGTGCCGGCGCTCTGGCGCGACGGCATCGACGCGTCGGCCGGGCGCATCGTGGCGCTGACGATCTCGCCGATGGAGCCCGCGCCTGACTGGGTCGAGACCATCCGCGCCGAGCTCGAGCGGGCCGACGTCGTCGCGGGAGCGATCGATCCCGGAGAGGGCCTGCGCCTCGCGGACTGGGCGGAGTACTTCTGCCGCTACGCGCGCGACATGCTCCCGTTCGCGGCGCGCGAGTCCGCCGACCTCCCGGGCGACAACGCGGCCTACCGGCGCGAAGCGCTCGAGCAGACCCGGCCGCTCTACCGGGACGGGTTCTGGGAGCCGGACGTCCACCGCGCGCTCGCGGCCTCCGGCGCTTCGCTCCTGCACAGCCCGGAGCTCGTCGTCCGGCAGGGCCGCTCCGCGGGGGCGCTCGCGTTCGCGCGGCAGCGGCTCCGGCACGGGCGCGCGCACGGGAGCCAGCGCGGGGCGCGCTTCTCGCGCTCGCGGAACCTGGCGGGCGTTCTGGGCGCACCGCTCGTTCCGCCGCTTCTCACGTGGCGGGTCCTGCGAGAGACGCAGCGGCGGCGGCGGCTCCGGGCGCGTGCGCTCGCCGCGCTGCCGCTGATCCTCGCCTTCGACGCGGCCTGGGCAACCGGCGAGGCGCTCGGTCACCTCGACGCGCTGCGGGGTCGATGAGCGCTCCGGAGCTCTCCGTCGTCGTCGCGTCGGTGAACGGCCTGCCGTACCTCGCCGACTGCCTCGACGCGCTCGCGTCGAGCTGCCCCGACGCCGAGGTGGTCGTCGCCGACTGGACCGACGAGGCGACGCGACAGGCCGTGCGCGAGCGCTGGCCGGGCGTGCGGCTGCTCTCGTTCGACGAGCCGGCGAGCGTGCCCGAGCTGCGCGCTGCCGGGATCGCGGCTGCGACCGCGCCGCACGTCGCGGTGATCGAGGACCACTGCAACGTCCGGAACGGCTGGGCCGGCCGGCTCCTCGCCGCGCACCGCGCGGGCCGGACCGTCGTCGGCGGGTCGATCCGGAACGCGGCCACGCGCCGCATCCGCGACTGGGCCGCGTTCTTCTGCGAGTACAGCGAGCACATGGAGCCGGCGCCCGGCGGCGAGGTGCCGTCGCTCCCCGGCATGAACGTCTCGTACGACCGCAGCGCGATCGCGGCGATGCAGGCGCTCCTCGACGAGGGCCGGTGGGAGAGCGACCTGCACCCGCACCTCGTCCGCTCCGGCCACGTCCTCTGGTCCGACCCCGAGGCGACGCTCGAGCACGCGAAGGACTTCGGCCTGCGCGAGTTCCTGTCGCAGCGCTACCACTACTCGCGCTCGTACGCCGGGATGCGGGGCGCGTCGCTCGGCGCCAGGCGGTTCGTCTACGCCGTCGGCTCGCCGCTCCTCGTGCCGCTGCTCTACGGGCGCATCGCACGCAACGTGCTGCGGCGGCGCGCCCACCGGGCCGAGCTCGCGAAGGCGACGCCGCTGATCCTGCTCTACGTCGCCGTCTGGAGCTTCGGCGAGGCGGTCGGCTACGCGTTCGGCGGCGGGCGCAGCCTGCTGAAGGTGCGCTGACGATGCGAGTCGGGGTCGACGCCACGAGCTGGAACAACCGGCGTGGCTACGGCCGCTTCGCGCGGAACGCGGTCGGACGGCTCGTCGCGCTCGACCCGCAGACGGACTACGTGCTCTACGCCGGCGAGCCAGTCGAGGCGCCTGCGGGCTCGACGGTGCGACAGGTCGCTTCGGGACGCGGTCCGCTCGCGCTCGCCCGCCTTTCGGCCGCAGCGAGCCGCGACCGGCTCGACGCGTTCCTCTTCCCGTCGGTCTACACGTACTTCCCGGTCTTCGGCGTGCCGACCGTCGTGGGCGTGCACGACACGATCGCTCGGCGCCACCCGGAGCTGACGCTGCCGCGCCGGCGCGACCGGGCCGCGTGGCGGCTGAAGGAGCGTGTCGCGGTGCGGCGCGCCGCGGCCGTCTTCACCGTCTCGCAGGCGGCGCGCGCGGAGCTCGGTCTGGACGTCGTGGTCGTCCCGGAGGCGCCTGACCCGGTCTTCGCGCCGCGGCCGCCGGAGGCAGTCGAGAAGGCGCTGGCGGAGCTCGGGCTCGAGCGCGCCGAACCGCTCGTCGTCTACGCGGCCGGCCTCAGCCCGCACAAGAACGTCGAGACGCTGCTCGAAGCCTTCGCCGGCCTCGGCTCGAACGGCTCGCGGCTCGTTCTCGCAGGAGCGCTGGAGGACGAGACGTTCGCGTCGGCGGCCGGCTCGATCCGGGAGCGGGTCAGGGGACTCGGGCTCGACGAGCGCGTCCTCCTCCCGGGCTATGTCTCGGACGAGCAGCTCGCCTGCCTCTACACCGCCGCGGCGGCGGCGGTCGTGCCGTCGCTCGCGGAGGGCTTCGGGCTGCCCGCGGTGGAGGCCGCGGCGTGCGGCGCCGCCGTCGTCCTCAGCGACCTGCCCGCGCACCGGGAGAGCCTCGGCGACGCAGCGCTCTACTTCGCGCCGCGAGACGCGAGCGCGCTGCGCGCAGCGCTGGAGCGCGCGCTCTCGGAGCCTGGGCACGGCGACCGGGCGCGGGCGGCGGTCGCGGGCCTCACCTGGGACCCGGCGGCCACGCGGCTCCGCGAGCTGATCCACGGAGTGGCCGAGCGATGAGGCGCGCGCTCAGGTTCTGCATGCTGGCGACCTTCTATCCGCCGGCGTCGTTCGGCGGCGACGCGATCCAGGTCGAGCGGCTCGCCGTCGCGCTCGCCGAGCGGGGGCACGAGGTGACCGTCGTCCACTCGCAGGAGGGCTACGACGCGCTGCGGCGGCGGCGGCGGCGCGGCAGCGCGGGCGGCGGGGGCGACCCGCGCATCCGAGTCGTGCCGATCGACGTCGGCACCGGGCCGCTCTCGCCGCTCGCTGCGCACGTCACCGGGCGGCCGGTGCTCACCCGCCGCGCGCTCGAGCGCGTGCTCCGCGAGCGCTTCGACGTCCTCCACTTCCACAACCCGGGACTGCTCGGCGCGCCGGGCGCGCTCCGCCTCGGCAGCGGCCTGAAGCTCTACACCGCGCACGAGCAGTGGCTCGTCTGCCCGACGCACGTGCTCTGGAAGTACAAGCGACGCGTGTGCGAGAAGCCGACCTGCTGGCGCTGCAGCCTGAGCTATGCGCGCCCGCCTCAGCTTTGGCGGAGCGGTCGCGTGCTCGAGCGCGGCGTCGAGGCGCTCGACGCGCTGATCCTCCCGAGCCGCGCGAGCGTCCGGCTCCACCAGCGGTTCGCGCGGCTCGTGCGGCTCGAGCACATCCCCCACTTCGTGCCTCAGCCGGCGGCCGCCGGCGGCGACGTCGTGCCGCAGCGCCCGTACTTCCTCTTCGCGGGCCGGCTGGAGTCGATCAAGGGCGCGGAGGTCGCGATCGACGCCTTCCGCGGGCGGCGCGAGGAGCTGCTCGTCGCCGGGAACGGGACGCTCGAAAGAGCGCTGCGCCGGCGGGCGGCCGGCATGCCGAACGTGCGCTTCCTCGGTTGGGTTCGGCCGGAACGGCTCGGCAGCTTGTACCGCGGCGCACTGGCGGTCGTGGTGCCGACGCTCGGCCACGAGGCCTTCGGGCTCGTGGCGGCGGAGGCGCTTGCGCACGGGACGCCCGCAATCGTCCACGCCTTCGGCGCGCTCGGCGAGCTCGTCCAGGACAGCGGGGGCGGCCTCGGCTACCGAACGGAGTCCGAGCTCCAGGACGCCCTCGACCGCATCGCCGGCGACCCGGCGCTCCGGGAGCAGCTCGCCGAGCGAGGCCGCTCCGCGTACGCGGAGCGATGGACGCCCGACGTGCATCTCGCACGCTACCTCCGCCTGATCGGCGAGCTGGCCGAAGCCCGCGGCGAGTCCGAGCTCGCGGCGGCCGCGCGGCGAGCCGCCGCGGAACACGAGGCGGCGGTCGCGTGACTAGAGCGCACTCGATGGCTCTCCGGACGATCGCAGCGATCACACGCCGACTAGGCATCGCACGTCCGGGTCTCGTTCGGCGCTGGGTCGACGGCCCGGGGCGCCGCTTCGGTCCCGTGGAGGACGTCGTGCGGCTCGACGGCGGCCCGAGGATACGAGTCGGCACGGCCAGCTACGTCGAGGCGCACGTCTACTTCTATGGCTCGTACGAACGCGACGTCTCACGCGTCCTGCGCAGCCTTGCCGAGCCTGCCGGCTGTGCGATCGACGTCGGCGCCCACGTCGGGGTTCACACCCTCGTCCTCGCCGATTCGCTAGGCCCGGCCGGGCGGGTGATCGCGTGCGAGCCAAACCCCGAGGCACGCGCGCGGCTCGAGTCGAACGTGACGCTGAACCGCTTCGGAAACGTCGAGATCTGGCCCGTCGCGATCCTCGACCGGCGGGGGTCGGTCGACCTCCATTACCACGACGACGTTCCGTTCGACGCGACGGCGACCCTGGCGGACGACGTCGAAGACGAAGTGGCACTGACCACGCTGACGGTTCGCGGCGAGACGCTCGACGCGCTGGTGGCGAGCGCAAGAGCCCAGGCCGTCGACATCGTGAAGATCGACGCCGAGGGATTCGAGGGAGCGGTGCTCGCCGGCGCCCGCGAGCTCCTCGCACGCGATCGCCCCGCGCTCGTGTTCGAGTGCTGGGGCGATTTCTGGGACCGCGCCGGCTACCGCATCGAGGACGTCGTCGACGACCTCCGCTCGCTCGGTTACTCGCACTTCGCCAGCATCGCGCCGGGCGGGACGATCCCGCTCGACGGCGCGCCGCTCGTCTACAAGAACGTCCTTGCGACCGCGACGAGACACGACCGACGATGAGGGTGGCGGTGCCGTGAGCGGCGCGTTGATCCTCACCTACCACGCGATCGAGGACGGCCCGGCGCCGCTATGCGTGGAGCCGGCGCTGTTCGAGCGGCACCTCGATTGCATCGTCGCCGCGGGTGCGCGGACGCTCGCCGTCGCCGCCCTCGCAGACGCGATCCGGCGCGGCGACCCGCTCGACGGCCTCGTGGCGATCACGTTCGACGACGGCTTCGCGAGCGTCCTCCACACGGCGTGGCCGCTCCTCGCCGAGCGCGGGCTGACCGCGACGGTGTTCTGCGTCGCGGGCTATCTCGGCGGCGCGAACGACTGGCCGACGCAGGCGAGCGCGGCGCCGCCCCTGCGGCTCGCGGACGCCGCGGACCTGACCGCGCTAGCCGCCGAAGGCGTCGAGCTGGGCGCGCACGGGATGACGCATGCGCCGCTCCATCACGACGACGCGGACCTCCTCGACCAGGAGCTGGCCGGCGCGCGCCGCTCGCTCGAGGACAATCTGGATGTGCCCGTCCGCACGCTCGCCTGGCCATACGGAGTCCGGTCGGAGGCGGCGGAGCGCGCGGCCCGGGCGGCCGGCTACGTAGCCGCATGCACGGCCTCGCCCTGGCGCGTCCATGCCGGGGCCCCGCTCTTCGCTCTGCCGCGGGTCGACGCCCACTACGTGCGCCGGCCCGCGCTCCTGCGCGCGGTGCTCCGCGGCTCGCCGTACCTCGGCGCGCGCCGCGTGGCCGCCCGCGCACGCCGGCTTCTGCTGAAGGACTACGCCGCGGGAGGGCCGCGGTGACCGAGGTCGCGACCGAGACCGAGGCCTCCACTCCTCCGCTCGAGGAGGTCCGCGGCTGGCGCGTCCTGGTCCGCAGCTTCTCGACGCTCGCCGCGGGCGAGGCGGCGGCACGCCTCGTCGGCCTCGCGGCCGTCCTCCTGCTCGCCCGGCGACTCGGGCCCGCCGGCTTCGGGGTGATCACGCTCGGCCTGACGATGGTGGGCTGGTTCGGCCTCGTCGTCGACTCGGGGACCGAGCTCCTGAACGTGCGCGAGGTCGCTCGCCGGCCCGACGAGTTCCGCGAGATCGCCTCCCGGGTGCTCGGGCTACGGCTGACGTTGTCGATCGCCGCGGCGGGCGTCTTCGCGCTCGGGGTCGAGCTGTTCGCCCGTTCGGACGCCGTCCGTTCGACGGTCGTCCTCTTCGCACTCGCTCTCCCGGGGATGGCGCTGAACCTCCGCTGGATCGTGCTCGGCATCCACCGCGCGCAGGCGATCGCCCTCGGGAACGTGACCGGGCGCCTCGTGCTGCTCGTCGGAACCGTCGCGCTCGTCGCCAATGTCCAGGACATCCGCCGCGTCCCGTTCCTCGAGGCCGGGGCCGAGGTCGCCTACGGCTTGGCCATCCTCGCCTTCGTCGCCCGGTCGTTCGGCGTGCTCCTCCCCCGAATCGACCTGAACGCGTGGTGGGACACGCTCCGGCAGAGTGCGCCGCTGATGGTGAACAGCCTCGCGCGCTCGGCGGCCTACTCCTTCGACGTGCTCGTGATCGAGCTCGCCCTCGGCCCCCACAAGCTCGGTCTCTACAGCGCGGGCTCGAAGCCGGTGCTGTTCGTGACAAGCGCGCTCGGCCTGTTCTCGGTCGCCTTCCTCTCCTCGTTCAGCGCCCAGCACGGCGTCCAGGCCGAGGCGCTCTTCCGCCGCGCGGTGCGCGCGACGGTCGCCGTCTGCCTGCCGCTCGCGCTCGCGATCTCCGCGACGGCGGTCGCGGTCCTTCCGCTTCTCTTCGGCCATGCCTACAAGGGCGGCGCGATCGTGCTCGCGATCGTGGCCTGGAAGATCCCGCTATCCGCGTTCGGCACCCCCTACGGCGCCGTGCTCGTCGCCCGCGAGCGGCAGGTCGTCCTGATGCGGAACAACGTGGTCGTGGGCGGGCTCACGGTGGTCGCCGACCTCGCCGTCATCCCGTTCCTCGGGATCCCGGGAGCGGCGGTCGTCGGTGTGGGAAACGCCATGCTCACGTCCTTCCTGAACCACCGGAGCTGCGTCCGCCTCGGCTTCGTCCCGTCGCTCGCGCAGGTGCTCCGCAGGCGCGGCTCGGCACCGTCGGCGGCGCCCGCGCGGTGAACGACGTCCCGTCCGACTACTACGCGCGGATGCACGCCGTCGAGCAGCGGCACTGGTGGCACCGCGGGATGCGGGAGCTCGAGCTCGCGCTCCTCCGCCCGCGCGTGCGGCCGGGCGCCCGTCTTCTGGACGCCGGCTGCGGGACGGGCGGGTTTCTCCGCTTCCTGCTCGACTCCGGCGCGATCGGGTCTGCCGCCGGGATCGACGTCAGCCCGGAGGCCGTCGCGCTCGCGCGGGAGCGCGTCCCGGAGGCCGAGCTCGCGATCGCCTCGGTCACGAGCCTGCCCTTCCCCGACGGGAGCTTCGACGCTGCCGCCCTGAACGATGTGCTCCAGCACCTCCCCGAGGAGGACGTCGTCACCGCCCTGGGCGAGCTCGCGCGGGTCCTCAGGCGCGGCGCCCCGCTCGTCCTCCGCACAGGGGCGTCGCTCCGCGCACGGCGGGAGCGCAGCGACTGGCGCACCTACGACCGCACGTCGCTCCGCGCCGAGCTCGAGCGGGGCGGTTTCCGCTGCGACAGCGTGTCCTACGCGAATCTCGCCGGGGCCGCCGTGGCCGAGCTGACACGCCGCCGGCCGGTCGCCCCGGCCCACAACTTCTGCGGGATCCCCACGACGCGGCCGCGCCTCGTCGACGCCGTCGGCAGGGCTCTGCTCGGGGCCGAGAGGCTCGTGATCGCGCGCGCCGGCTCGACGCTCCCCTTCGGGCACACGCTCGTCGCCGTGGCCACGCGCGCGTGATGGCGCACCTGGGCGTGGACGCCGAGCGTCTGACCGGGACGCGGGCAGGCGTCGCGCGCTACCTTTCGGCGCTGCTCGCGGAGTGGGCAAAGGTCGAGCTGCCGTTCGAGCGCGTCACGCTCTACTCGCCGCGCGCGATTCCTCCCGACGTCCTGCCCGCGCAGCACCCCTACGCCGTCCGGGTCGTCCCGCCGCGCGGTCCGCGCAGGGCCTGGGCACACTGGACGCTCGCTCGGGCAGCTCGCGAGGTCGACGTGCTGTTCTGTCCCTCGTACGTCGTCCCCCTCGCATACCGCGGGGCGGCCGTGGTGACGATCCACGACACGATCCACGAGACCATGCCGGAGACGTTTCCGCGCCGGACGCTGTGGACGAGACGGCCGCTCTACCGGCTTTCGGCACGCCGCGCCGACCTCGTCCTGACCGACTCGGAGTCGTCGAAACGCGACCTGGAGAGTGCATACGGCCTCCCCGGCTCGCGGGTCCTCGCCGTGCCCCTCGGGGTTGGCGACGAGTTCCGGGACGTCGCGCCCGACGAGCGTCGGCGCGTACGCGACCATCACGGGCTCGGGGGGAGCACCGTCGTTCTCTTCGTCGGGAAGCTCTCGCGGCGGAGGAACCTCCCAACGCTGATCCGGGCCTTTGCCGAGCTCGCCCGCCCGGACGCCCTGCTCGTGCTCGCCGGCGACAACCACCTCGACCTCCCGCTGGACGCGCTGGCCGCCGAGCTCGGGATCGCCGAGCGCGTCCGCACCCTGGGGCACGTGCCCGACGCCGACCTGCCGGCGCTGTTCGCCACAGCGAGCCTGTTCGTCTACCCCTCGTCGTACGAGGGCTTCGGCCTGCCCGTGGTCGAGGCGATGGCCGCGGGGACGGCCGTCCTCACCGTCGACAACTCGTCACTCGGGGAGGTCGCCGGGGGCGCCGCGCTGCTGCTTCCGGAGGCCACGGTCGAGTCGCTCGCGGAGGGAATGGCACGCGTCCTCGGTGACGAGCCCCTGCGGCGCGAGCTCGAGCGTCGCGGCGAGGAGCGCTCGCGGGCGTTTTCCTGGTCCGAGACCGCGCGCCTGACGATCGCCGCGGTCGCGCGGGTCGCGGAGGCGCGGTCGTGACCCACTTCGACGGGATGGCGCGAAGCTACGACGCGGCCTACGACGCGCGCGGCGCCCCAGGGCGGGCGCTGCGAGATCGGCTCGCGACGGTCCTCGAGCTCGCCGGCGACGGTCCCGGCGACGCGCTCGACGCGGGGATGGGCCCGGGAAGGCTCGTGGTCGAGCTGGAGCGCCGAGGCTGGCACGTCAGCGGCGTCGACGCGTCGCCCGAGATGGTCGCGCTCGCGCGCAAGCGGGTCCCGGGAGCGGCGGAGCGCCTCATCGTCGGGACGCTCGAGGCGCTCCCGTTCCCGGACGCGCGCTTCGCCCTGGTCGTCGCGACCGGAGTGCTCGAGTACGCCCGCGATCTCGAGACGGCGCTCGCCGAGCTGGCGCGGGTCGTGCGACCGGGCGGCCGCGCGGTCGTGACCCTGCCGAACTGGTGGAGCGCGTCGACGCTCGTTCGCAGGCTCGTCCTCTACCCCGTCGCCCGGCGGCTCGGACGGCCGGCTCCACCGCCGCCCCCACGACTCATCCGCCCGTCGGAGCTCGAGTCGCTCCTTCGCGGGGCAGGCCTCGTGCCGACGGCGACGCGGCCCACGAGCTTCCGTCCGGTCCGGCTGCCGGGCTTCGCCGCTCAGGTCGTCCTCGCCGCGGAGCGCCCGTGAGGCGCCTCGCCGCGCTCTTCGCGGCGGTCGTCGTGCTCGCGACCCCGGCCGCGGCGCAGGTCGGCGGAACGATCGTGACGGTCGCCGAGGTCGGGCACCCCCGCGGCCTCGCCGTCCTCCGCGACGGCTCGTTCCTGGTCGCGGAGCCGTACGCGAACCGCGTGCAGCGCGTCGCGCGCGACGGCACGGTCACGACCGTCGTCGGCACAGGCGCGCCCGGCCTTTCCGGCGACGGCGGGTTGGCGACCGCCGCCGAGCTCGACTTCGTGCACGGCGTCGCCACGATGCCGGACGGGGGGTTCGTCCTCGCGGACACGCTCAACGACCGGATCAGGCGCGTCTTTCCGGACGGCACGATCGAGACGGTGGCGCGCGGGGTGAGCGCGCCGCGGGGCGTGGCGACGTTCCCCGACGGCCGGATCCTGATCCCGGACACGGACGGCAACCGGGTCCGCCTGGTCGGGCTCGACGGGCGGATCGCGACCGTCGCCGGCACCGGGACGGCCGGCTTCTCCGGCGACGGCGGTCCAGCGGTCGCGGCGGAGCTCTCGCACCCGTTCGGCGTCGCCCCGCTCCCCGACGGCGGCTTCCTGGTCGACGACACGGGCAATGCGCGAATTCGGCGCGTCCGGCCGGACGGCCGCATCACCACCGTGGCCGGCGACGGGACGGACGGATACGGCGGCGACGGCGGCCCTGCGGTCGAGGCAGAATTGAGCGCCGTCCACAACGTCCTGGCCGTTCCGGGCGGCGGCTTCCTCGTCGCGGACACTGGCAACGACCGGGTGCGCCTCGTCCGGGCCGACGGAACGATCGTGACGATCGCCGGGTCCGGGACGCCGGGATTCTCCGGAGACAGCGGCCCCGCGACCGCCGCGCAGCTCGACCAGCCCAAGGCGGTGGCGCTGACCGCGAGCGGCGGCATCCTCGTCGCCGACGCGCTGAACGACCGGGTGCGCCTCGTCGACGCACACCTCCTGCCGCCGCTCACGCTCCGGCTGGCCGCGCGCTCGCTCCGGGCTCGGCCTGCAAGCTCGATCCGCGTGCGGTTCACCCTGAGCGCACCCGCCACGGTGCGGGCGCGAGTTCTGCGGACGGCGAAAACCGTGGCCGCCCGCGCCGGAGCCGGGTCGCTCGTGCTGCGAGCGCCGCGCCGACCCGGGCGCTACCGGCTCGAGCTCGTTGCGACAGCTACAGGCGGCCGAACCGCTCGCGCCACCGGCTCACTTGCGGTCGGCGGCTGAGCCCTGGCTCGGGTGCCGCGCTCCGGTCAAGGCCGCGCCCGGACCCACGCGTGCGGGACGCCGAGCGAATGCATGAAGCGCCAGCGGAGCCCCTTGCCCGCCGGAGCGCCGGGGCCCGGCCGCAGCAGGTACGGCCCACCCGAGTCGACGATCGAGAACCCGGCCGCGCGAACGAGCCGCCGGTGCGCCGCGCGGTTCGGCGTCCACCAGTGCGGCTCGGAGACAGCGGCGAGACTGGCGGCCGGCGTCCGCGGTTGGAGCAGGCTGAGGCCGAGCGACACCTGGTCGGCCGAGAGGAGCTCGCCGCGGACGACGGAGCGAATGGCGCGGAGCGCGCGGACCGGGTCGCGCAGGTGCAGCAGCAGGCTGCCGACGAAGACGAAGTCGAACGCGCCGCCGAGCGCCTCCGCGGACACGTCGTAGACGGACGCCTCGACCCGCTCCACCTTCGAGCCGAGCGCTTCGTATGCGATCGCGAACGCCCGGTTCTCCGCCTTCGACCGCTTCCATCGCTCGACCAGCTCCGCAGGAACGGGATCCGGCCAGTCCCAGCCGGCGGCGTCGGCGAGGTCGATCGCGACGGTCTCGTCCGCACCGCGCCGCTCCATCTCGAAGGCCCAGAACCCGTCGTAGGTGCCGACGTCCAGGCACCGCTTGCCGGCGAGCGAGGCCGGGAAGGGGATCCGCCGCAGCGCCTGCCGCGTGTCCCAGCGGCCCGGCGTTACGACCCCGCCGGGGAGGACGATCGTGTGGTACCACGGGACGGCCGCGACGGCCGCGGCCACGTCCGTCACCGCGCGGACGGCATCGGCGCCCAGTCGAGCTCGACGCGCTCGCCGGTTTGCGCCGAGCCGTACGCGGCCTCGATCACCGCGAGCACCTGCCTCGCCTCGCGCCCGCTCGACGGCGGCTCGCGCCCCTCCTCGAACGCCGCGACGACCTTCTGGAGGAGCTTCGCAGTGCCGTAGACGCCCGAGGCGCGCGGGTCGCGGGCGAGCGTCTTCCGCTGCAGGCCCCGCTCCATCCAGGCGAGGCCTCCCGTGGCGAAGTCGACCCGCAGCCCGCTCGACTCGGCCCGCTTCTTGCCGAGCTGCATGAGCGCCCGACCGCCGTGCGAGGCGCGGAGCGAGGCGCGCTCGCAGTCCGCGCGAACCTCCGCGTAGCGCGTCCCGGCCGGGCAAAGCCGGTCGATCGTGAGTTGCGCGAGCCGGCCGCCCGGGAACTCGAGCGTGACGAGGTGGATCGCGTCGGCGTCCCGTTCGTGGTAGCCCGCGGAGCGGCGCGCGAAGACCGCCTCGGGCAGCTCGCCGAAGTACCAGAGCAGGAGGTCGACGAGGTGGACGCCGCCCTCGAAGAGCGTCCGGTTCGGCATCGCCGCGCGCCAGGCGACGTGCTCCTCCCACGGCGGCAGGTCCATCAGCTGCCAGATCTGGCAGAAGACGAGCCGGCCGTGCTCGCCGGAGCGGATGGCGTCGCCGACCGCCTTGAAGATCGGCTTTTCGCGGAACTCGTGGTTGACAGCGACCTGCCGCCCACGATCGCGCGCACGGGCGAGCACCTCGTCGGCCTGCTCGAGCGTCTCGACGAACGGCTTCTCGCAGAAGACGTGGAGGCCGGCGTCGAGCGCCGCGAGCAGGAGCTCGTGATGGGCGGCCGGCGGCGTCGCGATCGAGAGGACGTCGGGCTTCCCGCGGTCGAGCAGCTCCTCGAAGGTCGCGTAGGCCGGCTTCCCGGTCTCGCGCTCCCACGACGCACGTTGCTCGGGCGAGCTGTCGAAGCCGCCGACGACCTCGACCTGCGGCACCTCGCGGATCGCCGGCAGGTGGAAGCCCCGCGCCGCCCAGCCGAGGCCGGCGAAGCCGAGTCGCATCAGGCCTCCTCCTTCCGGGCGAAGACGTGGAAGAACGGACCGACCGCGAGCAGCGCGGCCCGGACGGGCGCGTAGCGGCGCGCGCGGTTGTAGGCGCGGACGAGGGCGAGCTCCGGCCCGCGGTAGAGCTCCTGTGTCGCGGGCGGGATCGCCGGCGGCACGATCCGCGGCCGCAGGCCGGCCCGGTGGAGCACCCGCCGGAGCTTCGGCGCCGAGAGCAGGTGCACGTGGTCGTAGTCCGCCTTCCGCACCGCGCGGACGTAGCGCCTCGCGACGCGGTGCGGGAGCCAGCCCGCCCCCCAGAGGCGGACGTGCGGCTCGAGGCCGAGCGAGAAGCGGTTCGGCGTCGCGAGGAAGAGCATCCCGCCCGGCTTGAGCATCCGCGCGCAGCCCGCGACGAAGTCGTCCTGCCGCGCGGCGTGCTCGATCACGTCGCTCGCGACCACGACGTCGAACGACCCGGGCGGAAACGGCGGCTGCTCCGCCGAGGAGCAGACGAGCGCGATCCCCTCGCCGCCGGCCTCCGCGATCCGTTTCGCCGCGAGGACGATCCACCGCATCGAGATGTCGGTCGCGGCGACGCGGGCCCCGCGGGCGGCCGCTGCGACGGCGAGGGCACCGGTCCCGCATCCGACCTCGAGCAGGAGGTCGCCTGCCCCGAGTCCCCGCCCGCGCTCGCGCTCGATCGCGTCCAGGTACTGATCCGACCGCGAGACCGCACCGAGGTCGCCCGCGACGAAGCGCTCGACGAGCGCCGCGGGCCGGTCGCCGAACCTCCAGCGGTGCCGCAGGAGGTCGGCGAAGTCGCCTTCCGCGGCCGCGTCCGCGAGCTCCTGCGCGCGCGCGAGGTCGTCCTCGAGGGACAGGGACGGATCCGGGTACTCGAGGCGCAAGTCGGGCAGGCCCGCCACCGAGCCGAACTCGCGGCCGCACGACTCGCACCGGCCCGGATCGGGGAGCGCGGCGCCGCAGGCGGGGCACGCGAGCTCGAGCGCGGTCGCGGCGCCCGCCGTCACAGCGCGACCCTCGCCCGCTCGAGCAGCGCCGGAACGCGGTCGTCGTGCGCAGTCAGGACGACGAAGTCGCCGTCGGGCACGTCCTTCGCGTCGCCGGCGAGGAGCAGCGTCCGGCCGTCGTCGCGGACGAGGAGGCCCGCGTGCGACGGCGTGTGGCCCGGCAGCGGCACGAGCAGCAGTCGGCCGTCCCCGAGGAGGTCGTGCGTGGCCGGGAACGGCCCGACCGGGGGCCCGTCGAGGTCGACGAGGCGCGGCTCGACAGTCACGGGCCAGCGCTGCGGCAGGTAGCCGCGCACCCGGCCGCGAAGCCCGCGCGCCCGCTCCCACTCGCCGCGCAGGACGACGACGTCGGCGTGCGCGAAGGCGTCGAGCCCGCCGACATGGTCCGTGTGCAGGTGCGAGAGCACGACGAGCCGGACCTCCTCCGGCCGGTCGAGCTGCGCCGCGACCTCGTCCTCGGGCCCGAGCTCGAAGCGCGCGAGCCGGAAGAACGGGTGCCACGACGGGAACCAGCCCGGGTCGGTAGCGCGCGCGGTCTGGCCGGTGTCGAAGAGGCATGAGCCGTCGGGATGCTCGACGAGGAACGCGTGGACTGGGAGCGTCTCGTCAGCCCAGTCGTCGCCGAGATAGCGCCGGAGCCCCCGCTCGGCGCGCTTCCCGCGCACGCGACCGCTCGTCAGGGCGCGCACCTCCATCGTCGGTCAGCCTACTCGCGCCCGGCGGACGATCGCGGTCGGGACGGCGGCGATCCCAGCCAGATGGTGGAGTGCGTGCAGCCCGACGCCCGCCGCAGCGTGAACCGGGCCTCGCCGGCGCAGGAGCAGGGCGTAGAAGTCGGCGTTGAGCGCGACGAGCGCGACGACCGATGCGGCTGCGACGCGACGCCTTCTTGCAACCACCGCCGCGAGGACGACGAGGGCGCTCAGCCGGTGCCGCCAGCCGAGGTTGAGGGCGGTCGAGCCACCGCTCCCGTCGAGGAGGAGGTCCACCCACGGGACGCCGCGCCGCGCGAAGTCGGTGTGCAGCATTCCGCCGAGCGTCCACGCCTTCAGATGCGTCCCCTGGACGGCCGGGTCGAGCCGGATCCGCCCGCGCGCCGCCGACACGCGGAGCCCGAGCTCGACGTCCTCGACGGACGGGTGCGGGAACCGGGCCGCGTCGAAGCCGCCCACCGCCTCGAAGACGTCGCGCCGGATCGCGCCGAGCCCGGCCCAGAACGTCGTCGCCGGCCCCGGCGCGGAATGGTGGACGTGGTGGTGGAGGAGGTTCCGGAATCCCGAGACGGCGCCTGGGTGCTCCGGCTCGTCGTCGTACGAGCCGAAGAGCGCCGCGAGCTCCGGGTCGGCGTCGAATGCGCGCCGAATCCGCGCGAGCGCGTCCGGGTGGACGACGACGTCGGCGTCGACGAAGACGAGGACGTCGCCGGTCGCCCGGGCGGCGCCCTCGTTGCGCGCCGCCGCGGGCCCAGGTCGCGGCGCCGAGTCGACCACGATCAGCTCGTCGGCGTCGCCGAGCGCGGCCACGCAGCGGTCGAGCGTCGGCGGGTCGTTCGTGGCGGGGACGATGGCGGAGAGACGGGTCATCGCCGGTAGATCCTCGCGGTCTCGACGGTCTCGACGAGGCGGTAGCCGCCGGCGCGGAGCGCGCCGCCCCACCGGGCGAACGGGGCCGTCGTGACCCAGTTCCTGTAGACGACGAGCCGCGGGCGGCGAGCGCGGATCGCATCCTCGAGCTCCGCCTCCGAAGCCACGTGCACGCGACTGGCCTCCGGCGCCGAGACGTGGGCCGCCGCGGCCGGCGCGAACTGGTTCGTGTAGTCCGGCCACGCCTCCGCGTGCGTCCCGAAGACGTAGCCGGGCCACGACGAGAGCACGCGCTCGCCCGGCGAGCTCTGCCGGTCGACGGCGTCGGAGACCTTCAGCACCGAGGCGAGGCTCGGCTTCAGGAGCGGCGAGGTGTCGACGAGGTGCGCGTACGCGAAGCCCGCCGCAAGCGCGTACGGGACGAGCGCCAGCCCGAGCGCCCGCGGCGGCAGCGCCTCCACGACGGTCAGGGCCATGAACGGCACGACCACCGTGAAGTACTGGACGTAGGTCGGCGTCGGCAGGAAGCACGCGAGCGCGAGCAGCGCGCCCACACCCGCTGCGAGCGGAAGCCGCCGCCGAACGAGCCAGAGCGCGGCGAGCGTGCCGGCCGCGAGCAGCGCGAACTGGAGCCCGACGGCATGGTCGGTCTTCCCGTACCCGACCAGGTTCGCGGCGGCGTGGAGCTTCTGCCCCGGCTCGCCGACGAGGCCGTGGGTGGTCTTCTCGCCGTGGTAGCGGAGGTTGTCGAAGACGAACCGGTGCGGCGCGAGCGCCAGCAGCACGAGGCTCGGGACGAGACCGATCGCAAGGCCGCCGGCGAACGGCGCGACTCGCCGGCGCGCCGCCCAGGCGAACGCCGGCACGGCGGCGGCGAACACGAGCCGCGTGTCGACCGCGAGCCCGACGAGCAGACCCGCGAGGAGCCAGCGCTGCCGGCCCCGCGACTCGACCAAAGCGAGCGCCGCCACGAGCAGCAGCGTTGCGAGCGCGAAGGTCTTGACGATCGGGAAGTAGCCGAGCACGAGCGCCGAGAGTGCGTAGAGCGCGAGCGCCGCCGCGGCCGTCGTCCGGCTCGCGTGCCGCCGCAGGACGTGGACGTAGAGGACGGCGCCGACGGCGACCGCGAGCAGCGCCGACAGCGCGCGCACCGAGTACCACGACTCGCCGGTGACGCCGATCCAGCCGCCGTACACGAACGGCAGGAGCGGCATCTGCTCGTAGAAGAAGTCGCGGTACGGGACGTGGCCGTGACGGACGAGCCGGGCGGCGTAGGCGTACGCGCCCTCGTCGCCGTCGACGAACCGAAATGCGACGAGCGGCCCGAACAGGAGCGCCTGGGCGGCGGGCGCGAGAAGGTCGGCGCGCTTCAGGGCCGCCCGCGCGCCGGCTCTCCGCGGCGCGGCGCATAGCCGGGCCGCCAGCCGCGCAGCGCGCGCGCCTCGAGCGCGACCTCGGCGACGACGACCGCCAGCGCGACACCTGCGGCCCAGGCCGTGTGGTGCGCGAGCGGGTGCGCCGCGAACGCGACCAGCGGCAGCCCCGGGAGCCCCGCGAGGGGGCCGGAGCGCCAGATCCGCAGGCAGGTGAGGACGACTCCGGCCGCGACGAGCGCCGTCGCGATCGCGCCGAGGGTCCCGCCCGTCGTGCGGTCGTGGTGGAGGAGGAGCGGGCCGTCGATCGCGAGCACGATCCAGCCGAGGAGCGCCGCACCGGCCGTCTCGGCGTCTCGCCGTGCGAGGCGCGGCCACGGAGTCGCGCGAGCCGCAAGCCCGAGCGCGAGCGCGACCGCGATCAGGAACGGCGCGATCGCGACCCACCCGTGGCCGAGCCCGACGGAGCTGAGGACCGTGCGCGTAAAGTCGCCGGAGCCGAACCGCCGGAACCAGCGCCCGGTGTCGGCGATGTCGCCGACGATCCAGAACGTGTGCGCGTTGTGCTTCAGGAGCGGCTCGGTGGCGGTCGCGGCGACCATCCAGACGACCGAGCCGAGGGCCAGCGCGCCGGTCGTGAGCGGCGCCCGCGCGTACACGAGCGCGAGCGGGACGGCGAGGAACGGGAGCATCGGCATCAGGTAGCGCGGTCCGGGCCCCCAGCCGCCGAACGGATCGACGAACCCCGTGTCGTAGCCGAAAACGGCGACGGTCACGCCGGCGATCGCGAGCGCCTCCGCGCGCCGGCCGCGGCGCCACAGCATCACCAGCCCGACGAGCCCGAGCGCAAGCACCGGCATCAGCCGGAGCGTGCCTCGCGCAAGGAACAGCACCTCGAGCGCTTCGCGAATCCTCGGCGTTGCGACGTCGTGGAATCCCTTCTGACCGTAGCCGGACGCGATCCCTTGGCCCTGGACGATGTCGTGGCCGCTCGTGCCGCGCACGAGGATGTTGTTCGAGTAGGACAGGTGCGTGAACGACCCGAACGCCCAGCGGTTGAAGAGCAGGAGCGGCAGGACGCCCACGAAGACTCCGCCGGTGTAGGCGAGCCCGCGCCGGACGATCGGCGCGCGGGCGATCGCGTAGAAGCCGAGGACGAAGCCGACGAGCGCGAGCGGATACTCGGCCACGACCGCGAGCCCGGCGATCGCCCCCGCGGCGGCGACGAGCAGGAGTCGCGACCGCCCCATCCGTTCCCGCCACAGCAGCGCGAACGCCGCGAAGCCGAGGAGCGCCGAGAGCACGTGCGAGAAGAGCATGCTCGTGAAGGGCAGGACCATCGTCGCCGCCCCGAGCGTCACCGCCGCTGCCGTCCCGTAGCCGCGCTCCCAGTCGTCCCCGACGCGCCGCACGAGCAGCATCAGGAGGAAGGCCGGCAGCGCCGCGGCGATGAGCGCGAGCACGTGCACGCCGCTCGGCAGGTGGAGCGCGTGCAGCACGAGGTAGAACGGCAGGCAGAGGAACGCGACGCCCGGCGCCTTGTTCGAGAAGTAGTGGCCGTGGTACCAGCTCTCGTCGCCGGAATAGGCCTGGTAGGCGTCGATCCGCGCCGTCCCGTGCGCGAGCGCCTTCACGAGCGAGTAGTGCGCGCCCTGGTTGTACCCGAACGGCTGGAGCAGGAAGGCGGCCCCGGCCACCAGCACGGCGAACGCGAACAGCCCCGAGTGGCGACGCAGCACCGGCCGATCGTAGCCCCGGCGGCGGCTAGGCGGCGCTAGGCCGCGACACCAGAGAACTTCGGGATGATGTCGCGCCCGTAAGCCTCGAGCGTCTCTTCCTGGCTGTGCGTCATCAGGTAGATGTTGAACTGGTCGACGCCGACCGCCTCGAGCTCGCGGAGCTTCTCGGCCGCCTGGTCGGCGGTGCCGAGCACGGAGAACCGGTCGCAGATCTCGTCGGTGACGAACTCGCCGTGCGCGGCGCCGACCCGCGAATGATCCTTGTAGTCGTAGAACTTTCGCGCTCGGACGAAGTCGGTGAGCGCGGAGGGGATCTCGGAGTCGAACCCGTAGCGCTCGATCAGGTCCATCACGTGGTTCGAGACCATCGCCGGGAACCAGCGCACCTGCTCGCGCGCGTCGGCGAGGTCGTCGGTGATGTGCGAGGGCGCGCCGACGATGCACTTGAGCTCGGACGGGTCGCGGCCCGCCTCCTCCGCCGCGCGCCGGGCCGTGTCCATGATCCACTGGATGATCTGCGGGTCGGCGAGCTGGATGATCACGCCGTCGCCGACGCGCCCCGCGACCGCGAGCGCCTTCGGGCCGTAGCCCGCGACCCACATGGGGATGTCCGGAAGCTCCTCGCGAACCCACTTCAGCTCGAGCTCCTTGTCGTTCCACTGAACGGCGCGCCCGTTCATGAGCTCCTTGATCATCGCGCAGCGCTGCTCGAACTCCGCGACGCGCACGGGCTTGAGGCCGACGACGCGGCGCGACGAGTCGCCGCGGCCGATGCCCATGACCATCCGGCCGTCGGAGATGTCCTGCATCGTGGCGTACCAGCTCGCGGTGATCGTCGCGTCGCGGATGCCGGGGTTGGTGACGAAGTGACCCAGCTTGATCCTGCTCGTCTGCGCCGCGGCAAGCGGCAACGTCGCGTAGGACTCCTCCCACAGGATGTGCGAGTCGTACGTCCACGCGTACTCGAACCCGTAGTCCTCGGCGAGCTTCATCAGCTCGATCAT
>Ga0081539_10002265_pt1 | contig 27920 bp, 20 predicted proteins | sample TabmetS4T2R2_FD_71023 | JGI IMG/M metagenome (GOLD analysis project Ga0081539, IMG submission 71023) | Tabebuia heterophylla rhizosphere microbial communities from the University of Puerto Rico - S4T2R2 | ecosystem: Host-associated > Plants > Roots > Rhizosphere ... | reverse complement strand
GTCCCCGCTGCTTCAGCCTTCATCATCAGCGAGGCGTAGCCGAGGTTCATCGTCGAGGGAAGTTTAAATGCCGTATCGAACCCTCCCAATTTATTGACCGGGAGCGAGCCTTTCAAAATCTCATTGCCGCGACTATCCTGTAATGTGTAGTTAATCTTTGATATTGATTCGTTCAGCAACCCGACATCGCCTTTCGGCCCGCCGCCGATTTGGCGCAACCAGCCTTTGACATGCACCTCTTCGCCCGGACGATACATTTTCCGATCATCGAAGACATGCCACCGCACAGCATCGTAATAACCCCTCTTTTGCCAGGAGCCGTGGTCATCCCCCCAGAAGATGTTTTCGGGCAGGATCGCCACATCTTTACCTTTGCGCGCAATGAGCAGCTTTGGCCCATCTTGGTCGGATAACGGAATACTCACCAATCCATTGCCGTCTGTCTTCACTCCTGAGCCGCTGGAAGTATTGGATTTCCACCTGACAATCTCCATCTGAACATCGCGTTGCGGCTTGCCCTCTTTGAGCGACGTCGCCCAACCAAGCAGATTTTGTTGATCGACAAAAGCATCCAGGCCGAGATTGGTCGCCTGAACCCAGACGTGAATCGAACGGCGCTCACCATCCTTCTTCGGCGGCTGCACAGCTTCCACGCTCAAGATGGCCTGACCTAATCCATCTGTTAATGCGGGCTTAATATCGATTGCCGTATCGACTACATCGTCGGGCTTCGACGCGATATCGATGATCTTTGAAGAGACGAGTCTGCCAATCGCCGGCATCGATGATTGACCGCGCCCGCGTTGATAATAACCTCCCTGCGCGTTGCGCATGAAGTTTGCGAACTGTCCCCAATGCTCGGGGCCAACGGCATAGAGACTGACTTTCAGTTGTTGATGATTGACACTGTAGATGGAAAAGCGCGGCTCTCCGAAGGGATCGAGCACGGCCATGCCCTCGGCCATTGCGGCAAGGCTCGGCGATGCGGGGCCGACCACGAAAGTAATGGTCTTGTTTTCACCAAGCGTCTGTCCGAACTGATCGCGAAGCGCGGCATCCAATGTAACCTTATAAGTAGTGCGTCCTCGCGTCTGCCCTTGAACATTGATGACATTGCCATAGGCATTGACTGTGAGACCGGGGACTTCAGGTTCGACGCGAACCCAGCTCTTATCGAAGGCCGAGATGTCGAGGGAATTGTTGAACTGAATCATCCACGGCCAACCCGGTTCGCAATTACTTTGATAACCGCATTCGTGCCTGACCAAACGCAATGGGCCGAAGGTATGGAACGAGAAATTTTGCGGCGCGGGCGTGGTGCGTGGGCCTTCGAGAGACGGCGCGCCGCGCTCAAGTGTAACGGTGTAATTAGTTCCGGACAGTAAAGGCTTGTCGTCAGACCCACCCGCCGCACGGAGGACAATCCAGCAATCCTTATTTGCGCTGCTAACCATGCGGCTGACACCGTCGTCGGCCGCGATCTCTTCAGTAGTCGCCACTCGCAACTTCTCTGTTTGATTAAGCGATTTCAACCGGATAAATTCGAGTAGAGCGTCCTGGTTGATGCGCTGATCGAATTCAATGAAGAGAAGCGGATTGCGAGGATGCGGCCCGTCATTCGGATAGCTCGATTTGATCTTGAGAGGCGGAGTCGAGAAAGTCCATCGCTTGGCCGATGCAAGCGCGCCTCCGGTGGCCGATTTCGTCCCCGCCGGAATTTCGACGGTATATGTCGTCGCCATCGGAAACCGCCCGGCCGGTTCGAAGAGCAGCGTCTTGGTACCGAGCCAGCGCCACTTGCCCGGCGGTTGTGGCGACAATTTGACGGGCGTCTGTGATGCGCTTAAATCTTCATTCGAGGTCACGGCAACCATTGGTTGCGAAAAAGTGATGCTCAAATGCGGCGCAATCGGGACTTCTCCTTCCGGCCCAACCCGGACGATTTCGAGCGGGCCGGATGAGGCCTGATCCGGCGGGGTGGCTCGATCACTTGATGGAAAAGATTGATTGATCGTCTGACCAGTGCGCGGCGGCGGCAGCGAGCGGTCGCGCAAAGAAAATTCTTTCTCATCATCAGGCCCGGATGTCGGCGGAGGCAACCGTTTAAGCAAGTTTTGAGTTATTTCATCGGGAAGCAGCTCGGCCGCGGGCGGAGCAGTCTGCGGTTTCTGCGGTTGAGGTTGCTCTTTCGCTTCTTCCTTGCCTTCACTCAGGCGGAACTGTAGTCCTTTATCTCCGTTATTGACCGGGCGCGGCACTCGGCGTCCCTGGCCGCTAGTGCCGGACTGGACGGCGAATGACAGCAATAACCCAAATAAGCAGAGCGACATCCAGATATGAAGATGGCTCTTAATAAAGTGCCCAACTCGGCGGCGGATTTGGCGACTGAGGCTGAAATTCTTAAGGCTGAACATCGACGACTAACCTCTCTTTCTCCGGTTACAACTCATTTAGCCCCGGGGCGGGGCTCTGACTTCGTCACATTGAACGAATGTTGAATCAATTATTGCCAATATTTTTTTCGACACATATCATAGACGACCTATGAACGTTCCGACTGCTGCGATTCTGGTAATTGGCGATGAGATCCTGAGCGGGAAGACCGAAGACCAAAATGCGCGCCTGCTCATCAGCGAGTTGCGTCAACTCGGCGTCGCATTGAAGTGTATTCTCATGATCCCGGACAATATCGAAGAGGTCGCTCACGCCGTTCGCGATCTGTCGGAGCGTTTCGACCATGTTTTCACCTCCGGTGGCGTTGGTCCAACGCACGATGACGTGACGATCTTTGGAATTGCTCATGCGTTCGACAAACCTGTCATTCGCCATCCCGACCTTGAACGACGGATCAAATCCTATTTTGGTGAAGATGCCGATGAATCCCGCTTGCGAATGGCTGACGTGCCGGAGGGTTCCGAATTGATCGATTCCCCCGAATTGCGCTGGCCAATGCTCGCTTGCAAGAACGTCTATATTCTGCCCGGAGTTCCGGAGCATTTCCGCCGCAAGTTCCTGGCGATTCGCGAACGATTTCGTGTCGATCCTTTTTACGTCCGAGCGATCTATACGCTCGAAGACGAATTTGATCTGGCCGACAATCTTCGCGCGGTGGCTGATGCCCATCCGCAAGTCGCCATCGGTTCCTATCCCAATTTCTCCGCACAAGAATATCGCGTCAAACTGACGCTTGAGTCGAAAGATAGCCAGGCGCTCGATGACGCCGTCAAAGAATTGATCGTCATGCTCGACCAAAGTAAGTTGATACGATGCGAATAGGCAAGAATGGGAATGGATGAAGGCGGAGGGATAGAACTATATCTTTTCTCAAAAAAAGAGAAATATATTTTCTTCCTCTTCTCACCCCTCATCTCTCATTCTTCGCCCTCTCCATTCATCCTTCTTCTCCGCCCTCATCTCTTTCTTCCTCCTTCTTGCCCGCTATGTTACAATTTGGGTTTAAACTTGTCGGGCTGGCCCAAGCCTGAAATGATACTCAAGCTACTATGACGATCCAAACTGTTCGAGGAACCAGAGACATTTTGCCGGAGGACATTCCCCTCTGGCGCCGCGTTGAAGAGGTCGCGCGCGAAGCGTTTCGACGCTACGGTTATCGCGAGATCCGCACACCCATCTTCGAGAAGACTGAATTGTTCGCCCGCGGCATCGGCGAGGCCACGGATATTGTTCATAAAGAGATGTATACCTTTATCGACCGGGGCCGCGAAGACCGTGAAGGTGAATCCCTGACTTTGCGGCCTGAAAATACGGCCTCCGTCGTCCGCGCTTACATCCAGCACAAAATGTTTGCCGACAAATCTCCGGGCGATTTGACCAGGCTTTACTACGTCGGCCCGATGTTCCGCCGCGAACGGCCGCAAGCGGGGCGCTATCGTCAATTTTATCAAATCGGCGCGGAAGCGCTCGGGACAGACGACAATCCGGCGATTGAAGCCGAAGTGATCGAAATGCTCGACTGGTTTTTAAAAGAGCTGAAGATCGTCAATACGACGTTATTGATCAATTCGGTCGGGGAACCGGCGATGCGCGCTGTTTATCTGGAAACGTTGCGTGCCGCGGCGGCGCCGCATCTGGATCAACTCTGTGACGATTGTCACCATCGCTATCAAACAAATCCGCTCCGCATCTTTGACTGCAAGAATGAAAGATGTCAGCCGATCATCGCGGCCTTGCCGACCATCGCCGAATCGCTCGATGATGCATCACGCGAACACTTCGAGCGGTTTAAGGCGCATCTCGACGCGCGCGGCATTGCCTATGTCGTCAATCCGCGAATGGTGCGAGGGCTGGACTATTACACGCGTACCGCATTCGAGATCGTCGGACACAATGGACTCGGCGCGCAGAACACGATTGTCGGCGGCGGTCGCTACGACGGTCTCTCGGAAGCGCTGGGCGGCCCGCCCACAAAGGGTTTCGGCTTTGCTTTCGGACTGGATCGCATGGTCATGTCCTTGCCGCAGGATGAAATTGAAAGACTGTCCGCAGCTGATGTCCCGGATGTATTCATCGTTTTCATGGGCGATACGGCACGCGATCAGGCGTTCAAGGTCGCACGGGAACTCCGCTCGGCAGGCATCCCGGCTCTTCACGAATTCGAAGAGCGCAAGATGAAAAAGGCCATGGCGCAGGCAGCCAAGTCCGGCGCACATTTTGCCCTCATCATCGGTGAGGACGAGGTAGCCGGCGGCAGGTATCAGTTGAAAAATCTGGCGACCGGCGAGCAAGAGTCACTGGCAATGCCTGAATTAATTGCCAAACTTTCATCGTAAATTGACAATCAACCCCAATCTTTAGCCGGGTTGCCGGGTTGCCGGGTTGCCGGGTTGCCGGGTTGCCGGGTTGATTGAAGCCATTGAATATTTAAGATCATCGAAGAGATTGGTAATCAAGCATGCTCGATCATTTAGGACACACCAAACGAACTCATAATTGCGATCAGCTTCGCAGAGAGCAAGCCGGACAAAAAGTCACGCTGATGGGCTGGGTCAACAGTTTCCGCGATCACGGATCTGTCCTCTTCATTCATTTGCGCGACCGCGAAGGAATCACGCAGGTTGTTTTTGATGAAAAGGACAATGCCGAATTGCTCGCCCGCGCCAAGCAGGTCCGGGGCGAATACGTGTTGGCCGTCACGGGCAAATGTGTTTTGCGTGACGAGAAGAATTACAACCCCAACATGTCCACAGGCGAAATCGAAATCATTGCCGAAGAGCTGAAAATCCTCAATGATTCACAGACTCCACCGTTCGAAATAGAGAGCGGTAAGGCATCTGAAGATTTGCGTCTGAGGTACCGTTACCTCGATCTGCGACGGTCTGAGATGCAACGCAACCTCAGGCTTCGGCATCAACTGGCGCTCGCGGCTCGCCGGTCGCTCGATGAGCAGGGTTTTTATGAAATTGAAACTCCGATTCTGACGAAATCGACGCCCGAGGGGGCACGCGATTATCTGGTACCGTCGCGGACCTTTCCGGGTAAATTCTTTGCATTGCCGCAATCGCCGCAGCTTTTCAAACAACTATTGATGATTGCCGGCTATGAGCGATATTTCCAGATTGCGCGCTGTTTTCGGGATGAAGATTTGCGCGCCGATCGTCAGCCGGAATTCACACAGATCGACATTGAAATGAGTTTCGTTCAGCCCGACGATGTTTTCGGCGTGATCGAACCTCTCATCTGCGAGTTCTTCAAAGTAGCCGGTGTTGAGCCGCCGGCGCGTCCGTTCCCTCGCATGCCATATCAAGAAGCGATGAACCGGTACGGTTCCGACAAACCCGATCTCCGTTTCGGAATGGAGTTCGCCGATCTGGGCGCCCAGTTTGAAAGCAGCGCGTTTACGGTCTTTGCCGACGCCGTGAAGAAGGGCGGCGCGGTCAAGGGCATCGTCGTGCCCGGAGCCGCCAATTGGTCACGTAAACAATTTGACGAGATCGTCGATCATGCCAAACGTCACGGCGCAAGCGGGCTGGCCTACATTCAAGTTCTCGAAGGAGAGAGCAAATCTGCATTGACCAAATTCCTGGGAGCCGACGGTCTCAAGACGGTGATCACCGCGGCCGGCGCGAAGACCGGCGATGCGATCCTGATGATCGGCGGGAAATGGAATGCCGTTTGTTCCAGCCTCGGCGCTGTCCGTTTGGAGATCGGACGCCGCGAAAATCTGATCAACGAAAACGAGTACCGTTTGCTGTGGGTCGTCGATTTTCCGATGTTCGAGTACCACGAAGATGATAAAAGATGGTACGCGATGCATCATCCATTCACTTCGCCAATTGACGAGGATTTGACCCGGCTCAAAGAGGGCGAGCTGGGTCCGGTGCGTGCCAAAGCCTATGACCTTGTTTTCAACGGCAATGAACTCGGCGGCGGCTCGATCAGAATTCACCGCTCGGACGTACAGGCAGAGGTCTTTAAATCTCTCGGCCTGAGCGAAGCAGAGGCCCGCGAGAAGTTCGGCTTCTTCCTCGATGCGCTGAGTTACGGCACGCCTCCACACGGCGGCATTGCGCTGGGTCTGGACCGCATTGTCATGCTTTTTGCCAAAGCCAAATCGCTGCGCGAGGTGATTCCCTTCCCGAAAGTCGCGAGCGGTTCGGACTTGATGACCGACAGCCCGAGCACTGTCACGCCGGAACAATTGGCGGAATTAAAGGTCAAGACTTTAGCTTGAAGAAGCTCAAAAAGGTGTGGGAGATGATCAGAAAAAAGCCGGTTGAGATCGAACGAATGCTCAACCGGCGTTGACGAGCTCTTCAATCGGCATCCAGCTTGTAACATCTTCTTCCTATGTCAAAAATCCGCGTACTCCCGGACATCATTGCCAATAAAATCGCCGCCGGCGAAGTGGTCGAACGACCGGCCTCGATCGTCAAAGAGTTGATCGAGAACTCGATCGACGCGGGCGCCAAGCAGATCGAGGTTGCCGTTGAATCCGGCGGGCGGCGGTTGATTCGGATTAGCGATAACGGCGAAGGAATGTCGCGTGACGATGCGATCCTCGCCTTTGAGCGCCACGCCACCAGCAAGATCAGAGCCGCCGAAGACCTGGAAGCCATTACGACCCTTGGATTCCGTGGCGAAGCATTGGCTTCGATCGCTTCAGTCGCCAAAGTCAGGTTGCGCACCCAATCGGCCACCGATCTGGTCGGAACTGAGATCGAAATCAGCGGCGGCCGAATGCTCAATGTCCGCGACATCGCATTCACGAGCGGCGCCGAGTTCGAAATCCGCGATCTCTTTTTCAACGTCCCGGCGCGACGCAAATTCCTCAAGTCCGAAGCGACCGAGAGCTTTCATATCGCCAATCTGGTCACGCATTACGCATTGGCCAATCCGCAGCTCTCGTTCGTGCTGATGAACAACAACCGCGAAAGTATTCGCGTCACTCCCGCGGCGGATTTGCGTGAACGTGCTTATCAGTTATTCGGCGGAGAGTTCATCAGCGATCTGATTGAAGTATTGATCGAATCGGGAGAGATGCGCGTGCGGGGATTCGTTTCATCGCCATCAAATACGCGGACGACAAGAGAGAGCCAGTACTTTTTCATCAATGGACGCTATGTGCGGGACAAGCTCCTCGGTAAAGCAATGTCCGAGGCGTATCGGGCAATGATTCCGGCGGGCGTCTATCCTTCGGCCATGCTCTTCGTCGAGTTGCCGCCGTCCGAAGTCGATGTCAATGTGCATCCGGCCAAGACCGAAGTGAGATTTGTTCGCGCGGTGATTGTTCATGATCTGGTGCGTGATGCCGTCCGCGCGGCCATCGGCGCGACAAAAGCCGCGGCGACGCCTTTCGCCGAAAGAAGGGCTGAAACGCTTCGATCGAACCCATTCGAATCTTCTTTGCCTGCGAGCACCGGAGAAAAGGCGTTGCCGGTATCGCGAGGAGAATTGCAATCGGCGTTTCGACTCCAAGCCCCCGCCGTTCCGCAGCCACAACCGCAGCGGATCGAGACAGGATTGAGGTCACATCCCGATTCAATTCATCCGAATGAGACGGCTCTTCCGGATGAATCATTGACGGCGCGCACTGAGCCTCCGGCAATGACGGCAACTTTTGATGACAGCCCACTCATCACCGAGACTCTCGAAGACGAGATCGAGCATGAGATCTCAAAGCCGGCAATCGAGAACGACGAGCCTCTTCGCTATCCAAAACGTACCGGCTGTCTTGGTGCCCGCGGGGCAGACAATGTCAACAGCAATCTCAAGCCCGCGCAGAACCTGGCACTATCCGCCGACGAAATAAATCCGCTTGGCCAACTACATCAAAGCTTCATTATTGCCGCCGACCGAACCGGCCTGCTGTTGATCGATCAACACGTCGCTCACGAACGCATCCTCTTCGAGCGACATTGGCGTGCATTGCGCAGCAAAAGAGTCGAAGTGCAGCAATTGCTTATTCCCGAGACGGTGGACCTGACGCCCGCACAGGCGGCTGCCATTGATCAGTTACTGCCGGAGCTCGAAGAGAACGGCTTTGAGATCGGCAGGCTTTCAGGTCGCACGGTGGCAATCAAAGCCGTCCCCGCCTTGCTCGCCCCCGGCATTGCCCGAACGTTGCTGACCGAACTACTCGATGCGATTGATGAGGAACGCCGCGGATTGTCACTTGATGAATTGAGATCAGAGATTGCGGCGAGTTTGGCCTGCCGGGCAGCGATCAAGATCAATATGACGCTGGCTCCGGAGAAGATCCGCTGGTTGATCGACGAATTATTGAAGATGGAGAATCCGGCAACCTGCCCGCACGGAAGACCGATCGTCCTCCGCATCAACACGCGCGAGATCGAAAAGGGTTTTCAGCGATCCTGATTGAGCAGCGATTCTCAGTTTGGAGGAAAACAATAGACTTCTCGGCGAGTGCAGTACGGTAAGTCTGTTGTTTTCCTCCAAACTGAGAATTGCTGCTGATTAAGAGAACAGACGAAACAAACGTGGTTCTGATTGTTTCGCCTGCCTCGTATCTGTTTGTCACTCCCGTTTCCCCGCTTGCGCCTGCACAGCCGTAATTACCACCGCATCGACAATATCTTCAGCTTTGCATCCACGGGAAAGGTCGTTCGCCGGTTTGTTCAACCCCTGCAGGATCGGACCGATGGCTGTCGCCCCGCCCAGCCGCTCAGTCAATTTGTACCCGATATTGCCCGAGTTGAGGTCCGGGAAGATCAGCACATTGGCGCGGCCCGCGACCGGCGAGCCTTTGGCTTTTGACGCGCCGACGCTCTCGATGAGCGCCGCATCGAGCTGCAATTCGCCATCGACATTCAGTTCCGGCGCGCGGGCACGAACCGTCTTTGTCGCCTCGATGACTTTATCGACCATTGGATGCGAGGCAGAGCCTTTGGTTGAGAACGACAGCATCGCCACTCGCGGCTCGACTTCGAATAATGCCCGGCACGTCCGCGCCGATGAGATCGCGATCTCAGCCAGCTGCGACGGGGTCGGATTGATCACGACCGCCGGGTCGGCAAAGATCAAAGCGCCGTTGACGCCAAAATCTTTGTTCGGAACGACCATAATCATAAATGATGAGACCAGCGTGACCCCTTCGCGCAATCCGATCGTAATGAGCGCGGCGCGAACGGTATGCGCCGTCGTGTTTGTCGCGCCGGCCACCGAGCCATCGGCCTTTCCCTTTCGCACCATCATATCGCCGAAATAGAGCGGATCCAGCGCCTGCTCTCTTGCCTCATCCAACGTGACGCCTTTAGGCCGGCGCAGGTCATAAAGCTCTTGTGTATATTTTTCGAGATCGGGGGACCGGCGATGATCGACGATCGACACGTTGGTCAGCGAGATGCCGAGCGCAGCGGCGCGGCTTCGAATCTGAGTCTCCTCGCCGATCACGGTGATCCGGGCGAGCCGTTCTTCGACGATCTTTGCTGCGGCGACGAGAGTCCGGTCGTCTCCGCCCTCCGGCAGAACGATGTGTTGCAATGAAGCCGCCGCCCGCGCTCTCAAATTTTTCAAAATATCCATGATAATCCTTGATACTCCTTATATGGCTTTACCATCATGGTTGGCCGTCGTTCCCGCGTTGTTTCGGCGACGGCGAAGATAAATCACGACGAAAATGATCAGTAAGCCAATGACCACCACGGAGATAATTGTGCTGTACAATTGAAGATAATCGGCCGCTTTCCGCCAATTTTTGGCGAAGATCATTCCGAGATAGAGAAGAAGACAATTCCACAAACCGGCACTCACCGCGCACAGAATGGTCGTAATGGTCAGATTCATTCGCGACATGCCGGCAAAGAAAGAGACGATGGCGCGCGTTCCCGCCAGAAACCGGTTCGCCACAATCACCCCATAACCATAGAGCCGAAAGAGCTTTTCAACCTGATGAATCGTTCCAACAGGGAGGAGACGACCAAATTTCCCGGAGACCGCATGCTGTTCGAAATACCTGCCGACAAAGTATGCCGTCATAAATCCCAGCGTGCTGCCCAGCGTGGACATAACTAATGAAGGAACAAATCCCACTGTCCCTACACCGATCAATGTCCCGGCAAAAACCAGGAGCACATCACTCGGCGCAGGTGGGAAGATGTTTTCGAGATAAGCGATGAAAAACATTAGCGCCAGCACGCCGCCCGGCGGCAACTGCTGGAGCCACAAAATAATCTGCTCCATCAAATCCATTAATATTATTACCCCTTAATATAATCCGCCGGCGAAGCGTAACCGAGCCAACCGCCAAACCTAATTTCGCCTCTCCTTTAAAATTTCGATCAAATCCTCGATCAATTCTCCGATGCCGAGGGCTGCGAACTCCTCTTCGGAATTCTCCCAGAATTCTTGAAGGTGTCGCGCGCCGCCCTTTTCATATTCGTAAGCCTGCAAAAGCAGGTCGAGTTTGTCTGCGGCTTTGACCAACCGCGCTTCCAGGCTGCCGCGCCGCTCATAATCCAGCCATAATTCCAGATATGATTCGCCGAGCATGCCCAGCCCGGCCAGCATCTCCCGAGCGACCTGTTCATCAGCGGCTTTGAGAGTCGAAGCCTCAAAATATCGCTTGATCGTGCTGGGAAGATCGCCCGTGCGCGCTTCTGTCAAATCATGCAGCAAAGCCATCCTTAGCACGCGCTCGACATCGACCTGCTCTCCGCGCGCCCCCGCGCGATCAGCCAGCATCATGGCGATGAATGCGACGCCGAAAGAATGCGCCGCAACCGACTCGACGTCCCGGACACCGCGCAAAAGCCATCCGATTCGCGGTACCGCTTTTAATCGCATTAATTCCGTGAGCAAAATAATTAAATTTGTAGCTTCCGTCATCTCATTATTATAGCCCACCCTCTTGAAGCTAACGGTTTTGGCGTCATGCGTCAACCGTATGTTATATTTTAGCTTTCCATCCTGAGTAAGTTATGATGCTCAGGACTCGAGGCTTAGGATTCAGAGCTGATTTATGCGTTATCCGGATTCATTCGAAATTTCTGGCCGCAAACTCTCGCCGCCGCTGGTGCTCTCGCCCATGGCCGGCGTGACCGATTCGCCTTTTCGCCGCATTGCGAAAAAGTGCGGAAGCATCGGCTTGATTGTCACCGAGTTCATCAGCGTCGAGGGATTGACGCGCGGGAATCTGCGCTCGCACGAGATGATGCGTTTCAAACCCGAAGAGCGCCCAATCGCGATTCAGATTTTCGGCTATGATGTAGAGCGAATGCGCTGGGCAGCGGAGATCGCCGAAGAGACGGGGGCGGATTTTGTTGATATCAATTGCGGTTGCCCCGCAAAAAAGGTGATTAATGGCGGCGGCGGCTCAAATTTACTGCGAGACCTGCCCCAACTCAAAAAAATTCTAACCGAAGTCAAGAAGGCCATTTCGATTCCGATGACCGTCAAGATTCGCGCGGGTTGGGATGATAAATCGATCAACTGCGTCGAGGTCGCCCAACTGATCGAAGATTGCGGCGGATCGATGGTCACACTGCACGGCCGGACTCGCGTTCAGGGTTACAAAGGCTGGGCAAACTGGGACCTCGTGAGTGAGATCAAGCGGCACGTCTCGATTCCAGTCTCGGGGAGCGGCGATATTCTCACCCCCCAAGATGCGATGAAACGATTCGAAGAGACCGGGTGTGATGCAGTCCATATCGGACGCGGGGCGATCGCCAACCCTTACATCTTTCGCCAAACGTGGGAAGTTATGAATGGGCTCTCTCCCTATCAACCGACGACCGGCGAGATGCACGAACTACTCCTCAATTTCCGTGACTACCTGCGCGAGCACATGCCCGAAAAAGGCGTCATTGGACGAATGAAGATGCTCTCGGCGCAATTCCTGCGCGGAGTGCCGAATGGCGCGCATATCCGGACGGCAGTGTTGCGATCAAATTCCGTCGAAGAGATGGAGCCGCTCTTTCAAGAATACTTCGCCCTGGCCGAGATCTATGGAATTGATGCCGAATTGCAGAGCGCGCGGGACGAAGCGGCCGAGATGGCCGAATGTGGAGCCTAACGCCATTATTTGCCGGTCAACTTTTTGAGCATCTCAACCGCATTGGTATTCTGCGGATTCAGTTCCAGAGATTTTTGATAGTTTTTGATGGCGAGTTCCCGATCGCCATTGAGTTGATAGACCTCGCCCAGACTGTCATAAGCGTTCCAGGACTGCGGGTAAGCTTCGACGATCAACTTGAAAACTCCGAGCGATTCTTTAACCTTTCCCTCCTGAATCAACTGATAACCCAGAATATTGAGGGTCGCCTCTTTGAAGAGAGAGTATTGAGGATCGGTCGCCCTGATTTCGTCGAATACTTTCGCCGCCCTTTCGGAGCCCTCCTCCAAGATGATATCGATGAACTGCTTTTCTGTCGGTGGAGCCTTGACCGCATTCTTTGTTTCGACGGCCAACAAACCCACGGGGAAGCTTCTTGTGCAGAAACGGCACCCCGAACAGCAATCAATCCCCAGAAAACGAATATCCAGAATGTGATCTTCGCCAATCTCATGCCCGGTGAAATCGATTAAACCGAAGGCTGACCTCTGATCCCTGATCCCTGATCCCTGATCCTCTTTTTATCAATTTCAGGGATCAGAGGTCAGAGGTCAGAGGCCGGAAATTGCCCCATACTTGATTATTCAACTAAAACTTATGCAACGCGGATCAAGACTCATGAAGAACCATCTTGCCGGCATCGTCAAGAGGTTGTTCAACTCCGGACGTAGTGACCTCCAATGTTGACTGCTCAGTCCGAATGGCAAGATAGTCAGGATCGCGTTTCCAGCCCGTCAGCATCGAGTAGAAATTGTTCCAACCATGCAGCGCGACCATCAACAGATGACCGGGGATGAATGAAAGGAACCCGATCATCGCCATAAAATGGTAGATGCGGATCATCCCGAAACCGCCCAGCAATCTTACGAACAAGGCCAGTTGCGTTGGTTTGTAGAGCAGGATGCCGGTGACGACCGAAACAGCGCCGAGAAAGATCGTCGAGGTATATGCTAGTTTCTGCAGCGGATTGTATGGCTCAGTCTGTTCCGGCTTCGGTTTAAATAAGAAGTAATGGCGCGCCATTGGCCACACGCCACGAAGGTCTTGAGGCTGAAAGATCACCTGGCGCCAGTGACCGCTCATCAAAAGATATACGAAATAAGCGATGCCGGTCGCCGTGAACAACCAGGCGAACGTCAAGTGCCATTGCAGCGCCATGCCGAGCCAACCGCCCAATCGCAATGCCTCAGGGAAATGAATAAAATCCTGCTGCGGAATTTTCGCCCCGAAGCTGGGGAAAGCCTCAAAAATCTGCATTCCGCTCGCCGTCAGGACAAGCAGCGTCACGGCGTTAAGCCAGTGGGTCAAGCGCACCAATCCCGGGTGTTCGCGCGCAAAGGTTCGCCGCGCAGTTCCGCTTTTGGTTTCGATCGTTCGAATCGTCAATCCCGATTTTGTCATTGCCATACTTTCCCCCCTTATCCACTAAATACCGCCATACCAGGAATAGCCCTGATCCTCCCAGAAACCTCGTTCTTTTCTCAACACATTGCTGACCCGGATCGAATAGAGATGTTTCGCGGATTTATAACCGAGTTTTACCGGCAGATGGACTCGCAATGGCGCGCCGTGCGCCGCGCCGAGCGGTTGGCCGTACATTTCGTAACAAAGCAGCGTCTGCGGATGCAGACAACTTTCGATGTCGTATGACGAATAGTAATCGTCCAAACAGCCGACTTCGACAAAGCGCGCTGCCGGGTCGGCTCCGACGAACCTCAGGAAATCGCCCATCCGCGCCCCACCGAAGTTGCCGATCACGTCCCAGCCTTCGATGCAAATGTGTTTGACGTTCTGCGTTTGTTTCGGCAGTGCTTTGATCTGTGCGAGGCTGTAATTGCCGGGACGCGCCACCATGCCCTCGACTGTCAGGGTCCAGTTGCTCAGATCGTTGAGAGGATCGTAAGCCGAATAACTGTTAATAGGAAACTTTTCGAGCGGCGTGACCTCACGATCGCTAAAGGTCTGTGCCAGTTGCCGGCTACCGAGGAACTTCTCTGCCGCCCGATCACTCAAATCAAGGCCGCGTTTAATCAGCTTTTCATTGAATCCGGGGATCGCCAATGCGCCAACGGCAATGAGCGGAGTGAGCTTCAGCAATTCGCGCCGGTTCATTCGCCGCAATTCGCGCTCACCAACCTGTTGAATATGATCTTCGTTCTTCATCGATGTACTATGAAAAGAATGGGTGCGGAAGGTTAATACCCACTGCACCCATTGATAATTTTGATACTTTAATCGGTCAAGCTCAGAGTGACGCTTGCTGACTATGGAAGCAAAACCCGATCGATGACGTGGATCACGCCGTTGGACTGGTTGACGTTGGTGATCGTGATCTTCGCCACGCCGCCCTTGGCATCGGTCACCTGGATCGTGTCGCCGCTCATGGTCGCGACCAATTGTCCACCCTGCACGGTCTTGAGCGTCGCCTTGCCGTCACCCTTCTTGATCATCCGCTCAAGAGCCTTGGCATTCAGGTTTCCGGCAACAACGTGGTAGGTCAGGATTGAAGTCAGTGTGCCTTTGTTTTCGGGCTTCAACAGGTTCTGCACAGTGCCGGCCGGCAGCGCCGCGAAAGCCGCATTGACCGGAGCAAAGACGGTGAACGGTCCTTCACCTTGCAACGTCTCGACCAATCCGGCGGCCTTGACTGCCGCCACCAACGTGGTGTGATCCTTCGAATTGACTGCGTTCTCGATAATGTTCTTGTTGGCATACATCGGCGCTCCGCCGACCATCACTGGTTTCTGCGCGAAAGCATTACCGGCTATCATTGTGACCAACGCGAATAAAGCGATTGCGAAAAAGTTTTTCATGTCTCTTCCTCTTTTGGTAAATTGAGTTATTTACTTCATCCAGGGCCTCTGCCCTTCCCCTTTCATTAACGCACTACGGGGACGCTTGCTTCGCTGGATTTGAGATTTATCAGTAATTTCTTCGGCACCCTTTATATCTTTCTATCCGGATGTATTACTCCGATCCGGTCAAGAAGCTTATTTGGCCGAAAGGCATCAGGTTTACGGTGTGAGACGAGGCCGGACTATGGAAACGAATTGAAGTTGGGTTACCATAAGGGTGAAACAGCCTGCCAATACCTATAACGGTTGTACCCGAGCCACGCTACGATATCGATCATGTTCCGGTTCGCGCTTCGCGCCGGACTGCATCGGAAGATGAGAGAAATAACCATCTCAAACACTGGAGGAGACGTGACATTCTTAACCTGGATCGTATTTATGCTGAATAGCATCGGCCTGGTGCTGTGTATCGCGGGCGCTCGCCTGATCTCGCTTCACGGGCTGCCGCCTGCGGGCTCAGGTCGCAAGCGGACACATGACGGGATGACCTATCTGATGTGGGGCTTTGTCATTCAATTCTTCGCTGGATTGCTGCCGATAGCGAGCTATCTTTGGGTTCTGCTGACGAGCCCGCACTAGACTCATCCACCCTTTATCGGAAAACGCTCGTGATTGGCAGGCTGAAATACGCTTATGGATTGCCGATCTCCATACTCTTGATTAATCCGTCTTCGATCAGATAGATGTGCTTCACCATTCCGTCTGAAATAACGTTCCCCTCCATGTCACGGATCACCGCATGAACGTTGACGACCGTACGGCCTGTTTGATCAGTGCCGAAGCCAACCGGTTCGACGTGGGGATCGAGCGCTTTCCACTGGCGTGTCCAATAGTCACGGACGCCTTCATGGCCAGACACACGTCCGCCTTCCCAACCGTTTGGCCAATCGACATCCGGATGCATGGCGGCTAAGACAGCATCGATATTGCGGGCATTGAATGCATCGTATATTTGGATGAGTAGATCACGATTTGTAGACATCCCAGTATTCCCCTTAATGATTCCACTGCGATGGATGGCTCGCCATTAGAAGACGAGAAAAATTCGTCTTCCGATAATCCTTGTGACAAAAAGCATGGGATTATCAATGCTACTTTAGATATAATGCATCAGCGGCTTTAACATATCACAATTTGACGAAGCGAACATGACTTGCACAATCGGGTGAGGAGTGTGGAAGGTCGAGTCGTATTTTGTCCCATCTTCTCAGCTGAATTGTCTCTCTCACAATTGCAGGGACTCATTTGTAGGACCATTTTGTAGCAAAGCAGAGCCTGATCTTCGCTTCACTATCCATCTTGAAGATACCAGCTGGTCGTGCAAGGAACGAAATTTGCTGCGTTCAGATTGACGATCCGCAAATCCGTTTCTGATGTTTGAATACAAATAGATCATTAGTGCCCGAGTTGCATTGCTGTCCCGTTGTACGTCGACACGGCGCGCTACATTGAGGTTTTCAGGTCTCGGTTTTTGTTGCAGAGCTGAAAACCGTTAACCGACACCTGTATTCTGAGGGCTCATATGCAATCGATCTTGCAAGACCTGCGGTTTGGCATTCGAACGATTGTAAAGAATTCGGGCATTTTTTTCGTCACAATCGTTACAGCTCAACAGACCTCGGGGTTGATATCTAAGATTGGAGCCAGGGCGTGCTTCGCATTGATATTAATATTGATCTGTTACAAACCGGAACCACGTGCCATTCCGGCCACGACGGCGGATTTTGTGACTCAGGCGAGAGCACGCTTCGTGTTGATAACCAGTGAATGCCTGCTTGGCAGCGGGTTTCTGACTGGTTACCAGGAAAACGGAAAGGCGGAAGTGGTCACGGCCTATCACCTTCTCCGATGTGAACATGGCAAGGTTAAATATCTGAGCAAGGCTGTGCGGGCGGATGGTTTGATGGCGGAAATTCAGGGGGCGGACCCGCAGCATGATCTGCTCCGGTTGCTGGTACCTCTGCCGGTAACTGCGGCTAAGATACCGATCAGGACCAAACCTGTTCTGGGTGAACCGGTCTTTGCGATTGGCAGTAACCCCGATGGAGATCGCGCGGTGATCACGTGGGGCAGCGTCTTCATCATGCCGCCCGGAGAAGTAACGGCCAAGGCTCTGGTTCGGCGCGGATCATCCGGCGGACAACTAATATCTGCCATTGATGGCGCGTTGCTGGGAATGCCAGTTCGCGAGGAATTCGGTTTTACTGATGCCGTCAGCGGCAGCGCCCTGCTTAAATTTTTGGAGAAAGCAAGAAAACATCAGGCGGCAATCTGAGTCCATCATATTCTTGTTTCGGACGAAATGGGCAGGACAGGAATCCCGTTCTCCTGCCCATTGCCGTCGCTCGTGCTGTCAAAGCAAACTCAACAATCTCAGCCCTCGATAATTCTGAGGACGATTCGCCAACCATCAGCCGTCTTTTTCCACTTGTCACGAACGACCTGCGTAGACTTGTTCAATTGAGGTTGCGGTTGATTTCCGCCCGTCTCCGGCCTGGCGATCTTGACCTCTGAGGTCGTGCTGGCTGTAACTTCCGCGGTGTCGCTCTCGACCTTCAGCGCATCGATCTGTGTTTTGACGTCAATCACCGTCATGGCCCGAAACGAAAACTCAATTCCCTGCATAAACTGGGACAAGGTCAAAGCCCGGCCTTCATCTTTCTGCTTGAATTTGCAATCCGGCGCGAAGATCTCTTCAACTCTCTTCCGGTCCTTACCGGCCCAGGCCGCGTTGAATTGCTCGTAGCGCGATTGGATTGCGCTGCGCACGTCGGTCTCTTTACAGGACGTTACCTGACGGGAAAAAACGAGGATCAAAAAAAGGAAAAAGATTTGCCTGCGCATGTCGAACTCCAGTTCAATTGAAATTTCACCTGACGGAAAAGGCGAAGAGTTTATTGATTCCGCCAGTTCCAAAGGCTCCACTGAAGCGGCTGTAACCGGTTCCCCAATAGACCACATCGTCAACGACAGCCGGGCCGCAGACAACGGATGCGCCGGAATAAAAACTCCAGAGGATTTTGCCGTTGGAAGCGTTGAAGGCATACATATATCCGGATGTCGATCCGGCAAACATCACTTTATCCGCAATGGTCACCATCCCAAATCCCTTCTTATCGAGCGGGTCAGGCGTCTGCCACAAGTAAGCGCCCGTGGCAGCGTCGAGCGCGGCCCAGAGACCGTTGTTTTTGGTCTCTCCCGTATTCAACACAGTATATGGTTTGGAATCTGAGTTGGAGACGGCACAATAGATGCGCTCTCCGTCCGTAGCGGAGCCCCACTGAATTCCGCCGGTCACGCCACCGGGTCCGACCTGTTGCACCCAGACGACCTCGCCGTTGTCGGGGTTCAAGGCCCAATACTTCCCGCTCTTCTGTCCGGCACCGAGCAGGTCTCTCGACCTTCTATTCTTGGTAACAGTAAATAGGTTTGGACCAGAGCCAAAATCGTAGTCGGATCCTTGCGCGGGATCAAACTGAGCAGGGGTAAAACCTCTCACCACGTTCCAGGTATCGGCGCCTTGCAATCGTTTGCCCCATTTGAGCTTGCCTGTTCGCAGATCGAGCGCTATCACCGCATCGATATAATCATCTTCCGCCAGATAGCTCTCACCGTGGGCAGGATCTGCGGCGATGAGGGCTTCAACCTCTGCCGGAACGGTATAGTTGTTTCCAGTGGAGACGTAGATCGAATTGCGCTTCGTATCGACAACCGGAGTGCTCCCCCAGACTGCGCCGCCCGTATAGCCTTTGGGTACCGTATACCACTCCCAGACCAGGCTGCCCGAGCGAGCATCGAGCGTGACGACTTTACCGCGGGCAGAGTAAACATAGCCCGGCAGAAAACCGCCCGCTTCCTCCAGCGCACACACTCCGACATAGACTCGATTATTGTAAACAACCGGCGAAGAGGTGACCGCCGAGAAAAGATGGTCGGATACAAATGATCTCCAAACCAGCTCTCCGGTATTTTTATCGATGGCCATGACACTGGCCGTTCTCCCGGGCAAGAAGGAGGGAAACAGATTCTGGTCATTGAGGTCTCCCTGGTCGCCAATGATCACCAGGTTTTTATAGATGGCCGGGCTGGTCCGGGACATTGAGCGGGGGTTCCCGGTGTAATCTGAAATCTTTCGGGACCAGATCGCGCTGCCGTATGAGGCGTTGACGGCGTGCAACCATCCGCCCCAATCCACGACGTAAACCACGCCATCTTGCACTGTCGGCGTCGCGCTGACATCGCCCTGAGTAATGTATTCCCATTTGACGCCCAAGCGTTTGGCGGCGGCGGGGGTGATCCCGCTCTCGCATCCGGTCGAACGAGTGTTGTGAATATCACTGCCGCCTACCGGCCACCCCGAACGTTCCTGATTCTGACTGTTGGCGGAGAATAACCCGCCCGCAAAAAGCACGGCTAGAATCGACACACCTATCCGGCAAACACCCATTCTAATACTCATCCTTGAGATCCTCCTTGAAATGACTTGAATTGGCTTGTGGGTTCGGAACCTTGGCAAATTAGTGGTCAAGGAATCTTCGGCAAGCGAATTTGCAAAAGCTCTGCCTGTGGCACATCCGCTTCTTTCCCACGATGATGGTTTGCTATAAAATGCCGCAGCTTAACGATTGTAAATCTTTAAGTTTGATCGCTGTCCGATACGCGGCGAGGATATGCGACGGGCGGCGAATAAATCCTTACAGCGGGGCTGACAAATTCTTACCGTTTATTACCACGCGTTATGATCAAGTCCGGCAAGTATTTATATGAGTTCGGGCCATATCGTCTCGATCCTCACAAGCGGCTGCTTTTGTGTGACGAGAAGTTGGTGCCGTTGAGGCCGAAGGCTTTTGACACGCTTCTGGTGCTCGTGCAAAACAGCAGACGCGTGATCAATAAAGACGAGCTGATGCAAGCGGTCTGGGGCGACACGATTGTCGAGGAGGGTGGATTGACTCGCAACATCTCGGTCTTGCGCAAAGCGCTTGGCGAGAGTCCGGATGACCACCACTACATCGTGACGGTGCCGGGGCGGGGTTACCATTTCGTCGCGACAGTCCGGGAGGTTGAGAGCGAGGTCAATGATGAGGCAAAGAGATCGGTTACTGAAGTCAGCCTGGGTGGCCCGGAGGTTGTAGAGGCGGCCACGGAAACAACTGCGCCGGCCGAATCAGAGCCAGCTTTAGTCGCGCCGGCAACCGAAAATTACTCGAACAAGACGAATAATTCACGCTACCTCGGCATGGCCGCATCGATTGTCGTGCTTCTGGCGGTGGCACTTGTTTTTTTCTTAAAGGTTAGACCGGCGAATCGTGAGAGAGACATGGTTCTCTTGGCCGATTTCGCCAACCGGACTGGAGACACCATCTTTGACGGCACGCTCAAGCAGGGGCTGGCGATCCAATTGGAACAATCGCCGTTCTTAAATCTTTTTCCGGATGAGCAGGTGCGAGATACATTGCGGCTCATGGGCCGCGCACCGGATGAAAGGCCGACAGTCGAGATCGGGCGGGAAATCTGCCAGCGCCAGGGAATCAAGGCATTGGTGGCGGGATCGATCGCCGGACTCGGCAGCCATTACGTCATCACGCTCGAAGCTATCGCCAGCCAAACCGGCGAAGTCATCGCCCGCGAACAGGTAGAGATCGAAAGAAAAGAAGAAGTTTTGAGAGCTTTGGGCCAAGCGGCAACGAAGCTGCGCGAGCATTTGGGCGAATCACTCAGCTCGATTCAAAGGTTCGATACTCCGATTGAACAGGCAACGACTTCGTCGCTCGATGCTCTGAAAGCCTATTCGCTGGGCCTTGAGCAATCCAATAAGGGCAACTATCCCGCCGCCGTCCCTTTTTTCCAGCGTGCGGTCGAACTAGATCCCAATTTCGCGTTGGCTTACCAGGCCCTGGCAAGAGAACAGCTCAACACCGATTATTCAGACCTGGTGGCCGAGGCGGCAGGCCTGGCCTATGAGTTACGAGACCGAACGACCGAGAACGAGAAGTTCCGGATAGTCTCATTTTTTCACTTGAGCGTAACTCATGAGCTGAACAAGGCGATTGAGATCGGCGAGTTGTGGAAGCAGACCTATCCGAACTACTGGCGTCCGTATCACGCTCTCTCAGATCTGTACTACGCGACCGGGCAATATGAGAAGAGTATCGAGGCCGCCCGTCAAGCTGTCAGGCTCAACCCGCATGTCGCGGCTGCATATTCCAATCTGGCCGGGTCTCTGATTTCGCTCGACCGTTTCGAGGAAGCAAAGGAGACCTACCGGCAGGCGATGGCGCGCCATCTCGACGCACCTGAATATCATTACAATCTCTACTGGATTGCGTGGTTTTCCGGCGACGAAGCAACGATGCGGCAACAGATCGATTGGTATGCAGGGAGCACATATCAAGAGGGCGGATTAATTCTGCAGTCACACGCAGCAGCGATGGCGGGCCGGTGGCGCGAGGCGCTGGACCTTTCGCGCCGCGCTCTGGAGATGCTCGATCGTCGAGGAATGAAGGGGGAGATCGGGGGATGGGCTCAGATGTATGCGTTGACGAGCGCTGCACTTGGTGATTATGAATCATCGGAGCGGATGGCAACGCTCGCGGTTGAATCCACGACACGTGAAACGGACCTGTCGAGCGCGGCGATCGCTTTCGCGCTATGTGGCAAAGTGGATCAGGCGATGACGATCCTCGATCGGACCGCCCGGCGCTTTCCCAAGGACCCGGCTCTGAACGGAGTCTGGGTTCCGACGGTCCGCGCCGCGCTCGATCTTAAGCGCGACCAGCCCAATCACGGACCCAATCAAGCAATCGATGCGCTGAAATCGATCAGCCTCAATGAAGGAACAGCCCGGTTGTGGCCGTCGTACATCCGCGGATTGGCTTATCTGCGCATGGGCGCGGGAGCCGATGCAGCCGCATCATTCCAAAAGATTCTCGACCACCGCGGCTCCACTTTTTGGACGCCACTCTATCCGCTTGCCCACCTGGGACTGGCGCGCGCGGCGGCGTTGACAGGCGAAACTGACAAGAGCCGCCCGGCATACCATGAGTTCTTCACACTCTGGAAAGACGCCGACCCGGACATTCCTATCCTGAAAGAAGCTAAAAAGGCGGCAAACTCAAATTTATGAGCAACACATCGCCATCATTCATCCCTTAATGCCGCCATTGGATCGACGCCCGCCGCTCGGCGCGCAGGCAGATAACCAGCCATTGCCGCGACCGCAATCAGTAACAGGGTCGCCGCTGCCAGCGTGAGCGGGTCGGTCGGCTTCAACCCGAACAATAACTGATCAACGACTTTGGCCGCAAAGAAAGCTGCCAGCAGCCCGATGATGATGCCGCCCATCACCAGCGCGAGGGCCTCGCGCAAAACGAGCCAGAGGAGATCGCCGCGCTGTGCGCCGAGCGCCATGCGGATGCCGATTTCATTGGTGCGTCGCGCAACAGTGTAGGACAAAACACCATACAGACCGACACACGAGAGCAACAATGCGAAGAGCCCGAAGAAGGACGTGAGCCGGGCGACCAGTTTCTGTCGAACGAGTGAGCGGCCGATGTGGTCGGACAAGCTCACGACCTCATCAATCGGCAGATTCGGATTGACTTGCCTGATCGTCTGCCGCACTTGCGGGACGACGGTCTCCGGCGCGCCGGAGAAACGCACGACAAAGTTGTTGAGTGGTTGCGGGTGCTGTGCGTGAGGGTAATAGGCCGTCGGTCGCAGTTGTTCGGTCAGGCTGTCGCCTTTGACATCTTTGACGACACCGATGACTTCAACCCGGTCGCGGGATTCGGGTCCATCGATACCGAAATGTTTTCCAATAGGAGAAGTGTTGTGAAAGAACCGCTGAGCCATCGCTTCACTGATGACTGCGACCTGCTGGGATTTTTCTGTGTCTTGCGGGCCAAAGCCCCGGCCTTGCACCAGCGGGATTCCCATCGTCGCGAAGTAATCCTGGCCGACGACGTTGTTCCTGGTGACCCGGCCTGGCGCTTCAGATGGGGACGGCATTGGTAGATCTCGAGTGGAGACGACGCTTGTCCACTGGCCCTGATTGAAAACTACAAACGAAAATGAAGCGGCCTGAACGCCCGGCACGGCCTTCACCTTCTCTTCCACGTCGCGCAGTAGCGGGACGAATTGTGCGTCTTTGTAACCGGTCGCAGAGGTATCGATTTGAAAGAGCATGACGTTCTGCTGATTAAAACCGGTGGGCACATTCTGCAGATTGATCAGGGTACGCACGAAGAGGCCTGCTCCAACCAACAGCAACAGTGAGAGCGCGACCTGCGCAACCACCAGCGCCTTGCCGAATGGGCTCTGCCCTCCAGCCTGCACCGCGCCTTTCCCGCTTTTAAGCGAATCGTTCAGTTCAATCCGGACTGCACGCAAGGCTGGAGCAGTTCCAAAGATCACGGCCGAGAGCAAAGAGGCAAACAGCGTGAACCCCAGGATGCGGGCGTTAGGCGTCACATCGAGCGGCAGCGATTTCGAACCGGCAGAGGCCATGAAGACGAGCAGTCGGCTGCCCCACCAGGCCAGTAAGATTCCGGCAATGCCGCCGAGGCTAGCAAGCAACACGCTCTCAGTGAGCAGCTGACGGATGAGGCGCATGCGGCCCGCGCCGACGGCCAACCGCACCGCAAACTCTTTTTGCCGCGCCGCGGCGCGAGCCAACAAGAGGTTGGCCACATTGGCGCAGGCAATCAGCAGCACGGTCCCAACCACTGCCATCAAGATGCGCAGCGAGAGTGAGAATTGCAGGCGAAGTTGCGAAAGTCCCCGGCCAACCGGCGTTAGCTCGAATCCAGCCCGCTGGATTTGCTGCAATCGCTCAGGCGAGGCCTGTGTGCCAACCTGCTCTTGCAAGGACTGTTTAAAGAGCAGATTCATGGCTCCACTCGCCTGTTGTGTGCTCACGCCGTTCTTCAGCCGGGCGATGAGATAGAGCGACTGAAATGTCCCGTCATTCCGCCCGTTCCAGTGTGCCGGCGGCATTTGAGCCTCCATCGCCAGCGGCACCCAGAGATCCGGCGCTTCCCCAACCGCTGTGCCGAAAAATTCCTTGGGAGCGACGCCGATGATAGTGTAAGTAATCTGGTCAATCGTGATGGTCTTGCCCACCGCCTCCGGATCACCGCCCAGTCTGCGCTCCCACCAGGCATGGCTCGCGACCGCGATCGGATGCCCTCCGAGATTCTGATCGTCCGCCTCAGTCAAGACGCGTCCGAGACCCGCTTGCACTCCCAACACTCGGAAATAAGTTCCCGAGACCAACTGAACATTCATCAGCTCCGCTTCGCCGCTCGCTCCATTGGCATTGACTCTGCCATGCACGGGCCAGATCAGGCTCAGAATCGCCGCTACATCCGAAAAGACTTCGTTGCGCTGCCTCACCTTTTGATAAAAAGGATAGGAGAAGAGATCCTGGTCTCCGCTTGCAATGTCACCGGTCGCGCCCATGTTCTCGCCTTTGCCGAAGAGTACCAGCTTGTCGGGCTCCTGCACCGGCAGCGATTTGAGCAGCATCGCATCGAGCAGACTGAAGATGGCCGTGTTAGCGCCGATGCCGAGCGCCAGCGAAAGCACCGCAATCAGAGTGAAGCCGGGATTTCTGAGTAAGATCCGCATCCCATAGCGCAAGTCTTGAAACATTTCGTCCTCCAATCTTTTGGGCTGTAGCCAGAGCGCATCCCAGAAGGCGCTGGCGCTGCGCCGCAGCAGCTCAAACTTGCGGCGCCAATCCAACCGGTCCCATTCGGCCAGCAGCAGTTCGCGGTACCGCAATTCGGCCTCCCACTCCTGCCGCCAATCGGCGCGCAGATGGCGCGGCACGATGAGACCAATGAGCGTGATCAGCCGGAGGTGCGGCCTGGTCAAGTATTGTTTGCAGCGGGAGAGTAAGAGCATGAATTGACCTCACGAGTGAGATGGCTAGGTGAAAAACCCTTGGCCCATCGCCACCCGCCTTTATGACCTCTCAACTTTTTCTGAATAGAATTCTATCTAGTCAGCATTCTACATAGGGTAGTTGATGAAGGCAAGACCGCGATTAAAAAAAGTTAGATGACGAACCGGGTGCTCATGGCCCTGGCGGCATGAGTGTAAGCGGCCCGACTCTTGACGCAATCAAGGTCATCCGCGATGTTGCAGCGGCGCGATTCATGGTGCTGCCAGAGCAGCGATAAGACACTCGAGGAAATCATCGGTCTGCTTCGAGCGCGCGGCGTAACACAATGACCAACCATTGACATTCTACCAAAGGGGGCCGATACTCCAGTAGAGGCCCCACTGAAGGAATTATGTCACGACAATAAGGAGGAGATGAGTGATGGGTTGGTGGCACGAGTTGAGATATCTCGCGCGGAAGCTTAACCGGAAACGTGCGGACCGGGAGTTGGAGGAAGAGATCCGCACCCACCTGGAGGCAGAAACCGAGGAGAAGATCGAGGCCGGGCTTTCACCCGACGAGGCTCGCCATGCGGCGCGGCGAGCGTTCGGCAGCATCATTTCAGCCAAGGAGGAGAGTCGCGCGATGTGGGGGATGGGATCACTAGAGACGCTCTGGCAAGACCTGCGTTATGCCGTGCGCATATTAATCAGGAAGCCGGGCTTTGCCTTAATCGCCGTGGTCACACTGGCGCTGGGGATCGGAGCCAATACCGCAATCTTTAGCATTATTCATGCGGTGCTGCTGCGCCCGCTGCCTTTCGCCGAACAGGAGCGGCTGGTCGTCGCCTGGAAGAAGGACACGGTGGCATATAACCCGCTGGTCGAGATGGCATTCGCCGAATTCAGGGATTGGCAGGCGCAGAGCCGCAATTTCGACGGGATGGCGGTGATGCCGACGATTGTCCTGGGAGCCGGTTATGTCATGACCGGACGCGGCGAAGCAGTACAGATCGAAAGCTCGAAAGTGAGTGGCGGCTTTTTCGGTTTGCTGGGAGCCAAGGCCGCGCTCGGTCGCGTTTTCAATGAGAGCGATGACGTCGTGAATGGGCCGAAAGTCGCCGTCCTGAGCGATCAGTTGTGGCGGGGACGGTTCAACGCCGATCCCAAGATTATCGGGCAAACGATCACGCTGACAGAGCAGAGCTTCACCGTGATCGGGGTGATGCCGGCACAATTCGATTTTCCGAAGGGCGCGGAGATCTGGGTCCCGTTCCAAGCAACAGCTTGGCCGCCAATTCTCCAAAATCGCGGAGCCGGATTTCTGCAAGTCGTCGGCAAGCTGAAACCGGGTGTTGAGTTATCGCAAGCCGAAGCCGAATTGAACACGATCATCGCGCGTGTAGCGGCGGAGCATCCGGAGACAAAGGCCGAAGGGCAACGCGTCGTTCTCAAGCCCATGACTGAATATCTGTTCGGCAATGCTCGCCCGGCATTGTGGGCACTGCTGTCGGCGACGGTGCTGTTGTGGCTGATCAGCGCGGCCAATGTCGCCAACCTGTTGTTGGCGCAAGCGTCGGTGCGCCGCCGTGAATTTGCGGTGCGTGCGGCGTTGGGGGCCGGTCGCCCGCGGCTCATACGGCAACTATTGTGCGAGAGCGGCGTGCTGGCGGTGTGCGGCGGTGCGGCGGGCGTCACGCTGTCTTACTGGTTGATCGGTTTGTTGATGTGGGTCGCGCCGGATGACATCCCGCGCATTGAAACGGTCAGGCTCAATATGCCCGTCTTGCTTTTCAGTTTACTGGTGACATCGCTGACAGCGTGTCTGGCTGGACTGGCGCCCGCGCTGACCGCTTCGCGCGTCAATCTCAACGAAACGCTCTGTGAAGGCAGCAGCAAGTTGGCGAGCGACAGCTCCGGCAAACGATTACGCGGTTCGCTGGTGGTCGCTGAGATCGCCGTCACACTGGTTCTAGTGATTGGTGCGACCTTGATTTTGCGGAGCTTTCTCAATTTGAGCCATGTCAATTTAGGTCTTGATCCGCGGAATATTTTGACGATGCAATTGCGGTTGAACGGATCGAAATATACCCAGCCGCCGGCGCGTCGCGAATTCTACCGGCAATTGATTGAGCGATTGGAGGCGCAACCCGGCGTGGTTGCCGCCAGTGCCGTGCTGATGCGCCCGCTGGACGGTGAGGTCGGTTGGGAAACACACTTTGCGCTGACAGGACAGTCACCGGAAGAAGTCGGCAAAAATCCGGTGGCCAATCTCAGCGTCGTCTCATCCCATTACTTCCGGACTTTCGGCACTCCGCTCAAAGCGGGACGCGAATTTTCATCCTCTGACACACCCGACGCGCCACTCGTCGCGATCATCAATGAAACGATGGCGCGCCGCCTGATTCCGCCCGGCATCGATCCGGTGGGCCAACGTCTTCAACTCGATCCCGATGACCCTCGATCGCCATGGATGACGATCGTCGGCATTGCCGGTGACGTGCGTCAGCGCGAGCTGGAAGATGTGCGTTACGCCATTTACCGGCCCAATACTCAGACACGTCATGCCCTCAATCATTTTGCAGTCCGGACGACGAGCGACCCGGCAGCCTTGATTGCGACCGTACGCCGTGAGATTGCCGCCATCG
>Ga0081539_10002264_pt1 | contig 27956 bp, 28 predicted proteins | sample TabmetS4T2R2_FD_71023 | JGI IMG/M metagenome (GOLD analysis project Ga0081539, IMG submission 71023) | Tabebuia heterophylla rhizosphere microbial communities from the University of Puerto Rico - S4T2R2 | ecosystem: Host-associated > Plants > Roots > Rhizosphere ... | reverse complement strand
ACCAGCAACTGGTTCAATGTCTGTTCGCGTTCGTCGTGACCGCCGCCAAGACCGGCGCCACGATGACGGCCGACGGCATCGATCTCATCGATGAAGATGATGCACGGCGCATTCTTCTTGCCTTGTTCGAACAGGTCGCGAACGCGCGAGGCGCCCACGCCCACAAACATCTCAACGAAATCCGAACCCGAAATCGAGAAGAAGGGAACGTTTGCTTCACCCGCAATCGCGCGGGCCAGCAACGTCTTGCCCGTTCCCGGCGGTCCCATCATCAAAACGCCCTTGGGAATCCGGCCGCCGAGCTTCTGAAACTTCTGCGGCTCCTTGAGAAACTCGATGATTTCCTGGAGCTCTTCCTTCGCTTCTTCAACGCCGGCAACGTCCTTGAACGTCACCCGCTTCTGCTGGTTGTTGAGCAGCTTCGCCCGCGATTTCCCGAAGGAGAGCGCCTTGTTGCCGCCGGACTGCATCTGCCGCAACATGAAAATCCAGATGGCGATAATGAACAGGAGTGGCGCCCACGTGATCAGCATGGGCCAGATGAAACTCGCGCTGCCCTCTTCATCGACTTTCGCGACGCGGGGCTTATTGTTGACGACTTCGCGCGCGTATTTGATGACGTCGGCCTTCGCCGTCTCGTTGGACAGGCTCGCCCGGTATTCCTGACCGTTGTTATCGAACGCGACTGTCTCGCTCTGTTTGATGGTGACCTGCTTCAGATTGCCGCTGTCGATCATGCGGTAAAGCTGCACCAGATCCACCGTTTGATAGGTGGTGCCGCGCGGATTGACGAGCTTGTAGAGCAAAAGTGCTCCCGCGATAATCAGGAGCCAAAAAACTATCTGTCTTGCCGTAGAACTCAAATTCATTAACGCCTCCGACCCCGGATAATAACTTATCAGGGCGTCATTTGTCGCTGCCCTGTCTTAACGACCTAAACTCAAAAACAACCGTACTTTCGATGCATCCCAGCCGCTTTTCGTTCCCGCGCCTCCGTTCCCACCAGCACAACACCGCCGCAACCGGCCTTTTGACTATAAAGTTTGAATGCCGCTTTTTCAATCGTTTTCGGACTCAAACTCCAGCCGGTTCTTGCTTCGCCGGACCCGCCCGCCGCCCGGCAATTCAACTGTTCGCCCGCCCGCGCTGCCCTCCAGCAGCTTCTCGACGGCCAGCAAGTGAACCATTTCCAACCGCCGCGTTCCGCCTCTGGCTTTCGCAATCCACTCCCGCAGCGCTCTTCGTCGCAAGGCCGGCGGCTCGTTGGCCAGCAACTTTACGTTCAAAGGCGGTACTTCGGTTTCCTCGTCGTTCTCCGCCGAATCCAGCGACGCTCGTTCGAGCAACTCATTCGAGTCAGTCGCCAGCACCGCGCGATCTTCACGCAACTGCGCGGCCGTGCGCGACAGCGCTTCGACGATGCGGTTGTTGAACGACTGCATCAGCGGCACGAGCTGCTGTCGCACGCGCACGCGTGAAAAGCCCGTATCGCTGTTCATCTCGTCAACGAGAAAAGTCGTCTTGCGCAAACGACAATAATTTTCGGTGTCAGTCCGCCGTGCCCAGAGCAGCGGCCGCACCAATTTGATCGACGTGCTCTCGCCGAGGCGTCGCACTGCATCCATGCCGCCGAGTCCCGCCCCCGCGCTGCCGCGCATGAGACGAAGCAAGACCGTTTCGGCCTGGTCGTCCATCGTGTGCGCAGTCAATACATACTTCGCTGACTTTCTTTTGGCCGTTCGTTCGAGAAAGGCGTAGCGAGCGCGACGCGCGGCTTGCTCGAGATTTTCGCTGTTGGCGCGAGCCAGTTCGGCGACTTTCGCGCGCCCGATAACGCAGTCGTAACCGAATTTGGCAGCAAGATCTGCGACCCAGCGGGCGTCGCGGCTGCTGGTCTTGCGGAGTTTGTGATCGAGATGCGCGACGCAGATGTTTACGAAGAGCTTGCTAGCGGATTTGAGCTCCTGCAAAGCCAGCAAGAGAGCAGTGGAGTCGGCGCCGCCGGAGACGCCGACAACGATCGTTTCGGCGGACGTTGGCAGCTTGAGCCTGCGCCACTCAACGAGCAACGAACGCGGAAACTGGTTCAGGCGCGGCGTTCTGCGCATACGCGCGATTGTGAAGTGCGGCGGAGCGCAGGTCAACCGGAGTTTTGTGCGGCTACCCGACAAAAGTTTCGCGACGAAGCGAACACATTTTGATGAAACTAACGCGTAGTTTGTCCTTTAAAAGACTCAGACTCGCTTACATACCGCGCGAACCTTTGGGGGAAACCTATGAGGGTAGAAAACCAGATTAGATTCAACGAATGGCTGCTGGGCTCAACCATTCTCTGTCAGTCGTGCGGTTGTTTGTGGCTGGTCCCAGCGGCGCAGAACGAAGACCGATACATCTGCCGGCAGTGCGGCAGCGAAGTAACAAGCAAGCCAATCGTCCGCCGCGATCCGAAAAACAAAACGGCGAATACACGTTAGCAAAGAACGAACCTCACGCCTCCTCCGATAGTTGACTATTAAACCCCTGCGGTTTACGTTTGCCCCTGCGTCTTCTGCGCGGCTCCTGTGCGTTTGGGCATCCAATTGGCCCGTTTGACGCTCTAAAACTTTCTCCTGCGATTACTACTCTTGAGGACCCGTTGATGAAATTAAGAACCTTCTTTATTGCGCTGCTGCTGGCGCTTTTCAGTTTTCAAACACTCAATATCACCGCGCTCGCCGACGAAGGAATGTGGCCCTTCAACAACGTGCCACGAGCCGAAATCAAAAAGAAATATGGGTTCGAGGTTACCGATGAATGGCTCAACAAAGTCCGGCTCGCTTCGGTGAGGTTCAATAACGGCGGCTCCGGATCGTTCGTCTCGCCGAACGGTTTGGTGCTGACGAACTATCACATCGTTGAAGACATCGTCGGCGAAGTCAGCACGCCGGAAAAGGATCTCGCGAAGGAAGGTTTTCTCGCCCGCACGCAAGCCGAAGAAATCAAGGCGCCGAGCCTCGAGCTGAATCAGTTGATGAGCATTGAAGACGTGACCTCTCGCGTCAATGGCGCAGTCAAAGCGGGCGCTACCGACGCGGAAGCATTTGCCGCGCGTCGCGCCGAGATGGCGGCGATCGAGACAGAGTCGACGAAAGCGACCGGTCTGCGTTCGGACGTGATCCCGCTTTATCAAGGCGGGCAATACAACTTGTATCGCTACAAGAAATATACAGACGTGCGTTTGGTGTTTGTGCCGGAGTTTCAGGCAGCGTTCTTCGGCGGCGATCCCGACAACTTCAACTACCCGCGCTTCAACATCGACATGGCGCTCGTGCGTATTTACGAAAACGACAAGCCGGTCCATCCGGAGAGCTACTTCAAGTGGTCCACAACGGGCGCGAAAGACGGCAGCCTTGTTTTCGTGACCGGCAATCCCGGTTCGACTTCGCGCCTCTACACCGTTGCGCATCTCGAGGAACTCCGCGATACCAGCATCCCGATTCTCCTTCGCCTGCTTGAGCGGCGCGAAGTGATGCTTAAGAAATACATGGCCATGGGCGAGGAGCAGACGCGCCAGGCGCAAAACGAATTGAACGGCGTGCAGAACGCGCTCAAGGTCTTCCGCGGTCAGCTCCAGGGATTGAAAGACCCGGCGTTGATTGCGCGCAAGCAGAGAGAGCAAGACGCGTTGCGCAAGTCGATTGCGGCCAATCCGGAACGGCAGAAGCTGTACGGCGATGCCTGGGATGCGATCGCGAATGCCCACAAGGTATATCCGACGTTTGCTCGCGAGCGCCGCATCTTCGACATGGGTGGCGGCTTCAACAGCGTGCTGTTCACCTTCGCCCGCACGCTCGTCCGTCTCGCCGATGAGAACGCCAAGCCAAACGCGCAGCGTCTGACGGAGTACACCGATGCACGCCGCGCTTCGCTCGAGCTCGCGCTTTATTCACCGGCACCGATTCACGAAGATTTCGAGAAGCTGAAAATGGCCGACTCGCTCGGTTTCATGGTCGAGCTGCTCGGCGCGGATCATCCGCTCGTGAAGCAGGTGCTTGACGGCAAAACGCCGGAAGCGCGGGCGGAAGAGTTGATCAGCGGCACGAAGTTGAAAGATCCGGCTTTTCGCAAAGAGCTCGCGACCGGCGGCAAAGCGGCGATCGAAGCGTCAACCGATCCAATGATCGTTGTCGCCCGGCTGATCGATCCGAAAGCACGCGAGCTGCGCAAGCGTTATGAAAGCGAAGTGACCGGAGTTGAACGTACCAACTACGCAAAGATCGCGCGGGCGTTGTTTGAGACGGAAGGCACGAAGCTTTATCCGGATGCGACGTTCACGCCGCGCCTGTCGTATGGCCAGGTGGCAGGCTACATGGAAAACGGAAAGAAGATCCCGCCGTTTACCACGCTCGGTGGATTGTTCGCGCGTTCCGATGCGTTCAAGCGAGAGTTTCCGTACAACCTGCCGCAGCGTTGGTACGACAAGAAGTCGGCGCTCGATCTGAGCACGCCGTTCAACTTCGTCTCGACGAATGACATCATCGGTGGTAACTCCGGTTCGCCGACGATCAATCAGAACGCTGAATTGGTGGGGCTGATCTTCGACGGCAACATTCAGTCGCTTGTGGGCGATTTCATGTACGATCCGTCAGTGAACCGCGCGATTTCGGTCGACTCGCGCGGAATGCTGGAAGTGATGAAGAAGATCTTCAACGCGAACGAGCTGGTTGCTGAACTGACCGGCCAGGCCGCCACGACGCGCGCCGCCGGTCGCTAAGCCTTCTCGAGGCCGGCGTATTTCTCGACGAGTTTCTTCTGCCCGTAACCGGGAAAGCTCACAGTTAACTTGGTCGATTCTCCGGCGCCCTCACGCCGGAGCACCAGACCACGCCCGTATTTCGAGTGCTTCACGTAAGAACCCGGCACGAACTCACCCGCACTCGCAGCGCTTGCCGCAGGTCCTGATTTTGCGGGAGGCGACTGCTTCGACGCGCCGAAACCTTCATCCCGCGACTTCGGCTTGATCTCGCCCAACTGCCGGCTGCGTTGCTGAAAGAACTCTGCAATCGAATCCACACTGTCGTAAGTCTTACCCATGTACTTCTTCTTCTCTTTTCGATATTCACCGTGTTCGTAATCAATCTCCGACGAGCCGCGCGCAAACGACAACCACGACTTGCCGAGGCTCAGATCTTCGAGCAAGTCGATCGGCATCTCGTTCAGGAATTGCGACGGTTCGGACGCGAGCTCCTCGCCGTAAACGCGCCGCTTCATCGCGTGCGTCACGTAAAGGAAACGCTCCGCGCGCGTCATCGCAACGTACGCGAGCCGGCGTTCTTCTTCGAGCTCCGCCGGATCCGTCGCCGAGCGTGAATGCGGAAACAGTCCGTCTTCGAGGCCGACGATGAAGACGAGCGGAAACTCGAGTCCCTTCGCCGAGTGAACGGTCATCAACGTAACCGGCGCATCGCGTTTGTACTGGTCCTGATCGGAAACGAGTGCGGAGTGATCGATAAACTCGCGCAAGCCTTCGAGCCCCTGCTCGTCATAATCGACAGCGGCGTTGACGAGTTCCTGCAAATTCTCGAGCCGGCCTTCCGCTTCATCAGTTTTTTCACCACGCAGCCACGCTTCGTAACCGGTGTCGAGAATCGCGGCGCGTACGACGTCGGAGACTGGCGAATCGCTTGAGATGTCGGTAGGCAATTTGTCGGGATCGATCGTGCCCGCCATTTCCGCCAGCCGCAGCACGATGCTGCGAAAATTTCTGAGCGCGGTGACCGCACGTGAACCCAGGTTCTCCGGCTTCGCGATGATCTGCGCGATCGTTTCCCACGGCGAGAGTTCGCCGAGTTTGGCGCGTCGCTCGATCTCGTCGAGCGTTTGTTTGCCGATGCCGCGCGGCGGACTGTTGATGACGCGCTGCAACGCGATCGTGTCGTTCGGATTCAACGCCAACTTCAGGTACGCGATGATGTCGCGCACTTCCATCCGCTCGTAAAACGAGAAGCCGCCGATGATGTTGTAAGCCAGGGTGGCGCGGCGCATCGCTTCTTCAAACACGCGCGACTGCGAATTCGTGCGATACAACACCGCGGCGCGTAGATCCGCTTCGTTCCGGCGGTGTTCGAGGATTTTTCCGGCGACCCAACGTGCTTCCGCTTCCGCGTCGAGTGCCTGGTAGTAACCGACGCGCCCGCCGCGCGGATTCGAAGTCCAGAGGTTCTTTCCCTTGCGTTGCAGGTTGTGTTTTACGACTGCGCCCGCGGCGTCGAGAATCGTCTGCGTCGAACGATAATTTTGTTCGAGCCGGATGGTTTTGGTGTTGGGAAAGTGCTTTTCGAAATTCAGGATGTTGCTGATGTCGGCGCCGCGCCACTTGTAAATCGACTGATCTTCGTCACCAACGACGCAGATGTTCTGTTGTTTCTCCGTCAGCAAACTGATCAGATTGAATTGCAGTGAGTTCGTGTCCTGATACTCGTCGACCAGAATGTAGCGAAACTTGTTGTTGTATTTTTCTCTGACTTCCGCGACGCCTTTGAGCAGGCGCACGGTTTTGATCAGCAAATCGTCGAAGTCCAGCGCGTTGTTGGCGTGTAGCCGTTCTTCGTACATCTGGTAAACGCGCGCCATCGCCGCCCGCCGTTCGTCGACGTACTCCGCGCGCGCCGCAAACGCGTCAGTGTCTTCGCCGCGATTCTTCGCCGAACTGATTGCGGATTGGGTCGCGCGCGCGCCGAGATACTTCTCGTCGTAGCCGAGCTCCTTGATCGCCTGTTTAATGAGGCGCAGCGAATCGTCCTGATCGTAAATCGTGAACGTGCGGGTGTACTTGTCTTTGAGCTTCTCGATGTCCTGCCGCAGGATGCGCACACATAAACTGTGAAACGTCGAAACGAGCGGCAGGCTCGAACGTTCGCGCTCGCGCAGCAGCCGTTGCACACGCAGTCGCATCTCTTCGGCGGCTTTGTTCGTAAACGTAACCGCCAGGATGTTCCAGTAGGGCACGTTCTTGTCGGCGATGAGATAAGCGATGCGATGAGCGATGACGCGCGTCTTGCCGGAGCCGGCGCCGGCGAGAATCAGGAGCGGACCTTCGGTAGCGAGTACTGCTTCCCGTTGTTGTTCATTTAATTGTGACAGGAGTTCCGAATCCACGTGCGATTGCATTTAATCATCCGCTCAGTTTGATCGCAAGAAGTGGATAGATCTGAGTACAGCGGTGGTTTATGATCCCTTCGAAATGAACGACCAACTTTGGCAAGCAGTGGTTTCAAGAGATGCGCGTTTCGACGGGCAGTTCGTGTTTGCGGTGAGCTCGACGAAGATTTACTGCCGTCCGTCGTGTCCGTCGCGGCGGCCGCAACGCGAGCGCGTCTCTTTCTTTAATAAGCCTGAGGCGGCGGAGGAGGCTGGCTTTCGCGCGTGTTTGCGTTGCCGGCCGCGCAATGGCCGCGTTGTCGATCCGCAGTTGGAGCTCGTGCAGCGTGCGTGCCGGTTGCTCGACGATGCGCGCGAAGGCGACGGGGTGAAACTTGCCGAGCTCGCGCAGCGCGTGGGCGTCAGTGCGTTTCACCTGCAGCGAACGTTCAAACGCGTGATGGGCATCAGTCCGCGACAGTATGTGACGGCGCGGCGGTTCGGCAACTTCAAACAACTCGTGCGAGAGGGTGAATCAGTGACGAATGCACTTTACGATTCGGGTTTCAATTCCAGCAGCCGTGTTTACGACCAAGCCGCGGAAGAGCTGGGCATGACTCCGGCGACGTACGGCCGCGGCGGGCGCGGCGTGAAGATCGACTATGCGATCGCGGCGTCGCCGCTTGGTCGTTTACTCGTCGCGATGACTGAGCGCGGTGTGTGCGCCGTGCGCATGGGCGACACGGATGCCGAGCTTGAACAGGATCTGCGTAGCGAGTTTCCGGCGGCGATGATTCAACGTGACGACGCACGTTTGCAAGAGACGGTTACGAAAGTTCTGAGTCACCTGAATGATAACAAACCTCATCTCGATCTCCCGCTGGACATTCGGGCCACCGCCTTTCAGCGGCAAGTTTGGGAAAAACTTCGCGCGATTCCGTACGGTGAGACACTGTCTTACGCCGCGGTTGCGAAAGCTCTCGGTAAACCCGGCGCGGTGCGCGCCGTTGGACGTGCGTGCGCCACGAATCCGGTGGCGTTAGTAATTCCGTGTCATCGCGTGGTTCGCGAAGATAAAAACCTCGGCGGGTATCGCTGGGGACTGGGACGAAAACAGAAGCTGCTCGAGCTCGAACGAACTAAACCACTCGCCGTCAAGCGTTAACTTCTCCGCAAATCTTTCGACCCTTTTCGCGCCCGGATTTCGCGTTAGTGAAAGCGGGGGGCAAACGGCTGCGCAAGGCGAGGCACACTTGGGGGATGTAGTGCCCGTCGCCGTTTGCCCCTGAGGGGCTAATCTGCTGCTCGTCTAGAATGGGGCAATTGACTTCTCGGTCCCAGACCGAAACCATCTAATGCAGGTTTCCAAGCTATCGGTCCAATCATCGTTGGGAGCTAGGGACACAGGCTGAAAGACCTCCAGTAAGTGAGGAGAAGCTGATCTTGGACGAAGCCAACGTCCAACCGTATAAGCAAATCGACTCCAATCATTAGTCGACGGATGAAGGGACACAGCCAAAATATCGAACTCACCAAAGCGATACGGTCTAGTCTCTTCGCCGGTTGAATTCCTTCCGCCGCGGGTTTTTTGCGTCTCGACGACGAATTTCTCTTGTCGTAACAACGGCACTCCTCTTTCGCGACGTTGCATCTTGACCTGAATGCTTATCCGGCCGACTACATCCTCTATGAGAAAATCGTACGCAGCATTTCCCGCAATGTTACCTATTCTCCATCCCTTAAGTTTCTGTAAAACTTCCACCAAGAACGCTGCCTCAGCAATTATTCCGCGAATACCGCGCATTGTTAGATCGCTCGAACGGGCCATCGCCTCCAAGATGACTTCCGCCTGAGTGTTGAGTTCCGCTTCGAGCGCATGGATTGATATCTCTTTCCGTAGGAGCTTGAACAGTTCTAACCGCTCCTCAGACGTCAGTTGTTTAAGAAACTCCATTAATCGGTCTTTTTCCATCGTCTGTTCTCTAGCGGAACCTGAGATGCTAAATATTTAAGATCGTGAAGAGTATGCTTAGATGTTAGTGTAGTGTAAGCTAAGCACCCTATACAAAGATTATGTCAGCCGCACCAAACTCTCAACTGTCGCTTAGACCAATTTACAAAGGTATTTCTATTCCGCGCCTGAAACCCTATTACAAGACCAAATTGGGCGCCGCTTATTTGGGCGATGCTCTGGAAGTATTAGCTAAAGTACCTTCCGATACCGTTGATGCCGTTATCACTTCACCGCCTTACGCACTTCATTTCAAGAAGGAATACGGGAACGTTGACAAAGAAGATTATGTAGAGTGGTTTCTGAATTTTGCACGCCAGTTCCACCGAATTCTAAAGAGCACTGGAAGTTTTGTCTTGAACATTGGAGGCAGCTACAACAAAGGCTTGCCTACCCGTTCGGTCTATCAGTACAAACTCTTGATCGACATCGTTGAGAAGATAGGATTTCATTTAGCTCAGGAATTCTATTGGTATAATCCCGCCAAGTTACCGATGCCAGCGGAATGGGTGACTGTACGAAGGATTAGAGTAAAGGATGCGGTAGAACACGTGTGGTGGTTGGGGAAGACACCCTGGCCTAACGCAAATAACCGCAACGTGCTCAAACGATATAGCGAAGACATGATTCGATTAAACAACCGGGGAGTACGACCTACCGTTAGACCCTCAGGACATAACATCAAGAGTACGTTTGACAAAGTTGACGCAGGAGGAGCAATTGCGCCTAATGTCTTTGAGGAACCACTGCCTGAGGACTTTTTAAGATTTGGCAACAATGCAGCGAATGATCTCTACACCTTGCGATGCAAACAGGCGGGTTTGAGAATTCACCCGGCGAGGTTCCCAACTGCACTTCCTGAGTTTTTTCTTAAGTTCCTCACCAATGAAGGCGAACTCGTCCTTGATCCCTTTGCAGGATCCAACACGACGGGATCTGTTGCCGAAAATCTCAATCGTCACTGGATAGCCATTGAGAGCTGTCAGGACTACTTAGAAGCGAGCAAGTTTCGTTTTGAAGACTTTGTATAGTCGCTGATGAAGAACCACTACGACATCAGTGCGAGCAGCACGATACCGAGGTCCCGATCAAATAAAAGCTGGTGACACCCTCGTCGGCTCGATATTAACGACAAACCCTCGAGCAAGTAGCCGGACCCGAGCATCAGTCCAGCCGCGCCGAACATCCTGACCAGCGTCGATGATGGTGTTTTTGCTGAGCTCACGTTGAGGAAAGAACTATTCCACGGTCACGGACTTCGCCAGATTCCGTGGCTGATCCACGTCGCAGCCGCGACGCACCGCGATGTGATACGCGAGTAGTTGCAGCGGAATGATCGAGAGAATCGGTGAGAGCAAGTCGCTGGACGGCGGAATCTCGATGACGTGATCGGAAACCATTGACGACATCGTGTCGCCCTCAGTCAAAACGGAGATCACGATTCCTTCGCGCGCTTTGACCTCGACGATGTTTGAGTGGGTTTTTTCGTAACGCAGTTCCGACGCGCGGTTGCCGTCCTCACGCGTGTTGATGAACAGCACCGGCAGACGTTCGTCAATCAGCGCGTTCGGGCCGTGCTTCATTTCGCCCGCCGGATAACCTTCCGCGTGAATGTAGGAGATCTCCTTCAGCTTCAACGCGCCTTCGAGCGCCACCGGAAAATTGATGCCGCGGCCGAGATAGAGAAAGTCCGTCGAGCGGAAAAACTCTTTCGAAAGCTCTTCGATGCTGTCGGAGTTGTTCAGCAGGTGCTCGAGCTTGACGGGCAACTCCGCCAACTCCTGCGCATGAAACCTCGCCTCGTCTTTCGACAACACACCGCGAAGCCGGCCGAGATACAGGCCGAACAAATAAAGCGCGACCATCTGGCCGGTGAAAGCCTTCGTTGACGCGACGCCGATTTCCGGACCGGCGTGCGTGAGGATCGTGCCGTCCGCTTCACGCACGATCATCGAGCCCTGCACGTTACAAATTGCCAACACCTTCGCGCCGAGCTCCTTCGCCTCGCGCAAGGCCGCGATCGTGTCGGCCGTTTCACCCGACTGCGAGATCACGAGCAGCAAAGTGTTCTCGTCCATCACCGGATCGCGATAGCGAAACTCCGAAGCGTAATCGACATCAACCGGCACGCGCGCGAGCTGCTCGATCATGTACTTGCCCGCGAGCCCCGCGTGCCACGACGTTCCACACGCCGCGATCTTGATCGAGGAAAAACGTTTGAAGTCGGCTTCGGTGATGTTGTTCATCTCGTCGAGAAACACCTGGCCGGTGTCGAGCGAGATGCGTCCCTGCACCGTGTCGCGCACCGAACGCGGCTGCTCGTAAATTTCTTTGAGCATGAAATGCTTGAAGCCGCCCTTTTCGGCCATGATCGGGTCCCACGTGATGCGCTGAATCGAAGGTTGTACCGAGTTGCCTTCGAAATCCGTGACGCGCACCGCGTCTTTCGTGATCATGGCGAGCTCGCCGTCCCCGAGGAAAAAGACGTCGCGCGTGTGATGCAGGATCGGTGGGATGTCCGACGCGACAAAGAACTCGCGATCGCCGAGACCGATTACCACCGGCGGTCCCTGACGCACCGCGATGATCGTGTCGGGTTCGTCGGCATGAATGATGGACAAGGCGAAGATGCCGCGCAGTTCGGAAACGGCGGCGCGCACGGCTTGTTCGAAGTTCAGGTGATCTTTGAGATGTTCCTCGATCAGGTGCGCGATGATCTCGGTGTCAGTTTCAGTTACAAAACGGTGATCGCTCTTGCGCAGGCGCTCCTTTAGCTGGAGATAGTTTTCGATGATGCCGTTGTGGACCACGACGACGCGGCCGGTGCAGTCGCGATGTGGATGCGCGTTTTCTTCGGTCGGACGGCCGTGAGTGGCCCAGCGCGTGTGGCCGATGCCGTAAGTGCCGTCGAGCGGGCTGAGCCGGATCGTCTCTTCGAGATTGCGCAGTTTGCCTTCGGCGCGACGAATCTCGAGATCGTGGCCTTCGCTGACGACCGCAATGCCCGCCGAGTCGTAACCGCGATACTCGAGTTTGCGCAGCCCATCGATGATGAGCGGCACCACCTGTTTATTGCCTACGTAACCAACAATTCCACACATCGTCGTTAATCAACTCCTCGTTTACTTCAGCGTTTTCTTTATTTCAGCCGGCACGCCCGCGACCAGCGAATCCGGCGGCACATCTTTCGTCACGACTGAACCCGCACCGGTTACCGACCGCGCTCCGACACGCACCGGCGCGACCAGCATCGTGTCCGAACCGATCTTAACATCATCTTCGATGACCGTTTCGTGCTTGCGGACTCCATCGTAGTTGCAGGTGACGGTACCGGCGCCGATGTTGGTGCGTTCGCCAATCGTGGCGTCGCCAAGGTAGCTCAGATGCATTGCTTTGGTACCGCGTTTCAAGCGCGACTTCTTCACCTCGACAAAATTCCCGACGGTGGCTTTTTCTTCCAGTGCTGCGTTCATGCGCAGGTGCGCAAACGGTCCCACCGAACACTTCGAGGCAATCTCCGAGTCGACGATCACCGAGTGGTCCTTGACGACAACCTCGTCCCCGAGACGCGAGTTTGTAATCCGCGCTCCCGAACGAATGACACAGCCTTCGCCAATCACGGATGTTCCTTCAATCGTCACGTCGGGATGAACAATCGTGTCGCGCCCGATCTGCGCGTCGGGACTGACGTAGGCGTGCGAAGGATCGATGAAGGTCACGCCGCCTTCGAGCATCAGCCGGCGGATGGCGTTGCGGCGCAGCAGGTTCTCAAACTCGGCGAGCTCCGCCCGCGTGTTGATGCCGGAAACTTCGCGCGCGTCGTGGTGCACGAAGACTTCAACCTTGCGGCCGAGCGCGAGAAGAATCTCGGCCACGTCCGTCAGGTAGTACTCGCCTTGCTGGTTCTTCGGTTCGACTCGCTTCAAAGCCTCGAATAAGTCTTTGGTCTCGAAGCAGTAGATGCCCGAGTTGATCTCGCGAATCTTTCGTTCTTCTTCCGTCGCGTCTTTCTGTTCGACGATGCGTTGAAACTGGCCGGACTCGTCGCGGATGATCCGTCCGTAACCAGTCGGATTCTCGAGCCGGACACTCAAGATCGAACACGAAGCGCCGCTCGCACGGTGATGCTCGATCAAGTTGCGCATCGTCTCGGCGCGAATCAGCGGCCCATCGCCATAAAGGGAGAGCAGCAGCGAATCCGAGTTTTCCAGCAGCGCTCGCGCACATTCCATCGCATGGCCCGTTCCGCGTTGCTCCGCTTGCAGTACAAAAGAGGCCAGTTCGCCGACTTCGGCTCGCGTCGCTGTCTCAACTTCTTCGGCCTGATACCCAACGACGACGATGATCTTCTGCGGCTTGAGCGACGCTGCCGTACGCGCGACGTGCGCAATCAGCGGCCGGCCGCCGAGTTCGTGCAGCACCTTCGCGCGATTCGACTTCATCCTGGTGCCCAGGCCCGCAGCCATCACGAGGACGTTCAGCGGCTTGGATTGCGTGGTGTCGTTCGTCAAAAAAGCTTCTCCAGGAATTAAACGGTAACCGCGGCCCGCGACAGCGCGCGTTCGCGACAGGTGAGCACGACCTCGGCTAAACGATCGGCGTTGTGTCGCACCTTCTCACCGCCATCGAGCAGATCCGCGCGGATGATTTCCGTCGCTTGATCGAGCCCGTCTTCAATCGGATCGTCGATGCCGATTTGATAGGCGCCTTCGGCGGCATAACGCTCTGCCTGTTCTGTGCTGATGCGACGGTTGTTAACGATCACGAAATCGAAATGAATTTCCGGCGCGTACTGGCGAATCGTGTCGAGATGCGCTCGCGCGGTGTAACCATCAGTCTCGCCGGGCTGGGTCATCAGATTGTTGACGAAGATTTTCGTCGCCTGGCTTCGACCGATCACCGGCGCGACCTGTGCGACCAGCAGGTTCGGCAAGATACTCGTGTACAGCGAACCCGGACCGACCGTGATGATGTCGGCGCTGCGAATCGCCTGCAACACCTGCGGCAACGGCAGACAGCGTTCCGGTTCGAGCCGCAAAAGCCGGATTGGTTGCGCCGACTTCGAGATCTGCGTCTCGCCGCTCACGACGGATCCGTCTTCGAGTTCGGCCACGAGCCTGACGTCGCTGATCGTCGCGGGGAAGATGTGGCCTTTGCTGGCCAGAATCTCGGAGGAGAGCCGGATGGCTTCGGTGAAATCGCCGGTTACTTCGGTCAGCGCGGCGAGAAAGAGGTTTCCAAAACTGTGGCCGCCCAGCTCGCCCTGGCCGCGAAAACGATAACGAAAGAGTTTCGACAGCAGGCTCGAATCTTCCGAGAGCGCGATCATGCAGTTGCGGATATCGCCCGGCGGCAACATCTGCAACTCGTCGCGCAGACGCCCGGAACTGCCGCCGTCGTCGGAAACCGTGACGATGGCCGACAGGTTCTCGATCCAGAGTCGCTCGTCAGACTGTCCGACTCGCTGTTTGAGTCCGGCCAGAAGAGTGGAGAGTCCGGTTCCGCCTCCGATGGCTACCAGATTTTGACCGCCAGTTGTCGATGTGTGCTGCAAATGAACGCTCCGGAAGGTACGGTCGCCTGAAGCGACGAGGAAATCATACCGTAAATTTGCGGATCTTTCTTGGGGCGGATCTTTCTTAGGAAGGATTGCTGAAGATCAGCCGGTCGAAGTCGGGGTCATTACGAAGTGGGTTCAGGTCGTGATCGTGCTGGGCGCGAACACGAAGGTTAGGTTGCAGGTCAAGGGCGCGTTGCAGTGACTCCAACGCGAGATCAATCGATCCGAGTCTAGCACGAGTCGCCGCGAGGCCGTAATGAATATGTGCCGCCTCGGGTTCGCGCTTGAGGGCACGTTCAAACATCTCCTGGGCCGCGACGTACTCGCCCCGGTTCAGTTCGATAACGCCGCGGTCGTAAAGCGAGTCCGCATCGCGGGGCAGCATGCTTTCGGTGCGCAGACGAGATTCGGCAATCGCGAGGTAAGTACGCGCGCGGGCCGCTACTTCCGAAACCTGCGAGTACTTGTCCACCAGGACGCGAAACTGGTTCCGAGCCTCGGCGAAGCGGCCACGGACAAACTCCTTGTGAGCACGTTCGAAAGCACCCAGCGCTGCCGATTCATCCTGCGTCGGTTGACGAGGCGGAGGCGGCGGAGCCGGTGTGGGTCGTACCGCGCGAACGGCCGCGAGCTTCTGAGTCTTTTTGACTCTTGAAACGGAAACCTTCGAAACAGAAACCTTCTTAGCCGGGGCGGCTTTGCGCGCGACCGGCTTCGGTGCGGCTTTGCGTGCCTTGCTGCTTGGTTTCGGCTTGGTGGCTTTTTTGGCGGCGGCTTTGACGGGCTTCTTAGCGGCGGGACGAGAAGGTGGCCGAGATGGTGATTTGGCGGCGCTTGCTCTTCGTGCTTTTGGCCTTGCCGTCGTCGCTTTTGCCACGCGCTTCGCGGTTTTAGCTGGCGCTCGCTTTGTCTTCGAGCGCGATGCTGGCCGTCGCACGCCTTTTGCGAGACTGCTACTCATGGGGCTGAATCTCAAAGGGCTGCTCACTTTACGTGAGCAGCCGCAGAATCGCCGGGAGCTTACCACAGGCGTGCTACTAAATCAATGAAGACAGTAATTTGCGGGTGCTTTAAGACCACCCGCGAAGCTCCCGTTCGGTTGTGCTAACAACAAAGAAAAATGTTGATGGCCGTTGTTTGCTATGCTAAAGTGCGTTTGGCCTTACGCGAGGCGTTTCGGCTTTCACTCTCCAGGTAGCATCCCGCCCCGGCCTTCTAACAAAGAGTCGCACAATGGCAGACACACCGATCCTGTTGCGTGAGCAACAATACCACCAGATAAAGGCTGTCCTGGCTCGCTTACGAATGGACGCATCGGCGAAGGTGGTTTTTCTGGTGGACAAAGACGGTCAGGAGATCGCTTCCCAGGGGGAAGTGGGAAATCTTGACACAACCAGCCTCGCTTCACTCGCTGCCGGCAACGTCGCCGCCACCGGAGGCATGGCTGCGCTCATCGGCGAAAAGGAGTTTCCGACTCTCTCTCACGAAGGCGAGAAGGAGAGTATTCACATCTCCGTGGTTGGGAGATTGTTGCTGGTCGTGGTTTTCGACGACCGTTCGAGCCTGGGACTAGTGAAACTACGCAGCAAACAGGTTTCTCAGCAACTGGCAGCGATGTTTGACGAGATTGCCGCGAGCGATATCGACGATCTCGATTCACCCTTCGCCGGTATCACCGACGAGGATATTGACAGCCTTTTCACCTGACGGCATGTGCTATGACCTTTATTAATTACGCTTCCCGAGAAATCAACTGCAAGATCGTCTACTACGGCCCAGGTTTGTGTGGTAAGACGACCAACTTGCAGTACATCTTCGACTCCACCGCTCCCCAGGCGCGTGGCAAGCTCATCAGTCTGGCCACCGAAACTGATCGGACGCTGTTTTTTGATTTCATGCCGCTCGAGCTTGGTACCGTGCGCGGATTCAAAACGCGCTTCCACCTTTACACCGTGCCCGGTCAGGTTTTTTACGATGCTTCCCGCAAGTTGATCCTCAAAGGCGTCGACGGCGTCGTGTTCGTCGCGGATTCTCAGGAAGAACGAATGGACGCGAATATCGAGTCGCTCTACAACCTCGAAGAGAACCTCAAGTCGCAAGGTTACGACTTGATGAAGATCCCGTACGTGCTGCAACTCAACAAACGCGACCTCAGCAACATCGTGCCGGCCGAAGATCTCGCCGCCGAACTGCAACTCAAAGGTGAGCCGGTAATTGAAGCCGTTGCTTCAACGGGTGCCGGAGTTTTCGATACTTTGAAAGCGGTTGCGAAGCAGGTCCTGACTGAATTGCGGAAAGGCTAAACAGGAATCGTTAGCCGGCTTTGGTATCGTCCAGTGATTTCAGCATCAGCAGTCCGTCCCCGCCATTTGAATAATATTTAGGAAGTTTCTGAGTGACTGTGTAGCCGAGACTCTCGTAGAGTTTTTGTGCCGGTGTGTTCATCGTTCTGACTTCCAGCCGCACGAGCCTCACGTTGCGTTTGCGAAAACCGTCTTCGACTTGCCACATCAAACGTTTCGCGAGGTTGCGGCGCCGGTGTTCGGGTGCCACACCGACGGTAGTGACGTGTCCGGTGTGATCGGGTTCAACCAAACCGATTACAAAGCCGGCCATGACGCCGCCGGTTGTCACGGCGCGAAACGAAACTGACTCGGGAGCAGTGAGCAGGTAGTCAAAAGTCTCGCGGCTATAGGCTTCGCCGTCGATGAAGCAACGCTGGTCTAAGCGCCAGCATTCGTCGAGTTGTGAGATGGTCAGCGGGCGGATGTCGTAGGTCGTGCCCCAGGACGGGGTCGGTGTCTTCTCTTTCTTCTGGGGATCGTAGGGGAGATCAGACTGTGACCACCAGCGGGAACGAAATTTCTTTAGTACTGCCATAGCATTTTTGCATCGACATCGTGCGAGCCGCCCTTAGTTTACCATCGGGGTTTTTATACTTCCTAGAGAATTAACATGCAATCGCCGTAACTGTAAAAGCGGTATCGTTGCTCGACCGCGTGACGGTAAGCACGGAGCACAAACTCACGTCCGGCGAAGGTGCTGACGAGGATCAGCAGCGAAGATTGCGGCAGGTGAAAGTTAGTGAGCAGCGCGTCGGCGACGCGGAATTTGTAGCCCGGTTTGATCGTGAGCGTTGCTTCGCCCGCGCCTGCTTTTATCTCACCCGCGCTTGTTGTTATTACGTTTTGATCCGCCGCTGATTCAAGCGCGCGCATGGTAGTTGTTCCGACCACGACGACTCGTCCGCCGTCTTTCTTTGCCGTGTTGATTTTGGCTGCGGCAGAATCCGAGATCTCGAATCGTTCAGCGCTGACAGAATGGTCGTTCACGTCGTCGACGCGCACGGGTTCGAACGTGCCGTAACCGACGTGCAGCGTGATCTCAGCGAGTGAGGCGCGTCTTTCGATTTCCGCGAGCACGGAGGGCGTAAAATGCAACCCCGCCGTCGGCGCCGCGATCGCGCCGCGCTGTTTCGCATAGATCGTTTGATACCGTTCACGATCTTCCGCTGAACTGCTGGACGATCTCTTTATGTACGGCGGTAGCGGGGTAACTCCAATCCCTTCTAAAAACTCGTCGAAAGAACCGTCACAGTGAAACCGAACCCGCCGCAACTCGGCACCAGGCTCATCGATGATTTCTGCGGATAGTTCACCCTCGCCGAAAACGACCCTCGATCCCGGTTTCAATCTCCCTCCGGGTCTAACGAGCGCCTCCCAAACCTTCGGCTCCAGCTCGCGCACCAGAAAAATCTCAACCTGCCCGCCAGTCTCTTCACGGCGTCCCTTGAGCCGAGCGGGAATCACGCGCGAGTTGTTGACCACGACCACATCATTCTCGCGCAGGAAGTCAGGGAACTGGCGGAACGTGGCATCGGCCCACGTCTGCGCCGCACGATCCAGCACCAGCATCCGCGACGCATCACGCTCCGCGAGAGGTTGTTGAGCAATTAACTCGGATGGCAGGTCGTAATCGAACTCGGAAAGGCGCATTGACTTACGCGGGATGTTCGTAGTGGAAGACAGCGGTGAGTTGCGCCCCAAACAACATGATCAAGCTCGATACATAACTCCAGGTCAGCACGGCCACCACCGCGCCGACGGAACCATAAATCTGATCGTAGTGAAAGTAGCCGAGGCTCGCGGCAAAGATGTACTTCGCGATTTCCCACAACAGTCCCGCCAGAAATGCGCCCGGCAAAGTGTCTCTCAAGGTTACCGCCGCACGCGGCAATAGCCGGTAGATCATCACGAACAGCGCCACCGTGATGAGGTAGCTGCCCGTCGCAAAGATCACCTGCCAGAACCCGCTCCCAACTGAGCTCAGCAGCGAATAGCGCGCAATCTGCCGCGGCGATAACCTCACCGCTACCTCACGCAAGGCAACCAGAAACGACGTCACCAGCACGGAAAGCGAAAGCAACACACCGACTATTCCCACCATGCCGATGGTCAAGGCTCGTCCGTGCCAGAACGTACGCGACACGGCACCCCAGATGCGATTCAGCGCTCGCTCCACCACCGCAAACACCCACGAGCCGGCCCAAAACACGAGCACCACGCACGTTACGATCGCGCCCACCCCGAGATCCGAAAACTGTCCGATCGTGTCGCGCAGGAACTTGCTCGAACCCGGATAGACGTCGACGGCTTGCGCCAGCATCTGGCTGCCGGCGGCAAGCTTGTTGCTGATCGTCAACAGCAGCAGCAACGCCGGAAACAGCGCCATCAGTCCGAAGTAACTCATCGCCGCCGCGGATGTGAACAGATCGTTTTCATGAAACTGATGCAGCGTGTGCGCCAGCATCGATCCCCAGGGAGATCTATTCCTGACACCGAACGAGTGACGTGAGATTGAAGTTACAAAGCGCTTCATCTAAGAAACTAATAAACGCGGATTCAGCGGGGGTCAAACAGGGTGGGGCGACCTAATCCGTGTTGTTTAATGCCGAAATGTTCGTACGCGAGGGGGGTCGCGAGGCGCCCGCGCGGCGTGCGGTCCAGGAACCCGATCTGGATCAGGTAAGGTTCGATGATCTCTTCGATGGAATCTTTCTCCTCGTGAATCGATGCCGAAATCGTCCCGAGTCCGACCGGTCCGCCGTTGAACTTCTCGATGATCGTCAACAACAGTTTGCGGTCCATCTCATCGAGACCATACGTATCCACTTCCATTCGGTTCAAGGCGTCGCTGGCGACCGCCTGCGTGATTCGCCCGTCGTAATCGACTTCCGCGTAGTCGCGCACGCGCCGCAAGAGTCGATTCACGATGCGCGGCGTCCCACGCGAACGGCGCGCGATCTCGCGGGCGCCTTCATCGTCGATATGCACGCCGAGAATTTCTGCCGAACGTGTGCAAATAATTTCGAGGTCTTCGTGCGGGTAGAAGTCGAGATGGAAAACGATTCCGAAGCGGCCGCGCAAAGGCGCCGTGATCAGTCCGGCGCGTGTCGTGGCGCCGATCAGCGTGAACTTCGGAATCTCGAGTTTGATGGAACGCGCCGAAGGACCTTGTCCGATCAAGAGATCCAACTGGTAGTCTTCCATCGCCGGATAAAGTTTCTCTTCGAGTGCAGGCAGCAGCCGGTGAATCTCGTCGATGAAAAGAACGTCGCCTTCCTGCAAGTTCGTCAGCAACGCCGCGATGTCTCCCGCTTTTTCGATGGCTGGACCGGCGGTCGACTTGAGTTCGGCGCCCATCTCGTTGGCGATGATGTTGGCGAGCGTCGTCTTGCCGAGTCCCGGCGGACCAGTCAGCAGCACGTGATCGAGGGCTTCGCGACGCGCGCGCGCGGCTTTCATGTAAACGCGCAAGTTCTCCTTCACTTGCCGCTGGCCGACGTAGTCGTCGATGCGCGTTGGCCGCAGCGTGAGATCGAGTTCGCGATCCGCGTCGGTCGCCGTGCCGTCTCTCAATCTTGCGGAAATCGGTTCAGCCATTCGGTTCTTATGTGTGTCTCACAGTCGCGCGAGTTTGCGTAGTCCACGCCGCAGCACTGACTCAACGGTGATTTCGCCGTCTTCGCTGAGCACGCTGTCGATGGCTTTCTCAGCAGCGGATCTTTGGTAGCCCAAATTCAACAAACCAGAAAGAGCCTGGGCGCGCACGTCGTCTTCCGAAGAGGGACTCGGAGTATCTGGTCGGGCGCCGGTTTCGTCCGCGACCTGGCTCGCGGCCAACGCAGTCATCTTCTCGCGGAGATCTACGATCAGTCTTTCGGCCGTCTTTCGACCCACGCCCGGAATCAGCGTCAGGCGCGCGAGGTTATTAGACTTGATCGACGCGATCAGCTCATCGGCGCTCATCCCGGAAAGCAGCGCGATGCCCAGCTTCGGTCCAATGCCGCTCACCGAGATGAAGTTTACAAACAACTCGCGCTCGCGGGCAGTCTTAAACCCGTAAAGCTGCAACGCGTCCTCTTTAACGTGCGTGTAGATGCGAAGCTGAACGTTCGCGCCCTCGTTCTCGAGTTCGTAGAAGGTCGACAGCGGAATGTTCACTTCATAGCCGACACCGGCAACGTCAACAATCACAGCATTCGGTTCTTTAGTGAGCAGTTTGCCGTTCAGATGTGCAATCATTTGCGCCGGAGTATTATACTGGCGGCGACAGGTTCCCGCGAATGAAGTCTGAAAAAATATCAGAACTGACAACCAGCCGCCTGAGTGTTTATCTTCGCTGCCTCAACGCGCTTCACGCGGCCGGCATCAAGACCATCTCTTCGCAGGCGCTCGCGGAGCAGTTTCACTTGAACTCGGCGCAGATTCGCAAGGACCTCGGTTACTTCGGCGAGTTTGGTGTGCGCGGCGTCGGCTACTACGTCGATGATCTGCGCGAACACATCACGAAGATACTCGGTCTCGATCGACCACATCGCGTCGGCATCGTCGGCGCGGGCAGGCTCGGCACGGCGCTGGCGAACTACAACGGTTTCGACAAGTCAAACTTCACTGTCGTCGCACTGTTTGATAACGACCGGCAGAAGATCGGAAAACGAATCGGCGACGCGCGCATTTTTGTCCACGACGTCGAGCAACTCGCGCAGATCATTCGCCATGAGGCGATCGACGTGATGGTGATCGCGGTGCCGGCAAAGGCGGCGCAAAGAGTGCTCAATCAGATCATGTCCGCGGGCATCAAAGCCGTGCTGAACTTCGCGCCGGTGTCGCTGAACTCGCGCAAAGGCGTGAAAGTTAAAACCGTCGATCTAACTACCTCGCTGGAATCGCTTTCGTACTTCCTGGCCCAACCAACAGCGGCGCGCGTCACGCACAAACGCAGCCGCCAGCGGGACACGGACGACACGGTATGGATGAACAAACAGCCAGACGCGAACTGATCAGCGTTTGCCATCTGATGTACGAGCGGAGTTACGTCGTGTCGTCAGACGGCAATGTCAGCGTGCGTCTGGACGACGGCCGCATACTCGCGACGCCGACGATGACGTGCAAAGGCCGGATGACGGAAGATCTGCTCGCAATCACGGATCTCGAAGGTCGTGCGCTCAACGATCGTCGCGCGTCGAGTGAGCTGGCGATGCACCTGCTCATCTATCGCGAGCGTCCGGACGTTAACGCCGTCTGCCATGCGCATCCGCCGCACGGGACCGCGTTCGCTGTGGCCGGACTGGCGATCGATCAGCCGATTCTCTCGGAAGTGATCCTGACACTCGGTTGTGTGCCGCTGGCGTCGTACGGCACGCCGTCGACGGATGAATTGACCAGCGCGATGCAGCCGCTGATTCAGCATCACAACGCGCTGTTAATGGCGAACCATGGCGCGGTCGCGTATGGCGCCGATCTGTGGCAGGCTTGGGATCGGCTCGAAACCTTGGAGCACACCGCGAAGATCGCCATCCTGTCGCGCGTGCTCGGCGGTTCGAAGAACTTGCCGGCCGAGGCGATCGAGAAGTTAATCAACGTCCGGGAACAAGCGGGATACCTCGGTGAATCGGCGCGCGGCCAGGCGTGTGGTTACTTGCGTGAGCCGTTAATGGAAAACGGTAGTGGAAAGATCACGTTGACCCGCGAAGAACTAGTAGAGTTACTAAGCCAGGCAGTAAACGGCCACAGATAAACACGGATTTCCAAACACAAATTAGAGGAGCAGCTTAATGCAGGAAGCACTCGGAATGGTTGAAACAAAAGGATTGGTGGCGATGATCGAGGCGGCCGACGCGATGGTCAAAGCCGCAAACGTCACGCTTGTCGGTTATGAAAAGATCGGCGCCGGTTTTGTGACGGCGATCGTGCGTGGCGATGTCGCCGCCGTAAAAGCCGCGACTGACGCCGGCGCCGCCGCCGCGCGGCGCGTCGGTGAGTTGGTCAGCGTCCACGTGATCCCGCGTCCGCATGGCAGTGTCGACGAGAGTCTTCCGGTCGGTCTGAGTCGCTAAGCAGGCATGATCATCGCGCGCATCCTCGGCTCCGTCGTGTCCACGCAGAAGGACGAACGGCTACACGGAAAGAAACTGCTGATCGTCAGACCGATCAATGTCGATGGCAGCGACACGACCGGTTACGTCGTTGCCGTTGACACCGTCGGCGCCGGCTTTCACGAACGCGTTTTGGTCGTCGCCGGATCGAGCGCGCGGCTGGCGCAGGGAATGAAAGACGTCCCCGTCGATGCGGCGATCGTGGGTGTGATCGATACCGTCGATGTTAACGGCACGTAAGATTGAACGATGCAGCTCGCACGCGTCATCGGCACGGTGGTGGCCACGGTCAAGAACGACTCGCTTGAAGGCCGAAAGCTGTTAGTTGTGCAGACAGTCGACCGGAACCTCGAGTCAATCGGAAAACCGATGGTCGCTATCGACGCAGTCGGCGCGGGCGTCGGCGAACTTGTTTTCTGGTGTCGCGGTAAAGAAGCCAGCTTTCCTTTCAAACGCGAAGACACGCCGACCGATTGCACCATCGTCGGGATTGTCGATTCGGAAGACCACGTGCTACGCCAATGATTCTCGCTCGGGTTGTTGGAAATATTGTCGCCACGCAGAAGAACCGCCGCTACGAAAACGCGCGCGTCATGTTGTGCCAGCAGATCACACCCGAGGGTGATGAGACGAGCTACTCGGTGCTGGCGCTCGATTCCGTCGATGCGGGTGTTGGTGATACGGTACTGATCGTGCAGGAAGGTTGGAGCGCGTCGACGGCAGCGACGGGTGAAGCGGGAGCGGCGATTGACTCGGCGATTGTGGGAGTAGTGGATCGGATCGATCTTTTATGAATGCTGATCAGGCGAGAGAAATAGCGGAGCGCGTCGCCAGGCGCGTTGGTGGCACGGCGATAACGTCTGGGACCACGGATAAAACAGATCTGGGTTCGGAACTTGCCGCGGTGCGTTCGACGCTCGATCAACTGCAACAGAAACTGGTGCAGATCGAAGCCAAGGTTGGCTCGAGTACCGCTTTCGCTGAGGTTCCGGCAGCGCCTCGCGTGCACTCGCCGTGGCTCGCGGGTGTGAATGCGAACCATCCGAGCCTGGAACGGTTCGGCGTTGAAGAAGCGACGGTTTCAGAGTTGGTCGACTTCTTTCAAAATGAAAAGGCTTGCAGCCTGGAACCGGGCGGCAAGCCTTGCGACCACTGCGCGATGTGCAGTTCGAGGGGGTTCTAGTTTTACTTCGTTGGGTTTTGGCGCAGTGAATTAGCGTTGATGCTCGGCGGCTGCTGCGCCCCTTCCTCCGCCTTGAAATACGGCTCCTCTTTAAATCCAAACAGCTTCGCGGAGATTACCGTCGGGAAACGCGCCCGGTTCGTATTGTAGTCCTGCGTCGCGTCGTTATAGTCCTTGCGCGCCGTCGCGATGCGGTTTTCGGTCCCCGCGACCTCGTCTTGTAACTTGAGAAAGTTCTCGTTCGAACGCAGCGTCGGATAGTTCTCCTGCAACACCAGCAGACGTCCGATCGTCCCGCCGAAACTATTTGCCGCGTCAATCACCGCTTGCTTCTGTTCCGGTGTGCGGTCGCCGCCTTCGCCCTGCGGCGCCTGGCTCGTGGCGTTCAGCAATCGCGATCGTGCTTCGGCGATTTTGCCGAAAACCTCCTGCTCCTGGATGCCGGCGAGCTTGGCCGACTCGGTCAGGTTATTCAGCAGATCGTTGCGGCGTTGTAACTGCGTCTCAATGTTTGACCACTTCGCTTTCACGTTTTCGTGCTTCGTGGTCAGCGTGTTGTAACCGCAGCCACTCGCAGCAAACGCAATCGCAACCACCGCAGAAAGGATCAATAGTCTTCGCATCTTCATCTTCAGTTTCCCCTTCGTTCCAACTCATCAACTGCTTCCACTACCTGCTCTATCTGAAACATGTAGGCCGCAAAAAGTTCGTTCGCCTCTTTCTCAGAACGTGGCAACGCGCCCGTTGCGCGAAACTCAAAAATTCTTTCAAACGGCGTCACGTCGAGCTTCAAAACACGGGCCGTCGTTCGTACGCAATCCGCTTTTGCGAGGGGCGCTTCCTCGCCGAACAGCAGCAACACCGCGCGAAACAACTCCGCGAAGCTCGACAAACTGCCGCTCATCAAGTCAGCCAGCTTTTCGATCGAGATCGAGGCGGGGATGTAATGCCGGCGGAGCTGAATCAACTTGCTGCGGAGTTCATACTCCGTCTGGTGACGCAGGTTTGCATCCGAAAGCTGCACAAACTCAAACGGGTCGTTGCCGTATAAAACGACGCGCGCCTTCGCCATCTGGTGAAACTCGATCGGAAACACATCCGACGCGTCTGACAATTCCTCGACGGTGAAATAGACCGGCAGCGGATGTCCGAGCCGTTGCCACTCGCGCATGGGTGCCTGCGCGAGACGCAGATCTTCCGGCGTGATGCGCTTGAGCGCGATGAGCAGGTTGTAGTCTGACTGCAACTCGCGCGTGTCGCCGGCGGCTGCCGCACCATACAAAACCACGCACGCCAGGTTATCTCCGTGCGTTGCACGCAGATCTTCGACGAGTCCGTTCAGAGCTTGCTGCACTGCTGTCTTTACCATCGCCGTTTCGTGTGCTCCGGATACTAGCAAAAAGATCTTTGGGCCTACCAACTGCCGCCCGCGCCGCCACCGCCAAAACTTCCGCCGCCACCGCCGGATCCACCAAATCCTCCGCCGAAACCTCCGCCACCGCCGAAGCCGCCACCACCACCAAAACCACCGCCGCCGAAACCACCGCCCCAGCCGCCACGCGAACGACCGCTGCCACCGATATTACTCAAGACGTTCGCGAGCAGGAGCGCCTGCCACCATCCGCCACCGCCGCCGCCCCAACCACCTCGGCGACCGCCGCCACCGCGCGATAGCATGATCAGAATGAAAATGATCACGAGCGCGCCGCAGCAGATGGTGCTCAAACCGGTTCGCGAGCGCGGCTGGATATCGATCTCGCGTTCCGGTTCTCCGCCGTACGCGTAACGTTGATCCACACCCTCGACACTGAAGCCGCGCTTCGCACCGAGCGTGGCGACGTAAGCCTGGATCGTGTCGTAGATGCCTTTGCTGTAGTTCTTCTGTCGGAACTCCGGTACCAGTCGCTCGCGCTCGATCTGGCCCGCGAGGCCATCAGGCAGGTCGCCTTCGAGATGATCGCTCACGAGAGTCTGGTACTTGCGATCCTGAATCGCGACGACCAGAAAAAAGCTCGTCTTCTCTCCACCTTTTGGTTCAATGCCCCAGCCGCGCGCGACCGCCATCGCAAAATCGAAGATGTCCTGGCCGTTGGTTGTATCGACTGTCAGGACGGAGTACTCGATCTGCGCGCGTTCTCGCAGGTTGATAAAGATCGCTTCGAGCTTGCTGCGAGTGTCAGCGTCGATGACGTGAGCGTTGTCGACGATGGGCGTGAACGGAACGGGAAGCGGAACGGGTGACTGAGGTTTTGTCTGCGCCGGCGCCGAGGCCGCCATTAATAAAAAGAGCAAAGCCAGCACGCCGCAGCGCAACAGCAAGTCAGATTTTTTCAAGAGCAGACGCAATTACTAAACTTTTCTCGCCGGGTTAACCCTCTATCACCTTGTGCAACAGGTAGAAGAGCGCAACGCCAACAAAAACGACGATTGAGACCGTGGGGTTTCTTTCTTCTTTATGGTTGACTTCGGGGATCAGGTCGCTCGCCGCGACGTAGAGGGTGACGCCGGCCGAGAAGGGTAGCGCATATCCAACTGCATCTCTCGTGCGCGCGTCAAGCGCCGCGACGGACACGACGCCTGCGAGCGTCGCGGCGCCGATCGCCGCCGTCGCCAGCAAAGCTTTCTGCGCCGAACGTCCGGAGGCGAGCATGATCGACGCGACCGTAAATCCTTCCGGCATCTTGTGCAGCAGGATCGCGATGAACACCAACAGTCCGACTTTGGAGTTCACCAGAAACGCCGATGCGATCGAGACGCCGTCAAAGAACGTGTGAATAAAAAGTCCGCCGACCGCGGTGTACGCCGCTGATGGCCGCATGAACGATTCAGGATGCGTTTCGGCGCCGAAGTGAAAGTGCGGCGCGAGCGTGTGCTCGACGAGCTGAATCAGCAGATAGCCGGCTAGCAACAGGGTCATGGCCCCAACCACTGCTTGCGAAGCCGAGGCGCCGCTCGCTGGTTGAGTCCAAATGTTGACGCTTTCCGGGAGGATCTCGATGAAGATGGCCGCGAGCATGAATCCCGCGCCGAGCGCAACGAGATACTTGAGAAACCGTTCGCCCCAACGGTGAATGCCTGACTTCACCAGCACCAGCCCGCCGACAACGTTCGCGCCGGCCGCGAGCAACCCGTAGAGGAGAATCGATGTCATCGTGTGAGGGGAATATACACTAAGAGCGCAGCGAAAAAGGCAGACACAAGGCGATCACTTCAATCCGAACATTGTATTGACAGGGCCTGGCGCGCAGCGTAGTATCCGGCCTTGGGTGGTCAAAAGTGGTCGGAAGTGGGTCCAACCTCGTAGCAACACCGATCATTAGCAACACTTTTCCTAAGGCCACCCACCAAGCTCTCTCGTCAGGTCATGAACTATGCTGCGAGGAAACTACACGGCCCGAATCGATGATAAAGGGCGGCTAAAGATTCCGACCGAGTTTCGGCGCCTAATCGACGAGAAGCATGGCAAAGATTTTTATATCACGAGCCTGACCGGCGACTGCGTGCGGATTTATCCACTGCCGGAGTGGGAGTCAATCGAGCAAAGGCTTTCATTGCTGCCATCGATGGATCCCGCACGCAGGAAGTTCCTTGATAGAACTAACTATTACGGTCAGCAAGCGACCATTGATGGTCAGGGTCGCTTGCT
>Ga0081539_10002263_pt1 | contig 27975 bp, 28 predicted proteins | sample TabmetS4T2R2_FD_71023 | JGI IMG/M metagenome (GOLD analysis project Ga0081539, IMG submission 71023) | Tabebuia heterophylla rhizosphere microbial communities from the University of Puerto Rico - S4T2R2 | ecosystem: Host-associated > Plants > Roots > Rhizosphere ... | reverse complement strand
TGGCATCAGGAAGCGGCGTTGCGCTGTCTGATGAACAATCTCGACGCGTCGGTCGCCGAGAAGCCGGATGAATTGATCGTCTACGGCGGCACGGGCAAAGCGGCGCGCAATTGGGCATCGTTCGACGCAATCGTTCGCTCGCTCAAAGAGATTGAGAATGACGAGACGCTGCTGATCCAATCCGGCAAGCCAGTCGGCATCTTTCGCACGCACGAATACGCGCCCAGAGTTTTGATTGCCAACGCAAATCTCGTGGGCGCATGGGCCAATTGGGATCACTTTCACGAACTCGAACGCAAAGGCCTGATGATGTACGGCCAGATGACAGCCGGAAGTTGGATCTACATCGGCACGCAGGGAATCGTGCAGGGCACGTTCGAGACGTTCGCGTCAATGGCCGACAAACATTTCGGTGGCGACCTGCGCGGAAAGCTTTTGGTTTCGGGCGGGCTTGGCGGGATGGGCGGCGCGCAGGGGTTTGCGGTCGCCCGCAACGGGGGGCGCGCGCTGATCGTCGAGGTCGACCCTGCCCGCGCCGAGCGGCGACTCGCCGACGGCTGGGTCGACCTCGTCGCGGACTACGAGGAGGCGCTCGCGGCTCACCTCGATGCGGAGGGCCCTGGAACCGTCGCGCTGCTGGGGAATGCGGCGGATGTCGTACCGCGCCTCCTGGCCGAGGGCGTCGACTTCGACGTCGTGACCGACCAGACTGCCGCCCATGATCCGCTGCGCGGCTATGTGCCGCGGGGCTGGAGCGCCGAGGAGGCGGCGCATGCGGACCCGGAAGACCCGGACTTCCGGCTCGCGGTGTTCGACTCGCTCGCCGCTCACGTCGAGGCGATGCTCGGCTTCCGGGACCGCGGCGCCGTCGTCTTCGAGTACGGCAACGGAATCCGAGGGCAGGCCGCAGCGCACGGCGTCGACCGGGCGGGCGAGATTCCCGGCTTCGTCGCCGCCTACGTGCGACCGATCTTCGCGCGGGGGGTCGGGCCTTTTCGCTGGATCTGCCTGAGCGGCGATCAGGAGGATCTGCGCAAGAGCGAAGACGTCGTCATGGAGGTCGTGGGAACCGAGTCTCTGCGCGGCTGGATCGAGCTCGCCCGCGAGCGCGTCCCACGGCAGGGCCTGCCGGGTCGGATCTGCTGGCTCGGCCTCGGCGAGCGCGATCGAGTCGCACTCGCGCTGAACGAGCTCGTCCGCTCGGGAGCCTGCGGCCCGCTCGCCCTCGGGCGCGACCACATGGACCCCGCCTCGGTCGCCTCGCCGAGCAGGGAGACGGAGGGCCTCATGGACGGCAGCGACGCGATCGCCGACTGGCCCGTTCTCTCCGCGCTCCTCAATGCCGCGCAGGGCGCGAGCTGGGTCGCGATCGGAAACGGCGGTGGGGTGGGAGTCGGCCGCTCGATCCACTCGGGGATGGTCGTCGTCGCCGACGGCAGCGAGCTCGCCGAGCGGAAGCTCAGGCGCGTTTTCTGGACCGACCCGGCGCTCGGCGTCTACCGCTACGCCGACGCCGGCTACGACGAGGCGCTAGCCGTCCTCGCGGAGGGCCGCCAGCCCGCCTAGCACGCGGTCGCGCCGCTCGCGGAGGACCTCGGGCGGCGTCTCTCCCCGCAGCGGGATACCGCTTTCGACGGCTCTCGCGATCGAAGGTGAGGGCTCCGTCGTGTTCGAGAGCTGGGGCCAGAGGTTCGTCGCCACGGCGGCATGAACGTCGAGGCCGGCGAGGTCCATCGTCTCGAACGGGCCGATCGCCGCCCAGCGCGCTCCGAGGCCGTGCGTCACGGCGCGGTCGACGTCCTCGAAGGACGCGATCCCCGAGTCCACGAGGGCGTACGCCTCGCGCAGGAGCGCGTACTGGAGCCGGTTGACGACGAAGCCGGGCGTGTCGCGGCGAACGACGATCGGCGTCTTGCCGAGCTCGCTCATCCAGGCGGCGAGCGTGTCGACCGTTGTCGGCGCGGTGTGCTCACCGCCCACGATCTCGACGACCTCGACGAGCTCGGGAGGGTTGAGGAAATGGAGCCCCGCGAACCGCTCCGGCCGCCGGAGCGCCCCTTCGAGCGCGGCGAGCGGTAGCGACGAGGTGTTGGTCGTCACGACGGCGTCGGCTTCCGCGAGCTCCTCGGCACGCGCGAGCACCGCGCGCTTCGGCGCTGCCTCCTCGACGATCGTCTCGACGACGAGGTGCGCACCTTCGAGCGCCTCGTCGAGGGACGTGGTGGTGCTCACCTCCAAGGCGCCGAGCCGCTCGCGCGCCGCCTCGAGGGTCTCTCGGCGACGCGACATGAGGCGCACGTGCGCCCCACCTTCCGCGAAGATCAGCACGATCCCGGCGCCCATCGTCCCGGCGCCGATCACCGCCACCTCGCGCGGGAGGCTCACAGATCGTCTACGCCAGCTGGCGCTCGGCCCAGCGGGCGCGTCGGCGGGCGACTTCCGCCTCGCGGCTCCGCGGCGGCGCGGAGGTCACGAGCTCGGCCAGAAGCCGGTTGGACGCGTCGGCGACGGCATGCACTGCGCGGTGGAAGGCCTCCTCGTTGGCCTGCGACGGCTTGCTGAAGCCGCTGATCTTGCGCACGTACTGGAGAGCCGCCGCGTGGACGTCCTCCCCGGTCGCCTCGGGCTCGAAGTTGTAAAGCGTCTGGATGTTTCGGCACATGCGGACAGCCTATCCAGCCCAATCGCTAGGGTGGAGCGCATGCCCGCGAAAGGCCGCAGCCGCTGGCTCGCGCTCTACGTGCTCTGTCTCGGCGACATCATGATCGTCCTCGACAGCACGATCGTGAACGTCGCCTTGCCGTCGATTCGCGACGATCTCGGCTTCTCTCAGACCTCCCTGGCATGGGTCGTGAACGCGTACCTGCTCACGTTCGGCGGCTTCTTGCTCCTGGGTGGTCGTCTCGGTGACCTCTACGGACACCGGCGCCTCTTCCTCATCGGGATCTCGGTCTTCACGACCGCCTCGCTCGCGTGCGGGCTCGCCACCTCCCAGACGTTTCTCATCACGGCTCGCGCAGTCCAGGGTTTCGGCGGCGCGATCGTCTCCGTGGTCGTCCTCTCGCTGATCATGATCATGTTCACCGAGCCGGCCGAACGGGCGAAAGCCATGGGCGTCGTCGGGTTCGTCCTCTCCGGAGGCGGCACCGCAGGCGTGCTTCTCGGCGGGATCCTCACGGATCTTCTCAGCTGGCACTGGATCTTTCTCGTCAACATTCCGGTGGGCATCGCGGTCTTCGTGCTCTCCGTCTATCTCTGTCCGACCGTGGAGGCGCCGGCCGGCGAGCGGCGGCTCGACATCGGCGGCGCCATCACCGTGACTGCGGCGCTGATGCTCGCCGTCTACGCCATCGTGAAGGGCAACGAGGTCGGCTGGGCCTCCGGGCGGACCGTCGGCTTCCTGGGCGCGTCTCTTGCCCTGTTCGTCGTCTTCGTCGTGATCGAGGCGCGCCATCCTGCGCCGCTCATGCCGCTCGGACTGTTCCGGCACCGCAACCTCTCGGTCGCCAACGTCGTCGCGATCCTCACGGCGGCCGCGATGTTCGCGATGTTCTTCTTCTCCGCCCTGTACCTCCAGCTCGTGCTCGAGTACAGCCCGCTCGAGGTCGGCTTCGCGTTCCTGCCGTCGACCCTCGTCTGGGGAGCCTCCTCGCTGCTCCTCTCCGACCGCCTCGTGATGCGGTTCGGCATCAAGCCGCCGCTGATCGGCGGGCTCGGCTTCTTCATCGTCGGTCTGCTCCTCTTCGCGCGAGCGCCCGCGGACGGGAACTTCGCGATGGACCTTCTCCTGCCGATGCTGTGCTTCGGTATCGGAGGCGGCATTACGTTCAACCCGATCCTGCTGGCGGCGATGGGCGACGTCGAGCCGCAGGACTCGGGCCTCGCCTCGGGGATCGTGAACACGGCCTTCATGATGGGCGGCGCGCTCGGCCTCGCCGTGCTCGCGGCGATCGCGACTTCGCGCACCGACCACCTGCTCGCCTCGGGGGAGGCCCAGGCCGAGGCGCTCACCGGCGGCTATCACGCGGCCTTCGTGGTGGGCGCACTCTTCGCGGCGGTCGCCGGCGCGCTCGCGGCCGCGCTTCTGCGCCCCGTCTCGGCGCCCGCGCACGCGATGCCGGAGCCGGCTACCGCCCCGGCGGACTAAGCGCCCCGTTCAGCTTCAGGCGCATGCGCGTGCCGCCGCCCTCGGCGCGCTCGGCCGTCACCGTGCCGCCGTGCGCCTCCGCGATCTGCCGGACGATCGCCAGCCCGAGGCCTGAGCCCGGCATTCCGCGCGCCGACGTCGCGCGATAGAAGCGGTCGAAGACGTAGGGGAGATCGGCTTCGTCGATTCCCGGGCCGTGGTCGCGGACGGTGACCTCGCCGTTCTCGACCCGCACCTCGACCTTGCCACCCGGCGGGCTCCACTTGGCCGCGTTGTCGAGCAGGTTGGCGACGGCTCGCTCGATCGCCGCCGCCTCGCCGAGCACGACCGACTCGTGCAGCTCGGGCTCGAACCGGACTCCCGGGCGGTCACGCGCAAGGCGGTCGACGGCATCGCCAGCGAGGAGGTCGAGACGGACGTCCTCGGGCTCGGCCGGCCGGCGCCCCAGCCGAGCCAGCTCGATCAGCTCCGTGATCAGGGTCGTCATCTCGCCCAGCTGCTCGACGACGTCGTTCAGGAGCCGCTCGCGCTCCTCGTCGGAGAGCTCCCCCCTGCCCGCGAGCACCTCGATGTTCGTGCGGAGGCTCGTGAGCGGCGTGCGAAGCTCGTGGGATGCGTCGGCGACGAGCTGGCGCTGCGCGCGAGTCGAGTCTTCGAGGGCGGCGAGCATCGTGTTGAAGCTCGTCGCGAGGCGGCTGAGCTCGTCGTCTCCGCGTGTCTCGATGCGCTCGGAGAGGTCGCCGGTCGCAGTGACCCGTTCCGTGGCACCGGTAAGGCGCCGCACAGGCGCGAGCGCGGCCCGGGCGACAGCGAGGCCGAGGAGGGCGGCGATGCCGATCCCCGCGATGGCGATCAGGATGAGCAGCACGCGAATCTTGCTCAGCGAGTCGTCGACCTCGGTGAGTGGCCGCGCGATCTGGACGGCGAACCCGGAGTTCCCTGGAATCGTCAGCACGCGGACGTGAGTCTCGGCGACGTGGGCGTCGTCGAAGAAGGCGCCGCTCTGCCCGTCCGCCACCGCCAGCGTCCGCCTGGTGATCGGCAGCGCGGTGTTCGCATCTGGCGCTCTGATTGCGTCGCCGTCGGAGGTGACGACCTGGATGTAGCCGGGCGCTCCACCGAGACCGGGACCGCGCTCGAGGAAGGCCTGGTCGCCGGCCTGGAAAGCTCGCAGCGGGAAGCGCGAGAGCTCCGCGGCGCGGTCCTTCAGGGCCGCGTCGACGGGCGCGCGAAGCTGGTCGCGCACGACGACGTAGACGACCACGGATGCGAGCACGACGGCGAGGGCGACCGCCGCGGCCGCGACGAGAGCCAGCCGGGCGCGAAAGCTCATTTCTCCCGTAGCGCGTAGCCGACGCCGCGCACCGTCTGGATGAGCCGCGGCCGGCCGCCTGCCTCGGTCTTTCGTCGGAGGTAGCCGATGTAGACGTCGAGGGAGTTCGACGAGAAGCCGAAGTCGTAGCCCCAGACCCTTTCGAAGATCACCGAGCGGGTCAGCACCTGACGCGGGTTGAGCAGGAAGAGCTCGAGCAACGAGAACTCCGTGCGCGTGAGCTCGATCGGCTCGCCTGCCCGGCGTACCTCGCGTGTCTTCGGGTCGAGCTCGAGATCGGCGAAGCGCAGAACCTCGCCGGACCCGCCGGGCGCCCGTCGCAGGAGAGCGCGCATGCGCGCGAGCAGCTCCTCGAGCGCGAAGGGCTTCGTGACGTAGTCGTCGGCGCCAGCATCGAGCCCCGCCACGCGGTTCTCGACCTCGTCGCGCGCGGTCAGCATGAGGACGGGCAGCCGGTGTCCCTCGCGGCGCAGGCGGCGGCAGGCCTCGAGCCCGTCCATCCGCGGCATGAGGATGTCGAGGATGACCGCGTCGGGTTCCCCGTTCGCGCTGAGACGCTCGAGCGCCTCGATGCCGTCTGCCGCGAGCTCGACGTCGTAGCCCTCGAGCTCGAGCGCGCGGCGGAGCGAGTCTCGAACGGCGCGCTCGTCGTCGACGACGAGGATCTTCATGTGCTCCATTGTGCGCGTTCAGTGTGAGAGGCAGCTAAGAAACGCTTTCTTAGGGACTTCTTAGCTCCCTTTCATCTTCGCCTTACCCGGCGCGGGTGACATGGACGGCGAGCGAACGAAAGGACTGAAGCAATGAATCGCCGTCGCATACTCGCAACCGCCGGGGCCGTCGTGGCCGGCGGCGCGCTCGCAGTCGGGGGCGCCGCCACCTATGCGGGTCTGGCACCGGACTCGACCGAGACGGTCGTCCGTCAGGTCACCGTCACCGGCGCTGAGCCTGCCTCGGACAGCGGCGCCTTCTCGGTCTCGAGGGTCTACCGCAACAACCACAAGGGCGTCGTCGAGATCACCGTCACCTCCGAGGGGCAGCAGACCCCGTTCGGCGGTCAGCAGGCTCAGGAGGCCCTCGGCTCCGGGTTCGTCTACGACGACCAGGGCCACATCATCACGAACCAGCACGTCGTCGACGGCGCCACGTCGATCAGCGTGCGCTTCTGGAACGGCAAGACGTACAGCGCGGAGCTCGTCGGGAGCGACCCGTCGACAGACCTCGCCGTCATCAAGGTGAGCGCGCCGGCCACGATGCTGCAACCGCTCGCGCTCGCGGACTCGAGCACTGTTGCCGTTGGCGACTCCGTCGTGGCGATCGGCAGCCCGTTCGGGCTCGAGAACACGGTCACGAGCGGAATCGTCAGCGCGCTGCACCGCTCGATGACCTCGCCGAACAACTTCTCGATCGACGACTCGATCCAGACGGACGCAGCCATCAACCACGGCAACTCCGGTGGGCCGCTTCTCAACTCCGCCGGACAGGTGATCGGCGTGAACTCCCAGATCGAGAGCGACTCGGGCGGGAACGACGGAGTCGGCTTCGCCATCCCCGCGAACACCGTGAAGACCATCGTCTCCGAGCTGATCTCGACGGGGAAGGCCGAGCACGCCTACCTGGGAGTCTCTGTCGAGACGACCGCTGCGGGCGCTGTCCGGATCGGTCAGGTTCGAGCGGGCACCCCCGCCGAGACCGCGGGTCTCGAGGCGGGCGACACGGTTCTCTCCGTCGACGGCAAGAAGGTCACGTCGGCCGACGAGCTCACGAGCGTCATCGGCTCGAAGAGCCCAGGCGAGACCGTGACCATCACCTACTCGCGCGGTGGGGAGACGCACAGTGTCCAGGTCAAGCTCGCGAGCCGGCCCGAGTGAAGGCCAACTCTTAGGAGCCTCTTAGGCCCGTCTTAGACAGGAGCGCTTTGATGGGAAGCGTGAAGAGATTTCGCACTCGCAAGGCGCTCGCAATCGGAATCGCTGCCCTCGCCGTGATCGGCGGGGGCAGCGCCGCAATCGCAGCGTCCGGGGACTCCTCCTCGCCCGGGCGCTCGTTCTTCGACGCGGTCGCGCGCCACCTCGGGATCTCCTCCGAGAAGCTCGAGGACGCGACCAAGGCCGCCGCGATCGACCAGGTCGACGCGGCGCTCGAGGAGGGCAGGATCACCCACGCACAGGCCGACGCACTCAAGCAGCGGATCGAGTCCGGTGAGTTCCCGCGCATCTTCGGGCCGTTCTTCGGCCCTCGCTTCGGCCCCGACTTCGACCGACCAGGCCCGCCGCCCTTCTTGTTCGGCGAGAAGCTGTCTTCCGCGGCCGAGTACCTCGGCCTGACGGAAGCCGAGCTGCGGACGAAGCTCAACGAGGGCAAGACGCTCGCCCAGATCGCGGACGACCAGGGCAAGTCGGTCACGGGCCTGAAGGACGCTCTCCTGAAAGCCACGAAGGCGAAGCTCGACGAGCTCGTGAAGGCAGGAGAGCTGACGCAGAGGGAGGCCGACGAGACGTACGAGCGCTTCGAGTCGAATCTCGACGACCTCATCCAGCACGGCATGTTCCGCTTCCGCTTCCACGACGAGGACGACGGCGCGGGCGTGCCTCGCTTCGACTACCCGGTTTTCTAGGCCGAAGGAGCGCGGCGCGCGAACACGTTGTCGAGCGCGGAGCGCAGACCGACGGCTAGCGCGCCGGTGAGGACGGCCGCCTCTCCCAGGCTCGAGACTTCGACGCGCGGCGGATAGGGAAGCCAGCCGGACAGGTGCTCCCTGACCGGCTCGAGCAGGAGGTCGCCGTTGACGCCGAGTCCGCCTCCGAGCACGACGAGTGCGATGTCGGCCACGGCTGAGATGGACGCGATGTGGAGCGCGATCCGCCGCGCGACCTCGGTGACGACCGCGCCTGCGAGCTCATCGCCGGAGCGGGCGGCAGCGAAGATCGCGCGGCCTTCGTAGGGCGCCGTGAGCGCCGTGCGCGCTCCGCTCTGTCCGGCAAGCCGGCCGGCGAGCTCGTTGAGCGAGCCTCCCGAGGGATCCACCTCGATTCCGAGCCCGGCGAGCGCGTAGTCCACCTCGCCGGCGGCCCCGTGGTGGCCTCGGTGCAGGTTGCCGCCGAGCACGAGGCCCGCGCCCATTCCCGTTCCGACCGAGAGGAAGACGAAGTCGTCGACACCTTCGGCGACGCCGCGCCACTGCTCGCCGAGCGCGGCGAGGTTGATGTCGTTCTCGAGCACAACGGGAAGCCCGAGCCGCTCCCGGACCTCGTCGCCGAAGGCGCGGTCTTCGAGGCCGGGGACGTTCTCGGCCAGGGTGAGGCGGCCGGTGCCCGACTCGACGACCCCCGGCACCCCCACCACGACCCCGTCGACGAGCTCGGGTGCGAGCCCGGTGGCGGCGACGAGGCTCGCGTGGAGCTCTGCGATCGTCTGGAGCGCGACCCCGGCGTCGGCCTCGTTCAGCTCGACATCCTGCCGTGCTCGCACGTCGCCCTCCAGATCGCAGATCGCTCCTCGCAGGAACCTTGCTCCGAGATCGATCCCGAGGACGAGCGCGGCCTCGGGGACGGGCTCGAAATAGACGGCGCCGTAGCTCGGGCCGCTCGGCGCATCCGCCTGCCTGACGAGGCCCGCCTCCTCGAGTGAGCGCAGGGCGAGCGAAACGGTTGGCTTCGAGATGCCCGCGCGGCGCGAGATCTCGGCCCGCGAGATCGGCGCGCCCGCGCGAATCGTCTCGAGCACGGTCTGCTCGTTCATGCGCTTCAGAAGCGGGGGCGTCGCACGGGTCGGCGACCAGGTCTGCATCTCGTTAGTAAGACTAACTACGCCTGCGGAGTTTTCCTACCTTCTTGACTTCTGCACCACGCCCATTGCAGAATCGCGTTCGTAAAGTTAACTAACGAGCATAAGTCTGTCCGCTACTCCCAGGAGGGCTGGAATGAGACGTTTGGCGGCGGTCATGGTCGTCCTGCTTCTGGCATTGGTGGCCGGAGCCTGCGGCGGCGGGTCGAACGAGGCAACTTCGTCGGGCGAGGCAGCCGGGAACATCACCTTCTGGACCGGCTTCACCGATCGCGAGCTCGGCGTCATGAAGGACGTCGTGGCCGACTTCGAGAAGTCTCACCCGAAGATCCACGTCAAGGTCGTCGGAGGGATCAGCGACGACAAGATCGTGGCGGCAATTCGCGGTGGGAACGCGCCGGACGTCGCCCATTCCTTCGACGCGGGCGCCTATGCGGGCGCGTACTGCGGAAACGGCGCGTGGATCGACCTGGCCGACTACATGCAGCGCGACGGCCTGAATGAGGATCTCTTCCCTGCCGTCACGCAGAAGTACTCGCAGTTCGAGGGGACGCGCTGCGCGCTACCCATGCTGGCCGACACCTACGGCCTCTACTACAACAAGGACATGCTCGCCAAGGCCGGGATCTCCGGCCCGCCGCGAACTGTGAGCGAGCTGATGGAGGACGCGAAGAAGCTCACCGTCCGCAACTCGGACGGCTCGCTCGAGGTCGTCGGCCTCGATCCCTTCAACGGCTTCTACGAGAACGTCATGGCCCACTGGGCGCCCCAGTGGGGCCTCGACTGGACCGACGACTCGGGCAAGTCGATCCTGTCGACCACGCCCGGGTGGGCGCAGATGCTGCAGTGGCAGAAGGAGCTGATCGACTGGTACGGCTACGACAACCTTGTTCGCTTCCAGGCGAAAGCGGGTGACGAGTTCTCGCCGCAGCAGGCCTTCGAGCGCGGCAAGCTCGCCATGAATCTCGACGGCGAATGGCGGGTCGCCTTCATCGCCGCCGAGCATCCGGAGCTCAACTACGGCACCGCGCCTCTCCCGGTCGCCGACGACCAGTCCGACCTCTACGGATCCGGGTACACGAGCGGCAGCATCATCGGGATTCCCAAGACCTCGGACAACAAGAATGCTGCCTGGGAGCTGCTCAAGTATCTCGGTACGGACACGGGTGCACTCGTGAAGATGACCAACGGCATTCGCAACGTCCCGACGACCTCGGAGGCGTTGAAGTCGCCCGACATCACTCCCGACAAGAACTTCAACGTCTTCCTCAGCATCTTCGCGAACCCCAACACGCGGACGACCCCGGTGACGGTCGTCGGCAGCGCGAACCAGGATCTCGCCGATGCCTTCGCGGCGAAATACCAGGCCGGCAAGGTGGACGATCTCCAGGCCGGGCTCGCGAATCTGGACAAGGCGATCGACGCGCAGCTCGCGGCCGCGGGCGGCGGCCAGGTTCCGTGAGGTGAGCCGGTCGGTCGCCGCTTCGGGAGCGCCGGTCTACGACCGCCGGCGCTCTCGCCGCAAGGCTGCCTGGCGCCGCCGCGGAACGGTGCTCGCCTTCATGAGCCCGTGGATCGCGGGCTTCACGATCTTCTTCGGCTATCCGCTCGTGATGACGGCGTACTACTCGTTCACGCACTACGACCTCCTGTCGTCTCCTCGGTGGATCGGGCTCGCCAACTATCGGTTCCTCTTCGAGGGTGACCAGCAGGTCAGGCCGGCGGTCTCGAACACGTTGTGGTTCATCGCCGTGTCGGTCCCGGCGAATGCGCTCTTCGCCTTCGGGATCGCGCTCATGCTCTCCCGCGCGCGGCGCGGCATCGGTTTCTTCCGCACCGTCTTCTACCTTCCCGCGCTGGTCCCGCCCGTCGCCGCGACGCTGGGCTTCGTCTACCTCCTCAACCCGGGCACCGGGCCGCTCAACATCCTCCTCGGCCATCTCGGGATCCACGGGCCGCTGTGGTTCGACTCGCCGCAGTGGGCGAAGCCCTCTCTCGTGCTGCTCGGCATGTGGGGCGTCGGAAACCTGATGATCATCTTCCTCGCCGCACTGATCGACGTGCCGACGCACCTGTACGAGTCGGCCTCGCTCGACGGCGCAGGGGCGTGGCAACGGCTCCGGTACGTGACGCTGCCCACGATCAGCCCGGTGATCCTCTTCGCGGTCGTCATAGGCGTCATCGAGGCGCTGCAGTACTTCACCCAGGCCTACGTCGCGAGCACGATCGCTGCCGGCTCGGCGGCAGCCGCGACAGAAGGCGCGAATTCGCTCGGCTACCCCCTCGAGTCGACGCTCTTCTACCCGATCCTGCTGTACCAGCAGGGCTTCCGCTACTTCAACATGGGCTACGCGTCGGCCATGGCGATGCTCCTGCTCGTCGTCGCGCTCGCGGTGACGGTTCTCATCCTCCGCAACTCGCGTCGCTGGGTGCACTTCGCGGCGCCGCTCAGATGACGACCGCCGCCGCCCAGGCGGGGACCTTCGTCCGGCGCAAGCCGCCCGCGGGCGTGCGCCGGCGCCGCTTCCTCGTCGGCGTCGCGAACCACAGCCTGCTCATCGCGGCCTCGATCATCTTCCTCGCTCCGTTCGTCTTCATCGTGCTGACGGCGTTCATGACCAACGCCCAGGCGCTGTCCCCGGATCTGTGGCCGAGCCCGTTCCGCTGGCACAACTTCGTGGACGTCTTCCACAAGATCCCGCTCTGGCGCTACGCCCTGAACTCCCTCCTCTACGGAGGCCTGGCGACGCTCTTCCTCCTCCTGTCGAGCATTCCCGTCGCCTACGCGCTGTCGCGGCTGCGCTGGCGCGGGCGCCACGCGGCTTTCATCGTCGTCCTCCTCGCGATGATGCTGCCCCCCCAGGTGACCGTCATCCCGGTCTACGTCATGTGGGCGAAGCTCCATCTGACGGGCACGCTGTGGCCGCTCATCCTGCCGAACCTCCTCGGCGACGCGTTCTCGATCTTCCTCCTCCGGCAGTTCTTCCTCACGATCCCGCAGGAGTACATCGACGCCGCGCGCGTCGATGGCTGCGGCGAGTTCCGGATCCTCACGACCGTCGTCCTCCGGCTCGCGAAGCCCGCGATCGCCGCGGTCGCGCTCTTTTCGTTCATCTACACCTTCAACGACTTCTTCGGCCCGCTCCTCTACACGGGCGAGAACCCAGCGAACTGGACCGTCTCGGTCGGCCTCTCCCAGTTTCGGACGATCTACCAGGTCCAGTGGAACCTGACGATGGCGGCGACGCTCATCGCTGTCGCCCCCGTCATCCTGCTCTTCTTCTTCGCGCAGCGCGCCTTCGTCGAAGGCGTGACGCTCACAGGGGTGAAGGGATGAAGGTCGCCGTCATCGGCGCGGGCTCGACGTACACGCCCGAGCTCGTCAGTGGCCTTGCCCGGGAACGGGACCGAATCGAGGTCGACGACCTCGTTCTCCACGACATCGACGCCGAGCGGCTCGAGGTCGTCGCCGGGCTCGCGGGACGCATGCTCGAACGGGCCGGATACACGGGGCGGCTGGAGAGAACCGGCGACCTCGTGCGGGCCGTCGACGGCGCCGACTTCGTCCTCATCCAGATCCGCGTCGGGGGTCAGGAAGCCCGACTCGGTGACGAGACGATCCCCCTCGCGTGTGGGTGCATAGGCCAGGAGACGACCGGCGCGGGCGGCTTCGCAAAGGCGATGCGCACGGTGCCCGTCGTGCTCGGGATCGCCGACGAAGTGCGCCGCCGGGCGGCAGGCGGCGCTTGGATCATCGACTTCACGAACCCGGTCGGGATCGTCACCCGAGCTTTGCTCGACGCCGGTCACCGGGCCGTTGGCCTCTGCAACGTGGCCATCGGCTTCCAGCGCTCGTTCGCGCGCATGCTCGGCGTCGAGCCCGAGCGGGTCCTCGTCGACCAGGTGGGGCTGAACCATCTCACGTGGGTCAGGGCTGTCCGCATCGACGGGGAGGACGTCCTCCCGCGCCTCCTCGAGGAGTACGGGGACGAGATCGCCGAGCAGATCGAGCTTCCGAGGCGTTTGCTCGACGAGCTCGGCGCGATCCCCTCGTACTACCTGCACTACTTCTACGCGCACGACGAGGTCTTGGCCGAGCAGGCCGGCGGCAGGCCGCGCGCGCTGACGGTGATGGAGATCGAGCGAGGGCTCCTCGAGCTCTACCGCGACGCGAGCCTCGCCGAGAAGCCCGCGCTCCTGGAGCAGCGCGGCGGCGCGTTCTACAGCGAGGCCGCAATCGGCCTGGCCGCTTCACTCGCAACGGATGACGAGGCCGTACACGTCGTCGACATCCGAAACGACGGGACGCTCGACGGTCTCGCGGACGACGACGTCGTGGAGGTCCCGGCGCGCGTCGGGCGCGCGGGGCCCGTACCACTCGAGCAGGCGCCGCTTGCCCCCGAGCTTCTCGGCCTCGTCCAGCACGTGGCCGCGTACGAGCGTCTGACGGCGCGCGCCGCCGTCACGGGCGATCGAGTCCTCGCCAAAAAGGCGTTGCTCGCGCATCCCCTGGTCGGCCAGTACGGCGTGGCGGAACAGCTGGCCGAACAGCTGCTCGAGGCAGGGGCGGAACGGCTGAAAGGGGCGGCCGCGTGACCGGGTCGTTCGCCCTCGCAGTCGACGGGGGCAATTCCAAGACGGATCTCGCCCTCGTTGCCGCTGACGGGAGTCTGCTTGCCCTCGCGCGAGGCGGACGCAGCTCGCCGCATCTCGTGGGGCTCGAAGGCTCTGTGCAGCTGGTGGACACGCTCTACGAGAGGGCGCTGGGCATGGCCGGGCTCGACGGGGCGACCAGGCCGCGGGCCGATATCGCCCAGCTCTTCATGGCCGGGCTCGACTCGCCCGCCGAGGAGGAGGCCTTCCAATCCAAAGCGGAGACGCGCGGGTGGGCGAAGACGACCCACGTCGGCAACGACACCTTCGCCGTCCTGCGCGCGGGCACGGAACGCGGCTGGGGCGTCGCCGTGGTGTGCGGCGCGGGCATCAACTGTGTCGGTGTCTCGCCGGACGGGCGCCATGCCCGTTTCCCGTCGCTCGGAACGATCAGCGGGGACTGGGGCGGCGGTTACGACGTCGGCCTGGCCGCCCTGCACGCGGCCGCTCGCAGCGAGGACGGCCGGGGGCGGCGGACGACTCTCGAGCGAGCGGTGCCCGCGCACTTCGGTCTCGCCGCCCCGCACGAGGTCGCCGAGGAGATTCACCTGCGCCGGTTGGAGGGCCGGCGGCTCGAAGAGCTGCCGCCGGTGGTCTTCGCCGAAGCCGAGCACGACGAGGTCGCGGCAGAAATCGTCGAGCGCCTCGCGGGCGAAGTCGTCGCGCTCGCCCGGGTCGCGCTCCAGCGCTTGGCCCTCGAGCACGAGCCGGTCGAGGTCCTTCTCGGAGGTGGGCTGCTGCAGGCCTCGAACGGGCGCCTGCTCGGCGCGATCGAAGCGGGCGTCCGCGACGTCGCTCCCGCTGCGGTCGTCAGGCAGGCGAGCTCTCCGCCGGTCCTCGGCGCCGGCCTGCTCGCGCTCGACGAGCTGGGGGCAGGCACCGACGCGCAGGAGCGCTTCCGCCGAGAGCTCGCCGCGGCGGTCAAAGGAGGTAGCAATGGCTGACGTGCGTTTCGTCGAGGCGACGAAGGTCTACCCGGGCAACGACGTCCCGGCGGTCGACGCGCTCGATCTGCACATCGAGGACGGCGAGCTGCTCGTCCTCGTCGGGCCTTCGGGCTCCGGGAAGACGACCGCCTTGCGCATGCTCGCCGGGCTGGAGGAGGTGGACGGGGGCGCCATCTTCATCGCCGAGCGCGACGTGAGCGACCTCCCGCCGAAGAAGCGCGACGTCGCGATGGTCTTCCAGAACTACGCGCTCTACCCCTACTTCACCGTCGAGCAGAACATCGGCTTCCCGCTCAAGATCGCCCACGTCAAGAAACCGGAGCTCGATCGCCGCGTGCGCGAGGTCGCCGAGCTCCTCGGCCTCGAGACATTTCTCGAGCGCAAGCCGGCTCAACTCTCGGGCGGCCAGCGGCAGCGCGTGGCGATGGGCCGCGCCATCGTCCGTCAGCCAAAGGTCTTCCTGATGGACGAGCCGCTCTCGAACCTGGACGCGAAGCTGCGTGTCCAGATGAGGGCTGACATTGCGGCGCTGCAGTCGCGCCTCGGCGTCACGACCGTGTACGTGACGCACGACCAGTCCGAGGCGATGACGCTCGGCCACCGCGTGGCCGTGATGCACGAAGGTCACCTCCAGCAGCTCGGCCCGCCGAGGGAGCTCTACGACCGGCCCGTCAACACGTTCGTGGCGGGCTTCATCGGTTCCCCGTCGATGAACCTCTGCACGCTCCCGGTCGACAACGGCTCGGTGTCGCTGGGCGGAGCCAAGGTCGACGTGGGCGCCAACGGGCGGGGCCAGCTCGTCGTCGGATTCCGCCCTGAGTCGCTCGAGCTCGCATCCGAGGGGCTGCCCGCCGAGGTCGAGGTCGTCGAGGAGATCGGTGCCGACGCCTATGTGTTCTGCGTTGCGGAGCTGTCGGGGGGGCACGTGAAGCTCGTCGCCCGCACAGACTGCCGCCGCGCTCCCGAGCGAGGTGCGCGAGTCTCGTTGAAGCCGAAGAGCGACGAGGCGCACGTGTTCGACCCTGAGACCGGCGAGCGCCTGGCGCAGGCCTGATGGCTGCCGAGCCGAAACTGCCGGAGCGCCCGCCCCCCGCGGGGCTCTTCCTCTCGGAGGTGCGCGAGCAACCGGAGGCGCTCCTCAGGCTGCTCGAGCACGAGGAGGAGCTCGAGGTTGCTGCGAGGGCGCTCGTCGAGCGCGCGCCGACGGCAGTCAGGCTGGTCGGTCACGGCACCTCTGACTCCGCGGCCACGTATGGGACTTATGCCTTCGGGCTGCTCCCGGGCTGGACCGCGCTCCGAGACACGATCTCGTTGACGGTCTACTACGGGGCGACCTTCGATCTGTCGAGCTCGGCAGTGATCGCGCTTTCGCAGTCGGGACGGACACCCGATGTCGTCGAGTATGTCGCCCGGACGCGCGAGCGCGGCGCCCTCACAGTCGCTCTCACGAACGATCCTGGCTCGGCCCTCGCAGCCGCTGCCGAGATCACGATCCCTCTGTCCGCGGGCCCGGAGACGTCGGTCGCGGCCTCGAAGACCTATACGAACGAGCTGGCGGCGCTCGCCTTGCTCGCAGCGGGAGCCGCCGGGCGGTTGCCGGAGATGGCCGACGGCATTCGGCGTGCGGCCGACCTCATTGCGGGAGCGATCGACGGGCTCGAGCGGGCGGTCGCGGCGCCGGCGATTGCGTTCACCTATGTCGCGCGCATGTACGTGATCGGTCGCGGCGTCGAGTTTGCGACCGCGCGGGAGGTCGCTCTCAAGTTGACGGAGACCTGTCGTGTGGCGGCCGAACCGCTGACCGCGACCGACCTTGCCCACGGGCCGGTGGCCGCGCTCGACTCACTCTTTCCGGTCTGGACGATCGCTTCGCACGACGAGAGCCTCCCGGCCGTGGTCGAGGGCGCCGACCGGGTCCGCCAGGCGGGCGCGACGCTCGTGGCGAGCGGCCCGGCGGCCGACGAGATAGCGGGAGCGGCCTACCGGCTCTCGGTTCCCGCTCCGCCTCTACCGATCCTGTCGCCCCTTCTGTCCGTGGTCCCCGGCCAGCTGTTCGCAAACGCGCTCGCCGCTGCGAAGGGGCTCGACCCGGACCACCCGGAGCGCCTCTCCAAGGTCACGCTCGCGCGCTAGACCGTGCGAGTCGCGCTCTCGTTCGACATGGAGTTCCCGGACCGGCCGGCCCCGGGCGATTCGGAGAGGTCGATCCTGGCGGCCCTGGACGCCGCCGCGGTTCAGGCCACCTTCTTTCTGCAAGGGCGCTGGGCTCGCGTCCATCCGGACCTGGCGAGGGGAATCGCGGAGGCCGGCCACCTGATCGGCAACCACTCCCATCATCACGCGCCCATGGATGGGCTCCTCGACGACTTCTTCCGTGACGACGTGCGTGACGCGGAGGAGTGGATACTGCGCTCGACCGGCGCGGACCCGCGCCCCTGGTTTCGCTGCCCCTTCGGCTCAGGGATGGAGGACGAGCGGGTTCTCGGGCTGCTCGACGAGCTCGGCTACCGCCACGTCGGGTGGGACGTCGACCCGCGTGACTGGGAAGAGGGCCACACGCGAGCAGAGGTGTGCGAGGTCGTGCTCGGCGGCCTCGAGGGGCGCGAGAGCGCGATCGTCCTGATGCACGGGTGGCCGGCCGTGACGGCGCAGGCGCTGCCGGAGCTTCTTGCCGAGCTGCGCTCGGCGGGGACGGAGCTCACGACGGTCGACGAATTGCTTTAGGAGGGTCTGGCGACGAGCGACATGCCGCCAAACCCTCACTAGCGCACTCGTCCGCGGAAGGCGAACGTGCGCAGGTCGTCAGCGCCGACGCCGGTGCACGAGTACGGCGTGTCGCGACCGCACAGCATCTTCGGGCTCGCATTCGTGAGGACGACGTCCACCTCGGAGATCCGGCCGCGCCCGAAGAGGACGCTGCGCGCGCCCTTGCCTGCCGCGCTGAGCGCCATCTGGTGCACGCGCCACGGCTGTCCTTGCTCCTTGACGAGAAGGTAGGCCCGCGGGCCGTGCGCCGCGTCGGGCAGGTCGACGTTGACGCGCAGGATGGCGTCGGTGGGCGTCGCGCTTCCCGGCTTGAAGGAGGCGTACGTCGAGGACAGGTGCCGGAGCCGCGTCGAGCGCCAGCCCGAGCTGCTCCCTCGGGCACCCAGTGTGAACTTCCGTACCACCGTCCCCCGGGGGTACGTGGACCCCTCCTCGTAGAAAGTCGACGGGATTCGATTCGCCCACGCGAACTTCCCGACGAGATTCTTGAACACGAGCCCGCGCCTCCAGATGACGTCGCGGAGGCCGAACAGGGAGTAGCGGTCGTTCGCGACGGTGTCGGGCCCCGGCCCGTCGGTATCGATGCTCGCGCCGGCGACGTTCTCCCAGACCTCCCTGATCACCTGTGGGTCGTTCTGCTGTCCCAGCTCCTCGACGAGGAAGCGCCACCAGATCCAGGCGCCGTACTCGAAGCCGTCCGCCCCGCGGTCGACCGGTATCCATGGAGCCGTGATCGCGCTGTTGTTCAGGTAGTTCACGTTGTCGTTCACGCCGTCCGCGAACTGGTCCTCCATGAACATGGCCGTCCCTTCCATCAGCCAGAGATCCTCGAACCAGTCGTAATGGAACTGGACGGCGTGGAAGAATTCGTGTGCCGCGGTTACCTCACGGAACTCCTGGTGCGTCTGCGAGCTGCCGAAATTGGCGAAGTCCTCGTCGACGACGCAGTAGGCGGACACATCGAAGAAGTCGTAGTTGGGGTTGAAGACGTTGGGATCGTCGGTCGTGCAGTAGCCGAAGAGCGGCGGGCGGTCCCCGCCGATGTTCGCCATGTAGATGTCGGTCCTGCCGTCGCCGCCGTTGTTGGCAGACGACGTGTCCGGAAGCGGCGCCAGGTAGTCGTAGGAGCCCACCTCGAGGAGGTAGACGTCGGCGAAGGTGTCGAGCGTGGTCTGCACGGCAGGCGGAACGGTCGAGGCGTCGTTGTCCGCGCCGGGCGGAGCGTCGCCGTGGCTGGTCTTGTCGTCCCAGTGGACGCAGAGCGGCAGGGTCGCGTCGCAGAGCTTTCCCAGGATCGCTCCCGACTTGTAGTGATGCTCGCCGGGCGAGTTGTCGGTCGGCCGCGCGAGAATGCCCCGCGCGGTCGCTCGGTCCTTTCCCGAAAGGTCGTTCAGCCGTGCAGCGAGATCGCGCAGGACCATCGTGGCCGAGCGGGGATCGGGGCGCGCGACCTCACCGAAGTCCGCGCGCACGCGGCCGAGCTCGAACAGCGAGCGGGCTCGCTCGAGGGCGTAGCGCGCCTCCGTCAGTCGTCCCTGCGCAAGCTCCCTGGTCAGCGCGTCGCGCGGCGCCGGGGTCAGCTCGGGAGGTCTTCGGGCGTGGGAAGCGCCGGCTGGAACCGCTGCGGCGAGCGCCCAGACGAGGGCACAGGAGAGTGCGAGCAATCTTGTCGTCGGTCTTCGGAAGCTCATGATCTCGACCCCGCTTCGCCGCAGGCTCCGCTCAGACTAGACGAGAAGCAGGTCACCTCCGGCACGGCCGATAAGATCGACGGCGTGAGCACCGTCGAGCAAGGAGCCGCGCCGCGCACGATCGAGGTGCTCGACCACGGCTTCGTCCGGCTCGACGACGCCATGGCGAGCGACCTCTCCGTCGTGAACGCCGCCCGGGTCAGCTTTGCCCGCCGCAAGGACGAGATGGACGATGCGGACGGCGGCCTGATTCGCTTCCTCATGCGTGAGAGGCATGGCACGCCGTTCGAGCACAACGCGTTCCGTTTCCACATCCGAGCGCCGATCTTCGTCGCGCGAGAGTGGTTCCGCCACCGGGTGGGCTCGTACAACGAGTTCTCGATGCGCTACGCGAAGGCAACCGACGATTTCTACGTGCCCGCGCTCGAAGACGTGCGGACGCAGGTCGGGAAGCCGGGCTCGTACTCCTTCGAGCCCGTCACAGACGAGGTCGCCCAGTCCACTCGCGACGAGCTCGCGGCAGTCTATGCGGCGGCCTTCGCGGCCTACGAGCGGCTCGTGGAGCAGGGCGTCGCGCGGGAGCTCGCCCGCGCAGTCATGCCCGTCGGCGCGTACACCGAGTTCTACTGGACGGTCAACGCCCGGGCGCTCATGAACTTCGTCTCCCTGCGTGCGGCCGAGACCGCGCAGCGGGAGATTCGCCGCTACGCGGAAGCGGTCGAGGAGCTTTTCGCCGCCGAGATGCCGGTCACGTACGAGGCGTTCGTCGCGGCCGGACGGGTATCGCCCTAACATCTCCACGAACGACCGAAGGAGGGCGAGATGGCCTACGAGCTTCCCGATCTGCCATACCCGTACGACGCGCTCGAGCCGCACATCGACGAGCAGACGATGCGGATCCACCACGACAAGCACCACCAGGCGTACATCGACAAGGCCAACGCGGCGCTAGAAGGCAGCGAGTGGGCCGATCGGCCAGTCGAGGACCTGCTCGGCGCCGGCCTCGACACGCTGCCCGAGGACAAGCAGACCGTTCTCCGTAACAACGCCGGCGGCCACGCGAATCACTCGCTCTTCTGGGAGATCATGAGCCCCGACGGAGGCGGCGATCCAGCGGGAGACCTCGGCGCTGCGATCGAGGACACGTTCGACTCGTTCGACGAGCTGAAGACCCTGGTCACTCAGGGCGGCGTGAACCGCTTCGGCAGCGGCTGGACGTGGCTCGTCCACGACGGCACCGGCCTCGCCGTCTACTCGACGCCGAACCAGGATTCCCCGCTCATGAACGACGACGTTCCGCTGCTCGGCATCGACGTGTGGGAGCACGCCTACTACCTGAAGTACCAGAACCGCCGGCCCGACTATCTCGAGGCCTGGTGGAACGTGGTCAACTGGGACGCCGTCGCCGAGCGCTACGCAGCCGCGGTCGGGACGACGGCCAGCGCGTGAGGCGCGCCGGAAGGGTTCGGGGACTCGCCTCCTAGATCTTCGCCGTCAGGAGCCAGGGCGAATCCGGCTCCGCCTCGGAGATCACCCAGGAGTCGTAGTCGGATAGGCGGTAGCTCGCCGTCATGTCGACGACCGTGTGACCCTGGACGTTGAAGCCGCCGCAAGTGGCGGCGTAATGGCCGTCCCTGGCGAGCCAGAGCACGTAGTAGCGGTCGCCCGGAAGGCGAGGCAGCCCGTCCACCTGCAGCTCGAGCTTCCAGTTTCCCGACGCGTCGCGCTCGCCGAGCTTGATCAGGGCCGACGCATTCGAGACGCTGCCCGCCGGGCGCATCGCGATCGTGGCCCGGTAGTTGGTCGAATCCGAGTCGACCCAGCGCCCGAGCCCGAAGAAGACAGCGGCCAGCGAAGCCGCGAGCGCGAGTGCCAGCGCCGTGCGGCGGCGAGTCCACACGCGATGCGTCCCGATTCGCTCGACGGCGCGTGTCAACGAGCTGGGGATCTCGGCGGGCGGAGGCCCGACCGCGCGCAGCAGACGGTCGATCCGTTCCATGTCGGCTCGCTCGTCCGCAGAAAGGTCGGTTCCGACGAGCTCCTCGAAATCGGGTCGCTCGATCATTCCCGCACCTCCTCGAGAAGTCCCGCCAGCCGGGCGAGGCCCGTCCGGGTTCGGGTCTTCACCGTACCGAGCGGCACGTCGAGGTAGCTCGCGATCTCGGCCTGTGAGAGGCCGCTCCAGTAGGCGAGCTCGATCACGACGCGCTCGCGCTCGGGCAACTGCTCGAGCGCCGCGTGAACGCGCCAGGTGAGCCACGACTCCTCCGCGCGCTCGACGGGGCCGGCGTCCGAGGAGGCCTCCTCGGGGATGTCTGCGACTTGATCCCTCCGCTGCCGGGCGCGGTCGATGATGGCGTGGCGTGCGACGGCGTAGAGCCAGGCGGACGCCGACCCCCGCTCGGAGCGATAGCTGCGCGCTGATCGCCAGACCGCGGCGAACGTCTCCTGCGCCGCGTCCTCGGCGCGCCCGTGGTCGCCGAGCTGGCGGAGCGCCATCGCGAGGACCGGCCGCGCGAAGCGGCGGTACAGCTGCTCGAAGGCGTCGCGGTCGCCGCGACCGACGCGCTCGATCAGGCGGCTGTCGCTCTCAGCCGTCGCCATTGCCACAGGCATATCTCTCGTTGGTACGGAGTGCAACCGCGCTCGGTTTCAGGTGAGGAGGCGGCCGCCGTCGACGACGAGCGTCGTCCCCGTGACGAAGTCGGCTCCGACGAGGTAGGCGACCGCCCCCGCGACGTCCTCGGGCTTCCCGATGCGCCCGAGCAACGTCTCGGCCGCTCGACGCTCCTCCTGCCCGGGCTCGACCGCGACCGGCCCCGGAGCGATGCCGCAGACGCGGATCTCGGGCGCGAGAGCGCGCGCGAGCACGCGCGTCAGCATCGCCTGGGCCGCCTTCGCCGCGCAGTGCGGGGCGAACGACGGCCACGCCTGATAGGCGGCCACGTCCTCGATCATCACGACGAGACCGCGCCCCGACTCCCTCAGATGCCGGGCGGCCGCCTGAGTGACGAAGAAGCTTCCCTTCGCGATTGCTCCGAACGCGGCATCCCACTGCGCCTCGTCGACCTTCTCCAGGGGACGAGGCTCGAAGCCGTCCGCGGCCGCGTTCACGAGCAGGTCGAGGCCGCCCAGCTCGGACACCGCATGGGCGACGACGCTCCTGGCGCCTTCTGCGCGCGAGATGTCGCCCTGAGCACGTCCAGCCGCGACGACGCGGAAGCCGTCCTGCCCGAGTCGTGCCGCGATTGCCCGGCCGACACGCCCGGTACCGCCGGTGACGAGCGCGCGGGGTTCCGACACCGGGGGAACGATAAGCTCTGCGCGCAAAACGGAGAAGCGGGGAAGGGAGACGCATGGCCACGTTGGTGTTCAACCACGAAGAAATTGCGGCACGCGAGCTCAAGCCCGAGCTTCTGGAGATGGACGGCATCTCGCGCGCCTCGGTGGAGGCGCACTACAAGCTGTACGAGGGCTACATCAACAAGCGGAACGAGATCCTCGGCAAGCTCGCGGACGTCGAGGTTTCGAGCGCGAACCAGGTCTATTCCGACATCCGTGCGCTGAAGGTCGACCTGACGTTCGCCATCGGCGGAGTCAAGAACCACGAGATCTACTTCGAGCACCTCGGCGGGGGCGGTGGCGATCCCGACGGCGCGGTGGGATCCCTGATCGAACGCGACTTCGGCTCGATTCAGGCTTGGCGCGTCGATCTCAAGGCCACGGGCATGGGCGGCCGCGGCTGGGCATGGACGGCCTACGACTGGGACGAGCAGCGGCTCTTCAACTACATCGGCGACGCTCAGAACACCTTCCCCATCTGGAACGCGACACCGCTCGTCGCACTCGACGTCTACGAGCACGCCTACTTCCTCGACTACCAGACCGACCGGGCCTCCTACATCGAAGCGTTCTTCAACAACCTCGATTGGGACGTCGTAAACGGTTGGGTGTCGAAGTACCAGATTCAGGCCTGAGCGGCGTCGTCCTGGTCGCGGTCGGCTACCTCCTCGGCTCTCTGCCGTGGGGCCTGTGGCTGCCGCGGCTCACGCGCGGGATCGACGTCCGCACGCTCGGCAGCGGGAACATCGGCGCGACGAACGTCTGGCGGACGCTCGGGTTCAAGCTCGGCCTCGCGGTCGCTCTCCTCGACATCGCCAAGGGTGCGGCGGCCGCGCTGCTCGGGCGCTGGCTCGGCGACGACCTGATCGGCGTGCTCGCCGGATGCGCCGCCATGGCCGGCCACTGGCGCCCCTTCTTCCTCGGGTTCGCCCGCGGGGGGAAGATCGTCGCGACGACCGGCGGCGTCGGGCTAGCCGTGGCCCCGCTGGCGACGCTCTCGGCGGGCGGCCTCTGGATCGTCGTCTTTCTCGTGACCCGCTACGCCTCGCTCGCGTCGATGATCTCCGCGGCGAGCCTGCCGCTCTTCGCGCTCCTCTTCGGCGCTTCGTGGCCCGTGCTCTCGTTCACCACGGGGGGCGCGGTTGCGATCGTGCTGCTCCACCGGGCGAACATCGCCCGCCTGCTCCGCGGTCAGGAGAACAAGATGCAGCTCAGGCGAACCAGCCAGGTCAGCCCATCGGGGCCGGTGGGCTAGGCGCGCTAGACCGAGCGCAGCCAGTCTCTGAGCTCGGTGTGGCGCGCGGAGTGCGCGCCGTTCGCCAGCTCGCCGCGCAGCTCCCCGACCGTCCCGAAGCGCTCCGCGAGGACGTCGTGGTTGTGGATCGTCTCGAAGTTGACTTGGCGCGCGAGGACGAAATCGTCCTCCTCCAGCTCTACGTAGGAATCGAGCGCTCCCTTGACCATCAGGCGGACGGAGTCCTCGACGAACCGCGGCGTCAGGTGGGCGTGCTCGACGACGAAGAGCTCGTCGGGCCGCTTGAGCAGCTCGTAGATCGGCGAGCTCATCGAGGTCTCGACGATCCGCACGAGATCCTCGGCGTCGAGACGTACTTCGGTCCCGAGGTAGAGCGTTCCCCGGCCGCGCTGGTTGTGCGTGGCGAGTGGAACGAGCTCGAGGATCCGCTCGACGTCGGCCGAGTCGAAGCCTGCCTCGCCGAGCCGCTCGGCGGCCTCCTCGCGGACGAGGCCCTGCGCGCAGGGGCAGGCGTTGATGCCCGTGGCCTCCACGCCGACCACCCGGCGCGCCTCTGTCTGCGAGGCGGCCGCGAGACCGACGAGCGTGACGAGCTCCTGTGTGCGGAGGCCGGTGACCGGCGTCAGGCGCTCGATCGGATAGCGAGCCGCGATCTTCACCTCGGCGCGGAGCGCCCGCTGACGCGCGACGATGTGGCGCGCGATGTGCTCGGCGAGGTTCTCGACGAGGAGGCGGCCGTCGATCACGACCTCGTCGATCGCCTCCTCGAAGACCTCGGGGAAGCGCGACATGTGGACGCCCTTCTGGGCAGGATCGAGGTCGACGAAGCAGTCGATCTCGGCCGAGACGAGCGCCTCGCCGCCGCCGTGCTGCATCCGTACGGCTTTCTGGACGCCGGTGACGCCTGCGCGCGAGAGACCGATGCGCACCTCGGGCGCCGACGCCTGCAAATCTGGCGCCGTGGTTAGTCTCTCGTCCACGCGCCAACCGTAGCAAGGAGCACATGACCGACGACAAGAGGTTCGCCCAGCTCGTGTCGCTCGCCTGTCACGACCTGCGGACACCGCTCGCGACGGTGTTCGGCTTCGCGCGGACGCTTGGCAACAGCGAGCTCGAACCGCCCATGGACCGGTACGTCGAGATGGTCGAGGCGGCGTCGATCCAGCTCCGCGACCTCCTCGACGAGCTCGCCCTCGTCGCGCGCATCGAGGCGGGCCGCTACGAGCCCCGCCTCACCTCGGTCGACTCCCGCGACCTCGCGCAGGCCGCCGCCTCCGAGCTGGAAGAGGGCCGCGTCAACGTGGAGGGGAAGGGCGCTTCGGTGCAGGTCCCGGAGGAGCAGATGACGCGCGCGCTCTCGCAGCTCGCTCGCGCGGCGGGCCGCCACGGCGGGTTCGATTCGGTGTCGTTCAGCGTCGATGGTGAGACGCTCCGCCTCTCGCCGCTCACGCGCATGTCGGGGCAGGTGCTGTTGGGAGAGGAGCTGCGCGACCTCGGCGCCGTTGCCGCGACGGCGCTCATCCGCGCGCTCGGCGGTTCGGTCGACACCGACGGGGAGGCGCTCGTCGTCAGGTTGCCGACCTAGGCGTCCCGGTCGGGCGCCGACCGTTCGCCGGAGGCCCGGCGTTCGTCCACCAGCACCTGTCCTCTCCAGTCCACGAAGCTCGACAGATACGCGGTCAGCAGCGCGAACGCCGTCAACATCTCGATCATCGTTGCGCTTCTCGCGCCTCGGGAGGTCGCCACGATGTCACCGGGAGGAGAGATGAAGGCGGTCGAGACCGCGTAGTAGAAGAAGTCGGCGAAGCGCGGATTCGGAGCCAGCCCGCCGAAGGCGCCCTCGGGACGAAACCACCAAAGGCCGAGATACACGAACGTCCAGAGAAGGAAGAACGCCAAGCCGAGCAGGGGCAGCCCCGTTCGGCGGATCTGAAGGAGGAGCGCGTCGGCGATCCGCTGCGAGCGATCGAGCAGTGGCAGCCGCGCAGCGACGCGCCGCGTCGCGCCGAGGAAGGCGACGAGGGCGACTAGGACGACGACGCCCCCGACGACGAGGAGGACGCCCGCTGCATGGGGCGTCAGGCGCGGCCGGATCATGCCGACCGCCACCGGCCACATCGTCGGGCCGACGCCGGACGTGCGAGCGCGTTCAGCTCTTCTCGAGCACCGCGAAGAGCCCGTCCACGACGGCAGGGTCGAATTGTGTCCCGGAGTTGGCTGCCACCTCGGCGATCGCCTCGTGCTCGGGCAGCGCGGCGCGGTACGGGCGGTCGGTCGTCATGGCGTTGTAGGCGTCGCAGAGGGCGACGATGCGAGCCACGAGGGGGATGTCCTCGCCGCTCAGGCCGTCGGGATACCCCTTCCCGTCCCAGCGCTCGTGGCACGAGCGGACGATGGTTCCGACTCGACCGAGGAGGCCGCCCACCTTCCTCAACATGAGCTCGCCCTCGATCGTGTGCGTGTTGATGATCGCTCGTTCCTCGTCGGTCAGGCGGCCCGGCTTGTTGATGATCTCCTTCGGGATCCTGACCTTGCCGACGTCGTGCAGAAGCGCGACGAACTCGACGTCGCGCATGTCCGGCGCTCCGAGACCGAGCTCTTCGCCAACAGCCATGGAAAGCTCGACGACGTCGCGGCTGTGCGCCCCGGTATAGGCGTCGTCCGCCTCGACGACGTCCCCGAGGAGAAACGCCGTGCCTCGATATGCGGCACTGAGCTCGAGCGCGTTGTCGATGTGCAGCCGGCGCTCGCGCGCGAAGACCGAGAGGAGCAGGATCAGCGGCAGGGCGAGCAGGAAACCGAACTCGTTGTCGACGGCGCCGAACGCGACGGCGAGACCGACTGAGGAAAGCGCCGCGTCGACGAGCCACACCAGGCTCATGGCCCGGAGCTGCGCGGCTGGGCGTACACCCAGCGTCAAGCGCTCATGGGCGGCGGAGCTCACGAAGTCGACCACAAGCTGAGCGACGAGCGCGCTCAGATAGAGCGGGAAGCTCGCGAGGGAAGGAGGCGCTTCGCCGGCGATCCCGAGGACGACGACCGGCCCGAGGACGTACCAGCCGCTGACGAGGGAAAGGAGCACCCGCTGGAGGTGGATCGTCCGGCGCGTGTAGTCGATGACGTTGCCGAGGAGGATCCCGCCCGCCACGACGAAGGGGACCCACGAGAGCGGCAGGACGAAGAGCATCGGCACGAGGACGAGCTGCGTCGGAACGGCCGAGCCGGTTCCGACCTCGAAATCGAGCCTGAACGCGATGCCGAACGCCGCGAGCAGGAGGACGACGGCGAGTGGTCCGGGCTCGCGGTGCGAGGACGGCAAGAGGATCGCGATGAGGAGCGCCGCTGCGAGGAATCCTCCGCCGAGGACGATGGCCGAGACCCATTCTCGGCGGGCGAGCTCGCGCGGGCGCCGCGCACGCAGGTCGCCGATCGCCGTCTCGACGGCCGGGTCCAGGGCCGCCTGGGGAGTTGCAACACTCTCCATTGCCAGAGAATCGCCGGGTGCCGCGGCCTAGCGGATCACTCTTTCCAGGGATCGGAAGCCCCTGGAAGGGTGATCGTCAGGCGTGTTTCGCGCCGTCAGAGTCAGGAACGGAGTGTCTTTGCGGTGATGCGGCGTATTTTCATTCTTGCGGTTGCGCTTTGCGCGCTCGCTCCTGCGGGGCCCGCGAAGGCGGATGGGTTGCTTTCCGGCGTGCTTCCCGGTGTCGTCTCGCCCTCCGACACACCGGCGGTCTGCGATGGGCAGATCGTGAAGCCGTTCAGCCGGTTCGGCGACTCGAACAGCTATGTGCTGGTGCCCGGCGGGGCCTTCGAGCCTGGTGACCCGGCCTGGAAGCTCGCCGGCGGCGCCAAGGTCGTTCGCGGCAACGAGTCGTTCTACGTCCACGGTGGTTACGACCAGCAGTCCCTCTCGCTGCCCAACGGCAGCACCGGCACCTCGCCGGCGATGTGCTTCGACCCCGGCGACTGGCACTTCCGCTTCTTCGTCTCCGGCACCGGTTCCGTCCGCGTGAAGGTGGTCGTCAGGAGCCTTCTCGGCGTGGTCAGCACGC